>JACCDQ011506741.1_pt1 | contig 17217 bp, 13 predicted proteins | sample 7446031 | NCBI WGS metagenome assembly JACCDQ01 (sample SAMN15323442, study PRJNA562643) | freshwater metagenome | isolation source: river surface water | place: USA:Blue River Watershed | collected 2017-08-17
CCATATCTGGTGTCGGTGACAAAGACTCATATACTTGATTTAACGGTAAAATGTATTTCTCATCACCAACTTGAGTGACCATTCCTTCGATGATGGCCATGGTTAAAGGTAATACAACTTTAAAAACGGAACCTTTTCCAACTTCGGTAAAAACTCTCACTTCACCTGATAGTTTTTCAATGTTGGTTTTTACAACATCCATTCCCACTCCTCGACCTGAAATTTCTGAAACTTCAGATTTTGTTGAGAAGCCAGGATGAAAAATGAGATTGACTAAATCATCTTTTGATAAAATAGCATTTGGCGAAATAACTTTTTTCTCTATCGCTTTGGCCCGAATGACTTCATGGTTAATTCCTTTTCCATCATCACGAATTTCAATGACTAAGTTATTTCCTTCGTGACAGGCTTTGATCGTAATAACACCTTCTTCTTGTTTACCAGCTTGAACTCTACCTTCAGTCGATTCTAAACCGTGATCAACAGCATTTCTGACAATGTGAACCAGTGGATCTGAAAGATGTTCTAAAACTGTTTTATCAATTTCAGTGTCTTCTCCAATTAGTTCTAAATGTACTTTTTTATTTAATGCTTTTGATGTATCACGAATAATCCTTTGCATTTTTTGTAAAGTTTGCTTCAACGGAATCATTCTTAGACTCATCGAAATACTTTGAATTTCCTTTGAAAGTTTGGATAAATGAGAAAGTGATTTTAACATCAATGGATTATCAATTTCAGTACGATGTTGATTTAAAACGGTCTGAATAATAACCAATTCTCCAACAACATTATTTAACATTTCCACTCGAGATAAACTAACGCGGATTGATTCATCTTCAACCACCGGCTTACCATCTTTGGTTTTAGCTGCAACTGGTTCTACTTTTTTTACTTCTACCGGTTGATGCAATGGTATCGGTTCTGGCTTAACTTCAACTTCAACTTTTTGAACTATCTCTAAACTTGGATTATTCGAAGTTTTTTCTTCTCCAAAACTTTTTTCGAAATTCTCTAGAATCGCTACGTCTTCTGCCGAGATTTCATTTGGATTCACTTCTGCATTTACTAAAGCAGGTTCTGCTCCCGACGCACTGACATTGCCGTCAAGCACATTTCTAATCTTTTTTATGATCTCTGCTGAATCAAATTTTGCATCTAGATCCATATTAAGTGTTCTAATCATGATACTTACGTGATCATTACACTCTAATAAAAGAGTCACGATATTATCGGTGATCTCAATAGTTTTCTCTTTAAGTTTTAAAATGAGATTTTCCCACTCATGCGTAAACTCGGCCACTTCACCAAAGCCCACGGCCCTAGAAGTTCCTTTCAAGTTGTGCGCGAGTCGAAAAATTTCATTCATCAAAGACTCATTGTGCTTATCCGACTCGAGGGCCAAAAAAGCTTGTTCCGCATCATTGAGAAGTTGAGTTGCCTCAACTAAAAAATCCATTTTTACTTCTTTTTCAAATTCATTCATGATCCACCCGTGACCTAAATAATCAATAATTCGTCGATACTCTATCGGTTGAATTATTTGCAAAGTTACATAATTTTTATCATTAAATATTTTTTAAGAAATTTCTCATAAGCTTTGAATTTTTGATGGAAATGAGGGACAATTTTACCCGAGTAAAATGATTTTTATTAAAACAAAAACAGAGTGAAAACGTATGTCATTTAGAAAAAATATATCTACCAAATGTGAAGAAACCATCAAATCTTTTCACTTACCGGATAATTTAGGATTTGGTACAACCATGGCCCCCGTTATGGCCGTATGCGATTACAAAGATGGAAAGTGGCATGATTTAGATATCATTCCTTATGGACCTATCACCATGTATCCTACTGCTAAAGTTCTTCATTATGGCCAAGAAATTTTTGAAGGAATGAAAGCTTACAAAGTTAAAAATCACGGTCCATTTTTGTTTCGTCCAGAAGATAATCATTTACGCTTTAATCTTTCTGCTGAAAGAATGGCGATGCCACATATTTCTAAAGAAATATTTTTAGAAGCAATCTATGAAGTTTGTCGTTTGTCTTCTCCCTTTATTCCTCAAAGAAGTGGCGAATCACTCTATATTCGCCCTTTCATGTTTGCGACTGAAGAAACTTTGGGAATCAAACCTTCTGATACTTATCGTTATATGGTGGTGGCCAGTCCATCAGGTTCTTATTTTAGTTCAGATGACGGGATTTCCGTTTTAATTGAAAGAACTACTGCCCGCGCTTTTCCAAATGGAACAGGCTTTGCAAAAACTGGTGGAAATTATGCCGCCAGCTTATTATCAGCAATAAAAGCAAAAAATTTAGGCTTTATGCAAACATTGTGGCTTGATGGTAAAGAAAAAAAATATATTGAAGAAATGTCAGGAATGAATTTTTTTGCGGTCATTAATAATGAACTTCATACACCAGAAATGACCGACTCCATTTTAGATGGCATCACCAGAAAATCTATTATTCAACTGGCGAGTGATCTCAATGTCAAAGTTATAGAACGAAAAATGAGTATTGAAGAATTAATTAATCAAATAAAAGAAAATCAATGCACCGAAATGTTTGCATGTGGAACAGCGGCGATTATTACTCCAATCAATTATCTTGCTGAAGAAACAGGCGAACGCTACCCGCTTTTAAACCCTCAAGGAAAAATTGGTAAAATGATTCGGGAAGAATTATTGGCCATTCAAGAAGGTCGAAAAAATGATAAATACCATTGGGTCAAATCTCTAGAAACTAGGTAAGAAATAGAAGCATAAAAAAGTTATTAAGGTAGGAATTAATGCTGCCAATAATAATTTTAAAGGATTGACTCCTTCGGGAATAAATTTATCTTTAAAAAGCGATACGGCAATCAAGTTTGGAGCATTCGCAATCACAGTGAGACCACCACCAGCTACCGCTCCAGCGATTAAGCTCCATTTCATCTTTTCTTCCATGGGACTTAAGCTACCTAGATAAGTTAAAAGGGCATTATCAGTTATTCCTGTTAACAATGTTGCCCCAACAAATAATCCTAACTCATTCAAAGATTGAATGACTTCTTTGATCCAAAAAGATTGAATATTACCAATGAAAATTAATGACGAGAGAAAAAATCCGACCATCAAAGATTCTTTAATCTTTAAGTCTTCAAAATGTTCTTTATAAAACATATAAAAACCTAAAAATAAAACGGTGACTAAAATTATTAAATCATCCACATGACTTACTAAGACTAAAGACAAAATAAACAAAAGATTAACGAGAATGATTGAATTTGGAATTAACTTCTTTTCAATCTTTCCTTTAAAAATCCCCTTCAAATCGTTTTTAAAAATGATCGAAAATATAAAATTTGAAATCACTATCGCGATGATCGCCTTATAACCTAATTTAAAAAAAATGGCCTTCGAACTGATTCCCCAAACATGAGCGACCATCACCACTGGTGGAGCGGCAAATGAAGTTAAGGTGCCACCAATTGATATATTCACTAGTAAAAGCGCGAGTAAGCCAAACTTAAAATTTTTTGAAAGTGTTTCTTGATAAAATGTTTCATACAAAATTAAAGCCGTCACTGTCATCGCGGCCGGTTCGGTGATAAAAGATCCTAAAAGTGGACCTAGAGTCATCACCACAAAGAAAAAACTTTTTCTTTGATCAAAAGGAAGTAAATCTGAAATTTTAACTAAGACATTTTTGGCAAAAGAAAGTATCGGTGTAGTTCCACTTATAAGCATCATTGAAAAAACAAATTTTGGTTCGGTAAATTTTAATTCATTAAAATAAACTTTAACAAAACTCAAGTCTTCAAAAATGATCATAAAAGTAAAAAGTAAAAATCCATATAAACCAAAGACAACTTCTACTTCTGATAATAAATGATAAAACTTCGATAAATTGGGGTGACTGTGCTTTTTTTTATGGGCCAATTTTTCAAAAAATGAAGTGATAAAAGTATGAATGATCGCTAAGATAAAAAAGATTAAAGCAATTATTTGTATATTAGAAAAAGACATAAAAAAACCTCTTTAAAAATTTTAACTGTTTTTTAAAGAGGTTGAAATATATTTTTTTAACTAATACTTAAGCAACTTTTTAGGCATCTTTACCAATTGAAGCGACAGGGCAGGCTTCAAGTTGTTCTTGGCATAGCGCAATTTCTTCAGGTGTACTTGGTTGCTTATAAACATAAGCATTTCCATCTTCGTCTTCTTTAAAAAACTCTGGTGCACCTGTATAACAAACGTTACATGCAATGCAACCTTCTCCATTATCATCATCTGGGTCAGTACAAAACCAAGCTCCAGCTACGTTTAATTTATGCTTCATAGCTTTATTTGCCATAAATCCTCCAATCAATAGTAAAATCGTTTTGAATAATATCTAAAACTTCAAGTTTTAGCAACTTCCCTTGCATTCTCTTTCAATGTTTTTTAAAATTTGATCACTTATTTTTTCAAAGGTTTATTATGTCTATCAACTATGAAAACTGTTTAACTAAAGCACTTTTATGGAGTGAAAACCCGTATTTCTCAATTGAGTCTAGAAATGAAATTAGACAATTGATAGATCAAAAAAATGAAAAGGAAATAACCGAAAGATTTTACAAAGACCTCGAATTTGGTACGGGTGGAATGCGAAGTATCTTAGGTGAAGGCATAAACCGAATCAATACTTATACTATTCGTCGTGCCGCAAAGGCCCTGGCCTTAGAAGTTCTCGCCCAAAAAACGGCAGAACCTAAAATCTGCATTTCCTATGACTCAAGAAGAAGATCCTTTGAACTGGCCAAGAATGCTGCTGAAGTTTTTGCTCACTACGGAATTAAAGCTTTTATCTATGATCGTTTAAATCCTGTCGCCCTACTTTCATTCTCCGTTAGAGAATTAAAGGCTTCGGCCGGAGTTATGGTAACAGCATCGCACAACCCTCCTGAATACAATGGATTTAAAGTTTTTTGGAATGACGGAGCACAAGTAACCCCTCCGAATGATCAAAACATAATCAATCACTACTATGACATTTCTGATTTTTCGACGATTGGTTTTTTAAATTTTGAAGAAGGTTTAAAAAATGGAATGATTAAATTTATGGGTATAGAAATGGAGGATCGCTACTTTGAATGTACATTAAAGAAAGCGATTGATTCAAAACTTTGTCAAACTCATGGTAGTAAATTAAAGATTGTTTATACTCCAATTCATGGGGCCGGATTAATTCCTTGTTCTCGAGCTCTTCTAGAACTTGGCTTTAAAGACTTGCACATTGTCGAAGAACAAAAGCTTCCAGACGGTAATTTCCCAACAGTTAAAAGTCCTAATCCCGAAAATCCTTCGGCTTTAAAACTCGCAGTCGATTTGATGCAAAAAACCGGTGCCGACATTGCAATGGGTTCAGATCCAGATACAGATCGTCTAGGCATTGCTTTTTTTCACAATAATAAAGTGGAATATTTAACTGGTAATCAAATCGGCATTTTAAAATTGCACTACATCCTGACTCAAAAAAAGAGTTTAGGTGAATTAAAACCTAATAGTTACTTTGTTAAAACGATTGTAACGACCCCGCTTCAAGATACTATTGCCAAAAAGTTTGGAGTCGAAGTTTATAATACTCTAACTGGATTTAAATGGATTTGTGGAAAAATGAATGAAATTGAAAAGAAAAACCCTGAAAAGGAATTTCTTTTTGCCACTGAAGAATCGTTTGGCTATTTATCGCACAACTTTGCCCGTGATAAAGACGGCGTCACTTCAGTAAGCTTAATGGCCGAAGTGGCATTATTTTATAAGCTTAAAGGCATGAATCTCATCGAAGCTCTTGATAAAATCTATGAAGAATATGGATTCTCAAGCGAAGAGCTTTTATCGCTTGATTATTTTGGAATAGAAGGCGCTGAAAAAATTAAAAGAATCATGACATTTTTTAGAAACTTTAATTCGTCAAATTTTGTGGATTTTGAAATTGAAGAAATCAAAGATTATCTAAAAGAAGGCACTGGTCTTCCAAAAAGCGATGTCCTTGGAATTATTTTAAAAAATGGCAACCAAATTTATTTAAGACCATCAGGGACTGAACCTAAAATTAAGTTTTACATCATGATTCAAGTGACTAGTGGCGATTTAGTTTCTAAAAAAATTGCAGCAAGTAGTGTGACAAATAAAATCTTAGACTATATAAAGAAGACCTGTGAATCAATATAAGTAGGTCAAAATGAAAAAAAGCAGTGATTTAGCAGTTTGTTTAGTCAGTGGTGGGATGGATTCTCTCGTCACGGCAGCTATCGCCTCTACTCAATACGAAAACTTGGCTTTTCTGCATTTAAATTATGGCCAAAGAACTGAAAAAAGAGAGCTCGAAAGCTTTAAGAAAATCGCATCTCACTACCATGTGCCTGAGTCCAGACAAAAAATTATCGATATAAGTTTTTTAAAACAAATTGGAGGCTCAAGCCTTACAGATGACAAAATCGATGTAAAAAAGTATCAAGGTGAATCTAAAGATATTCCTGACTCTTACGTGCCTTTTAGAAACACTCACATAATTTCCATGGCGGTATCGTGGGCTGAAGTCATCGGCGCTAAAAAGATCTTTATCGGTGCGGTTTATGAAGATTCGTCTGGATATCCTGACTGTCGTCCAAATTATTATAAGGCGATGAATGCGCTAATCAAGGAAGGAACCAAAAACGGTGATATTGAAGTCATCACTCCGGTTATATTTATGAATAAGGTTGAGATTGTGAAAAAAGCAGTTGAACTTAAAGCTCCCTTAGAGTTTTCTTGGTCCTGTTATGAAAGAAATGATTCGGCCTGTGGAGTCTGTGACTCTTGTGCCCTGCGCTTAAGAGGCTTTCAAAAAGCCGGAATTGAAGATCCCATTGATTACCTAAGTCGTCCAAATTACGTTCAATCTTAAACGACCCTAAATTTTTTACTTTGCTTCCCAAATTAATTATAATATGTGTTAGATATAGAAGGAATTCTTCTTGGAGGTATTTATGAAAAAGCTAGTCGCTTTATTTATTTTTGTTTTTGCATTAAACGCATTAGCGATACCGCCGCGTCCACCGGAATTGATTCAAAAACCAATAAAAACGAAAACAACAAAAAAATAAATTATAGGCCCTCGAAAGAGGGCTTTTTTATTTCGCTCTTATTTTGATTAAATAGTCTTGAAAATTTTCGACCTGATATTTTTTAAAATCTAGTAATAATTTTTCTTCTAAATTTAATAATAAATCGGGGCCTTCGAAAATAAATGCTGTATAAATTTGAACGAGTTTTCCACCTCTACTCCAAAAATCTTTTATCTCTTCAAAATCAAAAAAACCACCTACTCCAATTAACTCCATTGAGGGTGGCATTTTTTCTAAAAGATAATTTCTAATTTCTTTGGAGCGCTCATATAATAATTTTCCAGAAATACCACCTTCACCGTACTTTGGAATAATGGTCGTATTTGTGGCAATAATTCCTGTTAATTTAAATTCTGAAACTAAACTAATCACTGAATCTATTTGTTCAAAACTCATGTCGGGAGAAATTTTTACAAACAGCGGTTTATCGATAAGTTTTCTTTCAACGCTGACCGCTTCAAAAATTTCCCTCAAACCTTTTTCACTTAAAAGATTTCGAAGTCCTGGAGTATTCGGAGAAGAAACATTGATAACTAAATAATCTGCATTAGAAGCAAATAATTTATACAAATAAGAATAATCTAAATGAGCATCTTGATTTGAAGTCGCTTTATTTTTACCTAAATTGACTCCAAGGATTTTATTTCTTTTATTACTTTTTAAAATATTAGAAATAACAACTTTAGACCCATGATTATTAAAGCCCATTCTATTTCTTAAAGATTGAAATTCAATTAAGCGAAATAATCGCGGTTTCTCATTTCCACTTTGAGCTAGTTTGGTTACCGTTCCAACTTCGATGAAACCAAAAGGAAGGGTGGTTAAATAATCGATCGCTTCAGCATTTTTATCTAAGCCTGCAGCTAATCCAAATGGAGATTTAAAACTTAATCCAAATGCTTCAACTTTAAAATCATATTGATTGGTAGAATCTTTTAATTTTGGCCCTAACAATTTCATGCCATGAATGGTTAATTCATGAACTCTTTCTGGATCTAACTTAAAAGCAAATTTTTTAAAAAAAGGATAGAAAGCTTTATAAAAATTCATGACTTTATTTTATCAATAAAGTTGAACAAAATCACCTTCTAAAACTTGGCCACCAGAATGTAAGATCGCAATAGAACCATCGCTTCCAAAATAATCTACGACTTCAATCGTTCCTTTCATGTCACCTTTACTCATTCCGATTAAAGCACCAGTTTCTGGGTCAAAAATTTCTTGGCCTTCAGTGATAATTTTTAAAATATCACCGATATTAATTCCCGACTCTCGCCCGGCATTGATGTAAATTTTATTTCCAATAATCTTAGCGACTCTTCCTATCCAATCAAGCTTTGAAGCTAATTCCGCAATTTTGGGAATAGACTTTCTAACAGCGACTCTAACCGCATAACGAAGTAAGTCTCTGCGATAACTTAAGTAATCTTCTCTGTCAGATGAAAAAAATCTGTATGTTGAATCATCGGCGTAACCTGGAAGATTTTCAGTGTAAATTTCTTTACCAGCATTTACATCAAAAACTCTTATTTCAACTTTTGATTCTGTATAGGATTTCGTTTGACGAACAAATCCTATTTCATCGGTTTTTTCTCGTACTCGAGCATCTATAACTCGACCGAAAATCACAAAGTTGATTCCGGCGATCTTGGCCTGTCGAGTGAGCTGAACCAGCTTCATCCCTCCACCAACATAAATTTCTTTTGAGGTTCCAAATAATTTATAAGAACTTGGATCGACAATAAATTCACCAGTTCTCGCCAATTCTTTTCTTAGCTCTTCTGTAGCATTTACTTCTAGATCTTCAGATTCAAAAGGAGATTCATTAAAAAATGGCAGCAAAGCAATTTTCTTTTTAACTCCGCCAAATTGTTTTCGCTCTTCAATTCTTGGTCGCTTACCGTTTGGATCTCGATTAATGACACTTGATCCGCAACTTGAAAGCAAAATTGCTGCAATTAATTGAATAAGAATAAATTTTAACATAGAGAGTTCCTCAACATATCCCTAAGTCTATTATTTTACTAATTATCCATAATTGCAAAAGAATTAGAATTTGCGTCAAAAACGAGAACTTTTTTCTCTTTAAAGTCCAGCTTTGAAAAACGACCTTTAAAGATTTCCGACCATTTTACTCCCCTACTTGAGACTAATTCTAAAACTATTTCTGAATTTGAAATCCGATTAAACTGAATTTGAATATTGAATTCTTTCAGTTTTTCTTCAAATAAACTTTTTAAAATATTTGCATCAGTTATTGAACTAACATTTTTTATGGAAAGCAAATACTTTAAGCTCCCTTTTGCTAGGAAGTCTTCTAATATCTTATCAATCGTTTCTATTTCTTTTTTTAATTCATTTACTGATTGATCAATAATAATTTTGGATAAATTTTTCGCCTTAACCGAATCAAAAGTTTTTTTAAGAACCGGAAAGTCAAAAGTATATAAGATGGAATCAGTTTTTAAATCTTTTATGACTAAATGATTTTTTAATCGGTATTCAATTTTATTACTTCTAGTACTTTCATATAACTTTTCATAAAAAATTTTAAAATAAATTAAAACATTTTTTGAATTTAAATACTCAAAATACCTTGAAACCTTTTGTTTTGTCAGTTGATCCATTAACGCGATCTCTGGAAAAGAACTGAAACTTTCAACCGCTATGGGATGCCAAAGATCAAAAAAATAATCGATTGTCGAAACCTCTCTTAATGCCTTTTTTTCAACTAAGCTTAATTTTCCAGAATTTTCAACACTCACATCAAAAAATAAAATTAAATCTTGGTAGTCTTTTAAATCTTCGGTCCATAAAAAGCAATTTGTCCGAACGGGTTCTTCGTTAAACTCAAAAGATAATCTGGCAGTAAAACTTTTACTTTCTGAAGCCTTTTCTCCCATCAAATAAACAATTTGAAAATTACTCCCTACTTTTTTTTCAAAAGCGAGCATACTTTCTTTTTCAGGAAAATTTTCCTTTAATTTTTTTAAATAATCTGCTGACGAGCAATTACTTGATTTTAGATATTCAACAGAAATTTCTTCTATGGCCTTACTTTTAAAAAAAGGATCTAGTTCCGATAAATTGGTATTGTCGCTTTCGATACTAACTGAAATTGTAACTTCTTTAGCATTTAAGCAAGTCAACAGAAAGACAAAGCAAATTAAAAATTGGTAACTAAACTTGCCCCACATCTTCTAGCCTTCCATCGATGATAAACTTAACAGAATTACGATTAAATACTTCATTAATCCGATGAGCTAATTGGGGAGTAGGATTAATGAGATAATCATCTCCTAAAGGTAATCTCGCCTTTCCATCCTGAGCTTCAAAAATCATATGTAATGGCGTTGTGCCACGATAACTTAGTAAAACTTGTCTTAGTTGATTAAGTTTAACCTCATTTAAATCAGACAACTGCACGCTAACGCGTACTCCGGTGACTCGACTTTCAGTTTGATCTTTTAACTTTAATATTTTTTCAGCAATAATTTTTCTTGGATTTTCTGATAGATTAACTTTTCCTTCAACCAATAAAGGTTCATCAGTGTTTATCAATGCTTCATATTCAGCAAAAGTTCTAGGGAAAATAATACATTCAATTTTTCCAGATAAATCTTCAAGATTGGCAAAACACATTTTATCGCCTTTCTTAGTCATTATAACTTTTCTAGAAGTAAACTGTCCGGCTAAAGTCATCGTTCTTTGTGAATCAGATCCAAAGGCATCTTGAACTTTCGCCACTTGCATCGAAGCTAATTCTTTCATTAGATTTTCATAGCGATCTAATGGATGACCTGAGATATAAATTCCCATTAACTCAGCTTCATGGGCCAACTTCTCAAGATGATCAAAATCACTCACGATCTGAATATCTAAATTCGCTTCAACCGTTTTATCTTGTGCTTCACCTAAATCAAATAAAGAAACCAAACCAAGCTCAGATTCATCTTGGCGTTTTTTAAAGTAAGCTAAAATACTTTCTAAATTTTCAAGTAAAGTTTTGCGATTCATTTTTTCAATTTCATCGAAAGCACCAACTTTTATTAAAGATTCAAAAACCCTTGTGTTGATTAATTTTAAATTAATTCGTTCACAGAAATCTAAAAATGATTTGAATGGACCACTTGCTTCTCTTTCGCGAATAATTTCGTTAACAGCACCTTCACCAACGTTTTTAACAGCCCCCATACCAAAACGAATATTGCTTCCAACTACGTTAAATTGCCAAATAGACTCATTTACCGAAGGAGGTAATACTTCGATGCCAAAATGTTTTGCATCGGCAATGTATTGAGTGACTTTATCCATATTACCAAGTTCGCTTGATAATAAAGCAGCAAAAAATTCAGAAGGGTAATATTTTTTTAAATAAGCTGTTTGATAAGAAATAACTGAATAGGCTACAGCATGGGATTTGTTAAATCCGTACTCAGCAAATTTTTCCATTTTATCAAATAAGACGTTGGCCTTAGCTACATCGTACCCACGTTCCTCTGCCCCTTTTAAAAAGATTTGACGGTGATGGGCCATTTCATCGGCTTTCTTTTTACCCATCGCTCTTCGAAGCATATCAGCTTGTCCAAGACTGTATCCCGCTACAATTCGGGCCACGTTCATAACTTGCTCTTGATAAATAATTACACCATAGGTGTCTTTTAAAACTGCTTCTAGAGTTGGGAAAGGGTATTGAGTGGCCTTTCTTCCATGCTTGATTTCAATAAATTCATCGACCATTCCCGATTCTAATGGACCAGGACGATATAAAGCGTTGATCGAAGAAATATCATCAATGGATCCAGGGGCGATCCGTTTACACAGATCAATCATTCCGGAACTTTCTAATTGAAACACTCCAGTTGTTTCACCTTGAGAAATAAATTCATAAACATTTTTATCTTCAAGATCAATGGCTTCAATATCAAAACTTGAGTCTTTATCTCGATGAATAAAATTTACAGCATTTTCAATAACCGTAAGAGTTTTAAGTCCTAAGAAGTCAAATTTTACGAGACCAATTTTTTCTGCAAAGTCCTTATCAAATTGAATAACCTTTTCGCCCTCTCTCCCTTTAAATAATGGGCAGTAGTTCACTAAAGGTTTATTGGTGATAATAACTCCCGCAGCATGAATAGAAGCGTGTCTTAAGAGTCCTTCAAGACGTCTTGAAATATTGATAATTTGTTTTATGCGAGGATCTTGCTCCATAAGCTCTGTTAGTTTTGGTTCTAACTCTAAAGCTTTATCAATCGTCATTTTTAATTCTTCAGGAATTAATTTTGAAATAATATCGGCTTCCGAAAAAGTTAATCCAAAAACACGTGAAACATCTTTTAAGACTGCTTTAGCTTGAAGTTTTCCAAAAGTAATAATTTGTCCAACTCGCTCTTCACCATATTTTTGAGTTACATACTCAATAACTCTGTAACGATTATCCTGACAAAAATCGACGTCGAAATCTGGCATCGATACTCTTTCAGGATTGATAAATCTTTCAAAGAGTAAATTGAATGGAATGGGGTCAACATTGGTAATCTCTAGTGCGTAAGCGGCAATTGATCCCGCTCCAGAACCTCTTCCTGGACCAACCGGGCATCCATTATTTTTGGCCCAACGAATGAAGTCCGAAACGATTAAAAAGTAACCAGGAAAACCCATTTTAACAATCATCGAAACTTCGTCTTCTAAACGATTTAAATATTTCGGCTTTATTTCCATTTCCCAATTGGGCTCATTTCTTAATTTTTGAAAATGAGGACCGGCAAATCTTCGATCTAAACCTTCTCGACAATGACGAGCAAAATAATCCGCAGGAGTTTCTTCCGTTTCAATGGGAAAATCTGGAAGATGGTAAACTTGATTTCCTGAAGCATCTTTCCAATTAAAATTTACATTACACTTATCTGCGATTTCAAGTGTGTTATCACAAGCATCTGGAGCATAATGAAAAGCGGTACGCATTTCTTCAGGCGACTTATAATAAAATTCATTGGTCGTTAACTTCATTCGCTGTTCATCATTTAAGGTTTTACCGGTTTGAACACAAAGTAAAACTTCTTGGGCAGCGGCATCTTCTCTCGTTAAGTAATGGCAGTCGTTGGTGGCGACTAATTTTATATTTTTTTCTCTAGCAAATTTTACAATTTTTTCATTAACTAACTTTTGTTCAGGAATGCCGTTCTCTTGAATTTCAAGATACAAATCATCGCCAAAAAGTTCTTGAAGTTTTTCAACCGCTTTAATCGCGCGATCATCTTGTTCAGAAAAAAAGTTGTAACCAACTTCCCCTTTTAGACATGCGGTAGTACAGATTAAACCTTCTTTAAATTCGCGCAACAATTCATAATCGGCCCGCGGTTTATAATAAAATCCTTCCATGTAAGCTTTGGAAATAAGTTTACATAAATTTTCGTAACCTACTTCATTTTTACAAAGTAAAATTAAGTGATGAATTTGGTGACGCGATTCCATTTCATCTTGCGATCCCACTACTTTTTGTTTTTTAAGCGCCCCTTTTTCAAATCTCGATCCAGGAGTAAAGTAAATTTCTGAACCTAAAATTGGCTTGATTCCGGCGGCTTTACATTGAGAGTAAAAATCAATGGCCCCAAACATGTTTCCATGATCTGTTTGAGCAATCGCCGGTACCTTAAATTCTTGGGCCTTTTTAATTAAATCTTTTAAACGAATCGCTCCATCTAAAAGCGAATACTGGGTATGTAAATGTAAATGAACAAAACTATCTTTGTGTGTTTCTGTAAAGGCCATGCTTTCTCTCCTAAAGGCGTTTGGTCTTTTTTATGTGTATGTCATTGTAAATATTACCTAAAATAGGAAGCCTTCGTCCCTTTAAAAATCAAATAAAAACAATCTTTTCATGGTATATTGCGGAGAATTAACTTTTGGCGTAATATGCCAAAGTATTGATTTTTTAGGAAGTAAAAATGAACAAAAAAAAGCTGGTCATTTTCCTTTTATTTTTTATCACTTTAGCTAGTGTTTTGACCTATAAATTGTCAAACAAAGAGCACGTATTCTCTGAAAAAACAGAAACTAAAATTCGACTGAAAACTCTCAATTTCAAGCAGGCCTTAGAGAGAAATTTAAAATCCCAAGAGGCTTCTTTAATTGGTCCAACACCATTAATTACAATGGAAAGACAGTATACCGAAAAAGAAATTGAAAATATGAATGAATTGCAATTTTCAACTCTTTTGAGTGATGTAAAAAGAAAACTTCCTAAAAAAAGTGAATTAAAAAATATCCCGGCCCATGCTTTACATACCACTCCACCCATCATCATTGAGGCGGGTAAAAATTTAGGATTAATCAAAGAAGTCATTTTAATTCACCCAGAATTTCAAAAAACAGCTATTCCATTTTATGAGGAATGCGCAAAAGATAATGAATCACCAACGACCATTCGAGCACTATGTTTAACTAATTTAATTATTATAAACAAAAAAACAAAATTGCAAAATTACCCTAAAGAAATAGTGGATTTAGCAAAAATTGTGACGGAAAACTAAATGAGAAAACCTAAACATCATCGCGGTCAACTCATGTTTGATTTTGAAGTTCCAAAAGAACTTGACCGCAATTATCATTTAGGTGGACGATCATTTTACTTCTTTGATTTCGATGACAATGTCGCTTATCTTTCAACTCCCATTATTATTTTTCATAAAGAAAATGGTTCCGAACTAAATCTTTCAAGCGGTGAATTTGCTAAAGAACATAAGCATATTGGACTTTCAGGAAAATACGTGGACTACTTCATGGATTTTAATGACATCAATGGTTCTTTTAGGCATTTTAGAGATCACGATTTAAATCCGATTGAAATATCACAAGGAAAAAAACAAAACTTCGTTGAGGACATTCAAAAAGCTTTAGAAAGTGTCGATTCCATTTGGAAAGCACCTTCGTGGAATTGTTTTTATCATGCCACTTACAATCATCGCCCTGTCTCTCTGATTACCGCACGCGGACATCATCCAGAAACCATCAAAGACGGTGTCAATTTTATGGTTAAGACGGGTTACTTACCTCATGATCCTCTCTATCATTCGATCTATCCGGTTTCTAACCCAACAGTTCGTAAAGAACTTGGTGATAATGATTTGAAAAAGTCGGTTGCAGAATTAAAAAAAATTGCCATCCGAAAAAGTGTTGAAAAAGCCATTGACGAATATGGATACTCTCCCTTTCACCGCTTCGGAATGAGTGATGATGATCATAAAAATATTGAGTTAATTACCGAAGAAATGCGAGAACTAAAAACTCTCTATCCTGAAATGAGTTTTTTTGTTATTGAAACTTTTAAAGATTCATTCGCCAAGTATGAAGTGCTTGAACATGAAACGCGTCAAATAATTTCACCAAAAGAATCAAAATCAAACCAGCTAACTTTATTTTAATTTGGATTGAACATTAATAGAATTCTTGATTTAATTCTATAAAAAAATCAAGGACGAAAAAATGGACAACAAACATCCTTTTAGAAAAGATGGATATACTTTAAATAATCAAGTTCTAAAACCTGAAACATTAATGCTTAGCTATGGATACAAACCAAGTCTTTCAGAAGGTGCTTTAAAATGCCCAATCTTTCAAACTTCAACTTTTGTTTTTAAAACTGCAGAAGAAGGAAAAGAGTTTTTCTCAATTGCTTATGGACTAAAAGAAAATAAAAGTAAAAAAGAATTGGGACTAATTTATTCACGAATAAATAATCCTGACTTAGAAATATTAGAAGATCGCTTAGCGGTGTGGGATGATGCGGATTCGGCCGCCGTTTTTCCTTCAGGCATGGCCGCTATCACCACCGTGATATTAGAATTCTTACGCCCGGGTGACACCTTATTATTTTCTCAACCTCTCTATGGGGGTACTCATCACTTTATTGAAAAAGTACTGGTTCAATACGGGATAAATGCCTTTGGAATTAAAAGTGGTTCCACCATTGAAGAAATTAGAAATTTTATTAAAACCAACAAAATCGAGAAAACTTTAAAGATGATTTACCTTGAAACTCCGGCAAATCCAACAAATGAATTAGTTGATATCGAAGCATTTGTAAAAGTGGGCCGTGAATTTTCAAACAGCGACAATAAAATTATTGCGGTAGTCGATAATACTTTTCTAGGTCCGGTGTTTCAAAAACCAATTAAACATGGTGCTGATCTCGTGCTCTATTCGGCCACTAAATTTATCGGAGGCCATTCGGATCTTATTGCAGGAGTTTGTACGGGTGAAGTTAATTTGATGAAGAGAGTAAAAACGTTAAGAACTTTTTTAGGAAGTGTGCCAGATGCATGGACTTCGTGGCTTATGCTTAGAAGTTTAGAAACTTTAAAAATTAGAATGCAAACCCAATGTAATAACGCTAAAAAAATTGCTCTTTTTTTAAAAGAGCACCAAAAGGTTGAAAGAGTCTATTATCCTGGAATGGATCAAGAAAATAAATTGCAGATGGATATTTTTAAGCGTCACTGTCAAGATTCAGGATCAATGATTTCTTTTGATATTATTGGAGGAGAAAAAGAAGCTTTTCAATTCTTAAATCATTTAAAAATATTTCATTTGGCCGTATCACTTGGAGGAACGGAATCTTTAGCAGAGCATCCCTATTCAATGACTCATGCGGATGTGCCGAGCGAAGAAAAAAAGATGTTTGGCCTAACAGATAAATTGATTCGGCTTTCAATAGGAATTGAAGATGCAGACGATTTGATTTTAGATTTAAAATCGGCCTTATCTTAAAAAATTATTCCCATTCAATTGTTCCTGGAGGTTTTGAAGTAATGTCGTAAACGACTCGAGTTACACCTTTAACTTCATTGGTAATTCTTCTAGAAACTATATCAAGAAATTCATGGGGAAAATGCGACCAAGTGGCGGTCATTCCGTCACTGGAATTAACCATTCTGACGCAAATAACATTTTCATAAGCACGGCCATCGCCTTTTACACCAACAGTTTTAACTGGAAGAAAAACGGTAAATGCCTGCCATGTTGATTGATAAAGTTTTGCATCTTTTAATTCTTCAAAAAGTATTTGATCTGATTCTTGCGCA
>JACCDQ010961282.1_pt1 | contig 17203 bp, 15 predicted proteins | sample 7446031 | NCBI WGS metagenome assembly JACCDQ01 (sample SAMN15323442, study PRJNA562643) | freshwater metagenome | isolation source: river surface water | place: USA:Blue River Watershed | collected 2017-08-17
AAGAAGCGCTTGGTTATGCTGTTGATGCAATTACCGTAAATGATAAAGATGGAATTTCTGCGGCAATTACTTTGGCACAGATTGCAACCGATCTTGCAGAAGAAGGAAAAACCGTACTTGATCTGCTTGATGAGGTTTGGGCACGTCACGGTTTCCATGCGACAGAACAGATTTCAATTCGCCTCAGTGATTTATCAAAGGTTGGTGTAATACTTGGCGGCTTGCGAAATAATCCACCAAAGGAAATCGCAGGGCGTTCAGTTACCTCAATTGATGATCTGGCTGCACCTACAGATGGATTGCCTCCAACAGATGGATTACGAATCTGGCTCGATGGCGGCGTTCGAATCATCATCCGTCCAAGTGGCACTGAAGCAAAGATGAAGTGTTACATTGAGGCGATCGAAAAGGATTCAAAGACTGCGCAAGTAGTTCTGGATCAACTACGTCCACCGTTAAAGGAATTGTTATCGTGAGTTTCTATGGCTTAGTTGATGGAACTGAGGCTTCGCTTAAGAGCTACTTAAAGAATCTTTCTGGCGTAGATCAAGTTGGAGCAGAAGCGCGCGCTGCTATGTTGGCGACGCGAAGTATTAAGACCACTTCAAAGCGTTGGGCTATTGATACCGCCATCACAATGGTGGATTTAACAACTCTGGAAGGCGCGGATACGCCGGGGAAGGTTAAAGCCCTTTGCACAAAAGCTGTTCGCCCAGATCCAACTGATTCAACGGTTCCCAGTGTTGGAGCAGTCTGTGTTTATAACGACATGGTCGAAGTTGCGCGTAAACACCTTGATTTAATAGGCGGCCAGCATGTGCCTGTAGCTGCTGTTTCAACCGCTTTCCCTTCTGGGCGCGCATCAATGGCGGTAAAGATTCAAGATACTCAAGATGCAATTAATTCAGGTGCTGCCGAAATCGATATGGTGATAGATCGCGGTGCATTCTTAGCAGGGCGATATATAGATGTATTTAATGAGATTGTTCAAATTCGCGAGGTCTGTGGAGATAAGGCTCACTTAAAGGTTATTTTTGAAACAGGCGAACTCGTCACTTACGACAATGTTCGTAAAGCATCTTTCTTGGCAATGGCAGCTGGTGCAGATTTTATTAAGACGTCAACTGGCAAGGTAGCACCTGCTGCAACTCCCCCAGTTGTGCTTGTAATGCTAGAAGCTGTTCGTGACTTTTATGAAATGACACAAACACGAATCGGTGTAAAACCCGCTGGTGGAATTCGAAATACTAAAGATGCAATTAAACAATTAGTTTTGGTCAACGAAACAGTTGGACCAGATTGGCTCAATCCAAAGTTATTTAGAATTGGTGCCAGTGCTCTGCTCAATGATCTATTGATGCAGCGAATGAAGATGGATGATGGTTATTACTCAAGCCCGCAGTATGTGACGATGGATTAATGGAGACGACAATGACCTTTGAATACGCCCCAGCGCCTGAATCTCGCGCAGTTGTATCCATCAAACCAAAGTATGGTCACTTCATTGGTGGAAAGTTTGTGGCAGGAAGCAAGCACTTCCCCACTATTAACCCTGCGACTGAAGAGGTCTTGAGTCAGATTGCACTTGCCGGTAAAGCTGAAGTGGATGCTGCTGTAAAGGCGGCCCGTAAGGCGTACACAACAACATGGTCAAAGATGTCTGGCAAAGAGCGCGGAAAGTATCTCTATCGCATCGCTCGAATCATGCAGGAGCGTGCCCGTGAATTTGCAGTGCTAGAGACTCTCGATAACGGTAAGCCAATCCGTGAATCTCGTGACACAGATATTCCATTGGCAGCGGCTCACTTTTTCTATCACGCTGGATGGGCAGACAAACTTGAATACGCAGGTCTAGGCACCTCTCCAAAGCCGCTAGGTGTTGCCGGTCAGATTATTCCGTGGAATTTTCCGCTGCTTATGTTGGCATGGAAAGTAGCCCCTGCACTTGCTGCAGGAAACACAGTTGTTCTAAAACCTGCAGAGTCAACTCCGCTAACAGCTTTGTTATTCGCTGAAATATGCCAACAAGCTGAACTTCCAGCAGGTGTTGTAAATATTCTTACAGGCGATGGTTCAACTGGTGCATTAATTGTTAACCATCCCGGAATCGACAAGATCGCATTCACTGGATCAACAGAGGTTGGCAAGATAATTGCTCGCGCTGTCGCACCTACAAACAAGAGCGTGACTTTGGAACTAGGTGGCAAAGCTGCAAACATCGTTTTTGACGATGCACCTATCGATGAAACTGTTGAAGGAATTGTTAACGGAATCTTCTTTAACCAAGGACACGTGTGCTGTGCTGGCTCACGTCTTCTGTTGCAAGAAAGTGTTGCTGATGAGGTCCTGCACAAGCTAAAGAACCGTATGGAAAAGATTCGTGTTGGCGATCCAATGGATAAGAACACAGATGTTGGTGCCATCAACAGCAAAGAACAACTTGCCAAGATTGTTGAGCTTGCTGCAACTGGTGATTCTGAAGGTGCCGAGCGTTGGAGCCCGGCATGCAATTTGCCGTCAAAGGGTTTCTGGTTTGCGCCAACAATCTTTACCGGCGTTACTCAAGCTCACCGCATTGCACGTGAAGAGATCTTTGGCCCAGTTCTTTCAGTACTTACATTTAGAACACCTGCAGAGGCGATAGAAAAGGCGAATAACACTCCCTTTGGCCTATCTGCAGGTATCTGGAGCGAGAAGGGAAGCCGCACATTGTGGGCATCTCAGCAGCTTCGTGCAGGAGTTATCTGGGCAAATACCTTTAATAAGTTTGATCCAACATCACCATTTGGTGGATATAAGGAATCGGGGTGGGGTCGCGAAGGCGGACGCCATGGCCTGGCCGCATATTTGAAGGGAGTCAGCCATGAGTAATCGTATCGATGTGAAGAAGACTTATAAGTTGTACATCAATGGCGCATTCCCTCGCACAGAATCTGGCCGCACCTACGAGATTAAGAATGCAAAAGGTGTTTTTATTGCTAACCCTTGTCTTGCATCTCGCAAAGATTTACGTGATGCGGTTGTAGCAGCACGCGCTGCGCATAATGGTTGGAACAAAGCAACCGCATACAACCGCGGACAGATCTTGTATCGTATTGCCGAAATGCTGGAAGGTCGTCGCGGACAGTTTGTTGAAGAGATTATGAATGTAACTGGTGCAACTAAGGTGAAGGCTGAAAAGGAAGTAACAGATTCAGTTGATCGTTTAGTTTGGTACGCGGGATGGACAGACAAGATTGCATCTTTGGCTGGATCAACAAATCCAGTTGCGGGACCTTTTTACAACTTTACGATTCCCGAAAGCATTGGCGTAGTCGCAGCGATCGCACCCGAAACTCCTTCACTGCTTGGTTTGATTGATGTTGTAGCGCCAATCATCACATCTGGAAACACTGTTGTAGTCCTTGCGAGCACTAAGGCTCCTTTGTCAGCTATGACCTTTGCAGAAGTGCTAGCAACAAGTGATCTGCCTGCTGGAGTAATTAATATCTTGACGGGTAAGAAAGATGAGATCGCACCGTGGATGGCATCTCATATGGATATAGATGCGATGGATATTTCCGGAGTTCCTGCTAAGAAGCATGCAGATATCAAGGTAGCTGGTGCTGAAAACTTAAAGCGGATCTACTCATTCAAATCAGTTGATCCTGGTCGAATCATTGCCTTTATGGAAGCCAAAACTGTTTGGCATCCAATAGGCCTATGAATTAACGGTTTTTAGCCACAATTTCACTACCGCATCAACATCTAGATCCAAGGCAACGCGAACCTTTGCCGAATCCTCTAAATCAAGTGGCTCTAATTGTTTCAACCAGGCATCTCGACGGTCAACGATTGTTTGACCACGTGCAGGACCTGCAGATGTATCGACCACAACATCAAATAACTCGGTAGTAAAAAGTTCAGGCTGAATTGCAAAAGCAACAGCGCCGTAATCTCCTAGCGAGATCGGATCTGTACGAACTTGTTCCATAAAACCAAGTGCAAGCGATCCAGCAAACTGTGAGGCTGGCTTATCTGACTTACTCATTGCAGTTGCCTCTTCACGTCCGACAGTTGGACGCATAAAGACATCCAACCCATACATTGAAATTGGTACGCCGCTTTGGAAAACAATCGCCGCCGCCTCTGGATCATGCCAAACATTGAACTCTGCAGCAGCTGTTGCATTGCCAGCAGAGGCCGAACCGCCCATCAAAACAATGCGATGAATCTTCTTTGCAGTTTCAGGAAATGCACGTAAGAAAAGCGCAATATTTGTGAGCGGTGCAACCGGAACAATCGTTACAGGCTCTGAGGATTCCTCAATCAGATCACGCAATAGTTCGACCGCAGAACGTGGATCTACCTTTCGATGCGATGGTGCAATTCCAAGATCGCACATTCCATCTTTGCCATGAACATACTCTGCGTACTGACTCTTGCCTAAAAGAGGGCGAACCGCACCGCGAGCTACTGGAATATCTCCAGCACCAGCTGCATCCAAAACCTTGAATGTATTGGCAACTACTTGGTCGACGTTTGTATTTCCATCTACGCAGGTAATACCCAGCAAGTTGATATCCGGGTGCATAGCTGCAAAGAGCACAGCAAAAGCATCATCTACGCCGGTATCTACATCCATAATGATTGAAGTTTTGGTCATAACGACTAGCCTATCGCTATGAATGCTCCAGTAATTGCCGTGGTTGGCAGTGCGATGATGGATTTAACAGCCTATGCCGATGTCTTACCTGAAGCTGGCCAAACCCTTGCCGGCCAGCTTTTTACAACTGGTTTTGGCGGCAAAGGTGCCAACCAAGCTGTCATGGCGGCCCATTGCGGCGCGCAGGTTCACTTTATTGGAAAGCTTGGCAAAGATGTTTTCGGAGATGCGATTGCAGATAACTTTATAAAGGTTGGAATTAACTCCGAATATGTCGATCGCAGTGAAACTCCCAATGGCGTCGCCCATATTTGGGTTGATGGACAGGGCGAAAACCGCATCATCATTATTCCTGGAGCAAACCATGAGATCGAAGTAACTCGCGCGGTTGAATCGATTAACTCAATTACAGATCTACAAATCGTTATCGCTCAATGTGAGATCAAACAGGAGGTAACGGTTGCAGCCTTTAGAGCAGCAAAGGCACGAGGTTGCACAACAATTTTAAATCCCGCTCCATTTCAGGAATTATCTACCGAACTTCTAGATCTAACTGATTGGTTAATCCCCAATGAAACCGAGTTCCGCGAACTTCATGGATCATTGCCGAGCAGTGATGAGATTTTAAAAAGCTTTAGACCTGGAAAGAACTCAATTGTGACTTTAGGTAGCGAAGGTGCTGTTTACATCAGCCCACAAGGTCAGCTGCATCGCGTCAGTGCACCTAAGGTCACCGCGGTTGATACAACCGGTGCAGGCGATAGTTTTGTCGGAAGCTTTGCCTTCTCACTTGCAAGTGGAAAAGATCCAGTTGATGCGATGGGCTTTGGAATTAAGGTTGCCTCAAGCAGCGTTACCCGAAAAGGTGCGCAATCCTCATACCCTGATCAAGCCGAGATAGCGACGCTTTCGTAACCACGTAATACAAAGGTTGGACGTCGAACCGCATCCCCTGCTAGCTCCATCGATGGGAATCGCTCCCATAGCGCTGGCAATGAAACGCTCATCTCAAGGCGAGCAAGAGGCGCACCTAAACAGAAGTGAATTCCTGCACCAAAGCCAATGTGTGGGTTTGGATCGCGGGTTAAATCCATCGTTTCAGGGTTAGAAAACACTGTTTCATCGTGGTTTGCCGAGCCTATAAGGGCCGCGATCTTCTGCCCTTCCTTAATGGCAACTCCCCCAAGTTCGGTATCTGCAGTTGCTGTGCGTTCAAATAAATGAAGTGGTGCATCAAAGCGCATGAACTCTTCTAAAGCGGTATCAGTTACTCCGCGAGGATTTTCGCGAAGCAACTTCACCTGATCTGGGCGTTGCAAAGCAGCAACCATTCCATTTCCAAAAGCATTAACACTTGCTTCATGTCCAGCATTTAACAGAAGTACACAGGTCGCAACTAGCTCGTGCATATTTAACTTTTCGCCATTTTCCTCAACACTTGCAAGATCTGAAATTAAATCTTGACCAGGATTCTTCTTGCGCGCCTCTGCTAAGTCACGCACATAATCGGCAAATTCTCGTGCAGCTTGCTTTGCCTCATTTTGATATTGAACACTTGGATTTACTTCATACATTTTTACAATCGCTTGAGACCAAGGGCGAAGTAAGTGTTCTTCCGATTCTGGGAAACCTAATAAATCTGCAATGATCTTTACCGGCAAGGGTTCAGCGTAATCTGCGATCAAATCAAAGGTCTCGCCAGATTTAACCTTTACATCTATTGCATCCAATAGTTGGTCAGTAATTCTGCCAACGGCAGGACGCATCCCTTCAATCTTTTGGCGGTTAAAGGCCTTTGCTACTAAGGAACGCAAACGTGTGTGCTTTGGTGGTTCACTATCCAAGATCGAATCGGCGTGAAGCCAGTTAAAAATTTCCCATTCAAACTCGGGAGTCTTCTCTTTAAAGATTCTTCCTAAGGATTTATTACGGAAGACATCATTTGCATCACTGTGGCGGGCTGCCAAGAACATTTGCAAACCTTCATGCCACACCGGTTCACCTGCGGCGCGAAGCTCTTTGAGCGCTGGATATGGATTTTCTACAAATGCGGAATCGTTGAAATCAATCATGAGGATGAGGAGACCTTGGCATACCCTGGCTTAATGACCTGTTCGATAATCTTTAAGCGCTCTGGATAAGGGATAAAAGCGCTCTTCATCGCGTTAATTGTGACTCTTTGAAGCTCAGTAAAGCTCCAGCTAAAGGCTTTTACCGCCTCCTCCATCTCAAAGGATAAAGAGGTTTGGCTCATCAAACGGTTATCGGTATTTAAAGTTACGCGGAAACGTAACTTCTCCAACGCTCCAATTGGGTGCTCTGCATAACTTGCCGCTGCACCTGTTTGAATATTTGAGGTCGGACACAGCTCTAGCGGAATTCGACGATCACGAACATATGAAGCTAGGCGACCAAGTTTTGGTTCAGGTCCAGAAAAATCGATGTCATCGATGATTCGAACTCCGTGTCCTAGTCGTTCTGCTCCGCAGAGTTGGATCGCTTCCCAGATTGATGGGAGCCCATACGCTTCACCAGCATGGATAGTAAAATGGGCATCTTCTTTACGAAGATAATCAAAAGTATCTTTTTGATCAGACGGCGGGAAACCATCTTCAGGGCCAGCAATATCAAAGCCAACAACTCCCTTATCTCGGTACTTAACTACTAATTCGGCAACCTCTTGTGATTTTTTATTTTGACGCATTCCACACAGCAGTGATCGCACCACAATTGGATGACCATCAGCAGCCGCTTCCTTCATTCCAATCTCGTATCCTTCAAGGGTTGCCTCAACGACATCAGCCATGGTTAAACCTTGCTCTGTGAAAAGTTCAGGAGCACCGCGAACTTCGGCGTACACAACACCGTCCCGGGCAAGATCAAGGGCGCATTCGCGTGCTACTCGAATAATGTCTTCGCGACGTTGCATTACTGCGATGGTGTGCGAAAAAGTTTCTAGGTAGCGAACCAATGATCCTGAATCGCAGGCTTCACGAAACCATGTAGCTAACTCAGTTGCATCATGTGTTGGAAGTGCGGTGTAACCGATCTCCTGTGCGATATCGATAATTGTTTGTGGGCGAAGGCCACCATCAAGGTGATCATGCAACATCACCTTTGGAACTAATTTGATCTGATCCTTGGTAGGGATAGCGGTCATCGACATCTCGTAAGCCCCTTAATCGGTAATTCGCTCTAAAACTAATGGCAGGCGGTCGATTCCGCCGGCAGGAACTTCACCGATGGTCACAGAGCCCTCTAGTGACTCCAAAGCCCGCGTAAAGGCGGCTGGAGTGTCTGTGTGGAGCGTATAAAGCGGTGATCCCGCGCTTACAACCTCTCCTGGCTTGGCATGGATTTCGATGCCAGCACCGGCCTGAACAGCCTCGCCCTGACGTGAACGACCAGCGCCAAGACGCCAAGCGGCCACTCCAACCTTCATTGCATCCATTGAAAGAATAGTTCCAGTGCTCTGCGCGGTGACAACCGTGTTCTCCTTAGCAACTGGAAGTTTTGCATCTGGATCTCCACCCTGAAGTGAAATCATCTGACGCCAGACATCCATCGCTTTTCCATTTTTTAATGCAGCAGCAGGGTCTGCATCCTTAATTCCGACAAGCTCTAACATTTCGCGCGCTAGTAGAACTGTTAGTTCAACAATATCTGAAGGTCCTCCACCTGCAAGAACTTCAACAGACTCTCGAACTTCAAGAGCATTGCCTGCTGTCAATCCCAGTGGAACATCCATGGCGGTTACTAAGGCAACTGTGTTTACACCTGCTCGTTTTCCAAGTCCAACCATTACATGTGCAAGCTCTTTTGCCTTTTCTGGATCACTCATAAATGCACCTGCACCAGTTTTAACATCTAGGACAAGCGCACTTGTTCCTTCAGCGATCTTCTTACTCATGATCGACGATGCAATTAGAGGAATAGCTTCAACAGTTGCTGTCACATCGCGAAGCGCATAAAGCTTTTTATCAGCTGGCGCTAGTCCTGCACCTGCTGCACAAATAACCGCTCCGCAATCCCGTAGAACTTTTAACATTTCATCATTTGAAAGCGATGCACGCCAACCAGGAATTGACTCCAACTTATCTAAGGTTCCACCCGTATGACCAAGTCCGCGACCTGATAATTGTGGAATTGCTGCACCGCATGCTGCAACAAGTGGCGCTAACGGCAAAGTGATTTTGTCGCCTACTCCACCAGTTGAATGCTTATCAACAGTAGGACGTGAGAGCGCAGACCAATTCATACGCTCGCCGCTTTTAATCATCGCATCTGTCCAACGTGATATTTCGCGATTTTCCATACCGTTGAGCAAGATCGCCATCAATAAAGCCGACATCTGTTCATCAGCAACAGCGCCACGTGTGTAAGCATCGATCACCCAGTCGATCTGCGGATCGGTTAATGCATGGTGGTCTCGCTTTGCCGCAATAACCTCTGCTGCAGAAAATGCTTCAATTTGGCTCATTTAGCGCTCGTTGCGATCAAGATCATCTGGACCAAATGCCCAAGGCAACATGGCAGACATCTTCTGTGGGCCCTCATCTGTCATTAACAAGGCTTCTGGTCCACCATGTTCAAAGAGAAGTTGGCGGCAACGTCCACATGGAGCTAAGTAATTACCTTGTCCATCTACACAGACGATTGCAATTAATCGTCCGCCACCTGTTGAAATTAGATTTGAAACCAAACCACATTCTGCACAAAGACCAACACCGTAGCTAGCGTTTTCGACGTTGCAGCCAGTAACAACGCGTCCATCATTTACTAACGCTGCTACACCAACTGGAAACTTTGAATAAGGCGCGTACGCCATCTTCATCGCCCCAATTGCTGATTGGTGAATTGATTCCCAATTGATATCGGTCATCGCATTCCACCTCGACGGTACGGCATTCCATCTGCAGCTGGCATTCGCAATCGCTGCGATGCAAGTGACATAACTAGAAGAGTTGCGATGTATGGAGTCATAGATACAAGTTGTCCTGGAAGCTCATCAACTGCAAAGTAGAACCACAGCAACCCAGAGCCCATAACAAAGCTAATTGCACCGCTCAGCATCTTGCCCTTCTTGATGTCGCGATAGACAAGGTAAGCCAAGATCGCAACAATCAAAAGAATCAATGCATGAATTGCTTGTGAATCACGAAGCTGAAGCGCATCCGCAAAACCAAAGAGCGCAGCACCTGCAAGTACGCCACCTGGTCGGTAGTTACCGAAGAGCAACGCTGCAAGACCGATGTAACCACGACCTGCTACCTGATTTTCTTGGTAGTGGTTTGCAGCAACGATCGCCAAGAATCCGCCACCAAGACCGGCTAAGCCGCCAGAAATCAAAACACCTGCGTACTTCATCGCGTACACATTTACGCCGAGTGATTCAGCTGCAACTGGTGCCTCACCAGCACTTCGCAAACGCAAACCGAATGATGTTTTCCAAAGAACCCAGAATGCCAACGGAACAAAAAGCACCGCGACTAAGGTGACATAGGAAAGGTTTCCAGTAACTCCGCGAATAATTCCAACGAGGTCAGAGATAAAGAACCAATGCTTTTCGGCGATTGGAGTCAAAATATCTGGGCTCTGCCAGCCAAAGAAGTGTCCACCTGAAAGTACAGGCAAGCCGTTTAGCGGAATCTCCTTAATATCTGGGGATTGAGATGGGCCGGGCCATGATCCGCCTTGATACAGAATTGTTGAGAGGTAACGAACTAATCCTGCGGCCATGATGTTGATTGCAACGCCAGAAACCACATGGTCAACGCCAAAGCTAATTGTGGCAACTGCATGCAGAAGCGCTCCAACTGCACCGAAAATTACTGCGCCAACTAAACCTAACCATGGGCCATGTTGCGAGCCAATAAATCCGCCAGCCCATGCGCCAAGAATCATCATTCCCTCAAGGCCGATGTTCACAACACCAGCGCGCTCAGAGAACAAACCTCCGAGTCCGGCAAGAACAATTGGTACAGATAGTAGAAGTGCTGCAGATGCAGTTCCAACGCTAGTTAAGTCATTTGCACCTGTAATTAAACGAATGATTGAAAGCAACAAAAGTAGGTATGTTGCATTGAGCAGAAGCTTTGTGCCTTTGTTCTTCATGCTGATACCGCCTTTGCAAGCTCTTTACTTTGTAAGGTTAATTTGAATCTACGCACCACTTCGTAGGCAATAACAGAGCTAAGCAGGATCGAACCTTGCATGATCACGTAAGTCTCTGGAGCGATATCAATAAGTTCAAGTGCGCGTGAGCTCACTTCAAGGAAACCAAATAGCAATGCGCTAAACGCCATTCCTCCTGCGGAGTTTCTTCCGAGCAGTGCAACTGCGATAGCTGAGAAACCAATACCTGATCTAAATCCCATGTTGTAAGAGTGGGTCTCACCAAGAACAGCTGGTAACCCAGAAAGTCCTGCAATCGCACCTGAGATTACAAGTGCCACAACGGTCATCTTCTTTGAATTAACACCACTAACACGGGCTGCAATTGGATTTGCACCAGATGCCCGAAGTTCAAAACCAAATCGTGTGCGATTTACTACAAACCAGAAAATAAATCCGAGCGCGATCGCAATTAGAACCATGCCATTAATGCTGGCCCCATCAATTTCGGGCAATCCTAGCTTTGTCAAAGTTGGGACAAGATCAGGGAACCATGCACTTTCTGGAAGCTCCTTTGTTGAAAGGTTATTCGAGCCTTCAGTAATAACTGCAAAGTACTTTGAGAACAGGAATGAGGTCATACCAACTGCAAGGCTATTGAGCATGATCGTTGAGATCACTTCATTAACGCCACGTCGCACCTTGAGATAAGCAGCAATCGATGCCCAAAGGCCACCGATTGTCATTGCAACGATAAATACTGCAAGAACATGAAGTGCAGGCGGCAATGTGAACATAGCGCCGATATAGGCGCTAAATAACGCACCTAAGCGAAGTTGACCTTCTACACCGATATTAAACAAACCTGCTCGGAAAGTTACTGCGATGGCAATAGCCGCGATGTAATAAGGAGTCGCGGAGTTGATCGCCTCCATAAGAGAACCGCCCTGTGTTCCAAACTCCCACATTGTTTTATATGCAAGAACCGGAGATTTCTTTGAGGCAAGAACAGCAAGGCTAGAAACCAAGATTGAAACTACCGCTGCAGCTACTGGTGCAGCTAGTGCAAGAGCGATTTTTTGAATAGATAGTCGTTTCATGCTGCACCTGTCATCGCTGAACCAAGTTGTTCAGGGGTAGTTTTTTGTGGGTCAAGTTCTGCGGTGATTGCGCCGCGCAACATAACTAAGAGTCGATCAGACATTCCGATCAACTCTTCAAGATCTGCCGAAATCAAGACAACCGCCATTCCCTTAGAACGAGCTTCACGAAGAACTTCCCAAATTGCACCTTGTGCTCCGACATCGACACCACGTGTTGGGTGTGATGCAACCAAAAGTGCAGGTGCTTTACTCATTTCTCGACCAACAATAAATTTCTGTTGATTACCGCCAGATAATGCAGCTGCCGCAGTCATAGGCCCTGGAGCGCGAACATCAAACTCCTCCATAATGCGTTTTGTATCTTCGATTGTTGCTTTCTTATCTAGAACAAAACCACGCATTACAGGTTTGCCACGTTGATGACCCAAGATTCGGTTCTCCCACAATGGTGAGTTCATCATTAACGCTTGTCGTTGACGATCTTCAGGGATTAATCCGATTCCTAAATCGTGGCGATGTGCCACAGTCATATGGTCGATTGCAGAACCTTGAAACTCAATGGATCCGGTGTAATCACGCAGGCCCATAATCGCCTCTACTAATTCAGCTTGTCCATTGCCTTCTACACCAGCGATTCCAACAACTTCACCGGCATGCAGGTTAAAGCTGATATGCGAAATTAAATCTCTGCTGCCTGTAGAGGTCGGTATAGATACATCTTTAAGCGCCAAAGTTACTTCTGGGCGGCGAGTATCTCCGTGTGTTGTTGGCTGCGGAAGTTCGCTTCCAACCATGAGCTCTGCCAATTGGCGTGGAGATACATCCTTCGCCTTAACCTCTGCAACAGTTTCACCCGCACGAACAACGGTTACATCATCTGCAACGCGAAGTACCTCATCTAATTTATGAGAGATAAAGATGACCGCCATGCCCTTTGCGCGAAGCCCCTGCAATGCACCAAAGAGATCATCTACCTCTTGCGGAACCAACACCGCAGTTGGCTCATCAAAGATCAAAATATTTGCACCGCGGAATAAAACCTTAAGAATTTCAACGCGCTGACGTTGTCCAACGCCTAACTCTTCAACCAAAATATCTGGATCGATCTCTAGGCCGTACGCCTTGGACATCTCCATAACCTTTGCACGAGCTGCATTGAAATCAATCGTGAGACCGTGCTTTGGCTCTGCACCTAAAATAATATTTTCTAAAACTGTGAAGTTATCTGCCAACATAAAATGTTGGTGAACCATGCCGATGCCTAATTCAATTGCGTCATTAGGATTTTTAAAGTTAACAGCTGTGCCATTTACCAAGATCTCGCCACTATCAGGATGTTGCATTCCATAAAGAATCTTCATCACAGTGGATTTACCGGCACCATTTTCACCTACAAGTGCGTGGACCGTTCCCGATTCGACCTTCATCGAAACATCTTTATTGGCTACAACGCCTGGGAATCGCTTGGTGATGTGTCGCAGTTCAACTGCTACTGACACTGTAAGTCTCCTTTGACCGAATTGAAGATTGACCCGTTAAAAACATTTGGCCCAACAAGGAGATTTAACTCCATTGTTGGGCCAAATGCCACTTACATAAGCGAGATTATGGCTTTGTTGGAACCTTGATCTTGCCTGACTTGATTGCAGCAGCAGCCTTATCGATCTGTGCCTTGTACTTGTTGATGTATCCACCTGAGTATGAGACGCCAACGCCACCAAGTGCTAGGTCGTAACGACGACCGTAGATACCTGACTCGTCGATAACATCGTTAACAGATGAACCTGCAACTGCTGTTGCAATTACATCGTAAACAGCTGTATCTACACGCTTAATCATTGATGTAAGCATGTTCTTCTTCTCAGCAGCTGAAGCTGTTAGGTACTGATCTGAGTCAACTCCGATAGTCCAAACCTTCTTGCCAGCCTTTGCAGCATCTGTTGCAGCTGCGAAGTTACCCGCACCTGAACCACCTGCAGCTGAGTAAATAACATCTGTGCCCTTATCGATCATTCCCTTTGCAATAACCTTTGCCTTAGCTGGGTCATTAAAACCTGAGAAATCAGGGAACTCAGTTACGTACTTAACGTCAACTGTTGCCTTCTTGTTTGTTGCCTTAACACCAGCAACGAATCCTGCTTCGAACTTCTGTAGTAGAGGAATACGAACTCCACCGATGTAACCAACCTTGCCTGACTTTGATGCAAGAGCTGCTGCTACACCTGCAAGGTATGAACCCTGCTCTTCAGCGAAGATAAGACCAGCAACGTTGAGTAGATCAACTGATGCATCATCGATGATTCCGAACTGAACGTTTGGATAATCTGATGCAACTGCCTTGATTGGTCCTGCATATAGGAATCCAACAGCGATGATTGGGTTGTAACCAGCCTTAGCTAGCAAACGAAGCTTGTCTTCGCGCTCTGAGTCTGTTCCCTGAGTAACTGTTACTTCCTTAGCAGTAACACCAAACTTCTTCTTTGCTTTGTCTAGACCAGCTGCTGCTGAATCGTTGAATGACTTATCGCCACGTCCACCGATGTCGTAAGCAAGGCCAACTTTTACCTTTGATGCTGCTGTTGCTGATGGTGCAACGAATGCTGTTGCAGCCAAAACAGTTGCAGCAACTACTGCTACAAGACGAAATACTTTCTTCAATTTTCCTCCAAGGATTCAAGGGGATCTTCAATAGCTGCTTTTTAAGGCAAATACAGAAGCTTTGTGTAATCGCGAGCCTATTACTTACGCATGCGGAAACTCAACACGCGGCGGTTAATTTTGGTGTCGGGGGTGTAACGTTTTGGAAAACTCTAAAGGTGGGGTTGAGGTAACTCCCCTATTACTTCACCAAACCAAGGTTTTTATAGGTGTTGTGCAGGGTATCTGAAGCAACCGCACGGGCCTTGTCTGCACCTTCGTGCAGAAGATCAATGAGGTGCTTCTCATCTTCTAGAAGCTCTAGCGCCTTTGCGCGGATTGGACGGAAGTATTCGACAACAACCTCTGCCACAGCTGCCTTGAAATCTCCGTAACCCTTGCCCTCAAACTCATTTTCCAGGTCACTGATTGAACGACCAGATAGGGATGAGTGAATTGTTAGCAAATTACTAATGCCTGGCTTTTCTTTTTCATCAAATTTAACTTCACGACCAGCGTCAGTGGCTGCGCTCTTAATCTTCTTTGTATTTGCCTCTGGTGTATCCATCAATTCAAGAACACCTGCAACAGAACCTGATGACTTACTCATCTTTGAAGTCGGCTCTTGAAGATCATAAATCTTTGCCCCTGCCTTCAAAATGTAGCCTTCTGGCAATCTAAAGGTTTCACCGAAACGTGAATTAAAACGTGTAGCTAAATCGCGCGTTAATTCGATGTGTTGACGTTGATCTTCACCGACAGGAACATAATGTGCTTGGTACAAAAGAATGTCTGCAGCCTGCAACATTGGATAGGTAAACAAACCTACTCGCGCACTATCTGCGCCGCCCTTTGCCGACTTATCTTTGAACTGAGTCATGCGGCTTGCTTCACCAAAACCAGCAAGACACTCCATGACCCATCCGAGTTGATTGTGTTCAGCAACATGAGATTGAACAAAGAGTGTTGATTTTTCAGGTGATATACCGAGAGCAATTAATTGAGCAGCAGAGGCCAATGTGCGCTTTCTAAATAGCGCAGGATCAATTTCGCCGGTTAAGGCATGTAGGTCAACGATGCAGTAAAAGGCATCATTTCCCTCTTGTAGCTCGACCCACTGCTTGAGTGCACCCAAGTAATTACCAAGGTGGAAGGAGTCGCTGGTTGGCTGAATGCCCGAAAGAACTCGCTTCTGTGTCATGGGCGTAATTCTTTCACAATTAACTAGTTCGCGAGATCAATAACTGGCCCGCGCGCTTACCTTCCATAGTTAATACTGTAATTCTGATTCCATTGACGCTAACTACATCATGCTCACGTGGAATTCGACCCAAGAAGTGCATGACGAAACCACTGGCTGTTTCATATGGGCCTTCTGGAATTTCTAGGCGAGTTTGCTCAATGAGATCCTCGATGGAGATAAGTCCATCTACCTCAAAATCTCCAGTGCGTTCTTCTAGCGAAATTTCAGACTCGTGATCATCGTATTCATCGCGGATATCACCGATTAACACTTCAACTAAGTCTTCTAGAGTCACAATTCCATCAGTGCCGCCATACTCATCTAGAACGATTGCTAAGTGCTGACCTTGCACACGCATTTCTGTAAGGGCAGGCAAAACACCTTTAGTGCCAGGTAAATACATAATGTTTCTAACAAGTTCAACGATCTTGGTGCCCTTACTAGCTAACGATGTGTCCAATAGATCGCGCACATGAATAAAGCCCACAACCTCATCAGAAGATCCTCGTACCACCGGATATCGTGAGTGTGCTTTTTCAACCGCAAGTTCAATTGCTTTACCTACGGTAAGTGATGCATCCATGAAATCAACTTCAGTGCGAGGAACCATCACTTCATGAACTTGACGTTCTGATGCATTAAAGACTTCCTCAACAATGTCCCGCTCTTCATCAGTCAAAGCGGCATGCCCGGCAACTAGATCCAGAAGCTCTTCTTCCGACATCTGACTGCGTTGCTCCTTTGGATCAACGCCAAATGCGCGGACGACAAAGTCGGTCGATTTTGAAAGTAACCAAATTATTGGGCGAAAAACATTTGCCACAATGTTAATTAATCCAGCGGTTGCGATTGCAATCTCTTCTGCTCTAAATAGTGCTACTCGCTTTGGAACGAGTTCACCAAAAACCAATGAGAAGTAGGCAATTATTAAGGTAACGCCCACCAGCGAGATCGTTGTACTCCAGTTTGATCCGATACCTAAAGACTCGAGCCAAGGAATTACATAATCACCTAACTTGTCTGCACCAAGTGCAGCCGAAAGGAATCCGCTAACCGTTACACCAATTTGAACTGCGGCAAGTAAGCGGTTGGGTTGTTCAGCTAAGGCTGCGACGCGAGCGCCACGCTTTCCGCGGGTAGCAATTTGGCGAACCTGGCTATCGCGAAGAGAGATTAATGCGATCTCCGCAGCGACAAAGAAGGCAGCTAAAACGATTAAACCCGCGATGGTTGCGATATCCGCGAAAAGTGAACCTAACGAGTGAGATTCCATTATGTGAGAAGTATACGAGCCTGACCCCGTGGCGTGAAGCCAGATCTTCCCTTACGCCTGCTTTACGCGTAATCTTCCACCGTTGGCCAACCGGCCATCACCTTCATCCTCGGACCGTCGGGCACGTACCTGCCCGGAGAAGGAGAGCAATCTCATGGCATCAGTAGTTTTTGATGGCGCATCACGTA
>JACCDQ011946473.1_pt1 | contig 17203 bp, 18 predicted proteins | sample 7446031 | NCBI WGS metagenome assembly JACCDQ01 (sample SAMN15323442, study PRJNA562643) | freshwater metagenome | isolation source: river surface water | place: USA:Blue River Watershed | collected 2017-08-17
CGCGCAAAGCAGTTCTCGAAGCGTTAATCCACAGCTTTCGATGCAACACAGAGCCGTCGGGTTACCGCCCGGCGGCTTTTTTCATTGATGGATCGTTCCCCGACGACTGGCTGCAAGCATTGCTGCCACGATTCTCAGGGCGTCGCGGGACTTCCGTAGAATTTCTCCTCATTCAGGTATCAGGAGTCTGGAATGATCAAGGTTGGAATCGTTGGCGGCACCGGCTATACCGGCGTAGAACTGCTGCGCATTCTTGCGGCGCACCCGGAAGTCGAGCTCACGGCCATCACGTCGCGCAAGGAAGATGGCATGCCGGTCGCGGACATGTTCCCGTCGCTGCGCGGTCACGTGAAGCTGGCGTTTTCCGCGCCCGAGAAGGCAAAGCTCGACCAGTGTGATGTCGTGTTCTTCGCGACGCCGCACGGTGTGGCGATGGCGCAGGCGCGCGAACTGCTCGCCGCCGGTGTGAAGGTGATCGATCTCGCCGCCGACTTCCGTATCAAGGACACCGCCGTCTTTGAGCAGTGGTACGGCATGCCGCATTCCTGCCCCGACCTGCTTGACGAGGCTGTCTATGGCCTGCCCGAGGTGAATCGCGAGGCAATTCGCGGCGCGCGCCTGATCGGACTGCCGGGCTGCTACCCGACCTCGATGCAGCTGGGCCTCAAGCCGCTGCTGTCGCAGGGCCAGCCGCTGGTGAATGAAGCGGCGCTGATCGCCGACTGCAAGTCGGGCGTTTCCGGTGCTGGCCGCAAGGCCGAGGTGCATACCCTGCTGGCCGAGGCGGCCGACAATTTCAAGGCCTATGGCGTGAAGGGACATCGCCACCTGCCGGAGACGGTGCAGGGGCTGGAAGCGATCGCCGGTCGCAAGGTCGGGCTGACCTTTGTGCCTCACCTGGTGCCGATGATTCGCGGCATCCACTCGACGCTGTACGCCACCCTGTTGCCGGAAGCGCGAGATATCGATTTCCAGGCACTGTACGAACAGCACTTCGCGAATGATCCTTTCGTCGATGTGCTGCCGGCCGGCAGTCATCCGGAGACCCGCTCGGTGCGCGCTTCCAACATGCTACGTATCGCGGTTCATCGTCCGGGCGGCGGCGACTTGCTGGTGATCCTGGTGGTCGAGGACAACCTGGTCAAGGGCGCGGCAGGACAGGGCGTGCAGTGCATGAACCTGATGTTCGGGCTGGACGAGACCACCGGCCTGAAGCACGTGCCGATTCTTCCTTGATTCGGAGGCCGCAGGGGGCTTCAACGGTTCCCCCTGCGTGGCGCCAATCTCCATGCAGACGGCGGGGTTGAATCGCGGCCATCTGCGCGCATAATTATTCTTATTCGTAGCGGCAAGCAGTTTGCGTCCGAAGCGGCTTGTTTTTGTGGCAAGCCTGGTTTGGCGCCTGCTTGTCCGTGCTGCCGTCAGCGGCCATCCGGGCCAGCGGCTATAATCCCGAACTTACATGGTTCAACAGGCAGGAGCTTTAACATGAACGCAATCACGGAAATGCCGGCACCCATCATCTTCACCGACAGCGCTGCCAGCAAAGTGGCACAACTGATCGAGGAAGAGGGCAATCCGGACCTGAAACTGCGCGTTTTCGTTCAGGGTGGCGGCTGCTCGGGCTTTCAGTATGGATTCACTTTCGACGAGATCGTGAACGAAGACGACACCACGATGGACAAGAACGGCGTGCAGCTGCTGATCGACTCCATGAGCTACCAGTATCTGGTCGGTGCCGAGATCGACTACAAGGATGACCTCGAAGGCGCCCAGTTCGTGATCAAGAACCCGAACGCCACGACGACGTGCGGCTGCGGGTCTTCGTTCTCGGCCTGATCCTTTTCAGCTCTGAAAAAAGCGCGGCCCGGTCCGCGCTTTTTGCTTTTTAGCAGCGCCATTTCGCGCCTTCCCGGTGCCGCTGTTTCAGCGGCAGGACCGTGCGATGTCGCCCGCTCAAGCCGGATAGAGAGCCCCCAGAATGCGTGGCCCGCGCGCGCCGGTGACGGCTGGCAGATTCCCCGGCAAACGTTCACAGAAGCGCGCCGCCAGCCAGGCAAAGGCAATCGCTTCGACATGGTTGGGCGAGATGCCGAGTGCTTCGGTGCTTTGCACCGGCTTGCCGAGTTCTTCCTGCAGCCTCTTCATCAGGCAGCCATTCAGCGCGCCGCCGCCGCAGACATAGACGGCTTCAGTGTCCGGCGCGTCGCGCCGAATGGCATCGGCCAGAGAGCGCGCGGTAAACGCAGTCAGCGTTGCCTGCACATCGACCGGTGCCAATGCGCCGAAGTCGGACAGCCGTGTCTGCAGCCAGCGCGGATTGAACAGATCGCGCCCGGTGCTTTTCGGTGCGGGTAGCATGAAGTAGCGCTCATCCAGCAGCTTGGCCAGCAGCGCCTGGTTGACCTTGCCAGATGCCGCCCAGTCGCCATTCAGGTCGCAGGGTGTGCCGAGATGCCGGCTGGCCCACAGGTCCATCAGCACATTGCCGGGGCCGGTGTCATAGCCGAGCACACGGCCAGTGGCACCCAGCACGCTGATGTTGGCGATGCCGCCGATGTTGGCGACCACTCGGGTGCCGGTGGGACTGCCAAACACGGCCTGATGGAAGGCCGGTACCAGCGGCGCACCCTGACCACCGGCGGCGATATCGCGGCTGCGGAAATCGGCGATGACATCAATCCCAGTGAGTTCGGCCAGTAGTGCCGGCTGGTTGATCTGCCGGGTATAGCCTTGTGCCGGGTTGTGCCGAATGGTCTGGCCATGCGCGCCGATGGCCCGAACCCGGTTCGCCTCGATGCCGGCAGCAGCCAGCAGCTGGCCTACGCACTCCGCGTACAGGCGCGCAAGCTCCCCGGCGGCGATGGCTTCGCGATGGATTTCGTCAGACTCTGATTGCTGCAGCGCCATCAACTTGGCGCGCAGAGTGTCGGGAAAAGGAACGTAGGCCGCGTGCAAAGGCCCGTCGAACGCGGTCATCACACCATCGACGCCGTCGAGGCTGGTGCCGGACATCAGTCCGATATACAGAGGCGGGAAAACGGAAGTGTAGGAGGGCGCAGAGTTCATGCGCCGATCTTAACCGATGGGTCGTGCGACCCATCGGTCCATGCGCAGGTCAGCGAGCGGCCAGTTGCAGCTTTTCGCCGGACATCAGCGAGAAGCGATGGCCCATGTCCGCGGCGACGCTACGGAAGTGCTGCAGCTCGACGCCGGCCAGCGATTGCGCATGCGGGACGACGATGCTGTTCGGGTTGAGTGCGACGTTATTGACGCGGAATTCGTAATGCAGGTGCGGACCGGTCGACCAGCCGGTGCTGCCGACGTAGCCGATCAACTCGCCCTGCGACACCCGCATGCCGCGTCGTGCGGCGATACGGCTCATGTGGGCATAGGCGGTGGTGTAGAGGTTGCCGTGGCGGATCACGACCATGTTGCCGTAACCGCCCGCATTGCCGGCAAACTCGACGGTGCCGTCACCGGTCGAACGAATCGGCGTGCCGCTAGCCGCTGCGAAATCGATCCCCTTGTGCTGCTTCCACTGGCCTGAGATCGGGTGGATGCGCATCGCAAAACCGGAGGTCACCCGCGAGAACGCCAGCGGCGACTTCAGGAAGGCCTTGCGCAGCGCCTTGCCTTGCAAGTCGAAATAGCCGCCGTCATTGCCGCCGCGGCCAAACCAGACTGCCTGCAGCGTTCTGCCGGCATTGGTGAATTCTGCAGCGAGCACGCGACCGGTACGTACCATTTCGCCATCCTGCCAGGCGGTCTCATAGACGACCTGGAAGCGGTCGCCCTTGCGCAGATCCGAAGCAAAGTCGATGTCGGACGAGAAAATCTCAACCAGCTGCATCGCTACCGAGTCCGGCACCTGCGCTGCATCGGTCGCGGCGAAGAGCGATGAGCGAATCTCGCCCGAGCGCATTTCGACACGATTATCGAAGGCAACCGGCTGCTGTTCCGCGGCAAAGCCAGCACCGCTGCGCCGAACCACCAGCTTGCGGGTGTCGTCGTCACGGCCGTCGCCAAGCAGCGCCGCAGCGGAGATCAGGCGACCGTCACCGTCGATGGTGGCTTGCACACGGCGGCCCGGGCGCAGCCCGAGCAGCGGCCGGGCGGCAGGATCGCTACGGAGAAAGCTGGCGGCCTGCGGGTCGTTGACGCCGAGGCGATCGAGCAGCGCGGACAGGTTGTCGCCCGGGCGAACCCGTTCTTCGGCGACAAACTGGCCGGCAGCAGGTGAAAGGGAAGCGATCTGCGCGTTCAGGTCAGGGACGGGGAGCTCTTCGACCACCATGGTGACGGGCAGGTCGGCAGCATCCGGTGCCATCGGGGCAACGCCCGCGGCGCCGAAGGCGACCAGCGAGAGCACGACGGCGGATCCTGAAATGACGCGAGTCTTGGGTGAAGTACGCAGCGCCGGCAGCAGGGCACTCGCGACTTCCAGCAATTTGGCTCTCAGACTCATGCAATCAGATAAAATTCGCGGTTTTTAGCCGGCCGCCGAATAGCGACCGGATTCATCCAGGCAAGACAAAGCGCGCATTATAGCAAACGCAAATCCGCGCATTATTGAACCCATACAAGCACTTATGAACGCCAATTCTTCGCTTGACAGCACACAGAAAAATCCGGCCGGCACGGCCGACAGCCTGCCGCTTTCGGACGCCGTCCGGGAGGCGCTGGCCATCGTCAAGCGCGGCGCCGAAGAGCTGCTGATCGAGTCAGAGTTCGCGCAGAAGCTCGCGCAATCCGAGAAATCGGGCCAGCCGCTGCGGATCAAGCTGGGCCTTGACCCGACCGCGCCGGACCTCCACCTGGGCCACACGGTGGTCCTGAACAAGATGCGCCAGCTGCAAGATCTGGGCCATACGGTGATCTTCCTGATTGGCGATTTCACCTCGATGATCGGCGATCCGTCAGGGCGCAACATCACCCGTCCGCCGCTGACGCGCGAGCAGATCGAAGAAAACGCGAAAACCTATTTTGCTCAGGCCAGCCTGGTGCTGGATCCGTCGCGCACCGAAATCCGCTACAACTCCGAATGGTGCGACCCGCTTGGCGCGCGCGGCATGATTCAGCTGTCGGCGCGCTACACGGTCGCACGTATCCTCGAGCGCGAGGACTTCACCAAGCGTTTCAAGGCCGGCACCCCGATTTCCGTGCATGAGCTGCTGTACCCGCTGATGCAGGGCTATGACTCGGTCGCGCTGAAATCCGACCTCGAGATCGGCGGCACGGACCAGAAGTTCAACCTGCTGGTTGGCCGCGAACTGCAGAAAGACTATGGGCAGTCCCCGCAGTGCATACTCACTATGCCGCTGCTGGAAGGTCTGGACGGCGTCGACAAGATGTCGAAGTCGAAGAACAATTATGTCGGCATTACCGAGCCGGCCAACACCATGTTCGCGAAGGTGATGAGCATCTCCGACGTCGCCATGTGGCGCTGGTACGACCTGCTGTCGTTCCGCTCGCTGGCCGAGATTGCGCAGTTCAAGGCCGATGTCGACGGCGGACGCAATCCGCGTGACATCAAGGTGTTGCTGGCGCAGGAGATTGTCGAGCGTTTTCATTCTCGCAAGGCGGCCGAAGAGGCGCTGGCGGATTTTGACAACCGCGCCCGCGGCGGCATCCCGGACGAGGTCCCGGAAGTCAGCCTGTCCGGTGCGCCGCTGGGCATCGGACAGCTGCTGAAGCAGGCTAGCCTGTGCGCATCGACATCCGAAGCGCTGCGCATGGTCGAGCAGGGCGGCGTGCGCATTGATGGGGCAGCGGTCAGCGACAAGGGGCTGAAAGTCGAGGCCGGCACTTTCGTGGTGCAGGTTGGCAAGCGCAAATTTGCCCGCGTGACGCTGTCGTGAGGACGCCGGCATGATCGGCCTGTTGCAGCGGGTCTCCGAAGCCAGCGTGACGGTCGATGGCGAGCTGGTCGGTCGTATCGACAAGGGACTGCTGGTGCTGCTGTGCGCCGAGCGCGGCGACACCGGCAAGGAAGCCGACGTTTTGCTGGCCAAGCTGCTCGGGTACCGTGTGTTTTATGACGCGGACGGCAAGATGAACCTGAACGTCGCGCAGGTCGGGGGCGGTCTGCTGCTGGTGCCGCAGTTCACTCTGGCCGCCGATACGCGTTCCGGTACGCGCCCGTCTTTTACCCCGGCGGCGCCGCCGCAGCAGGCACGCGAGCTGTTCGACTACACGGTCGAACGCGCCCGCGCCAGCCATCCGCAGGTCGAGACCGGGCGCTTCGGCGCCGACATGAAGGTGGCGCTGGTCAACGACGGACCGGTAACCTTCTGGTTGCAGGTATCTCCAACCGCCTGAACGGCGGCTGGACAGCCGTTTTCACACGGTCCCCGAACCACTGACGAGGAGCAAGCCATGAAACTCTGGAGCCATTCGTTCGCCAATGACACCCCGATCCCCGGCGAATTCGCGTTCGCGGTCACGGATCCCGCCAGCCACATCGCGCTGTCGTCCAACCGCAATCCGCATTTTGCGTGGAGCGAGCTGCCGGCCGGCACCCGCTCGCTGGCACTGATCTGCCATGACCCGGATGTGCCGTCGGTCGGCGATGACGTCAATCAGGCGGGCCGCACGATTCCGGCCACGCTGCCGCGAGTGAATTTTTATCACTGGGTGCTGGTGGATCTGCTGCCGGGCACGCATGAAATCCAGGCCGGTGAATACAGCCATCAGGTGACGGCCGGCGGCAAGCCCGGGCCTGAGCTGCCGAATGGCGCGCGGCAGGGCATCAATGACTACACCGCGTGGTTTGCCGGCGACGAGACCATGGCAGGCAATTATTTCGGCTACGACGGCCCTTGCCCGCCGTGGAACGACGAGCGCGTGCATCGCTACGTCTTCACGCTGTATGCGCTCGACTTGCCGACGCTGCCGCTGCAGGGCCATTTCACCGGCGCCGATGCACTGCAGGCGATGGCCGGGCACATCCTTGGCCAGGCTGCCGTCACCGGCATTTATTCATTGAATCAGGACGTCGCGCACAAGCTCGGCGTCGATACGGAGCGCTGATGGAAGTTTTGCTGATCCGCCATGGCGAGACCGCCTGGAATCGCGTGCGCCGCATGCAGGGGCATATCGACATACCACTGAACGACGAAGGGCTGCGGCAGGCTGCTGCGCTGGGCGCGGCGCTGGCGGGCGAGCGGCCGGCGGCGATCTATTCGAGCGACCTGCAGCGTGCACGCGCCACCGCGCAGCCGGTCGCCGACGCGCACGGCATGACGGTCGCTTATGACCCGGCGTTGCGTGAACGTTGCTACGGCGGCTTCGAAGGCATGATGTACGAAGAGCTGGCCGAGCGTTTTCCCGAAGCCTTCGCCCAATGGCGCGAACGCGACCTGCATGCGCGCTTCCCCGCCGGTGAGCGCGAGGCGGAAACCCTGATGGAGTTCCACCAGCGCTCGGTCGATGCCGTGACCGACCTGGTGCGTCGCCATCAGGACGACGCAGCAGGCAAGCTGGTGATCGTCACCCACGGCGGTGTGCTCGACTGCCTGTACCGCGAAGCGACCGACCTGCCGGTGGATGCGGCGCGCAATTTCGGCATCGTGAATGCGGCGATCAATCGCCTGCACTGGGACGGCCGCCGCTTCAGCCTGCTGCAATGGGCCGACGCCACCCACCTCGAAGCCGCCGGCCTCGACGAAATCGACCGCTCGCACCCGGCTGCCTGAAATTTCGGCAGCCTTCTTTGTCGATCTGATGAAAATTTAGGCAGGGATGCGTTTACAATACGCACCCTTTCCTGAATGTATCGTCCATGCAGCTCGGCCCCTATCAACTTCGCAACAATGTTTTCGTCGCGCCGATGGCGGGTGTGACGGACCGGCCTTTCCGGCAATTGTGCAAGGAGCTCGGCGCCGGTTATGCGGTGTCCGAGATGGCCGCGTCGAATCCGCGCGTCTGGGCCAGCGACAAGTCGACACGCCGCATCAACCATGACGGCGAGATGGAGCCGAAGGCGGTGCAGATCGCCGGCGCCGATCCGCAACTGCTGGCCGAGGCGGCGCGCTTCAACGTCGATCGCGGCGCGCAGGTCATCGACATCAACATGGGCTGCCCGGTGAAGAAGGTCTGCAATAACTGGTGCGGTTCGGCCTTGCTGCGCGACGAACCGCTGGTGGCTTCGCTGCTGCAGGCGGTTGTCGGCGCCGTCAACGTGCCGGTGACCCTGAAATTCCGTACGGGCTGGGATCGGCAGAACAAGAATGCGCTGACGATCGCGCGCATCGCCGAAGACAGCGGCATCGCAATGCTGACCCTGCACGGTCGCACGCGCGCCGACGGTTATCGCGGCCAAGCCGAGTACGACACCATCGCTGCGGTGAAAGCCGCGGTGAAGTTGCCGGTGGTTGCCAACGGTGATATCGACAGTCCGCAGAAGGCGCGCGCCGTACTGCAGGCCACCGGCGCCGATGCCGTGATGATCGGTCGCGCAGCGCAGGGACGTCCGTGGATCTTTCGCGAGATCGATCACTACCTGCGTACCGGCAGCTTGCTGCCGGCGCCACGCATCGATGAAGTGCGGCAGCTGATGGCGCATCACCTGCAGGCACACTATGCGTTCTACGGCGACTACCTCGGCGTGCGCACTGCACGCAAGCACATCGGCTGGTATGTGCGCGACCTGGAAGGTGGCGAAGACTTCCGCCAGCAGATGAACCGGATCGAGGATTGTGCGCTGCAGCTCGCAGCGGTCGACCACTTTTTTGAATCGCAGCTCGCCTATGGCGAGCGGTTACAATATGCGCCCTCCGCGCAGCCCCTGGCTGCCTAGCAACATTCCAGCAAGACAGAACAACATGAGCAAAGACAATATCCAGGACGTCGTACGCAAGAGCCTCGAAAAATATTTTCGCGACCTGGGTGAGCAAGAGCCAAGCAACGTTTACGACATGGTGGTCTTCACTGTCGAGAAGCCGATTCTCGAGGCGGTGATGACACGCGCCGAAGGCAACCAGTCGCATGCGGCCGAAATGCTCGGCATCAATCGCAACACGCTGCGCAAGAAACTGCAGCAGCACGGTTTGCTCTGAGCAGAATTCCTTTCCTTTCTCTTTTCATTCCCATGATCAAACAAGCCCTGATTTCCGTCTCGGACAAGACCGGCGTGCTGGAATTTGCACGTGCGCTGGCGGCGATGAACGTCAAACTGTTGTCCACCGGCGGCACCGCGAAACTGCTCGCCGACAACGGGCTGCCGGTGACGGAAGTGGCCGACTACACCGGCTTTCCCGAGATGCTCGACGGCCGTGTGAAAACCCTGAATCCGAAGGTGCACGGCGGCATCCTGGCGCGCCGCGATTTCCCGACGCACATGGAAGCGCTGGCTCAGCACGACATCCCGACCATCGACATGGTGGTGGTCAACCTGTATCCGTTCCAGCAGACGGTGGCGAAGGAGCAGTGCTCGCTTGAGGACGCCATCGAGAACATCGACATCGGCGGCCCGGCCATGCTGCGTTCGTCGGCGAAGAACCACAAGGACGTGGTCGTCATCTGCGATCCGTCCGACTACGACACCGTGCTGGGCGAGATGCGCGCCAATAACGGCGAAGTCGCTTACGAAACCCGCTTCGGCCTGGCCAAGAAAGTATTTGCGCATACCGCGCAATATGACGGCGCCATCATCAATTACTTCAGCGCGCTCGGCGCAGACCGCCAGCACGCCACGCGCTCGGCCTACCCGGACACGCTGAACCTGCAGTTCGCCAAGGTGCAGGACATGCGCTATGGCGAGAACCCGCACCAGTCGGCGGCCTTCTATCGCGATACGGTCGTCGTTGAAGGTGCGCTCGCAAACTATCGGCAGCTGCAGGGCAAGGAACTGTCGTACAACAATATCGCCGATGCCGACGCAGCGTGGGAATGCGTGAAGACCTTCGACGGTGTCGCCTGCGTGATCATCAAGCATGCGAACCCGTGCGGCGTCGCGGTCGGTGTCGATGCGGCCGAAGCCTATGCGAAGGCCTTCCAGACCGATCCGACGTCGGCGTTCGGCGGCATTATCGCGTTCAACTGCGAACTCGCCGGCAAGGCGGCCGAAGCCGTGTCGAAGCAATTCGTCGAGGTGCTGATCGCTCCGTCGTTCACGGCAGACGCGCGCAAGGTCTTCGAGAGCAAGCAGAACGTGCGCCTGCTCGAGATTCCGCTGGCCCGCGCTGTGAATGCGTATGACATGAAGCGCGTTGGCGGCGGCCTGCTGCTGCAGTCAGCGGACGCGAAGAATGTGCAGGTGGCTGAGCTGAAGGTGGTGACGAAGAAGCAGCCGACCCAGCAGCAACTGCAGGACATGATGTTTGCATGGCGCGTCGCGAAGTTCGTGAAGTCGAACGCGATTGTTTTCTGCGGCAACGGCATGACGCTTGGCGTCGGTGCAGGCCAGATGAGCCGCGTCGATTCGGCACGCATTGCATCGATCAAGGCGCAGAACGCCGGTCTGCAGCTGGCAGGTTCGGCCGTCGCTTCTGATGCGTTCTTCCCGTTCCGCGACGGCCTGGATGTGGTCGTCGCCGCAGGGGCGACCTGCGTGATCCAGCCGGGTGGCTCGATGCGCGACCAGGAGGTGATCGATGCAGCCGACGAGCAAGGCATCGTGATGGCGCTGACCGGAACGCGACATTTCCGGCATTGATGTTCGTGTCGCGCACTGATTGAGGTTGTCGGTGCGCGACGATGGGTCCCAGCCTGCGCTGGGACGACGGGATTTTTTGCAGTTGACGGCTCTGCCTTGAACGCATGGGTGGGATCGGCGGCATTCTGGCGATGCCCTCCGCATCGTCGTCCCAGCGCAGGCTGGTACCCATGCCCGTCCATCCCCATGGCCTATTGAAAGCCTGGCGCCGCGACTGGAAGATCAGACTGATCGAGCAATCCAATCCGCACTGGGAAGATTTCTACCTCCCCCTGCTGTCATAATGCGCGCATGAAAATCCTCGGCATCGATCCGGGTCTGCGCGTGACCGGTTTTGGCGTGATCCGCATGGACGGCCCGCGCCTCAGTTACATCGCTTCCGGCACCATTCGCATTCCCGATGGCGACCTGCCGTCACGACTGAAGGTGATTCTCGACGGCGTCGGTGAAGTGGTGCGTACTTACCAGCCGGACAGCGCGGCGATCGAGATCATCTTCTCCAACGTCAACCCGCAATCGACACTGCTGCTCGGACAGGCGCGTGGTGCCGCCATCTGCGGCCTGGTCAGTGCCAACCTGCCCGTGGCCGAGTACACCGCGCTGCAAATGAAGAAGGCCGTTGCCGGCCACGGCAAGGCGCAGAAGGCGCAGGTGCAGGAGATGGTGCAGCGGCTGCTGAAGCTCGACGGACTGCCGGGTACCGACGCGGCCGATGCGCTTGGCGTGGCGATCTGCCATGCCCATGCGGGGGCGGCGCGCTCCATGCTGGGCGGCATCGCACCGGAGCTGGCGCGCAAGGGCTTGCGTGTGCGCGGCGGCCGCCTGATCGGTTGACGTCGCCATCGACTTGCGGCCATCGCTGCAGCAGCACCGTGCGCTATCATCCCGCCATCTTTTTTTCCTGAGGTTCATTCATGATCGGTCGCCTGTCAGGCCTTCTGTTCGACAAGAATCCGGCGCAGCTGCTGGTCGACTGCAATGGCGTCGGCTATGAAGTCAGCGTGCCGATGAGTACCTTCTACAACCTGCCGTCGACCGGCGAACGCGTCACGTTGCTGACCCACATGGTGGTGCGCGAGGATGCGCAGCTGTTGTACGGTTTTGGCACGTCGCAGGAGCGCGAGCTGTTCCGCGAACTGATCAAGATCAGCGGCATCGGCGCACGCACGGCGCTGGCCATTTTGTCGGGCATGTCGGTCAAGGATCTGGTGCAGGCGGTCACCTTGCAGGACGCCGGACGGCTGACGAAAATTCCCGGCATTGGCAAGAAGACCGCCGAGCGGCTGCTGCTCGAACTCAAGGGCAAGCTCGGCGCCGACATTGGCGCGGCGCCCGGCGTCGCGGCCGACGAAAGCAGCAACGACATCCTCAGCGCGCTGCTGGCGCTCGGCTATTCGGAAAAAGAAGCGCTGCTGGCCATCAAGCAGGTGCCGGCCGGCAGCTCGGTATCGGACGGCATCCGCCACGCATTGAAGGCGTTGTCGAAGGGCTGATGCGCACGCCTGAAGCTACAATGCAGCGATGAGCATACAGACCGACGATTTCAGCGAGCGCCGCATCATCGATGCCGCGCCCGTATCGCCCAACGAAGAGGCGATCGAGCGCGCGCTGCGGCCGCACAACCTCGACGAATATATCGGCCAGGAAAAGGCCCGCGGGCAGCTGGAGATCTTCATCCAGGCCGCGCGCAAGCGCGGTGAAGCGCTCGACCACACCCTGTTGTTCGGGCCGCCCGGACTGGGCAAGACCACACTGGCGCACATCATCGCGCGCGAGATGGGCGTGAACCTGCGGCAGACCTCAGGCCCGGTGCTCGAGCGCGCCGGCGACCTGGCGGCGCTGCTGACCAATCTCGAAAAGAATGACGTGCTGTTCATCGACGAGATCCACAGGATGTCGCCGGTGGTTGAGGAAATCCTGTACCCGGCGCTCGAGGACTACCAGATCGACATCATGATCGGCGAAGGTCCGGCGGCCCGCTCGGTGCGACTCGACTTACAGCCGTTCACGCTGGTCGGCGCGACCACACGCGCGGGCATGTTGACCAATCCGCTGCGTGACCGCTTCGGCATCGTCGCGCGACTGGAGTTTTATACGCCCGACGAACTGGCGCGCATCGTCACGCGCAGCGCGTCATTGCTGAACGCGCCCATCGTGGATGACGGCGCGCTCGAGATTGCGCGCCGTAGCCGCGGCACGCCGCGTATTGCCAACCGGCTGTTGCGCCGCGTGCGCGATTATGCGGAAGTGAAGGGCAGCGGCGAGATCACGAAAGTGATGGCCGACGCTGCACTGAAAATGCTCGACGTCGATCCGGTCGGCTTCGACCTGATGGACCGCAAGCTGCTGGAGGCGGTGCTGTTCAAATTCAGCGGCGGTCCGGTCGGCCTCGACAACCTGGCGGCGGCGATCGGCGAAGAGCGCGACACTATTGAAGACGTGCTCGAACCCTATCTGATACAGCAAGGCTACCTGCAGCGCACGCCGCGCGGACGGATCGCGACGCCGGCGGCCTACCAGCACTTCGGCGTCACCGCACCCCGCACGGGACCGAATGGCGATTTGTGGCAGCAGGGATGAAAGCGAGATCGGTCACGGCATGGTCGATGGTTGATTCTGTTTGCTGCGCAATGTGGTTTCCGCATTCACCCCCGCACGAATTCCCGCATTAAATCGCCACCCGCGTTCGCGACTGCGGATTGAAAAGCGACACTCGCTGGTATAGCGCGAAGACAATTCCGGCTTTTCTGTCGAAGGGTCCGTGTTACTAATTCCTTGAGTTGAAAAACGATTCCGGATTATTCGCCGGAACATCGCTCAGGGAGTTCACATGAAAAGCGAGGCACCAGGCAATGTCGGTGCAGTACAGAGCACTTTCCCGGCCGCCATCAATTCTGTGACGGGTGTGGCTGAAGCACCCGGCACGGATAACCCGGTTGCAGCCACAGCACCGCACATGGTCCAGCACGCAAATATGGCCGTATCAGGCTGCGAGGGATTTGTCCCACCCCCCAAGTTTCATGAGCTGCCGCCGGACGCTCTGGGAAAAATCTTCGAACTACTGGCGACCGATCCGAATTTTTCCAGGGCACTCACAAGCCTGTCGCGGACTGGCAAGGAATTCAATCGCCTGATTGCAGATTTCGTGAATAACTATGCAGTGAAGGATGAGCTCGGTTCGGCGAAATCGGCGCAGCGCCAGATGTGGAAAGCGCAGGCCGGATTCATTAAAGAGCGTGCCGGGGAAATCCTGGGAGATTTTGGACGCAGCCAGAAAATGCTTGCCGGGATGTCTGTTGCAGGCGCTGAATCGTTTCGTGCTCAATTGAATGAACTGGACGGTGTTGAACTCAGATTTCAGGATAGCCCGCTCGATCCGGCAGCGATGGTCGGACTGCTGTCAACAGTCGAAGGCAAGGTGATCAAGCTGAATGCAAAAGGCATGGGCCGTGATCGCTTTCTGAACGAGGTCATGCCGGCACTGAAGGCAGTGAATCCGGGTTGCCAGATTGTTCTGGATGCTTCGGAAAATCAGCTCGCAGCAAATGACCTGAAGCCCCTGCTGGATTACATGTCGACCCATCCGTGCATCTACCGGCTTGATCTGAGCGGCAATACCTTGTGCGGCGGCAGCGATTGCTCCGCCGCGGTGCTTCAGTTATTCGAGTTTGCCGGACCGCTGACGCACTTGTCGCTATGCTGTACCGGCTTGAATGACGCGACCGTCGCGGGACTGAACGAGGTGATTGCCGGGGCGCCATTGCTTGCCAAACTCGATTTGCAGGGCAATCAATTGACTGAGGAAGGCGCAATTGCGGTGATGACGGCGCTGGCTCCTGCGAGCGAAACCGGACGGCAGGCCGTCACGACGATCCGGCAGGTTCAGTTGACCGACAATGCGTACGAGCGAAGCGACAGTCTGCAAAAAGTCTGCACACAGGCCTGCACGCATTTGCTGAACGCCGCCAGAAGCGATCCGGAAATCAGCGCGCAAGGCAGCGACTATCTGTCGCCGCTTTACCTGTTTCGCCACGAGGCCGTATTCGACCTTGGGAAGTCGTCCGACAATGGCACGGTAGCCGTGGCTGTCCGCGCGTGTCATTACGAGCTGGACGAGGTGGATACGCTTTGACAAGACGGGCGCTTGACGTCGACCTTTAACGCAGGCCGGGTTGCCAGAAATACGCGCGGTGTTTCGTCGGCATGGCGTCAGCTGGTCGCTGTGGAAACACCCGCAGGCACGAGCGCCTGATAGAGCCTCCAGGTCGTATGCCCGACCAGCGGCGCAGTCAAGGCCAGCAAAGGCAGAAAAAATATCAGGCTGGCGCCGATCAACACCGTAATGCAAAGCGCCCAGACCAGCATGGCTCCCGGGTTGTTCCACAAGGTGACGGCGCTGGTGGCGATCGACTCGATGGTGTCGGCGCTGCGGTCCAGCATCATCGGCATGGACACAACCGACATCGCGAAGACGAGGCTCGCGAATACAAATCCCACGGCTGACCAGACAAACAGGAATTCGATGTTATCCATCGACATGAGCTTGCGGATCATGTCAGTCAGGTTCGGATAATTGTGCGTGGCGAACAAGGCAAACACGATCACGGAAACGCGCAACCAGACAATCAGGAAGAAAGTCAGAATGGCGGCAAAAAAAGCAATCGATTTCCAGTTGCGTGACCAGCAGCTCAGGCTCGCCCAAAGATCAGGGGCATCGCCCTGGTCCTTCTGCCGCGACAGCTCGTAAATCCCCGAGCAGATGAAGGGCCCCATCAGGAAAAACGCCGCCGTCAGCCCCATCGTCAGCTGCCATACCTGCTGGTACAGCAGGGCGATCGCATATCCCATCGCGACGAAAATCACGCCATAGGCGATCCCGTAAAAACCGGTGGCGCGCATGTCGCGTGCGCCTGCAAGCAGCAGCGTGAACACCGCGGAAACCGGCATCGGCCCCTCAGTGACATGCATGGATGTTGACGACATATTTTCCCCTGATGAGCTTCCAGCCATTGGTAAAAATACAGCGATGTCGCGAAGGTGCCGTTTTTGAATTCACGAACCGCCGGATTCGCCTGTCGGAATGTTCGAAGGCGATCTATTTTTACACAAGACCCTGCTGGGAACTCAAGTGATGAACTCCCTGCCGGGCGGGGCAGATTGTCGGCGCAGCCCGATCTTGTTCGGCACAGCGCATCCCGCTGTCTAGTTTTCGCGGATCCATATCTGCGTACGCCCGAGCAGCGCCACGCCGATAAAGCCGCGCACATGCAGTTCGCGGCCTTTGTCTTCCAGCCAGATCTTGCAGCGATAAATTTTGCCGTTTTGCGGATCGAGGATGTCGCCGCCGGACCACTGGTCCTTATCTTTTTTCAGCCCGGTCAGTATCGTCATGCCAATGACGGGCTTGTTCTTTTTGTCGCCCGGGCATTTCTCGCAAGTCGGGTTCGGGTCCTCACCCGGTTCGCGGAAGAGCTTTTCTATCGTGCCGCGCCATTCGCCATTCACTTCAGCGATGCGCACCAGTGATTTTTCCTTGCCGCTCTTGTCGTCAATGGTGCGCCAGAGGCCGGCTGGCGAGTCGGCGGCGAGTGCCGCCAGAGAGAGGAAGTTCAGTAGCAGGGCAGCGATAAGTTGCGTGATTTTCATTCGTTCTCCTCCGCGCATTCCCATGCATCGGCGAATGCATGCGAACAGCTTGCGCTGCCCGCATGCATGAGCCAGGGAGTTACTTCAGCTTCGCCAGCTGCTCGCGCAGCTTTTCCAGCGTCGCCGAGAAGGTGGCCAGGCGCTCCTGCTCCTGCGCCACCACGGGTGCCGGCGCGCGCGCCACGAAGCTTTCGTTCGACAGCTTGGCGTTCGCTTTCGTGATCTCGCCTTCGAGGCGTACAACTTCCTTGTTCAGGCGCTCACGCTCGGCCGCGACGTCGATCTCGACCTTCAGCATCAGGCGCGTCGTGCCTATCACCGATACCGGTGCCGGCGACTCCGGCAGCTGCGCAACGACCTGCACCTCGGACAGCTTTGCCAGGGCCTGCAGATACGGCGCAAAGCCGGACAGGCGCGCATGGTCGGCACCTTCGAGGACCAGTGGCACCTTCTGCGCCGGCGACAATTGCATTTCGCCGCGCAGGTTGCGGCAGGCGTCGGTCAGCGACTTCAGCTCGTCCATCCAGCCTTCGGCCTTCTCGTCGAGCTTCTTCAGGTTCGGCTCCGGATACGCTTGCACCATGATCGAATCACCGGCCGGATTCAGCTTGCGGCCCGACAGTGGCGCAACGGTCTGCCACAGCTGCTCGGTGATGAACGGGATGATCGGGTGCGCGAGGCGCAGAACCGTTTCCAGCACGCGCAGCAGCGTGCGCCGGGTTGCGCGCTGTTGCGCTTCATTGCCGTGCTGGATCTGCACCTTGGCGACTTCCAGATACCAGTCGCAGTACTCGTCCCAGATGAACTTGTAGATCGCCGACGCGATATTGTCGAAGCGGTACTCGGCAAAGCCTTTCTCGACGTCCGCTTCGGTACGCTGCAGCAGCGACACGATCCAGC
>JACCDQ012008161.1_pt1 | contig 17203 bp, 14 predicted proteins | sample 7446031 | NCBI WGS metagenome assembly JACCDQ01 (sample SAMN15323442, study PRJNA562643) | freshwater metagenome | isolation source: river surface water | place: USA:Blue River Watershed | collected 2017-08-17
GGTCGAGAGCGTCTCGACGTTCCTGATGGAGGAACCGGACCGGCTCGCCATTGATGTCGGCGGTGCCACCGCCGGTAACGGCGGCGTTCCCGTGGGGCCTTTCGCCTCGATCCGGCACGGTCAGTTCGACCCGCGCACCGCACGGGTCGTTCTCGGTCTTGCCCAGCCCGTGATCATCACCTCGGGTCAGTTTGCCCGTGACGGCAGGACGCTGACGCTCGCTTATGCGATCACCGGCAAGGAGGCTTTTCGTAAGGCGCTGGCGCAGGGGCGGAAATATTACGCGCCGCCGCTGGTCATCGCCGGCCTCGCCTCGCCCCCGCCGCCCGCGGCCGCGACCCCGGCTCAGCCCGCGCCTACCTATAGCTCGCAAGGCAAGCGCAAGGTTTCGGTTCCCCTTGCTCCGCCGCGAAAATCGGGCGCGTCCCGGCTTCCGCCGGTCCTTGGGGGCGGGCTGGGACGGCCCCTGGTGGTGATCGATGCCGGTCATGGCGGGCATGATCCCGGGGCGCCTTCGGTCGTCGAGGGGAAGCATGAAAAAAATGCGACACTGCCGATTGCCCTGGCGCTGCGCGATGCGCTGTTGGCGTCGGGCAAGGTCCGTGTCGCGATGACGCGCGACGACGACACTTTCCTCGTTTTGCAGGAACGGCGTGAAATTGCGCGCCGTCTCAAGGCCGACCTGTTCATTTCGATCCATGCCGACAGCGCGGCCAACGCCTCGGCCAAGGGCGCCAGCGTCTATACCCTGTCCGAGATCGCATCCGACAAGGTCGCGGCCCAGCTGGCCATCAAGGAAAACCGGGCCGATATCCTCAATGGCGTCGACCTTGGCGGCGAGGCCAGCGACATTTCGTCGATCCTGATCGATCTTACCCAGCGCGAGACGATGAATATCTCCTCGGTCTTCGCGGGCCAGCTCCAGCGCGAGATGGCCAGCAACGTCGCGATGCGCACCCGGTACCACCAGTTCGCCAACCTCGCGGTGCTCAAGGCGCCCGATGTGCCGTCGGTGCTGATCGAGACGGGCTATATGAGCAATTATGACGATGCGACCTTCCTCTTCTCGACCGAGGGGCAGCAGCGCATCGCGGCGGCGATCCATCGCGCGGTCGAGGCCCATTTCGCGCGTCGCCTCGCCCAGCGCTGACGGCGGCGCTGGCAAAGTCCGGCAAAGCTGATAGAGCGAAGGGGTCATGGATGTTGCGCGGATCAGGTCGAGGATCGAGGGGGTGTGGGCCGAGGTGCGCCCGCGCGCCGAAGCGGTCTGGGCCGATCCCAAGGGCCGGCGGGCCGCCAAGCTGCTGGGTGCGATCCTGTTGGGCTGGATCCTGTTCTGGCTGATTTTCGCGCGCAACCTGCCGTCGGCGGATGCGTTGCTGACCTACGAACCCCCGCTGCCGACCAACGTCCGCGCCAATGACGGGGTACCGATCCACAGCTTTGCCCGCGAACGGCGGGTCGAGCTGTCGTTCGACGATTATCCGCCCGTCCTGATCCAGGCCTTCATCTCGGCCGAGGACAAGACCTTCTTCAGCCATGGTGGCATCGACTATCCCGGCCTTGCCGGTGCGGTGATCGATTATGCTCGAAAGTTTGGCAGCGGCCGCCGCGCCAGAGGCGGATCGACCATCACTCAGCAGGTCGCCAAAAACCTTCTGGTGGGCGATGAATATTCGATCAAGCGCAAGATCCGCGAGGCGATTCTTGCCTTTCGCATCGAGGACACGCTGACCAAGCCCCAGATTCTTGAGCTCTATCTCAACCAGATTTTTCTCGGCCGGAACGCTTATGGCGTCCAGTCGGCGGCGCGCGCCTATTTCGGCAAGGATGTCGGCGACCTGCAACTGCACGAAGTCGCCTTCCTCGCGGTCCTCCCCAAGGCGCCGGCCAATTATGACCCCGTTCGCCATGTCGACCGCGCGATCGAGCGCCGCAACTGGGTGCTCCGGGAAATGCGCGACAATGGCTATATCAACGACGCGCAGATGCGAGCGGCGCAGGCCAAGCCGATCGGCGCGACGCTGGTGTCGGCCGCAACGCGCGAGATGGCTGGCGGCTATTTCGTCGAGGAGGTTCGCCGCGCGCTGATCGAGCGTTATGGCGAGGATGCCGAGAGCGGCCCCAACAGCGTCTATGCCGGCGGTTTGTGGGTGCGCACCTCGATGGACGTACGGGCGCAGGATGCGGCGGCGACCGCGTTGCGCAACGCCTTGGTGCGGTATGACGCGCCCAAGGGCTGGACCGGTCCGATCACCACGCTCGATGCGAGCGAGGGGTGGCCGCGCCGGCTTGCGGCGGCGAATATCGGCACCGGTTTCGATGACTGGGTCGCCGCGCTTGTCCTGTCCAAGGGGGCGGGCGCGGCCCAGCTCGGCTTTGCTGACGGCACGACGGGCCAGCTTTATGCGTCCGCCGCGGCGATGCCGCGACAGGGCGCGGGCGGCACGGCCTATCGCGCCTTGCGCCGCGGTGACGTGATCGTGGTCAAGCGCGAGGGCGGGGGCTGGGTCTTGCGCAGCATCCCGCAGGTGTCGGGCGGTTTCGTGGTCGAGGACCCGCACAGCGGTCGGGTTCTGGCGATGCAGGGCGGTTTCGACCAGCGCCTCGCCTCGTTCAACCGCGCGACACAGGCGCAGCGTCAACCGGGTTCGTCGATCAAGCCGTTCGTCTATGCCGCCGCGCTCGACAATGGCATGACCCCGGCCTCGATCATCGTCGACGGACCGTTCTGCGTCTATCAGTCGGCCAAGCTCGGCGAAAAATGCTTCCGCAACTTCACGGGCGGCAATGCCGGTCCCAAGACGATGCGCTGGGGGGTCGAGCAGTCGCGCAACCTGATGACGGTGCGCGCCGCCTCGCAAACCGGCATGGACAAGGTCACCGCGACGATCCGGGCGATGGGCATCGGAGACTATTCGCCGGTCCTGTCGATCGCGCTGGGCGCGGGTGAGACGACGGTGCTTAAGCTCACCAACGCCTACGCGATGCTGGCCAATTCGGGACGCGCGCTCAAGCCGAGCCTGATCGATTATATTCAGGACCGGCACGGCAAGGTCATTTACCGCGCCGATACGCGGCCGTGCGAGGGATGCAATGCGGCCGAATGGAACGGTCGCCCCATGCCGCGTCCCCCGGTCCGGGCGCGCCAGTTGATGAACCCGATGACCGCCTATCAGGTGCTCCATATCCTCGAGGGCGTCGTCCAGCGCGGCACCGCGGTGACGTTGCGCGACCTTGGCCGTCCGCTGTTCGGCAAGACCGGCACCTCGACCGGGCCGACCAATGTGTGGTTTGTCGGCGGCAGCGCCGACATGGTGGCGGGTCTTTATATCGGATACGACCAGCCGCGATCGCTGGGCGACTATGCGCAGGGCGGCACGCTTGCGGCCCCGGTGTGGAAAGAGTTTGCGACCCGCGCCATGTCGGACATGCCGGTCGTGCCCTTTCGCGTTGCCCCGGGCATCCGCATGATCCGCATCGACCGTCGCTCGGGCCAGCGCGTCTTCAGCGGCTGGCCGACCAGCGACCCGCTTTCGCCGATCATCTGGGAGGCGTTCAAGCCCCAGAGCGAACCGCGCCGGAGTGGGCGCAACCGCGACCTCGAGCTCGAACGCGCTTTTGCCCGTCCCGGAAACAGTGCGGGCGACAGCGACTTCTTGCAAAGGCAGGGCGGGATTTACTAGGGGCAATGCCTCTTTCGAAGTTTGGAGAGTGACGATGCGCGCCGAAGCGCAAGCCCATGTCGATCAGATCAACCAGGCGGTGGCGCTGGTGCGGCGCTTCCTCGACTGGGATCGCGCGCTGCGTCGTCTCGATGAGCTCAACAACCGCGTCGAGGATCCGAAGCTGTGGGACGATCCCGCCGCCGCGCAGGAGGTGATGCGCGAGCGTCGCCGCCTCGACGAATCGATCGCCGCGGTGAAAGCGATCGAGAGCGAGTGCGCCGACACGGTCGAGCTGATCGAGCTGGCCGAGGCCGAAGGCGATGGCGCGCTGGCCGATGACGGCGTGGCGGCGCTGGCGGCGCTGGCCGAGAAGGCCGAGAGCGACAAGATCTCGGCGCTGCTGGCTGGCGAGGCCGACGCCAACAACACCTATGTCGAGATCAACTCGGGGGCCGGCGGCACCGAGAGCAACGACTGGGCGGGCATGCTCTTGCGCATGTACACGCGCTGGGCCGAGCGCCGGGGCTTCAAGGTCGAGCTGATCGACCATCATGCCGGCGAACAGGCGGGCATCAAGTCGGCGACGATCCTGGTCAAGGGCGAGAATGCCTATGGCTATGCCAAGACCGAGAGCGGCGTGCATCGCCTCGTGCGCATCTCGCCCTATGACAGCGCCGCGCGTCGCCACACCAGCTTCGCAAGCGTCTGGGTCTATCCGGAAGTCGACGACAATATCGACATCGTCATCAACGAGAGCGAGCTGCGCATCGACACCTACCGCGCCTCGGGCGCAGGCGGTCAGCACATCAACACCACCGACTCGGCGGTCCGCATCACCCATATGCCGACCAACATCGTGGTGCAGTGCCAGAACCAGCGGTCGCAGCACAAGAACAAGGCCGAGGCGATGAAGCAGCTGAAGGCCCGCCTCTACGAGGCCGAGCTGCAGAAGCGCGAGGCCGAGGCCAATGCCACCGCGGCGAGCAAGACTGACATCGGCTGGGGCCACCAGATCCGGTCCTATGTTCTCCAGCCCTATCAGCTGGTGAAGGACCTGCGTACCGGCGTGACCTCGACCGCCCCCGATGATGTGCTCGACGGCGCGCTCGACAAGTTCATGGCGGCGGCGCTGTCGCAGCGCGTGACCGGCGAGAAGGTCGAGGTCGAGGACGTCGACTGAGGCCTGTGTTCAGAGCAGGCCGCGTTCGCGAAAGCTGACGATCCCGTCTTTCGCAAAGATCAGGTGATCGACCAGCTCGACCTCGATGCTGCGCAACAGTTCGGCGATCCGTCGGGTGGCGATATGATCGTCGATGCTGGGACTGGCATCTCCGCCCGGATGGTTGTGCGCCAGCAGCAGGCGACGGCTCTGGTGCTGGACGGCCTCGCGAACGATGCGTCCGAGCGAGAAGCGCAATGCCCGGTGTCCGCCATCCTGTCGGGTCAGGGCGATCAGGTAGCTCCCATGGTCGAGATGGGCGATCCGCAGCGTTTCATGGGCCAGATGCCTCAGCTCCTCGCCGAACAGGCGCACGGCGTCCGCTGCGCTGCGGACACAGGGACGATCGAGGCTTCGGAAATCATGGCGGTCATGCATTGGCGCTAGATTCCCCTGCCAGCGCCGCGGGAACAGGCGGCATCGACTCCGAAACGGAGCGGGCTTGCTTCAGATCAATCCGATCCGGGGGCTTGTCGCAGCGCGCCGAGTTGGGCATGTCCGGTTGACGATCAAGAACAAGAAGCAGCGGACATTTCGTGCAGACCTATCTCGACCTCATGCGCCGCATTCTCGACGAGGGCGCCGACCAGCAGGACCGCACGGGGGTGGGAACGCGCTCGGTGTTCGGTCACCAGATGCGCTTCGACCTGTCGAAGGGCTTTCCGCTGCTGACCACCAAGAAGCTGCATATCCGCTCGATCCTCGTCGAGCTTTTGTGGTTTCTGCGCGGCGACACCAATATCGGCTGGCTCAAGGAAAACCGGGTTTCGATCTGGGACGAATGGGCCGACGAGAATGGCGATCTCGGCCCGGTCTATGGCAAGCAGTGGCGTGACTGGGAGGCGGCCGACGGGCGCCATGTCGACCAGATTGCCGAGTTGCTCGACCAGATCAAAAACAACCCCGCGTCGCGCCGCCAGATCGTCAGTGCGTGGAACCCGGGCGAGTTGCACCGCATGGCGCTGGCGCCGTGCCATTGCCTGTTCCAGACCCATGTCGCCAATGGCAAGCTCAGCCTGCAGCTTTACCAGCGCAGTTGCGACGTCTTCCTCGGGGTGCCGTTCAACATCGCCTCCTACGCGCTGCTCACCCACATGCTCGCACAGCAGGCCGGGCTCGAGGTCGGCGACTTCGTCTGGACCGGCGGCGATTGCCACCTCTATTCGAACCATCTCGAGCAGGCGGCGCTGCAGCTGACCCGCACGCCGGGGCCGCTCCCCCAGCTTGTCATCAAGCGCAAGCCCGACGGCATCGACCAATATGTCTTCGAGGATTTCGAGATCGTCGGTTACGAGGCTGCGCCGCACATCGCCGCGCCGGTGGCGATCTGATGGCGACGCTCGTGACCCTCTTCGTGGCGCGCGCCGACAATGGCGTGATCGGCAACAAGGGCGACCTGCCGTGGCGGATTCCCGAGGACCTCAAAAATTTCAAGAAGCGCACCATGGGCAAGCCGATGGTGATGGGTCGCAAGACCTTCGAAAGCCTTCCGGGCCTGTTGCCGGGCCGTCGCCACATCGTGGTGACGCGCGATGCCGGCTGGTCGGCCGAGGGCGCCGAGGTGGCGCATGACGCCCAGGGCGCATTGGCGCTGGCGGGCGACGTCGAGGAGGTGGCGGTGATCGGTGGAGCCGAAATCTATCGATTGTTCCTGCCGCTTGCCAAGAAGATCGAGCTGACCGAGGTGCATCGTGCGCCCGAGGGCGACACGAAGATGCCGCCGCTCGGCACCGGTTGGCGCGTTACCGCGCGTGAAATGGGCGGGCCTGATATCGATTTCGTGACGCTCGAGCGCGACTGATGCGTCGCCTGCTGAAAGGGGTCGGGGCGACCCTCTTCTGGCTGGTCGTCCTGCTGCTCGCGGCCATCCTGGTGGCGCCGCCCTTTCTCGACCGCATCTATTATCAGGGCTCGCCAAGCGCCCATTATGACGGCGCCCGCTTCTTCAACCCCGACAATGGCGATGATAGTTTCCGCACCCCGCGCGCGTGGCGACCGCTGCGCATGGTGCGTTTCCTCTCGGGCGAGGGTCGCGCCACGTGGCCGGCGCAGGTGGCGGTCTCGCCCTCGCGTCCGCCGCGCCGCGTGGCGGGCGATGCGATGCGCGCGACATGGGTCGGCCATTCGACCGTGCTGGTGCAGACGCAGGGGCTCAACATCCTGACCGACCCGATCTGGTCGGACCGGGCCACACCGATCCCCGGCATGGGGCCCAAGCGCGTGCGCGCGCCGGGCGTGCGCTTCGCGGACCTGCCGAAGATCGACCTCGTCCTCGTCAGCCACAATCATTACGACCATATGGACCTGCCGACCCTGCGTCGCTTGTGGGATCGCGACCATCCGCTGATCGTGACATCGCTCGGCAATGATCGCATCCTCGCCGCCAAGGGGGTCGAGGCGGTCGCGCGCGATTGGGGCGGGCGCGTGGCGGTGAAGCCGGGCGTCGATGTGGTGGTCGAGCGCGTCCATCACTGGGGTTCGCGTTGGGGACGGGACCGCAACCGTGCGCTCTGGTCGGGTTTCACCGTGACGCTTCCGGGCGGCAATCTCTATTTTGCAGGCGACACCGGCCTTGGCGATGGCCAATGGCCGCGCGAGGCGGCCGCGCGCGGTCCGGTGCGTCTGGCGCTGATCCCGATCGGGGCCTATCAGCCGCGCGCGATGATGCGAGGCAGCCATATCGACCCGGTCGAGGCGGTTACCGTGTTCGAGCGGCTTGGCGCGGCACGCGCGATCGGCGTTCACTGGGGGACGTTCCAGCTTTCGGCCGAGGCGATCGACGCGCCGGGGCGCTTGCTGGGCCGGACGCTTGGGAAGCGGGGCATCCCCGCCGATCGCTTCGTGACGCTCGAGGCCGGGCGCTCGCTCGAGGTGCCGCAGCTCTAGGCCGTGCGGTTCCAGAGCGTCGCTATTTCTTCGTCGCTGAGGTCGATGCCGAACATCAGGCTCAGCCGGATCTGGAGCATCTTGGCCGAACTGATGACCTTTTCCTCGACCCCGCCCTTGGCGCTGCTGCGCCGGTAATTGCGGTTGAAGATCGAGGCGAAGCCGGTCGGCAGGACCATGCTCGTCACGATGTTGCTGGTGAAGCGACCGCCGGGAAGGGTCGAGACGAAGGCGTTGGCGGCGGCGACATCCTCAGGCGCCGCCGGGTCGGTGGCGAAGCTGTACTGGCGCACCCAGCCCTCGTCCGCGCCGCGGCCATCGGTCGACAGCGGCGTGCCGAGGCGTTCGAGCACCCAGCCAAGTTCGGGCTCGTGCGACAGCCGGTGGCGGGTGCCGTCGGCGCTTGCGACCTCATGTGCTTCGAGCTTCATCGGCGGGCAGTCGCTGCCGCCGAAGCCCGCGTCGGCGATCCACGGCGCGCCGTCGATGGTGGTGAGCAGCAGCGCATGGGTGCGCGGTGGCAGCTCGGTCGCGCCGAGCCACACCCGGCCCAGCAGCAGCCGTGCGTCGAAGCCGAGGGCGTGCATCGCGTCGAGCAGCAGCGGGTTCTGTTCGAAGCAGTATCCGCCGCGCCGGCGTGTCACCAGCTTGTCGAAGCGGATCGCCGGGTCGAGGCTGATCTCGCGACCGAGCAGCAGGTCGAGATTTTCGAACGGGATGGCGAGGCGATGCGCGCGCTGGAGGATGCGCAGCCCTTCGACCGTAGGTGTGGGGGCCTCTTTGAGGGCGATGCGGGCGAGATAGGCAGAAAGGTTGAACATGTCCGGTCAGTATCGCTGGAACTGACCTGCTCCAACCCCCATAATGGACCGATGTCGATCACCATCCGCACCAGCCTCGAGGATATCGAAACGGGGCAGGTCTTCATTCCGCACCGTCCCGAGCGCCCGGCCAAGACCGAGGGCGGCAAGCCGTTCCGCATCGTTTCCGATTATGAGCCCTCGGGCGACCAGCCGACCGCGATCGCCGAACTGGTGAAGCAGGCGCAAGGCGGTGAGCGCGACCAGGTGCTGCTGGGCGTCACCGGATCGGGCAAGACCTTCACCATGGCCAAGGTGATCGAGGCGGTGCAGCGCCCCGCGCTGATCCTCGCGCCCAACAAGATTCTCGCGGCGCAGCTCTATGGTGAGTTCAAGAGCTTCTTCCCCGACAATGCGGTCGAGTTCTTCGTCAGTTACTACGATTATTACCAGCCCGAGGCCTATGTGCCGCGCACCGACACCTATATCGAGAAGGACAGCTCGATCAACGAGGCGATCGACCGGATGCGCCACTCGGCCACCCGCGCCCTGCTCGAGCGTGACGATGTGCTGATCGTGGCGTCGGTGTCGTGCCTCTACGGCATCGGGTCGGTCGAAACCTATTCGGCGATGATCTTCGATCTGAAAAAGGGCGAGAGCGTCGACCAGCGCGAGATCATCCGCAAGCTGGTGGCGCTGCAGTATAAGCGCAACGACGCGGCCTTCACGCGCGGCACCTTCCGCGTGCGCGGCGACAGCCTCGAGATCTTCCCGTCGCACTATGAGGACAGCGCGTGGCGCATCATGTTCTTCGGCGACGAGATCGAAGAGATCGTCGAGTTCGACCCGCTGACCGGCAAGAAGACCGCCGCGCTCGACAGCGTGCGCATCTACGCCAATAGCCACTATGTCACCCCCGGCCCGACGCTCAAGCAGGCGATGGACGCGATCCGGCTCGAGCTTGGCGAGCGGCTGCGCGAGCTGCACGGCGAGGGCAAGTTGCTGGAAGCCCAGCGGCTCGAGCAACGCAGCCAGTTCGACCTCGAGATGATCGCGGCGACCGGCGCCTGTTCGGGCATCGAGAATTACAGCCGCTTCCTCACCGGTCGCCTGCCGGGCGAGCCGCCGCCGACCCTGTTCGAATATCTGCCCGAAAACGCGCTGCTGTTCGTCGACGAGAGCCACCAGACGATCCCGCAGGTCAGGGCGATGGCCAAGGGCGATCATCGTCGCAAGATGACGCTGGCCGAATATGGCTTCCGCCTGCCGAGCTGCATCGACAACCGGCCGCTGCGCTTCCACGAATGGGACGCGATGCGCCCGCAGACGGTGGCAGTGTCGGCGACGCCGGGGCCGTGGGAGATGAACCAGACCGGCGGCGTGTTCGTCGAGCAGGTGATCCGCCCGACCGGGCTGATCGACCCGCCGGTTGAGATCCGCCCGGTCGAGGAGCAGGTCGACGACCTGATCGCCGAGTGCCGCAGGACGGCCGAGCGGGGCTATCGCGTGCTGGTAACGACGCTCACCAAGCGCATGGCCGAGGACCTGACCGAATATCTGCACGAGGCGGGCCTCAAGGTGCGCTACATGCACAGCGACATCGAGACGCTCGAACGCATCGAGTTGATCCGCGATCTGCGGCTTGGCGCCTATGACGTGCTGGTCGGCATCAACCTGCTGCGCGAGGGCCTCGACATTCCCGAATGCGGGCTGGTCGCGATCCTCGACGCCGACAAGGAAGGCTTCCTGCGTTCCGAGACCTCGCTGATCCAGACGATCGGTCGCGCCGCGCGCAACGCCGAGGGACGCGTGATCCTCTATGCCGACAAGATCACCGGCTCGATGCAGCGCGCCATGGCCGAGACCGATCGCCGCCGCGCCAAGCAGCAGGCCTATAACGAGGCCCACGGCATCACGCCGGCGACGATCAGGCGCAACATCAGTGACATCGTGGGCCACATCGCCTCGAAGGATCAGGTGACGGTCGATATCGACCTCGATGACCGCGATCACATGGTCGGGCACAATCTGCGCAAATATATCGAGGATCTCGAGAAGAAGATGCGCGCCGCCGCCGCCGACCTCGAGTTCGAGGAGGCCGGCCGCCTGCGCGACGAGATCCGCCGACTCGAGCAGCAGGAGCTGGGCCTGCCCCCGCATGAGCAGAAGGCCGGCGTCACCGGCCGTGCCAGCGAAGGGCGGCCCGGCACGCGCAAGCTGCGGTTCGGCAAGACCCAGCGCAAGTTCGGCGGCAAGCGCTGATGCGGGCCATACTCGGTTTAGCATTGTTGTTGGTGAGCGGCTGCGCGACGCCGCCGCCGCCGCCCGCGCCCCCGGTGCCGGCATCTCCCCCTGCGCCCCCTGCCGTGACGCTCGACTGGCGCGATCTGCCGTTGAGCGCGGGCAGCTGGTCTTATGCCGGCGGCGTGGCCAGCTTCAGTCGCGAAGGTACGGCATTGCTGCGGATGCGCTGCGACGGTGCGGCGCACATGATCGAGATCGAGCAGCCGCTTTCCAGCGCAGGTCTGCCGCTTGCGGTCCGGATAGTGGTGACGACCTCTTATGGGGCGAGCGAGCTTGGGGCCGCCGTCGATCCCGCGTCGCAAAGCGTGAAGGCCCGTATCGCGGCGACCGATACGCTGCTCGACCGCATCGCCTTCAGCCGGGGTCGTTTCAGCGTGCAGGCCAGCGGTGCGTCCCTGCTCGTGATGACGAACTAGGCCGAAGTGTCGCGGGGGATCGAAGAGTGCCGTCCCTGACGGCCAAGGGGGCGAATCATCGTCCCAAAAAAATGCAAAAACAAGCCTTGTTCGGCGAGTCGCACTGATTCATCCTCGGGTTCGCCATCAACAGCGCGAAAGGAGGTGACCGATGTCTCATGGTTCAGCAATGAGGTCGGGCAGGTTCGTTCGGGAGATGCGGGGCTAACCCTCCCGCCAAGGTCTTCCGGGCTGGGGCCTCCAGCCGCTGACCATGTCAAAACCTTGATCGTTTCAGGCTTTGGCCTGAAACGTGAATCAAGGTTTCTACCATGGAGAGAGCCTGATTCACGTCATCGGTGGAAGCGCGCAGCGCTTCTTCCTCAAACGATCAGGCTCGGGGGCCGCCGGTCGGGACCGGCGGTCCTTTTTCATTTCCGGGGGTTTGCAGCCTCGCGTTCAAGCAGTTCGACCGACACGCGCAGGCTGACGATCGCGAGCCGGCTTTCGAACAGGAACGAGCCCAGCCCCAGCACCAGCAGGCCCATCGCGAGGATGAAGGCGAAGGCCATGATGCGCCCGGCGTTGAAGCCGGCAAGGCCTGCGATGAACAAGCCGGCGACGACAAGGCAGATCGCGACCGCGCTCGCGGTGCAGAGAAAGATGGCGCGGTTGATATGGCCGATGCGGCGGTCGAGCACGCGCAGCTCCCACACCTGCTGGTCGTGCTCGGGATGGCCGAGCGGCGTGAAGACGTCGATGATCTTGCGCGAGCGGTCGACCACGCGCGCCAGCCTGCCGGCCAGCATGTTGAGGAAGCCCGCGATGCCGGCGAGCAGGAAGACGGGCGCGACCGCGAGCTGGATCGTGTGCGCGGTATCGGTGACGGCGGTGGGAAGCGCTTCCATGCCCTAGCGATGCCCGCAGCGGGGTAGCGGCGTCAAGCGTCAGAGGAGCTTTACGATCGCGGCAAAGAAGGCGGTTTGGCCAATCAGAAGAGGGATGAGCCATCGCAGCAGGCCATGGTGAAGCGCGTGCATTTCGGAACGAAGCCTTTCAATCGCTTCGTTGAGATCGGCTTTTGTGGCCAAGAGATCGGTTTTTGTCACAAGCGTGTCACACACGGCCTCGGCCAAGGCCGTGGCATGGACTTCGGCCGCAGCTTCAGAAACTCCGGCGGCACGGAGTTTCTTGGCATAGAGCAACGTGTCAAACGACATCGACATTATGTAATTGAATGTAATCGATTTTTACCAAATGTCCAGTCGGCTCGCCCGGTGACGTTTCTCCTGCTATCACCCCTGTCATGGCTGCCAATCATCTCTACCTCGTCGACGGATCGAGCTTCATCTTCCGCGCTTTCCACCGCCTGCCGCCGCTCACCAACCGGCGCGGCGAACCGGCGGGGGCCGTCTATGGTTTCACCACCATGTTGTGGCGGCTGGTCGACGATCTCCACAAGGCCGACGGGCCGACCCATCTCGCGGTGATCTTCGACGCTTCGTCGAAGACTTTCCGCAACGAGCTGTACGACAAGTACAAGGCCCACCGCCCGCCGCCCCCGCCCGAGCTGGTGCCGCAATTCCCGCTGGTGCGCGATGCGACGCGCGCCTTTTCGGTGCCCTGCATCGAGCAGCAGGGGCTGGAAGCCGACGACATCATCGCCTGCTACGCCAAGGCGGCGCTGGCCGAGGGCTGGCAGGTGACCATCGTCTCGTCCGACAAGGACCTGATGCAGCTGATCGAGCCGGGGCTCGACCTGCTCGACACGATGAACAACCGCCGCATCGGCCCCGACTATGTCGTCGAGAAGTTCGGCGTTCTGCCCGACAAGCTCGGCGACGTGCTGGCGCTGATGGGGGACACCGCCGACAATATCCCCGGCGTACCCGGCATCGGCCCCAAGACGGCGTCGCAGCTGATCCGGCAATATGGCGACCTCGAGAGCGTGCTGGCCGCCGCGCCGTCGATCGCCAAGCCCAAGCTCAGCCAGTCGCTGGTCGAGCATGCCGACAATGCGCGCCTGAGCCGCGAGCTGGTGCAGCTGGTGTGCGACGCCCCGCTGCCCGAGCCGCTCGACGACCTGATCCTCAAGGGCCTGCCGCCCGAGCCGCTGCGCGCTTTCCTCGAGGACCAGGGCTTCAAGTCGCTGCTCGCCAAGGTGGGCGGGGCTGCGCCGGGCGCGGGCAACAGCATGTCGTCGCCGCTTGCCGCCCCGATGGCCTCGGCGCCCACCGTTCCGCCGCCACCGCCGGCGGAAGAGGTGCCTTTCGATCTCAAGGCCTATGAGACGGTGGTTGATGTCGAGGCGCTTGATCGCTGGATTGCCGAAGCGCGCGCGCAGGGCTTTGTCGCGGTCGACACCGAGACCGACATGCTCGACAGCGTTCGCGCCGAGCTGGTGGGGGTGAGCCTCGCTACCGCCGCTGGCAAGGCCTGCTATATCCCGCTCGGCCATGTCGGCGACGGGCTGTTGTCAGAGACGCCGAAGCAGCTGCCCAAGGCCGTCGCGCTCGATAAGCTCAAGCCGCTGCTCGAGGACCCGGCGGTGCTCAAGATCGGCCAGAACATCAAGTACGACCTCGTCATGTTCGCCCGCAACGGGATCGACGTTGCGCCCTGTGACGACACGATGCTGCTGAGCTTCGCGCTCGACGCGGGCAAGAATGCCCATGGCATGGACGAGCTGTCCGAGCTTCATCTCGGCCATGTGCCGATCGCGTTCAAGGAGGTGTGCGGCACCGGCAAGTCGCAGATCAGCTTCGACAAGATCGACCTGCCGCGCGCCACCGAATATGCCGCCGAGGATGCCGACGTCACGCTGCGGCTGTGGAAACGCCTCAAGGGCCGTGTCGCGCGCGAAGAGGTGGCGCGGGTCTATGAACTGGTCGATCGGCCGTTGATCGGCGTGATCGCCGACATGGAACGTGCGGGCATCCGCGTCGACCGCGAGGAGCTGGCGCGACTCTCGGCCGAGTTCGCCAAGCAGATCGCGGTACTCGAGGGCGAGATTCACGCGCTCGCGGGTGGGCCTTTCACCATCGGCAGCCCCAAGCAGCTCGGCGAAATCCTGTTCGAGCAGATGGGCCTCAAGGGCGGGCGCAAGGGCAAGACCGGAAGCTGGTCGACCGACGTGTCCGAGCTCGAGCGTCTTGCCGCTGACGGCGCGGAAATCGCGACCAAGATCCTCGACTGGCGTCAGCTTTCCAAGCTCAAGTCGACCTATACCGATGCGCTCTTGGCGCAGATGAACCCCGCCACTGGCCGGGTGCATACCAGCTTCGGGCTGGCGCATGCCCAGACCGGGCGATTGTCGTCGACCGATCCCAATCTGCAGAACATCCCGATCCGCACCGAGATCGGCCGCCGTATCCGCGACGCCTTCGTCGCCGAACCGGGCAAGGTGCTGCTGTCGGCCGACTATAGCCAGATCGAGCTGCGGCTTGCGGCGCATATGTGCGACGTGCCGGCGCTCAAGGAGGCCTTTGCCAAGGGCGACGACATCCACGCGCTCACCGCGCTTGAGCTGTTCGGCGAGGTCAATCGCGACACCCGCGCGCGTGCCAAGACGGTCAATTTCTCGATCCTCTACGGCATCTCGCGCTGGGGGCTTGCCGGCCGCCTCGGCATCTCGAACGACGAGGCGCAGGCGCTGATCGACCGCTATTTCGAGCGCTTCCCCGGGATCAACCGCTACATTGCCGAGACGCTGTCCAAGGCGCGCGACGACGGCTTCGTCTGCACCCTGTTCGGCCGCAAGACGCACTTCCCGCGCATCCGTTCGACCAACCAAGGCGAGCGGCAGGGCAGCGAGCGTGCGGCGATCAATGCGCCGATCCAGGGCACCAGCGCCGACATCATCAAGCGCGCGATGGCGCGGATGCCGGATGCGTTGGTGGCGGCCGGGCTGGGCGATGTCCAGATGCTGCTGCAGGTGCATGACGAACTGGTGTTCGAGCTCACCCCCGATCAGGTCGAGGCGGCCAGCGCGGTGATCCGTGAGGTCATGGCGCATGCTGCCGAGCCCTATGTCATGCTTGACGTGCCGCTTGATGTCGAGATCGGGACCGGCCCGAGCTGGGGGCAGGCGCACTGACGCGGACGCGACGGGAAAGTCGCGCCCGCGCCGGCGTTGCGTCAGCTCTATGGATCAGGGCGTGGTCATATTCGATGATCCGTCGGTCGGGGTCTCGCTCCCTGCGGTCGTGCCGTCCTGCTTCCCGGCCTTGACCGACGCCGAGCCATTGGCGGATGCACCGGGCTTGGCGCCCTTCTTCTTTTCAATCCGGGCGCCGCTATCCACGCTGCCGTCGAGACCGGCATTTTCGTCGGCATGGCTGGCGGCCTGATCTGCGGCCTGGTCGGTCGCCATACGTCCCGAGCGGGCCACGTCGCGCACTGTCGTGCCCAGACCATTGCCGGCGCCACTATCGTTTCCTGACGGAGGGGTGCCGAGAGTGCCATTAAGCGTGCCGCCAACGGTGCCGCCGACCTGCCCGCCCAGCACGCCTTGTGCGAGGGCGGGCGACATGGCGAAAATGCTGCCTGCGGCGATGGCGATCAGAGACTGTGATGTCCTCATGTGACTACTCCATGCAAAACCCACCCGTGCGGGCGAGAAGAGCATGGCGCGCTGAACTGTGGATGAACCCGCGCCGCGCGCCGCGACGACAGCGGTTCTGGCTGCGGCGGGCCGTGCTGGCCCGCCTTTGCCAAGGGGCGATCGATCAGAAGGGCAGGAGCTTCGACGTCTTCGAGAATTTCAGATAGCCGACATTGGCGCCCAGCCGCCATCCCATCCCGACATGGATCGGGATCACGACGGTTTTGCCGACGCGATGGTGGCTCGCCGTGAAGCCGCCGATGATATAGGCTGCGCCCTCGGCGCCAGGGAAGCGTTTGTACAGGTCCTCGCTGTCGTCGAGATCATAGACCAGCATGAAGGTCTTGGCGCCGTTGGCGCCGATGTCGATGCCCAGCGACGGGCCGGTCCAGTAGACTGGCAGATTGCCCTCGATCTTGTGGAACAGGGTGCCCGAACCGTAGCGCACTCCGACGAGCAGGGCCGCGCCGCCTTCGCGTCCGACGATATAGGCGTTGGGCTCGCCCTGTTCCTTGAAGATCTTCTCGATCATCTTGGCGAGGCCTTCCGCGCCCTTGCCGAACGCATTCTCGGCAGCGGCCAGAACGTCCTGCTGATGGTAGGTCGGGGTCTGCGCCGGGGCTGCCGCCGGATCGGATGACGCTGTAGTGACGGGGGCGGCGGGGGCTGTTTCAGGGGGCAGGACTGCTGGCGGCGTCGCGCCCGGATCGACGGGCGGGGGCGCGAGGTCGGCATTTGCTGCAGTCGCGGCGGGGTCTGCGACGGGCGCCATTTCCTGTGCGAAAGCGGGTCCTGCAACGGTGGCGGCAAGCGCTGCCGCAGCAAGAATGGTCACGAATTTGCGCATTGGCCTGCCTCAGTTTCAACCAGGGAGGCTCCGATAGACGCCTGCCCACATTGCACGGCGATGAATGGCCGCGTCGAAATTCTCTTATCCCACCCCCGTGCCAAACTGAAGGCCATGGTTGATCGTCGTGAAAAGCGTCGCTATAGCCTCGCTTCCGGCCGGACCTGGAGACGTGGGTGAGTGGCTGAAACCAACGCTTTGCTAAAGCGTCGTACGGGAAACCGTACCGAGGGTTCGAATCCCTCCGTCTCCGCCATTATCCTGTCCGCCATAATTTCCTCGCGCCCCAAGACCGCAATAAAAAATAGGAAAATATTGGATTGCGTATCCCCCATTGATCCTTGCCGCACCCTCCCAGCCACGATATCGTGTGGGAAATTATGTGGGAGCATAAGCGGTGGGCAAACTTACAGATGCTGCGGTTAGAGGAAATAAGCCGGCCGGACGCTATGGTGATGGCGACGGTTTATTCCTGCTCGTA
>JACCDQ012169721.1_pt1 | contig 17199 bp, 18 predicted proteins | sample 7446031 | NCBI WGS metagenome assembly JACCDQ01 (sample SAMN15323442, study PRJNA562643) | freshwater metagenome | isolation source: river surface water | place: USA:Blue River Watershed | collected 2017-08-17
CGAGTAAGCTAAACCGATACCGCCTGCGAATTTAGATAATAAAGCTACGTCAGTGTATTTGTCGTAGATTGATTTTAAATCATCTTCAGGAGAGTCCAATAAGTAGCATGAGCTCATTTGTGGACGCATAGTTCCTGAATTAAACAATGTCGGAGTCGATGGCATATAGTCGTGAGAAGAGATAAGCTTGTAAAGCTCGATCGCTTCTTGAGGTGATTGCGCTAAACCGCAAGCTACACGCATGAAAAAGTATTGCGGAGTTTCGAAAACCTGACGAGAGGTTGGGTTTTTTAATAAGTAACGATCATAAACCGTACGTAATCCAAAGTACTCAAAACGATCTGTCTTATAGTGTTCAATCGCAGCACATAGATCTGTTTTATGAGACATCACAAAGTCATAAACACTTTGTGATAAAAGACCTTTAGTAAAACCAAATTGGATAGAATCAGCAAAAGATCCTATTTTTTGTGATTTAACTTCTTCTTCAATGTAAGTCGCAAGCAAACGAGCCGCAAGGCGAGAATACTCAGGATCTTCCCCGATTAACAAAGACGCTGTTTGGATACAAAGATTATCAAGTTCTTTTGTCGTAGCTCCATCATAAAGACCACTAATGGCTTTTGTGGCAACACGTAATGGATCAACCTGAACCAAACCCTGACAGCAGCGATTTACGCGTTCAACAATTTTAGTAACGTCAACTGGCTCAAGAGAACCATCACGCTTTTTAACGCGCATAACATGAGATGTATTTAAAGAATTTGTATGAGTCGATGCAGTGTACGTGTTTTCCATTTTCCCCTCGTCCTTTTTTTTGGCTGAAACGATCCCTATCATCGAATCAGTTAGCGTCCTTGCTTCTTTGCTTTTGAGACAAAAAAACCCTAAAAATTCCCCCTCAGAAATTTCTTTGGTGACGTCCTTTCCACTCATTTTTTTCAGTTTCAGTGGTTCGACAGTCTTAGGTCTAGTTATGTGTTTATCAAGAAAAAATTGTTGACCGTCCTGGTCTACTTCCTACTTGAGTCCTGACATCAAACCACTAGATCTAGTGGTTTATCAGTCACCCTCATCAATAAGGAGTGCTTTTCTTGATTTAAGCTTGTGGTTTTTTTTGAATTTGAGCAAATAAAAAATGAAAAAAAAATTACGCTTTGCTGTGTTTTTAGACAAACGCTCTGCAGAAAAATGAAATTCTTAAGACGATCGTCTAGTGATTTTTCTCTCTCGAGGAATGGTGTCAAGACCAAGGTTTTGAATTTTTAAATTTCACTTTTTTCGAGTAGCTCACTGCAAAAAGAGGTATTTCTTAAATTATCTGTTAAATGCTTGTAGTTCGCTCAACTCGAAGTCGCATTTGTTCAAAAAGATGGCGCTCATTCAGAGGCACCGATTCTGGATGCGTATTCAGCTTGCAACCTTGATAGGTTTTTGTAGCTCTAAGGTGGTCAATGATCTCTTGGTGCACTTTCATTTTATTTGCTGTCCAAGCTGGAGCAATCAACTCTTCCCATCGAGATGCGTAAGCTGCCAATCGATGAATTGCAATTCGAGGATGAAGATAAGCCAAGAATAATTCAACTTTACGAGTGTAATCTTCTTGGGTGATTGGTAGATAAGCGCCCTCGTTGAACCACTTTTCAAGCTGAGTGTTTTTCAATACGTGCATGTTGTGAAGTTTTACATTTGTAATAGGTAGATCATTGCAGATTTTAGCAGACTCAATGATTTGCTCTTCAGTCTCGTTAGGTGAACCAAAAATCAAGTGAATACCAAGATCAACAGAAGTTTTGTCGGCAATTTTATGAATGGCTTTAATTGAATCTTCTGAGGTGTGCCCGCGCTGCATGAATTCTAAATGAGGGTTGAAAAAACTTTGAACACCCAATTCCACAGAGACGAAGCTTTTTAAACAGTATTCTTGCCAAAGTTGAAGCACAGCCTCAGAAAGGCAATCTGGACGAGTACCCAACACGAAACCTGCAACAAATGGGTATTTTAAAGCCGTTTCAAAATTCGCACGCAATGCAGGAATTTTGGTGAACGTATTGGTGTAGGCCTGAAAATAGACTAAAAATTTATTTGCTTTGTATTTGCCTTGAATATGCTCGTGATACTTTTGAATCTGAGCATCGAGAGACATTTCGAAAGATTCGGATCTAGCTGCTGAACCCCAAACGTCGCAAAAACTGCAGGTCTTCATTCCCTTTAAACCCATTCGATTAGGGCAGTCATCAACGATACTGACAGGAATTTTATAGACTTTCTCCTGAAATATTCGTTTAAAGTGATCTGATATTGAATGGTAGGGAAGTCCCGTCCAGCCTTTTTCCATAGGAAGGTCATACTTTGATAACGTCAAACACGCAACAAATCAGCGTAAATTTTGAACCTTTGGGATTCGAAATTGAATTCACTCAAGATGGTAGCCCAACGCTAAGACTTCATAACCAGGGCGAAAGCATGCATCATTCAGGCGGTGCGGCTGCTGAGACAAAATACATCTACGGAAATGTTCTTGATCAAGCCCACCAAATATTACGCGATTCATGTAAAACATGCGTGGTGGGGCTAGGTTTAGGGTACATTGAAATATCCTGGGCAATTAGTCTTTTGCGTGCAGGAATCAACCCCTCAGAAAAAATCTCATTTCATTCTTTCGAGATTGTTTCGGGGCTTATAGAGGTTTTTAAATCTTGGATTTTCTCAGATGAGCCTCATAGTGTATATGACTTGGTCGTCGAAAAAATTGACCAAAAGGTTCAACCAAAAGAAGTAAAAAAAATTTTACGTCTAGCCTTGAATAGCGGAAGCTCATTTCAAGGAGATTTTTCTGATTTTAAACAACATCATAACCACTACAACGTCATTTGCTATGATGCCTTCAGTAAAAAGACAAGTGAAGGTTTGTGGGGAGCTGTTTTTTTAAAAGAATTCTTTCAAAAATTTTCAAGTCAAGACTGCGTTGTCACCACATATGCTTGTACCGGTCTTTTTAGAAAAAATTTGCTAGATCAAAATTTTCTATTTTATAAACGTCCCGGTTTTTGTGGAAAACGCGATTCAAGTTTAGCGACGCGTGGTCGGATTAGTCTTGAAGATTTCCCGAGCTATTCTTTCCAAATTTCTTCATATAATCGATAATTGCCGATTTTGATTCGTCATTTATTTGGGTGAAGTTCAGGCCGATGTAGCCATCTAACCCCGAATAAACGACGTCTGCGCGGACATTGATTGGCTGAAAAAAATGTGGGCTTGTCAATTGCCCTTCGACGATGTCGCCAATCTTAAGGTCGTAAACTTCTGTTAATCCTAAACCACCTTCGCTGATCGTGATAATTCGGGCATTAAAAGAATCGTGGCGATTCGTGCGTCCAATGAACTGGGCTAAAATTGGAACTCGAGCATGTTTGCGCCTAGAAATACCAAGCTTTTCGACAATATCTGGAAATGCGTAAACCTCTTTCCATTCTTTCGATTTCGGATCTTGTATTGCTACGGTCGAGATATCTTCTTGCTTGGCGATCAAAGTTAAAAGCTCACTTTTAGACATCATTGGCTGATCGATGAAGTTAATCTGAACACGATATGTGGATTGCTGTGGTGGTTGAGTCTTTTTTTGAATATTAGCACCGACTACAGTGTCTTCTCCTGGAGCGATTTGAATTTCTACTGCCGGAGAGGATACCTCGGCTTTAAATGAAGGAGGCTTATTCGGATTTGATGGCGGAGTCGGAATAGGAGCATTTGGCTTTTGCATTAATTTCTGAACAGGCGGTGGATTGCTGACGACCGGTGCTGAATGAGAGCTGACTTCAGGCATTGCGGCCATCGTTTTTGTGTTTTCAGGAGATAGCCATTTAGAGGCCTTAACCCATTCAGCAAATCCTCGGCGCCAAACCAAAGCGATATCCATCTGATGACTGTCCATTCCATCTAAAGCTTCTTGCATACTTGTGCTATTAAATGGACCTTGCACTTGACCTTGAAATTGCATGAACCATTTGATTTCGTTTTCAGTTTGTTCCATTATTCAATTCCTTTTTCAAAAAAATCGATGATCTGATTTTTAGAATCCATAGCGTCTTTGTATCCCATATTAATGAGCGCCTTACAAAAATCGGGTTGAAAAAGTAGATAACTCATGATCTCGCTAGCTTCATCTAAAGTTCCAAACGCCGAAATAGTCATTCTTATCAAGCGGGGCAGGTGGTGCGCGTGTTGGCGCGCAAGTTCACCGATATCTTGCGAAGGTGAAATGCATAAAGCCGGAATCACTTTTAGTCCGTCTTCGATTGCGGGCTTCGAGTTTTGATTTCTTACTTGCCGGGCAAGACGATTTATTCTTTCAATTCTCATAACATCTTGCTCGACAGAGTCTAAAAGAACTGCATTAAGAAGAGTGTTTAGAATTTTAATCATAGAAGGCATGTGTGCGTCTTTTTTTGCTTGTCTATTTTCCCATTGCTTGAATTTTTCTGAATCCAGCTGGGTTCTGACACCGATCACAAATAGTTTTTCAGCCCCCATACGAATGGCCGGCGAGCACGGCGTGCTATTGCGAACACATCCATCTCCGTAGAAGTCTTTTCCAATTTGAATAGGCGGAAACAACATCGGAATGGCAGAAGAAGCCATGATGTGCTTCGAACTGATTTCGGATAGCACAGCCTGTCTTCGGCTTTCTTTCCAAGCTGAATGCTGAGAATGGGTTTGAACAAAGCTAACAGCCGAACTTTGATCGTAGTTATTTGCCGTGATAATGAATGATTCAATTTTTTCGTCTTCTAAATTTTTTGAGATTTTTTTAAAATCGCAGAACTTTTCAACCAGTTCTTGTAGGGGTGATGTCTCAAGTAGTGAATTCATTTTTTTTTCACCGAATAGCCCCAAAGAAAACTTATTCAGAGTTAAAAAATCTGTTTTGAAAACCTGGTCAGTCGTAATTTTAGACCAAAGATAAACTAATTTTTCAACGGCATTACTGAAGTGTTCGATATCAGTGGCTAATTTTCCGCAATTGATAGCGCCGGCACTGACTCCTGAAAGTATTCGAAACGGGCTAATTTTTTTTTCTGGAAGAATTTCTGCAAGACCTTTTAGAACGCCGACCTGGTAGGCCCCACGAGCTCCTCCACCTGACAAGATAAGTGCTGTTTTTGGGTTTGAAGCTTGATGAGTATTAAGCATTCGCGTGGCCTTCCTTGGAGCTAAATAAAAAGCAAAAGTAATATCGCTTTAAACTTCATGTCGTAAGCGTTCATCTTAGTCTAGAAATGAGAAATCTATCTGTCAAACAGTCTGGTCTAGTCAGCCTGAGTGACAATTTTAAGTGGGTCTCAGATCAAGACAGAAAATGGATTTCTTAAATTGAGAATGTTATTGAAATGACTTCTTTTTTTCGTCTGATAGGAACAAGGTTTTTGGCTTTTTTTTTGAATATCAGTAGTTTGAACAAAATTGATTTTTAGAGGAGATTCCTATGGATCAAATCAAGACAAAAACACACAAAAGAATTTCTATTCGGTGGATACATCGGCTGGCCTTAATCAGTTTAAGTTTGGTCGTATTTTCGTGCGCGCCTAAAAAACAAGGTGTTAGAGCCCAAGTCAAAACAGCGGCAACGCCACTTAATCCTGGAACATCAGCTGTTGCCGACCAACAAGCAGCCTCGCAAAATGCAATTTATAAAATCTCTTCGATTTCGTTGCCGGAAATAAACGGATCTGGGGTCGTTATCAACTCAGATTTGCTAACTCCAAGTGGTCAATATCTTCCAATTTCAACATCTCATGATATCGGACAGTTAGATTCGCAAGGCGTTTTCACTGACTCTTCCAGAGGTTTGCAGGTTTATGTGAATGCCCGATGTTCTGATTCGGATTGCACAAAATATTTGTTACTAGTCACGGTGGTTAGAAATAACCAGGCGGTTTATCAGTCTGGTGCAATTTCTTAGAAAGATGATTGCAATTTCTATTACGTGTCTAATACTTCGACCACAGGTCAAATGCAGCAAAGTATGGATTCTTTCAGTTCGGCTTTTGCGAACGTACAACCAAGCGGCGACTCAACATCTTGCCTTCAATAGCATTGCGGGCTAACCTAGCCCGATGTTAAATATATTAGAAGCTATCCTTCATATTGATGTCACATTACTTCAATGGGCTCAAGATTACGGGCCCTTTATTTATTTCATTTTATTCTTAATTATTTTTTGCGAGACCGGTCTCGTTGTGACCCCATTTTTACCGGGAGACTCTTTACTTTTTGCAGTTGGAGCCTTATCGGCCTCGGGTCATTTTTTAAAAGTTGAATGGATCATTCCGCTGCTTATAATTGCGGCAATCATTGGAGATTCCGTTAACTTTGTAATTGGAAAAAAATGGGGCATAAAGTTGTTTCAGATGAATATCTTTGTTTTAAAACCTTCATATCTGAAGCAGACCGAAGAGTTTTTTGAAAAAAGAGGGGTTTGGGCGGTTTCGTTGTCTCGGTTTTTCCCGATCATTCGAACTTTTTCACCTTTCTTTGCAGGCATGAGTCGAATGGATTACCGCAAATTTCTTTTGTTTTCATTGGCCGGCTCTATTGCTTGGGTTTTCATATTCGTTTTGGCTGGTTTCTACTTCGGGCGTATCGAGTTTGTTCAAAAAAACTTTACGGCTCTAGTTATGGGAGTGGTTGCATTCTCTTTGACGCCTATAGTCATTGCCGCCATTAAATCTCATTTTCTGAAAAAAACTTAAATTGATTTCTTTAATTTGATCGCACTGACAATTCATGGCACTTTCGTTGCTTAGTTGTTTACAAAACAAAACAATGGGCCCAATTTGGCGCCGAAAAGTAACTAAAAATTTATGGGGGACATAAATGAAAAACACAATCATCATCGCAATCGCTTTGGCGTCAATCACGGCAGTTGCGGCTCCAGCTAAGAAAAAAGCTGTGGCGGCAAAAAAATCTAAAGCAGCAGTTGTAGCCGCTCAAGCAGCAGCTCCGGTTCCAGCTCAAATTCCAGCAGCAACAGCAGCAGCTGCTCCTGCGGCTCAAGCTTCTGAAGAAAGAAAAGTCGCTTCAACTGAAGTTCAAGTAACTCCAGCATCTCAAAGTGCTTCTACTGCTAACGTAGCAGCTCAAGCGGCTCCAAAAAAATGGGGTGCGAAAGCTCAATTGTACTCAACAACTGATTTCACAAATACTCAAAACATCCAAAACTTAACTACATTCAGCGGTTCTTATAAAGTATTGCCGAAATTGACAGCTAAAGTTGGACAAACTTTCGAAACTTTAACAAATGGCCGTGACACTTCAGAAGCAACACGTGAATTAACAAAGGCGAACAACTTTAGAACAGCTTACACAGATCTAGGTGTTTCTACTTCTTTACCAGGTTTTGCTGGTTCTGATGAGCTTCCACTTTCTGTTAACTTCCGAGTTATGGGTGGTGAGTCTGAATATACGACCACTGGCGGATATTCTGGTTTGTATAACTTAGTTGATGTAAACTTCTCTGTTCCATTCACTCTTTCTCCAAAATGGTCTTTAAGCTTCGACACTCAATACAGAACTGTCGATAACAAACCAAAATGGAAAACTGTTTCTGTTGAAGGTGAAACTTTCCGCAGAGAAGATGTTTCTCAAAATTCTAACCGTTTCATCGCGGGACCTTCAATTTCTTACGCGATCAATGATACTGTAAGCGTTTACCAAGCTGCTTCTTGGATTGGTTCTTTCAAAGATGCAGAAGCTTTACGTCGTAACTACGAGCGTATGTATTTAGAAACCGGCGTAACTGTAACTCCACAATCTGTAAAAGGTCTTTCTATGACTTTCATGGTTGACCAAGATAAAGCTATATACGCGTCTCCATCTTCAGGAATTGAAGTATCTGGTTTCAGCCTATACAAACCGACAGAAGCCGCTAGCGGTCCAGATGCAACTTTAGATGCAGTTGCTTACGAAGCTGTTATTGCTTACTCTTTCTAATTGTTAATAATTTAACAACTTGAAATAAAAAAGGCTGGTTTTCACCAGCCTTTTTTATTTTTGAAATCTTATTTAAAACAACTTCAATACCTATTTGATTTTCTAGTATTGCAAATATCTTATTCTTCGATTGCACCGTTATCGACGTCATTCGTAAGTGCTTCACCAGCAGGAAGTAACGGAAGTGGATCAATAGGTCCGTTTAATTTACGAATTTCAAAATGTAAATGAGGCCCTGAAGATCGTCCCGTGTTACCCAAGGCGCCGACAACCTCTCCTTGGCGAACTTTTTTTCCTTCGAACACGACGATTTTGTCTAAATGCCCATACAAAGTTGCAAATCCAGTTCCGGTCTCGGTGTTGCTTTCGATCATGATCATCTTGCCATAGCCCTTAAATCCAGAACCTGTATAAATGACGGTTCCATCATGCGAAGCCATAACCGCTGAACCTCTTGGTGCAGCTAAATCAATACCTTTATGAGGACGTTTTCGTTTCTTTTTTACTTTAGGTAAAAAGCCACGAGTCATTCGTGCTTCCCAAACGGGCCAATCAAATAATGGCTTCTTTTTTGTCTTTTGAGATTTTTTGATCGAATTATTCTCTTTATCAACTTGAACGGGCTCGTCGGCTTCTGAGGCGACAGCACCTTCTGTCGACGGCACTACAGACTTCTGAGAGCATCCCGAAATAACTAAAATTGAAATTAGAGACGCTGCTAATAAATTGGAAAACTTTGACATAGTTCTTTTACCTGCTGTTTCACTTGATGTTTCATGTCTTGGTTGTCGTGATTTTTTAATATGGTTGCGATCCACTGAGCAATTTTCTTCATCTCAGTTTCTTTCATTCCACGAGTAGTTAAGGCCGGAGTTCCGATGCGAATTCCGCTTGTTACGAACGGAGAACGTTTTTCGTTTGGAACTGTATTTTTATTTACGGTGATACCGGCTTCATCTAAAGCAGCTTCAGCCACTTTACCAGTGATATCACCAAAATTCTTGCTTTGGCTTAAATCGACTAACATAAGATGATTATCTGTTCCGCCGGTCACTAATGAAAACCCTTCGGCTATTAAAGCTTCCGCTAAGGCTTTCGCATTCTTTAAAACCTGATCGATATATTTTTTAAATTCAGGCTGCAAAGCTTCTCCGAAGGCGACGGCCTTTCCGGCAATAACATGTTCAAGCGGACCTCCTTGAATTCCAGGGAAAATTCTTGAATTCATGAGTTTCGCTTTTTCTTCTGAGTTCGTCAGAATTAAACCGCCACGAGGTCCGCGCAATGTTTTATGGGTCGTTGATGTGACGAAATCGGCATAAGGAACGGGGCTTTCATGGTGACCCGAAGCTACAAGCCCAGCAAAATGAGCCATATCGACTAAAAGATCCGCGCCAACTTCGGTCGCAATTTCTTTGAATTTCGCAAAATCCAAAGTGCGAGGGTAGGCGCTGTAACCTGCTATTAGAAGTTTAGGTTTTACTTCACGAGCTGTTGCGCGAATGGTGTCGTAGTTTAACAAGCCAGTTTCTGTATCAAGCTTATAAGAAGCCGCTTTAAAAAGAAGCCCACTGAAGTTCACTGGGCTTCCATGTGTTAAGTGACCGCCATTTGAAAGATCCATTCCAAGAATAGTATCGCCAGCCTTCATACTAGCCAGATAAACGGCCATATTGGCTTGAGATCCGGCATGTGGTTGAACATTCGCGTAATTCACACTAAATAGTTTTTTTGCGCGTTCAATTGCAATTGACTCGATACCATCTACAAATTCGCACCCGCCGTAGTAACGTTTACCTGGATAGCCTTCTGCGTATTTGTTCGTGAGAATTGATCCCTGCGCCTCCATGACCGCTATTGAAGTGTAATTTTCAGATGCGATCATCTCGAGACCATCTTGCTGTCTTATGGCTTCTTTTTTTATTAAGTTTAAGACTTCGGCATCGTGGGCCAAAACATTTTGGGTTGTATTCATTATAAAACCTATCTCGTTAAGAAATATTTATAGATACTATTATGAGATAGGGGTGACGAGTTTAGCAACCCGTGTTTGATGTCGCCCACCTGCGAAAGTCGTTTTTTTAAAGATATTGATCCATTTTAAGGCTTGTTCAGGTGAGCAATAGCGCGAGCCTAAACAAATTATATTTGCATTATTATGTTCACGAGATAAAGCCGAGATTTCATCGTTATATACGAGGGCCGCACGAATATGTGTATACTTGTTAGCACGCATCGCCATGCCTTGGCCAGAACCGCAGATAAGAACTCCGAACACATTTAAATTTGCAGGATCTTCTTGCGACTTAACTGATTTGCAAAGCTTGTCTGCATAATCAGGATAGTCGACAGAATCAGTCGTAGAAGGTCCAAGATCAATAATCTCACAATCAGATGAATTCGCCTTCAAAGCTTCGACCATTTGTTTTTTTAGTTCGAAGCCGGCGTGGTCTGAAGCAAGATAGATTTTAGTCATTACCCCTCAAATTTCGAAAAAATAAGACAAGAGTTTGTCCCGCCAAAACCGAAAGAATTATTCATGACGTGTTTGATCTTTCCGTCACGCGATTTTAATGGAACATAATCTAAATCACATTCAGGACTTGGGTTGTGAAGATTGATTGTAGGGGCTACTTTTTGGTCGACGATCGACATTACACAGAATGCTGATTCGATAGCGCCAGCGGCTCCTAACAAGTGGCCCGTCATCGATTTAGTTGAAGAGATCCAAACTTTTTTAGCATGGTCTTTCATAACAGTTTTAACAGCATTCGATTCAAGAGGATCACCCATAGGTGTACTTGTACCGTGTGCATTGACGTAGTTAACTTCGTCAGAATTTAAACCCGCATCTTTCAGCGCTCCGTTCATTGCTGAAACGAAGCCTTTACCTTCAGGGTCTGGTGACGTTATGTGGTAGGCATCTGAAGAAGCTCCATAACCTGAAACTTCACAAAGAATATTTGCACCACGTTTCGTTGCAGATTCTAAAGATTCTAAAATGAAAGTAGCAGCTCCTTCACCCAGAACAAAACCATCACGGTCTTTATCCCAGGGGCGAGACGCTTCTGCAGGAACTTCATTGCGTGTAGAAAGCGCTTTCATATTTCCGAAGCCCGCGATAGCCATAGGACTTACGGTCGATTCAGTTCCGCCGGCGACCATTTGGTCCGCCAAACCGAATCGAATGTAGTTATAAGCTTCGCCTAACGAGTGAACTCCTGTGGCGCAAGCAGATGTCATTGTAAAATTAGGTCCGCGAATTCCATACTGCATTGAAACCCAACCCGGAGCTAGGTTTGTAATGACAGAAGGAATAAAGAACGGAGAGACACGTCCAGGACCTTTTTCGATCAGTCGGCTATGTTGTTCTTCAATTCCAGGAAGGCCACCCATGCCGCTACCGACAAAGACACCCGTACGGTGCGTATTTTCTTCGGTGATCTTTAATCCAGATTGATCAAAGGCCATCTTTGCGGTGGCCAACGCGTACTGAATAAAAAGATCCATCTTCTTTTGTTCTTTCTTTTCGACGTACAGATCTGCATTAAAGCCTTTAACTTCGCCAGCAAATGTAACGTCATATTGGCTTGCATCGAACTTTGTAATACGAGCAATGCCAGAACGGCCCTCGAGAGCATTTGACCAAGACTCGGCCAATGTTGTCCCCAAAGGAGAAACAGCGCCGACGCCGGTAATCACAACTCGTCTTTGACCATTAGGTCGAACGAAAGAAGTAGGCAAGGGGATTACGCCTTACCTTTAGAAGATAAATAAGATTGAACGTCGTTAACAGTTTTCAATTTTTCAGCGTCTTCATCAGGAATTTCAAGATCGAATTCTTCTTCCATTGCCATAACCAACTCAACGATATCCAAGCTGTCAGCGCCTAGGTCATCGATGAAAGAAGCTTCTGATTTTACTTTCTCAGGGTCTACGCCAAGTTGTTCAACGATGATATCTTTTACTTTTGGGTTTACTGACATTTTAAGGTCTCCTTGTTGATTTTCGATTTCCATTTTTTATCCTTTGTTTATAGTTCAGTTTTATTAGATTTTCATTCAAAATTTCGCGAGCTAATTCAAGAACATACCGCCATTAACATGCAAGGTTTGTCCCGTAATATAAGATGCCGCATCACTCAGCAAAAATGCGACTGCTTTTGCAACTTCTTCACCCTCGCCAGCTCGAGCCAGAGGGATCTTCTCATTAAATTTAGCTAATTGTTCTTGGTTTAAGGCATCTGTCATATCACTTTTAATATAACCAGGCGCTACACAGTTCGCACGAATACCTCGTGAAGCCAGTTCAAGTGCTATAGATTTAGTGAATGCTTCGAGCCCACCTTTGCTGGCCGCGTAGTTCGACTGACCAGCGTTTCCAGTTGATCCAATGACAGATGAGATATTCACAAATGAACCTTGGCGCGCCTTTAACATGCTTTTGCTAAAGGCCTTTGTTATCGAAAAGACACCTGTTAAGTTTGTTTGAATCACTTGATCAAAATCTTCAGCTTTCATACGTAGTAAAAGCTGATCTTTCGTAATACCAGCATTATTTACGACACCATCAACATGGGTCCATTTTTGTAAAACTTGCTCAACCACTTGCTCAACTGCAGCGGCATCAGCCACGTTCAATTGGAAGCAAAGATGATTTGATCCCGGCAGACTCTTTAAAAGATCTTGGGCTTTAGATTCATTAGTCGAATAGGTGAAAGCAACACTGGCCCCTGCGCTCGCTAAGACTTTAACGATTGCAGCACCAATGCCTCGGCTTCCGCCCGTAATAAATATTTTTTTATTTTTTAAATCAATCACAAGGTCACACGATGACCGAACTAGAGTATAGGCTCAAGTTTTTTGTGATAATATTTCGCTCTATGTTAAAAGGTATCGCCTTAATTATTAACAAGAAGGCGAAATTTTCCTTCAATCCCGCTTTAAAAAACAGCTATTGCAGTCTCGAGTTTTCAATTAGCTTTAAATCGTCCAAAGAATTGGTTGAAAAGACAGTGAAAAAATCAGCATCTATCTTCTTTAATAATCCTTTTAAAACGCTACCGTTTCCAACTTCAAGAATGTTCTTTTGATCTTTGGATTTCAAAGTAAGCATGCTTTGTGTCCAGCGAACCGGAGCCGAGATCTGTGAAATTAAATTCTTTTTCAAGAGGTCAGACTTAGTTTCAATTTGTGCATGGACATTTTGAATGATTTGTAATTTTGCATCCTTGAAAGTAATATCTTCAAAGAAATGTTTCATTTTTTCTTCAGCGGGTTTCATCATTTCACAATGAAACGGAGCAGATACAGCTAAGGGAATTAACTTAGCTCGTTTAGGTTCTCCAGGTAAAACTTCAGCTTTAAAGTTAGTCTTTAACCATTCTAAAATTTTAAGGTTTCCGCTAATAACAATTTGCCCGTCACTGTTAAAGTTAGCAGGAGAAAGCGGCTTCAAACCAGTCTCTTTCATAGCCCAAGCGCATAAAGCAAGGACCTGCTCTTCATTCAAGCCTAAGGCTGCAGTCATTCCACCTTGTCCAATAGGTACTGCAGATTGCATCGCCTGTCCGCGCAAACGAACTGCTCTGACGGCATCTTTAAATGAAATCACATCAGCCAACACAAAACTTGCGTATTCTCCGATTGAATGCCCTGCAGTCATTTGAGGTTTTACTCCAAACTGAGTTTGCAAAACACGAGAAGTTGCGGTCGAAACAGTAAGTAAAGCAGGCTGAGTATTTTCTGTTAGAGCCAACGTTTCAGCTGATTCAGTGAAACATAATTTTTTCATATCAACAGAAATTGCGTCAGAAGCTTCTTCAAAAGTTTCGCGGGCAATTTGAAATTCATTAAAAAGAAACTGACCCATCCCTGGAGTTTGACTTCCTTGGCCGGGAAATAAAAAAGCAGACATCTGTGTCCTCCTAATTATGTATAACTAAAATTTAAGAATTGCTGCGCCCGAAGTAAGGCCAGCTCCGAATGCGGTTAAAAGAATTGTCTGCCCGCGCTTGATACGCCCATCACGATAAGCCATATCAAATGCCACGGGAATCGAGGCTGCAGAAGTGTTGCCCGTTTCATGAACGGTGGAAACGATTTTTTCCATTGGAAAACTAAATTGGTTAGAAACGGCTTCAGTGATCCGGAGGTTGGCTTGATGTGGAACAATCCAATCTAGGTTTTCAGCGGTTAGTTTTGTCGCTTCAAGAGCTTCAATACAACAAGCAGCCATTGTGCGAGTTGCATTTTTAAAGATCTCTTTACCTTTCATAACCATAAAATGGCTACCTTCATCAAGAACTTGCTGACTGATCGGGTAGCGAGTACCACCACCTCTCGACCAAAGAAGTTCTGCATGTGCACCTTCTGCATGCGCCAAAGCGTGCATTAAAATATTTTGATCATTTTCTTCAGCGCGGCTCAAGATAAAAGCTCCAGCGGCGTCTCCGAATAAAATGCAAGTGTCACGATCTTTATAGTTCAATAAACGGGTTAAGTTCTCAGCGCCAATCACGAGAATGTTTTTGTAAGCGCCTGTTTTAATGAAGTTATCAGCAACAAAAAGCCCATAAATAAAACCTGAGCAGGCCGCATTTAAATCAAATGCCATGATGTTTTTTGCGCCAAGTTTAGCCTGAACCAAACACGCTGTCGCTGGCATTTTGTAGTCTGGAGACACAGTTGCAACCAAGATCAGGTCGATTTGGTCGATAGTCATTTTGGCGTCGGCAAGTGCTTTTTTAGAAGCTTCAACGCAAAGATCAGAGCACCCTTGATCGTCTGCAACAACATGGCGTCTTTCGATGCCAGTTCGCTGAACGATCCATTCATTTGAGGTATCAACCATCTTTTCAAGATCGAAGTTTGTAATAACTTTTTCTGGTAAATACGAGCCAACGCCCGCTACACGTGATCTATACATAATGGTTGCAGCCTCAAAAATAAATTTGCAATTTAATACTACTTCTGAGCTTTAGCGGCGCTAATTTGCTTACCTTTATAGTAGAAAGCACCATCAGCAGCTTTAAAAGCACGGTGAGGGCGAACTAATTCACCAGATTTTTTATCGATTGCCAATGCTGGCAAATCCAAACCGTCGTGTGAACGACGCATATCACGGCGAGATTTCGAGGTTTTCTTCTTCGGTGTAGGCATTTTATCCTCCAATTACGGGGTCAATATTATAAAAATATGATTCTTCGAATCAATAAAGGTCTAAAATATGCTTGAGACTTTAATGAAAATCAATACTTAATTCAATTTAAGGTCTTTCAAGCTTTTAAATGGGTTCGGCTTTGTTTCTTCGCCCATTTTCTCATCATAAATGAAGGGCTCTAGGTCGGCTTTTTTGAGGCACTCTTCACATTTGGGATTAAATGGCACTTCTAATGCGATTGCTTCATGTATAAACTCACCCAAATCGAATTGGCTGCTTTTATAATGAGAAACACTTAGGCCTTCTTCTGATTCTGAAATGGGAGTCGATGATTTTGCGTATTTTCCGGTGCGGTCTTCGCCCTGTTCAGGAATAAGAATTTCTCGAATTTGCCGCTTCACTGCCAGTTTGAAATCTTCGCCACATGAAGAACATTGTTCACCAGTCAAAGTCTTCACATCCCCATTCATGTCAAAATCTTTAGAATTGATGGGCCGAATATAGAGTTTAACGTCATAGGCTGCATCTTCGATCAAGTCCTGCAATACGGTGTTTAATTCACCTGTCTTGCGGTTCAAAATATATTCTCGGCCTTCTTCTGGTATTTCATTCAAACGGATTTTCATAAGTCGGCTAAGCTAGCAAGAAGCTTAAAAAGGGTCAAAGAGAAAGACCCCCTTCACTTAAATTGGTTACCTTACGGTTAAAAGTCTTGAAAAAATTTATCGGTTTCGGGCACTTTCGTGATTAGCTTCAACTGTTGCATCTGATCACCTTGTTTTTTCCAGCGCTCTTTGCTCATTTGGCCGATTTTTAGCGGCTCAAACTTCATTAAATCTTTCATTTTATTTAGACTTTGAGTCATCATTTCTGCGCTCATTGATGGGTTTTTTTCATGCATGTATTTGTTCGTGGCCTCTGGTGCTTTCATATATGAAATCCAGGCTTCTCGTGTTGCATCGACCATTTTTTTAACCTGAGCTGCGTTTTTCAAAAGAAAATCTTCGCGAACGGCTAGAACTGCAATGTAAGGGTTAAAACCTTCATCAGCTACAAGCCAAGCCTGAGGTTCTATCTTTTGGTTCTGGGCAATTAAGTATTCAGAAGTAATAAAGCCTTGCTGGGCCAATTTTTGATTCTTTTCGAATACGGCAATGCCTCCTGAATAAGGTACGATTTGGGCTTTCACTGGAGAAAACTTTTGGGTCAGAAATTCGACGTAAGGCAAACCTTTTTGCAAACTGATGGTCATATCTTTATTTTGAAAAACATCTTTAAGATTTTTAAACTTTTGTGAAGCATGGGCCATGATCATATAGGGAGATTTTTCAAAAACCGAGTACACAGCGACCAATTTTCTTTTAGGATCGCGATCATTGTTTAGAAAGATTTCTTCTGAGCTAACGATAGCATAATCGACCTGACCGGCCATTAGCATCTGAGGTGTGGGAGTTCCAGAACCTCCTTCAAGAATTTCTACATCGAAACCGGCTTTTTTATAAATACCTTTTTGATTTCCCTCATAGAAACCACCAAATTCGGGTTCAGCCTTCCAGTTTAAAGCAATTTTGGTTTTAACTTCAGAGGCGGTTGCTGCGATTGAAAATAAAAAAACAGCGAACAAGCTGATACAGTTTTTCATAAAGACCTCGTTAAAAATTGTTTAGTCAATCTTTACGAAATAGGCTTTAAAGATCAATCTAAAAAGAGACTCAGATAGTCTCATCATCCCGAGCCCAATCAAAGATAAACATATTAGTGCGGCAAAAACCAGATCGACTCGTTGCTGCAACCTCGCAGAGTCAATTAATGATCCCAGGCCACCTCCGGCAATAAATTCTCCTGAGACCACTCCTACGACGGAAAGCCCTGCCGAAGTTTTGAGCCCCGCCAAGATATGAGGAACAGCGGATGGAATTTCAAGTCTTGTTAGCTTCTGCCAGGGCGTTGCTTTTAAAAATTGGAAAAGTTCAGATTGATTTTTTGAGACTTGCGAAAGACCAACTAACGTTGAAGCAAAGACCGGAAAAAAACAAACGATCAAAG
>JACCDQ010599325.1_pt1 | contig 17188 bp, 17 predicted proteins | sample 7446031 | NCBI WGS metagenome assembly JACCDQ01 (sample SAMN15323442, study PRJNA562643) | freshwater metagenome | isolation source: river surface water | place: USA:Blue River Watershed | collected 2017-08-17
CACCTCTTCTTCGACACGCTGCAGCGCCGCTGCAACGCTGTCGCGCCGCTGCGCCAGCGCGCCCAGCCCGCTGGTGCCGGCCTGCGCAAGCACCTGGGGCAAGCGCGCGGCATAGGCTTGCCGGCGATTGGCGAGCATGTCGTCGAAGACGGAGAGCTTGTCCTGCCAACCCTGCAGGTTGTCGGCCAGGAAGCGCAGGTCGCGCAGGTTCTTGAAGGCCTCCTGGAACTCGTGCTGGGCCAGCACGTCGGTCAGGTGGCCGGCATGCGGCATGTCGGGCAGTTGCCGGATGCCCGCGAACCAGCCCATCTCGACGCCCGGGTTGGCGGCGAGCAGGCCGTCGATGAGCTTGCCCGCGCGGATGGCGCGGATGGAATCGTCCAGCGCCGCGTCTTCCTGGTCGAAGACCGTGATGGCCTCGTTGTAGCGCGCCAGCGCCTGGCCGAAGGCACCCAGCTCGGCATACGAGAACGGCACGGCCAGACGCGCCTCCAGCGTGGCTGCGTCGTGGGCGTCGCGGCGCAGCAGCTCGTTCCACGGCACCAGCGCCTCGCTGTGCTTGTTGGCGGCGGCCAGCGCCCAGCCATAACCCAGCAATGCCTTGCCGGCCTGCTGGCCGTCGAGCCGCACGCGCTGCAGATAGGTGGCCGCAGCCTCCGGCTTGTCGCCCTGCAACGCGGCAAAGCCCAGCGCCAGGTTGGCCTGGTCGCGCAGGCTGCGGAACTCCTCGGTGGGCGGCATGGGCGGCGACACGGCCTGCCCCACGCCGTCGAGCCAGCCGAGGCCGGTGGTGGCGTCGCCGCCCTTGACCAGCGCCACGCCCAGGTTGTAGCGGGCATACAGCCCCGCGCCGGGGCGCTGGGCCGCGCCGCCGAGCAGCTGCGCCGCGCCGGCGTAATCCTGGCTCGCCATCATCACGTTGGCTTGCAGCAGCAGACGCTCTTCGTCGAGCTCCGGCGGCAGCTGGCCGCCGATGTGGCCCAGCGCCTCCAGCGCCCCGGGCATGACGCCGCGCTGATAGCGGATCTTGGCCAGGAAAAACCAGGCCCGGTCACGCACGGCCGGCGCGGCGCTCTTGTCGAGCAGGCGCTCGAACACCTCGCCGGCCTCGCGATGCAGGCCGTAGGACAGCAGCAGCCCGCCGCGCAGCAGTTCGGCGTCGTCGGCATGGTGGGCGACGCGCTCGAATTGCTGCGACGCCATCAGGCCGGTGAGGGCCGTGAAGTAGTGGTCCTGGTAGAACTGGAACAGCGTGTCGCCGTAGTGCGGGTCCTGCACCGGCTTGGCCGCTGACACCGGGGCATCGGCCGCCTGCGCCGCGCCCAGCGCGCAGGCCAGCATCGCCACGGCACCCGCCCGCCGCCAGCGGCGCGCGGTGCGATCGGAAGAACGGCTCGGGAGCATGCGCACGCGGGCCGTTATTGCCAGACCTTGACGTCGAACTCCGGCTGCAACTTGCCCGTGGAGTCCTTGATGCGCAGCTCGATGTACTTGGGCTCGGTGCCCTTGTCGAACTTCACCGTCGCGCCGCGCTTGTAGTCGCGGAAATGCGGCCCCTTGCCGGTGAAGAACGCCACCACCTCGTGCTCGCCCGACTTCAGGTTGCCGAGATACACCCGCTGCATGCCCCCCCGGTGCAGCGCCTGCACTTCCAGCGGCGAGTAGAGGTAACTGGCGATGAGCTTGTCATCCAGCTTCACCTGCAGCGAATCGAGCTCGAACAGCTTGCCCACGTCCATGGACACGAACACGGCCACCTGCGTGTTGGCCGGGAACAGCAGCTCCTCCTCCAGCACCAGCAGGTCGCGGTTCAGGCGGATCACATCGCCCTTGACCGCCTGGATGCGCTCGTCGAGCCGCTGGGATTCGGCGGGCGCCGAGGCCGCGGTGTCGGGGGCGGAAGCCGCGACGGCTGGCTCGGCGGCAGCAGACGCCGCCACAGGTTCAGCCGCCCAGGCCGCCGCCTGGGCCGAGCACACGACGACGCAGGCGGTCAGGAACCGCAGGCAGGGAGCGAACAGGGCGTGGGCGTTCAATCGCCTTCTCCTCAGAATGTGGCCGATGCGAACAGCTGCAGGATGTGGGCGTTCAGCGCGTACGCCTGGCCCGTGCGGATGTCGGTGAAGTCGCTGTACTTGAAATGCAGCAGCTCATACGCAGCGCTGAGCTTCACGTCGTAGTCGCCGACCTTGCCGCTGGCATAGGTCAGCTTGGCGCCCAGGCCGATGTTCTTGAACGTGCTGAGCTGGCGGTTGCGCGACAGGTAGACGGTGTCGACGAGCGCGTTGTCGCTGTAGAACAGCGCCTTGCTCTGAGAGTGCAGCCGCACCGTCCAGTCGGCCAGGATCTTGTCGCCGAAGTAGCGGCTGTAGCCGCCCTCCAGCGTGTGTGCGCGGATGGCCCAGTTGTCCCAGAAATAGCGGTAGGCGCCATGCACCGCGCTGCCCGGGGCCAGCGTGCCGGTGGCGCCCACACGCAGCGCCCGGCTGGAACGCGTGCGCGGATCGTTCTCCGGCACGAAGGCGCCGCCCACGCGCGCCGAGCGGTAGGGGTTGCCGAGGTAGCCGTCGTCGGACACCACTTCGCCGTTCAGCGTCATCAGCCAGGTCGGCGAGAGGATCTGCGTGACACCGAGGCGGTAGCGCCAGTGGCGGGCGTGGTCGAAGAAGCCGACGTCCTTGCGGCCGACGTTATCGGTGCCGCGCGAGTAGCCCAGCGACACCGTCGTCATGCCGCCGAACATGTCCTGCGACACGTCGGCGTTGACGGTCCGGGCCTTGTAGTCGGACTCGCTGCTTTGCGTCGTCGACACCGAGACGATGCTGTCGCGCACCAGGTAGTCGCCGCCGACGGTGTATTCCTTGCGCGTCTCCTTGAACGGGCTGGCCGTCGTGACGACGTCGATGGACGCGCTGCTGACCTGGTCGACGTAGTAGGTGCCGTGCAGCGACACGGCCGAGCCGAGCTTCTTGCGCACCAGCACGGCCGGGCCGGTGGCGCGCAGGCCGTCGGCGTCGTAGATGTGGACCATGGCCTCGGCCTGGTCCTCGGGCAGCGTGACGGCATGCGCCTCGGTGCCAGCGAGCGCCGTGCCGAGCAGCGCCACGACATGGGCCGGCGGCGCAAGGCGACGGCGCCTCAGCAGGCTCAGCACGCGGCGCGCGTGCGCGGTGGCCGAACGCCAGACCTCAGTTGCAGCCACAGCCGCCTCCTTGCACACCGTTGGCACCGCGGGCGCCCTCACGCACCTCGTACACATGCTCGAAATGCTTGGCCGACAGCGGATTGCGCGAGGCCAGCATGATGGGATCGGCCAGCCGCTCACGCTCGTAGGGCTTGACCCAGGGTTCCAGCGAATGGATGGACGCACAGCCTCCAAGCAGCAGGGCCATGCCCAGCAGGGCGCCGGTGCGGGCAATCAGGCGGGTAGGCATGGTGGTCCTCACTCCTTCAGCAGTTCGCGGATCTGCTGTTCGTACAGCGCTTCAAAGCCGGCCTGGTAGCCGCGATGCACGTAGCGCACCTTGCCGTCGCGGTCGATCAGCAGCGTCGACGGCATGCTGCTCAGGTCGTAGCGCTTGCTGACCGCCTTGTCGGCGTCCAGCAGCACCGGGAAGCTCACGCCCAGCTTGGTCGCCAGGTTGATCGCGTTGCGGCTGTCTTCGTCGACGTTGACGCCCAGCAGCGTGAAGCCCGACCCCTGGTACTTCTGGTAGAGCTGGTTCAGCAGCGGCATCTCCTGGCGGCACGGCGCGCACCAGGTGGCCCAGAAGTTCACCAGCACCACGCGGCCGCGCTGTTCGGCCAGGCGCAGGTTCTTGCCATCGGCGGTGCGCAGCGTGAAGTCAGGGGCCGCGGCGGCGGGCGCGGCGGCGCACACGCCGGCCAGCGTGGCCAGCAGCACGCCGGTCAGCAGCCGGCGCACGGAGTGAGGAAGAGTCGGGGTCATGAACAGGTCTGCGAGATGAGCGAGCGCCGGGGCGGCTGGGCTCAGAAGAAGAAGGTGCCACCCACCGTGAATTCGAGGTTGTTGGTGCTCTGGCGCTTGCCCAGCAGGTCCAGCGAATAGCGGTGGTCGCGCATGTCGACCTGCACCGACGCCCAGTCGGCCAGGAACACGCGCGTGCCCAGGCCGAAGCTGATGGTCTGGTGCGTCTGGTCGACGAAGCGCGTGCTGCCCACGCCCGCCACCAGGTACAGCGCCGAGGCCTTGGCCGTGTTGCGGCCGAAGAAGACCTCGCCCGGCAGCAGGTTCCAGCCCGCCAGCACGTTGTAGTAGGTCAGCTTCTGGCGCTCGCTGACGAAGATGCCGCCCGGCAGGATCTGGCGGAAGGTCTCGTCGCTGACCTTGGTCTGCGCGTAGTTCCCCTCGACGAAGAAGTCCTCGGTGATGTGATAGCCCAGGCGGATGCCACCCACCACGCTGGAGCCGAAGTTCTGCGTGGCATAGGTGCCGGCGAACACGCCCGCGATGAAGTCGTTGGACGGGATGCGCGGCACCTTGACGTCGCGCCGCTCCACCTCCGGCACGATGACCTGCTCGCCGGCCGTCTTCGGCTCGGTCTTCGCGTCCTGCGCGGCATCAGCGGCCTGGGCCGCGACGCTGGCTCCCGCCAGCGCGGCCACCAGCAGGGCTTGAAGGGAAGAACGGATCTGCATGGTGCCGTGATGCCTCAGAAGAAGAACAGGATGCCGGCCGTGAGCGCGCGGTACTCGCTGGAGCGCGTGTCGGCCACGTAGGCGGTGTAGATGCTGTAGTCGGCCCGCAGCACGAAGCGATCGCTCAGGTGCCAGCGCACGCCCGCCATGGCATGGGCCAGGTTGGCGTTCGTCGTGAACGCGCTCACGAGGCTGGTGTTCGGGATGTTCTTGAACTTGCCCAGCCCGACGCCGAAGAACGGCGACAGCCGCTTGTCGGACCAGGGCTCGGCGTTGATGCCCACATGCCAGAAGTCGGTGCCGGCAAACACGCCCTGCACCTGCCCCAGGGTCGCCTCGGCCGACAAGGTGTCGCTGAGCCGGTAGCCCGTCCAGAGCTTGAGCATGGGTTCGTTCTTGAAGCGCCCCCAGGCCATGCCCATCTCGACGCGCCGGTGCAGGTAGTCGTCGAGCAGCACGTCGCGGAAGGTCTTGCGGCTGCCCGACTGGGTGAGCGTGGTCTCGAGCTGCACGCGCTCGACCCAGCCCTCCTTGCCGTTGGCCAGCCGCACCTTGAACCAGTCGGTGTGGCGCAACAGGATCTCCACCGCCTCGCCGCGGCCCGCCACGTGGAAGACCGGGTAGCCGCGCCCCGGGGCCGTGTGCAGCTCCAGGTAGGGGTCGGCGACCTGCACCTGCTCCGCCGGCTCGTCGGCCGCACGGGCGGGCACCATCATCATGAGCGCCAGCCCGGCCAGGCAGGCCGTCAGGCCTGCTCGCAGCAGGCGCGACGCCACCGCACCGCCGCGCAGCGGCCGCCCATGCATCGGCGCGTTCATCGGATGCCGCTCACCAGCGCCGCCGGGGACGTGCTCAGACGGCGCATGACGCGGGCTCCGGTGCGGTGAACTCGTCCTGCCCCTGGGCCGCCGGGTGCGACATCCAGTACAGCAGCAACTTGGCGTTGGGGTCACTGTCGTCGAGGAAGATGCGGCCGCCGCCATGCAACACGCCGCGCACCAGCGGCTTGTTGATGAGCCGGCTGGCCGACGGGTCGGCGAACACGACCTGGCCCTGCGTCGACTTGAAGTTCTTGTACATGTCGCTCAGGCGGATGGCGGCTGCGTCGGGCGAGGTGCCCAGCGTCAGCCCGGTCGCCGACTGGTTGATGCGGAACGCACCGCCGCTGCCGGTGTTCAGGTCATGGCAGCCGCCTGCGGCGCAGGTGTTCGTCACCGACGTGCCTTCGATGGGCAGCTGCTCCAGGAAGATCGGGTTGATGCACTTCTGATAGAAGGCAAACGAGAGCTTCTGCCCCGCATCGGCAGCGGGGTTGCTGATGTCCGACGGGTTGCCCAGCGGGTTGGAGCCGCCACCGCCACAGCCGGCCAGGGCCAGAGCAAGGGACTGAGCCAGCAACCCGGCGCCGGCGAGGCTGCGAAAGCGTCGGGGGCGGCGGGGGCTGATGCGAAACGCGATCGACATGACCTTCAGCAGCCTCCCGCAATCCAGGTGGCGATGGTGTTGTAGTTGGCGCTGCCCACCGGCAGCACCGCCGGCGCGGAGGCTGACGCCGATGCCGGGTGCGGCACCGTCGACGGGCGGGTCAGCAGATAGCTGGACCCCGGCGTGCAGACGTCGGAGATCATCGACAGCGTGACGTTGAAGTCGCCTTCGGGCGACCCCGTCAGCACGAACCGGTTCTGGCGGAAGGCGGTGCCGGCCGGCGTGCTCTTGCTGCCGATGGCCTGGTGGCAACTGGCGCCGCAGGTGGACTGCAGGATCGGATAGACCGTCTTCTCGAACGAGGCCTGCGTGAGCTTGGCCACATCCTTCACGCCGCCGGCGCTGAGGTCGTTGTAGTACTTGCCGCCCAGGTCCATGAACTCGGCCAGCAGGCGCAGCTCGGCCTTGTTCAGCAGCTTGCTGTGGTCCAGCGTCGTGGGCGTCGGGTACACCGTGCGCGCCTCGCCGCCCGCCATCAGCGTCTGGCCCGACAGGATTTCCATCAGCCGGCTCTTGCGCGCCAGGCCCAGTGCATCGCCTTCGCTGGCCATGTTGTCCACCAGTGCGGCCAGGCGAACGATCTCCACCTCGCCCTCTTCGATGCGCGTCACCGGCAGGCCGGTCTTCGCGTCGATCTTCGGGTCGCCCAGCATCAGCTTTTCGTACGACACCATGCGGCCCGTGCCGGCGAGCGTGCCGCTCAGGTCCAGCTTCGCGGACGCGTCGTGGCACTTCGTGCAGGTGTTGGCACCACGATCACGCGACCACAGCGGCTGGATGTGATCCGGGTAGTTGATGACACCCTGGGTCGGCACCGGCGTGGCGAGGTCGCTGGCCGTGTCGGCCGTGCCATCGGCCAAGGTGTTGCCGGTGTACTTCAGCGAGATGTCGGCGCGCTTCTTGCCACCCGTCTTGGCAGTGTCAGCCCACACATCGGTGTAGCTGATGTCCATGGCCGGGATCAGCAGCGACGCGACGTTGTTGGTGCGCGTCTGCGCCATGGTCTCGCCGGCGTTGCGTGCAAACGTCGTGGTCAGCGCAGCCGGCACCGTGTCCTTGATGATCGACGAGTTCAACGCGGCGCCGCGGCGCGGGCTGTGGCAGCCGTCGCAGGTGCGGGTCTCGCCAGGGCGGACCTGGATCCAGTTGGTGTGCGTCTGGAACGCACGACCCGCGCCGTCCACCACCGCCACGGCCAGCGGCACGTCGGCCGGCACATAGACCTGGAAGGAGCCATCGGGCTCGATGGGCGCGTAGCCGAGGATCTGCTGCGGCTCGAAGTCGGTCTCGCCGATGGCCTTGCGCAAGGCCATGGCCTGCTTGGGCGCCACGGCGCGCACGACCCGCACGAAGCGCGCCGGGCCGCAGTAGTAGGCCGCCTTGGCCGGGTCTTTCAGCGACTGCAGGTCGGCCACCTGCGCGCGGGTGTCGTCCGGGTCGGTCGGGGCGATGGTCGGGATGGGCGTCGTGCAGCCGTCGGCCTTGTCGGCGTCAGCCAGCACCGGGGCGCCCATGCGGCCCAGGCCGTCGGTGTCGTACACGCTGCGCACCGACAGCAGGCCCATGCCCGCCGGGATGCCCGCGCCGGAGGTCGCGAGCGCGCCGCGCATCGTCGAGTTCGCCGTGCTGGCGGGGTTGGGCTCCTTGCGGGCCTGCAGCGCGATCGGGTCGGTGTAGATGAAGCCCGTCGGCGGCGCGGCCACGATCAGCATCGTCTTCTTGGCCGGGTCGAACATGTAGACGGCATAAACCGGCGGCACGTTGTTGCGGATGTTCGCCGCCGCCGTCTGCTCGGCGGTCTGGCTCATCTCGTCACCGACGGTGGCCAGCTCCGCCTCGGTCAGGTTCGCGCAGGGCGTGACGACGAAGGCCGCCGTTGCCGAGGCGCGCTTGTTGACCTGGCACGGCGCGAACGACAGCAGCACGCGGTTGCTGCCGTCCCACAACGGGTAGGGCGTCGTGATGCGCCCGTAGCGCGACACGCCGCGCTCGAAGTTCAGCGCCTGCTCGGTCGGGTAGCTCTGGCCCGACGCGGCCTTCACGGCGGCGTTGGCCGGTGTGTACTGCTCGGAGAAGTTCGCGGCGTCCACGAACACCAGCGCCCCGCCCTCATGCGTGCGGGACAGCGGCATCAGGTCCGACGACAGGAAACCCTTGTATGCGCCCGCCGGGTCCATCTCGCGCGGATGCAGGAAGCTGTTGCCATCGCTGTGGGCGCCGTAGCGCACGAACATGTTCGTGCCGTCAGGGCGCACCGTGAAGATCTTGAAGTGATTGCGGTTGCCGACGTGATCCCAGCGCGAGAACATGATGTCCCCGTCCATCTGCACCACCGGGTTGCGGTCGTGGCTCTGGTTGAACGAGATCTGCGTGATGGCGCCGCCCTTGGCATCCATCGTGTAGAGGTTGAGCACGCGCTCACGCTCGTATTCGTCGAGCGCGGGGTAGCTGTCGGTGCCGCTGGGGAGCTCCACCGTCGTGCGCTGGCGGTTGGACGCGAAGACGAAGCCCGCGCCGGCCGGCAGATAGGCCGGGTCGACGTCGTCGTCCCCGGTGGTCGAGTTGGTCAACCGCTTCAAGGTGCCGCCCGACAGCCCGCCGGTGGTCATGTCGTATTCCCAGATGTTCCAGTGCCCCGTGCACAGCGGATCGTTGGCCACCGGACAGTTCATCGAGAAAACGATCTTCTTGCCGTCGTACGACGCCTCGGGATCGGACACGTCGCCCGTGCCCTTGGTGTAGGCCTGCGTGACGTTGATCTCGGCGGCGCTGGCCGACGACTTCTGGCGAATGATGAGGTCGCCCCCGGGCTGGAAGTTCGCGCCGTCGGTGGGGTTGAGGCTGATCGAGACCGCACGCTTGACGTAGGCGATGGGCACATCGCCCTGCACGGTCAGCGTGTCCTTGTCGCCGCTGGCCTCGCTCTTGTCACCACCGTCGCAGCCGGTCAGCACCAGGCTCAGCAAGGCGGCGGCGCCGGCCAGCAGTCGCATTCCTGTCACGTCCCTCATGCGGGCTTCCTTCATGCAAATCAGCGGGCAAGGCACGGGCATCACTGCGCCGCCCCGCTGGTGTGGTTGAGCAACCCGGACGAGTAGTGCAGGCAGCCTTCGGCGTCCACGACAACGGCATCCACGCCGGGCAGCGACTCGATGAAGCGCAAGCCCTGCTCGCAGCCCATGACGAACACGCACTTGGACAGCGCCTCGCTGGTCAGGCCGTCGTCGGCCAGGATGGTCACGCTGCGCACGCCGCGCGCCGACCGGCCCGTCTTGGGGTCGATGAGGTGGTGATGCCGCACGCCGTCGCGCTCGAAGAAGCGCTCGTAGTCGCCCGACGTGGAGATCGCCACGTCCTCCAGCGGCAGCACGGCCACCACCTCGCCCGCGCGGCGCGGGTCGCGCACGCCGATCGTCCACGGCCGGCCGCGCCGGTCACCCAGCACATGGCTGTCGCCGCCCGCGCTGACCATGCCGTGCGCAATGCCGTGGCGGCGCAGGATGGCCACCCCGTTGTCCACCGCATGGCCCTTGGCGAAGCCGCCCAGGTCGATGCGCATGCCCTGGCGCGCGAAGCGCACGCTGCGCCGCACGGGCTCCAGCTCGAGGCCGCGCCAGCCGATCAGCGCGCAGGCGGCGTCCAGCGTGGCGTCGTTCGGGCGGTAGCCGGCGCGGTAGTCGTACAAATGGCCGGCGCTGGCGTAGGTGATGTCAAAAGCGCCGTCCGACAGCGCCGAGAACTGCTTGGCGCGCGTCAGCAGCTCGAACATCTCGTCGCTGACGGCCACGGCCTTGTCGGCCGCCTCGCGGTTGATGCGCGACAGCTCCGAGCCCGCCTTGTGCGGGCTCATCGTGCGGTCGATGCGGTGCATCTCGGCGATCACCGCCGCCATGGCCACCTCGGCCAGGCCGGCGTCCTCGCACCACAGCTCCACCTGAATCGCGGTGCCCATGATGGCCTCGTGGCGCTGGAACCACCCGGCCTGCGCACGCGCGGGGTCGCACGGCCGAGGCATGAAGCCCGGCCGGCTGCTGGCGGTCTTTTGAGCAAGGCTCATGGCGGTCTCGAAATGGCTCGGTGGAACTCGGCGGTGGGTTCCGGCGCACTGCGAGATCTGCGGTCTCCGCCACGCCAAAAACTCAGGAATGGGCGGGATCATCGATGGCAATTGGTCAAAACGGGCATCGATGGTGAGCAAACCGCGAACACCTTACATTCGGTCGCAGTTGATTCAGTAACGATTGATTGCCACCGGCGAGCAGTTGCTACGGTCGTGGCCTGCGGGCGCGCGTACGCCGATACTTCGCTGCTTTGCGCGTGTCCGGCGTGTCGCCCGCCCCGTTTGGCGATCGAGCTCGCGCACCGCCCGGCCCTCCATGCTTTGCGTCACCGACCTTGCCTGCTCGCGCGGTGAACGCCCGTTGTTCCGCCGCCTCAGCTTCAGCCTCGCCGCAGGCCAGTGGCTGCACGTGACCGGCGACAACGGCGCGGGCAAGACGACGCTGCTGCGCACGCTGGTGGGCCTGTCGACGCCCGACGAAGGCCGCATCACCTGGCAGGGCCAGCCCGTGCGCGGCCGGCGCGAAGACTACCGCCGCGCCCTCTGCTACCTTGGCCACCACACCGCCGTGAAGGACGAACTCACCCCCATCGAGAACCTGCTGACGAGCGCCGCGCTCGACGGCCACGCCGTGGCCGAGACGCAGGCGTGGGACGCGCTCAAGGCGCTGGGCATCGCCCGCTGCGGCCACCAGCCCACGCGCCAGCTGTCGGCCGGGCAGAAGCGCCGCGTGCTGCTGGCGCGCCTGCTGCTGCGCCCGGCCACGCTGTGGGTGCTGGACGAGCCCTTCGCCGCCCTCGACGTGCCCGCCGCCGAATGGCTGGGCCAGCGGCTGACGCAACACCTGGCCGAGGGCGGCATGGCGCTGCTCACCAGCCACCAACCCGTTCCGCTGCCGCCCGGCGGCACGGTGGCGCTATGAACGCGCTGGCCGTTTCGCTGCGACGCGACCTGCGCCTGGCCGCCCGCCGGCCGGCGGAGGTGGCCACGTCGCTGGTCTTCTTCGTCGTCGTGGTGAGCCTGTTCCCGCTGGGCATCGGGCCGGAGATGGCGCTGCTGCAGCGCGTCGCGCCGGGCGTGATCTGGGTGGCCGCGCTGCTGGCCACGCTGCTGGGCCTGCCGCGCCTGTTCGCCGCCGACCACGCCGACGGCACGCTGGAGCAGCTGATGCTGTCGCCGCAGCCACAGCTGCTGCTGGTGGCGGGCAAGGTGCTGGCGCATTGGCTGCTGTGCGGCCTGCCGCTGGTGCTGCTGGCGCCGCTGCTGGGCCTGCAGTTCAACCTGTCGGGCGAAGTGCTGCTCGTGCTGGTGCTCGCGCTGCTGCTGGGCACGCCGGTGCTCAGCCTGGTGGGCGCCATCGGTGCCGCGCTGACGCTGGGCGTGCGCGGCGGCGGCGCGCTGCTGGCGCTGCTGATGCTGCCGCTCTTCGTGCCCACGCTGGTGTTCGGCAGCGGCGCCGTCGAGGCCAGCGCCGCCGGGCTGGGCGCCGGGCCGCAGCTGTCGCTGCTGGGGGCGCTGCTCATCGTCACGCTGATGTTCGCGCCCTGGGCGGCCACGGCCGCGCTGCGCATCGCCCTGGACTGACGACCCCGCCATGGACTTCAACGCCTCGTCACGCTGGATGCGCTTCGCCTCGCCGGCCGCGTTCTACCCGCTCGCCGGCCGGCTGCAGCGGGTGTTCGCCATCGCGGCGGCGCTGCTGGCGCTGGCCGGGCTGTGGGTGGGCTTCTTCGTGGCGCCCACCGACGCGCAGCAGGGCGAGGGCTACCGCATCATCTTCGTGCACGTGCCGGCGAGCTGGATGTCCATGGTCGTCTACTGCGCCATGGCTTTCTGGGCCGGCGTGGGCCTGGTGTTCAACACCCGGCTGTCGGCCATGATGGCCACGGCGCTGGCGCCCACGGGCGCGCTGTTCGCGCTGCTGTCGCTCGTGACCGGCGCGCTGTGGGGCAAGCCCATGTGGGGCACCTGGTGGGTATGGGATGCGCGGCTCACGTCCGAGCTCATCCTGTTCTTCCTGTACCTGGGCTTCATCGCGCTGCAGGCTGCCATCGACGACCCGCGGCGGGCCGACAAGGCCGGCGCGGTGCTGGCGCTGGCGGGCGTGGTAAACGTGCCCATCATCTATTTCTCGGTGACATGGTGGAACACGCTGCACCAGGGCGCGTCGGTGTCGATGACGCGCTCGCCGTCGATGGCGACGACCATGCTGTGCGGCATGCTGCTGATGGCGCTGGCCTTCTGGGCCTACGCCATCGCCGTGGCGCTGGCGCGGGTGCGCAACATCATCCTTGAACGTGAACGGCATACAGACTGGGTGCGCGATGCAGTGGAACAGCGCTCGTGAGTTCTTCCTGATGGGTGGCTATGCCTTCTACGTGTGGGGCAGCGTCGGCGCCTGTGCGCTGGCGATGCTGGCCGAGCCCTGGCTGATCCGCCGGCAGCGCCAGGCCATAGCGCGGGCGCTGCGCGCCTCGCTGGACGCCGCCGCCGACGAGGTGCCGCGCCCATGAAGGCCTATCAGAAGCGGCTCGCGATCGTCATCGGCGGCCTGGCGGCGCTGGGCGTGGCCACGGCGCTGGTGCTGAACGCGCTGAACAGCAACGCGGCCTTCTTCTACACGCCCACGCAGGTCTCTGCCGGCGAGGCCCCGAAGGACCGCGCCTTCCGCGTCGGCGGGCTGGTACGCCAGGGCTCCCTGCAACGCGACCAGCTGACGGTGCGCTTCGTCATCACCGACACCGTGCGCGACGTGCCCGTGGCCTACACCGGCATCTTGCCGGACCTTTTCCAGGAGGGCAAAGGCGCCGTCGCGCAGGGCCGCTTCGACGCCCAGGGCCGCTTCGTCGCCACCAGCGTGCTGGCCAAGCACGACGAGAACTACATGCCTCCCGAAGCGCAGCACGCGCTGGACCGCGCCGGCCAACCGACGGGAGCCGCGCGATGATCCCCGAGCTCGGGCACCTCGCCCTCATCCTCGCCGGCCTGGTGGCACTCGTGCAGGGCACGCTGCCGCTGATCGGCGCCCACCGCGGCCAGCCCGTCTGGACGGCGCTCGCCCGCCCGGCCGCGCAGACGCAGTTCGCGCTCGTCGCGTTCGCCTTCGGCTGCCTCATGCAGTCCTTCCTGGTGAACGACTTCTCGGTGCTCTACGTCGCCCAGCACTCGAACTCGCAGTTGCCGGCGGTCTACCGCGCCGCAGCCGTGTGGGGCGGGCACGAGGGCTCGCTGCTGCTGTGGCTGCTGATGCTCAGCGGCTGGGCCTTCGCCGTCAGCCTGCTGTCGCGCCAGTTGCCCGAGCCCATGGTCGCCCGCGTGCTCGGCGTGCTGGGCCTCGTGGCGCTGGGCCTGCTGCTGTTCATGCTGTTCACGTCCAACCCCTTCGACCGGCTGCTGCCGGCCGCGCCGCAAGGGCAAGACCTGAACCCGCTGCTGCAGGACCCCGGCCTCGTCATCCACCCGCCCATGCTCTACATGGGCTACGTCGGCTTCTCGGTCGCGTTCGCGTTCGCCATGGCGGCGCTGCTGGCGGGCCGGCTGGACGCCGCCTGGGCCCGCTGGTCGCGCCCCTGGACCAACGCCGCCTGGGTGTTCCTCACGCTGGGCATCGCGCTGGGCTCGTACTGGGCCTATTACGAGCTGGGCTGGGGCGGCTGGTGGTTCTGGGACCCGGTGGAGAACGCCTCCTTCATGCCCTGGCTGGCCGGCACCGCGCTGATCCATTCGCTGGCCGTCACCGAGAAGCGCGGCAGCTTCAGGAACTGGACCGTGCTGCTGGCCATCGTCGCGTTCTCGCTGTCGCTGATGGGCACCTTCCTCGTGCGCTCCGGCGTGCTGACGTCGGTGCACGCATTCGCGAGCGACCCGCGGCGCGGCATCTTCATCCTGCTGCTGCTGACCCTCGTCGTGGGCAGTTCGCTCACGCTGTTCGCCTGGCGCGCGCCCAAGGTGGGGCTGGGCGGCGCGTTCGCGCTGCTCTCGCGCGAGACGCTGCTGCTCGTCAACAACGTGCTGCTGGCCGTGGCCTGTGGCACCGTGCTGCTCGGCACGCTGTACCCGCTGATCATCGACGCACTGCAGCTGGGCAAGCTGTCGGTGGGCCCGCCCTACTTCAACGCCGTGTTCGTGCCGGTCATGGTGCCGCTGCTGGTGCTGCTGGCCGTGGGGCCGCTGGCTCGCTGGAAGCAGGCCGATGCGCGCGACATGGCACGGCGCCTGCGTGTGGCGGCGGTGCTGGCCGTGGCGGCCGGCATTGGCCTGCCGCTGCTGGCCGGCCGCTGGACACCCGGTGTCGCGCTGGCCCTGGCGCTGGCCGTCTGGATCGCGGCCGGCACCGTCTGCCAGGTGCGCGAGCGGCTCCGGTCCGGCTGGCCGCCGCGCAGCTTCTGGGGCATGCATCTCGCGCACCTGGGCGTGGCCGTGTTCGTCGTCGGCGTGGGCATGGTCAAGGGCCACGAGGTCGAGAAAGACGTGCGCATGGCCGTGGGCGACACCGTGCAGATCGGCGGCTACCAGGTCGAGTTCCTCGGCATGCGCGAGATCGGTGGCCCCAACTACACCGCCCGCCAGGGCGCCTTCGCGCTGTGGAAGGACGGCCAGCGGCTGCGCGAGCTGCGCCCGGAGAAACGCAACTACGCCGCCTCGCAGGCCGTGATGACCGAAGCCGCCATCGACACCGGCTTCACGCGCGACCTCTACGTGTCGCTGGGCGAGCCGCTGGCCGGCCGCGGCCCCACGCCCGACTGGAGCGTGCGCGTCTACTACAAGCCCTTTGTCACCTGGATCTGGTTCGGGTGCCTGCTGATGGCCCTGGGCGGCGGCGTTGCGGCGGCCGACCGGCGCTACCGGCTCAAGGCGCGGCGCGGCGCCCCTGTCGAGCAAGGCGTGACCGCATGAAGCGCTTCCTGATTCCGCTGGGCCTGTTCCTGGTGCTGGCCGTGTTCCTGGGCATCGGGCTGAGCCGCGACCCGCGCGAGCTGCCGTCGCCCTTGATCGGCAAGCCCGCCCCGGCGTTCTCGCTGCCCACGCTGGGCAGCTCGGGCAAGGGCGACGGCCCGGCCTTCGGGCCCGAGGCCATGCGCGGCCGCGTCTGGCTGCTCAACGTCTGGGCGTCCTGGTGCGCCAGCTGCCGCGAGGAGCACCCGGTGCTGCTGGCGCTGGCCAGGAGCGGCGCCGTGCCCATCGTCGGGCTGGACTACAAAGACCAGCCCGCGCAAGCCCAGGCCTGGCTGGGCCGCCTCGGCAACCCGTATGTGCTGTCCGCGCTGGACGCCGACGGCCGTGTCGGCATCGACTACGGCGTCTACGGCGTGCCCGAGACCTATGTCATCGACAAGGCCGGCGTCATCCGCTTCAAGCAGATCGGTGCCGTCACGCCCGAGGTGCTCAAGACCCGGCTGCTGCCGCTCATCCAGGAGTTGCAACGATGAGCCGGCTGACCCTGCTGCTGCTGGCCTCGCTGCTGGCATTCGGCCCATGGTTTCCCGCCACCGCCGACGAGGCCCGCCCGCTGGCGGAAGACCCGGCGGTGGAGGCCCGCCTGCTGCACATCGCCGAAGAGGTGCGCTGCCTGGTGTGCCAGAACGAATCGCTGGCGGCCTCACAGGCCGACCTCGCCAACGACCTGCGCCGCGAGATCCGCGCGCAGATCCGCCAAGGCAAGACCGACGCCCAGATCATGGACTTCCTCGTCGGCCGCTACGGTGATTTCGTGCGTTATCGCCCGCCCTTCAACGCCACCACGCTGCTGCTGTGGGCCGGCCCCTTCGTCGCGCTGGCGCTGGGCCTGGCCGGGCTGCTGCGCTTCTTGCGGCGCCGCCAGGCGGCCGCCCCAGTCCCCTTGACCGAAGACGAGCAACGCAGGGCAGCGGCCCTGCTTGACGGAACCGATTGATGATGATTTTCCTGTTCGCGGCAGCGCTGCTCGTCGCGCTGACCCTGCTGTTGCTGCTGCGCCCCCGGCGGCGCACCGTGTTCGATGACACCGCCCTCGACGCCCAGGCCCTGGCCGCCCGTATCTGCCGTGAGCAACTGGCCGAGCTCGACCGCGACCTGGCCGCCGGCACGCTGCGCGCCGAAGACCACGCACAGGCCGGTGCCGAGCTGCAGCGCCGGCTGATCGAAGACACGCCGCCCGCCGTTGTTCCCGCCGTGGTTCCCGCCGCTGCCGCCGAACGTGTGCCCGCGCCGCCCGCCAAGGGCCGCACCGCCTGGGCGCTCGCCATCGCCTTGCCACTGCTGGCCGGTGCGCTCTATGCCGCGCGCGGCAACCCCGGCGCCATCAACCCGCAGGACGCCCGCCCCCAGCCCGGCACCAGTGCCGACGTGAGCCAGGCCCAGGTGGAACAGATGCTGGCCGACCTGGCCGCCCGCGCCGAGAAAGACCCGGCCAACACGCGCAACTGGGCCATGCTGGCCCGCTCCTACCGCCTGCTCGGCCGGTTGCCTGAATCGGCCCGCGCCTTCGAGCGCATGGGCACGGCCATCGAGGCCTCGCCCGCCCTGCTGGTGGAATACGCCGACGTGCTCGCCGCCCTCGCCGACGGCAACCTCGAAGGCCGCCCCCTGCAACTCGTGCAGCGCGCGCTGGAGATCGCCCCCAACGACGTGCCGGCACTGTCGCTGCAGGCCACCGCCGCCTACCGCCGCCACGAGTTGCAGATGGCCATCGGCACCTGGGAACGCGCGCTCGCCCTGGCGCCGGCCGGCTCGGAAGACGCCAAATGGCTGGCCCAGGTGCTGGCCGAGGCCCGCAGCGCCGGCCTGCCGGCCACACCAGCGGCACCCGCGTCTGCCGCCTCCGCTGCGCCCGTCGCCACCGCCACCAGCGCCGCCTCGGCCCCCTCCTCTGCTGCGTCCCCGGCCACGGCACTGGCCGCCACGGCCGTGACGGGCCGCGTGAGCCTGGCGCCGGCACTGGCCGCGCAGGTGCAGCCTGGAGACACGCTGTTCGTCTACGCCCGCCCGGTGGACGGCCGCATGCCG
>JACCDQ011112868.1_pt1 | contig 17180 bp, 17 predicted proteins | sample 7446031 | NCBI WGS metagenome assembly JACCDQ01 (sample SAMN15323442, study PRJNA562643) | freshwater metagenome | isolation source: river surface water | place: USA:Blue River Watershed | collected 2017-08-17
ACCCTTTACTTTAAAGGTAGTTACGCCATCAAATGCTTGAACAATCTCTTCTATCTCTGCTGAATTATTTAATGCTGGGATCGTTCCATTGACCTTGACTTTTTCTCTAAATAATTTAGGTACTGGCTTAGTCGCTGCAGCGATTGCACTTTGCAACCAGGGCACGCATTCAGCGGTGTCATACTCAAGAAATGGTGAGAACTCACCCCAACCAAATTCACCTTTGAACAATGCAACCTCGCGAAGTTTTACCCCACGAAAATTACTTTTAGTTGGCAGCGCAACCACGCGCATGCTTTGAAATAAATCCTGCAACATTACCTAAGGACGTTTAGGGAATTTATTAAAATTCGGCGCGCGCTTTTCTTGATATGCGTTACGGCCTTCTTGACCCTCTTCAGTTAAATAAAATAACAAGGTAGCATCACCAGCTAATTGTTGAACACCAGCTAAGCCATCATCTGCTGCATTTAGGCCAGCCTTTAGCAAACGAAGTGCCATTGGTGAATGACGTAACATCTCACGTGCCCAAGAAACTGTTTCAGCTTCAAGTTCGGCAACTGGTACAACAGTGTTTACTAATCCCATATCTAATGCCTCTTGTGCATCATATTGGCGACATAGGAACCAAATCTCTCTCGCTTTTTTCTGCCCAATATGTGCAGCAAGTAATCCCGCTCCATATCCACCATCAAAAGATCCGACCATTGGACCGGTTTGACCAAACTTTGCATTGTCAGCTGCAATTGTTAAATCACAAACCACATGCAACACATGTCCGCCGCCAATTGCCCAACCGGCGACCATGGCAATAACAGGTTTAGGAGTTCTGCGAATTTGTACTTGTAAATCTAAAACATTCAACCGGCCAATACCTTTTTTACCAAGCGCATCATTTCCTAAATAACCATCATCACCGCGAACATTGATATCGCCACCAGAACAAAAAGCTTCTGATCCTGCACCGGTAAAAATAATTACGCCAACCTGATCATTATCTCGAGCTAAATTAAAGGCCTCTTCTAACTCAAATAATGTTTGTGGTCGAAATGCATTTCTGACCTCTGGACGATTGATTGTAATTTTCGCCATGCCATCTGCAACCTGGTAGATAACATCGGTAAATTTTTCACCGCCAGCTGCTACTTCCCACTTAGGAATCGTGCGATCACCTGGCTCGCGCTTAATCGGTTTGCTCAAAATTACACTCCCGGGGTTGGGCTAGAGATTTATATAAGAGATAGCCTACGCAGATTATGGGCGAAACTGAAAAGCGAGAATTACTCACGATCAGCCCTGAGTGGTCAATCCCACAGCTGCAAGAAAAAATTGCAGATGCGATAACCGGTGATGGGCCGGCACTTGCAACTACTAATTCACAATTTAAATTTGTTGATCCTCAAATTGCCTTAGTCGTTGAAACCTCTGGCTCAACCGGGGAACCAAAATTAGTTGCCATTTCAACTGCAGCTTTAATTGCATCCACAAATGCAGCGCATAAATACCTTGGCGCAACACCAGGTGATTCATGGTCATTATTACTTCCAACCACCCACATTGCCGGCTTAAATGTTTTGGCTAGAGCAACTGCTCTAGGTAGCAAAGTTATTGATAATAGAAATGTCAACAAATATGTTGATGCTGATTTCATTTCAATTGTTCCAACTCAACTACATCGTGCTGTGACTAATGATGCAAAATTACTTGAACACTTAACCGCTGCCGAGTCGGTTTTAGTCGGCGGCGGTGGAATATCTGATTCACTCCGCAAAAGCGCAACAGATAAACATGTAAAGGTGGTAACCACTTATGGCATGACTGAGATGTGTGGTGGTTGTGTTTACAATCAAAAACCATTAGATGGTGTTGAAGTGAAATTAAATTCAGAGGGATTGGTTCAGTTGCGTGGACCTATGATGGCGCAAACCTATTTAAATGACTCAGCCAATTGGAATGCATTGACCGCCGATGGTTGGTTTCAAACCAGTGACTTAGGTGAATTAATTGATGGCAAATTAAGGATTCTGGGTAGAGCAGATGATGTAATTAAATCTGGTGGTGAAAAAATATCTTTAGTAGATATTGAAGATCGTTTCCAAAAACACTTCCCGGATACTGAAGTAATCGCATTTGGATTGGCTGATGCAGAATGGGGCGAAAAATTATGTATTGGGATTACATCAAATATCTCGCTGCCAGATATTCAAGGCAAATTAACTGGAATTTACGCACCAAAGGAAATCTTTATCTTTAAACAAATACCTAGGACATCTTTAGGTAAGGTTGATCGTAAGGCTGCAATAAAAATGGCGATGGGAAATTAATGAAGAAGTGGATCATCGGCGCCAGGGTGAAAACTCTGCCAGCTGCAATTTCACCAGTATTAGTTGGTACCGCGCTTGCCGAAAAAATTAATTGGATAAATGCATTACTTGCTCTACTAGTTTCATTATCCCTGCAAATTTCCGTTAACTTTGCAAATGATTACAGTGATGGCATTAGGGGAACAGATGCAAATCGAATTGGACCAATTAGATTAGTTGGCAGCGGATTGGCTTCAGCTAAATCAGTTAAGCAAGCAATGTTTATCTCCTTTAGCATCGCAGCAGTCTCAGGTTTAATTTTGGCGTTACAAAGTTCTTACTGGCTGATCTTGGTGGGCGCAGTTTCCATACTTGCCGCTTGGGGTTATACCGGTGGCAAAAAGCCTTACGGTTACTTTGGGTTTGGTGAAATTTCTGTCTTTGTTTTCTTTGGTTTAGTTGCAACAGTTGGTAGCTACTACGTGCAAACCAATCAAATAAGCTCTCGTGCTGTTTTGCTCTCAATTCCCATCGGTGCGCTGGCTTGTGCAATTTTGGTAATGAACAATCTACGAGATTTGCCTTTGGATAAAGAGGCGGGCAAGCGAACATTTGCTGTGCGAATTGGTGATTCTAAAACTAGATACTTTTACGTACTTCTTTTAATTACCGCCCAATTAATTTCAGTTTACGCCTATACCTTTAATTCCTACGCTTTATTAACCTTGATTTGGTTGCCACTTACAATCAAAAACTGCCGCTTAGTTCTGCAACGAGTAACTGGCACCGCCTTAATTCCACTGTTGGTCAGTACCGCCCGCCTACAACTCCTTCTATCCTTCACACTTGGCCTAGCACTCTTTATTTAATCCATTACAATTTACTTATGATCAAGTTTTTAATCATTGCGGTAATCATTCTTGATATCTATGCATTTATTGATTGTGCAATGACTCCGCAAGAAAAAATTCGCAAAGGTCCAAAGTGGGCCTGGCTACTTGGCATGATTTTTCTTGATCCGATCGCCTCGATCGCCTGGTTTATTTACGGTAGACCAAGAAAAAATGGAAATGGCAGACAAAAGCCTGGTCGGATAATTCCACCAGATGACAATCCAGATTTCTTACGTAAACTTTAAAGTTATAAGCCGCTGTAAGTGTGGCGGCCACTTCCCCAAATATTTACGTAGATGTAATTAAATAAAAATGTAGAGCCAGCAAATAAACAGAGCCAAGCAGCTTTACGACCGCGCCAACCAACAGTTACTCGTGCATGCAAATATGCAGCATATGCAACCCAAGTAATAAATGCCCAAGTTTCCTTTGGATCCCATCCCCAATATCTACCCCAAGCAGCCTCTGCCCAGATTGCACCCGCAATAACTGAAAATGTCCAAAGTGGAAAGACCAATGCAACTAATCGATAGGAAAGATTATCTAGTACCTCAAGAGTTGGCAGTCGAGTAGCCCACTCTGGTCGACCAGTAGATTTTTCATACTTATCCATAATTAAATAGGTAGCAGCTATGCAATTTGCTAATAAAAATACGCCGCCAGAAATAATCGCTGCCGATACATGGATAACTAACCAGGTTGATTTTAATGCTGGCACTAGAGGTGCACTTGGTCGATAAAAGACTGCGACCGCACTGCCAAGTGTTAATAAAACTGAGATAGAGACGGGGAGTCCCAACCAGCGCAACTTGTATTTTTTCAGTGCAAATAAATATGCACCGGTAAAAGCTAGTGCGCCCGTAATGGAGAACTCATACATATTTCCCCATGGCACACGGCTAGCGGAAATTCCACGGAAGACAACTCCAGCAAACAACAAAATAAATCCTAAGACCATCATGGCGGTTGCGATTCGACCAATTTTTTCAGTTCTTGCAAAATCTAAATTAGTTTTCTTATTTCCCTTAACCGGCGCTTTAATTGACCAAGCAACCTCAAGGGCATGTGCAAAGAAAGCTAATGTGAAAATAGCCATTGATGAATAGACCAAATCATTCGAAAGTAGCGCAGCATTTCTACCTGTCATTACTTACTCCCTTTACAAATTGATCTACTTCTTCCGCTAAACCTGGAATTCCATTTTTTGCTAAGCCAGCAATTTGAGTTTTGCGACCAACCTGCTTAACCCAAACTCTACGCTGTCTTGTAAATAATGATGTTAACAATCCTAGGATCGCAAGTATTGCACCAAGTAGTGCAAAGCTCTTTCCTGGATCATCAATTATTTGAAGATTAACCCAAGAGTTCCAACCAGTAAATGTGATGCTGCCCTCACCAAAATCATATGGTTCATTTAAAACTAAAGCTTTCAAACCAATGCGCTCCATCTTGCTGGTATCAATTCTGTATACAGATTGTGGAACTCCACTGTTTAAACCTAAATCGCCTTTCCAAACTGAAACTAACAACTTTGGATCTAACACCTCTGGATATGATGAAAAGCCACCACGAATTGGATCTCGATCAGCGGTTGGTAGAAATGATGAAACAAAACCTAACTGTGGCGACATATCAGGAACCTTGATTGCGCCAATTGAGGTGAGGTTTCCATCTTGTGGCAGAAAGGTAGTTGGTCCGCTAAAGGTTACCTTTCCAGTTTTATCTTTTACTTCAACAATTGGTGAATGGCCATTTGCCTGCAAGTAAATATTGGTACTTCCTAATTTAAGTGGTGAATTCACCTTAATAATTTCATCACGTTCGGCGCTGCCATAAGGGTTAGCAATCTTTACCTTTAATGTGTAATCAAGTGGTGAATTAGTTGCTGGATCATACTTTGCTTGAAAATCGGTAACTGTTAAAGAAAATGGTTGCAAGGTACTTTCTGATTGAAACTTACCGAAGCCCAAAGAGTCATATGATGTAGGTGTATTAACAAAACGATCTCCCACATTTAAAATCGCATCGCCCTTCATGCCATATAAAGAGCCAACTCCAACCCCAATTAAGATCAAAATTAAAGATAGGTGAAACAAGAGATTTCCACTCTCACGTGAATAACCCTTTTCAGCTGATATTGAATTCTCTTCACGACGAACTCGATAATGTTTTTTCCTTAAGTATTTCTCCGCAATATCTAGATCGATTTTCTTTATTTCGGTAAAGCTCTCCATCCGATCCAAGTATTTAGGTGTCAATGGCGGTTTAGCACCAATCGCTTTGGCATGTTCAATACTTCTTGGTAGAACGCAACCAATTAATGAAATAAAGAGGAGAAGATAGATTGCACTAAACCAAGGTGAGCTATAAACCTCGAAAAATTTAAGCCGATCTAGCCACGGCGCAAGCGCTGGATTATCAATAAAGTATTGACGTACTTGCAATGGGTTTTGAGTGCGCTGCGGAAATAACGAACCAGGGATTGCCGCAACACCTAGCAATAACAATAGAATTAAGGCGGTGCGCATGCTGGTTAATTGGCGCCAGCCCCACCGCAAAAATGATCGCGTATCTAAGTAAGTACTCATTTAGACAACCGGAATAAATCCACTAATTAGATCTCGAAGTGAGTTCATTAGATAATCCCAAGTATTAGTTACCTGTAGAACTCCGATTAAAATTAATAATGTGCCACCAATTTTGGTGATTAAATTACCGCGCTTAACAATAAATTTACGGAATGGTTCGGCGCGATCCATAAACCAACCCAACAAAATAAATGGCAGACCCAAACCAACACAGTACGCTGCAGAAAGAATCGCACCTCGTTGCGCCGTTGCACTTTGAAACGCCAATACTTGTACAGCACCAAGGGTTGGACCAATACATGGTGTCCAACCGATTCCAAAAGCTAGTCCTAGCAGTGGTGCGGTTAAAAGACCGGTTCTGGTTTTAAAGGTTGGTTTAAAGGAGCGGTAAAACCTCTCATTTAGAAGAAATATCAAACCAAGTGCAATTGTTACAAGGCCGAGAATTATTGAAATGAATCTAGAGTTTTGCGCAATCTGTGCACCAAGCCCACCAAATAAAACACCATAAGAAATAAATAATGCGGTAAATCCTGATACGAAGAGAATTGATCCAAGAAATACTCTGCCCCTTGATTTATTTTCACTCATGCCAGATGCATAGGAAAGGTAACCTGGCACCAAAGGAATTACACATGGTGAAAAAAATGAGATTAGACCAGCAATTATTGCTACCAACATGGCACTAAGAAGATTGCCATCAAATACTTGATTCACAAAAAAATCACGCATTAGGACTCCGCCAAAACTTTATTTAATAAATCCCGCAAGCCAGCAACTGTTACTTCTCCACTTATTCGCACCGCTACTTTGTTGTTTTTATCAATAATTATTGTGGTTGGAATGGCATTTGGAATCAATGAACCTTTAAAGCCAATTAATAAGGAGTCATCAATAAATGTTGGATAGGTTATTTTAAAGTTCTCATAAAAGGAGATAGCTGAAGACAGGTTATCTCTTGTTAAAATTCCAGCGAATTGCACCTCTGGATATTGAACAGAAAACTCCTGCAACAATGGCGCTTCGGCTCTGCATGGTGCACACCAAGATGCCCAAACATTAATTACCTTAACTTGCCCCGAAGCTAAAGTTTTACTGCCACCCATCAATAGCTCGCCAGAAATTTCAGGTGCTTCCTTGCGATCATTGATTTTTATATAAACCGAGGTACCGGTTCCAGAAACAAATGAGTTTTCACTTTGCGCCGAGATTCCACCACCGCTGCATGAGGTTAGAAGCATGACTGAAATTAAAACCGAGAATATTTTCATTTTTTAGCTGGCAGTAAATGCTTTGCTGGCTCTGAATAAGAAACTGATTCGATCATGCCATCACTATCAAGGTGAAATGAGGTAACTGAAGCCAATGTGCACTCACGTTTTCTTGGATCATGTAGCAATCGCCTGCCCTCTACTGCAGATCGCAGAATCCAGATGGGTAACTGATGTGAAACACAGATTGCATCTTTATCTCCCGCTGCATCACGAGCAAAAAACAGAGCCTTTAACATTCTAGAAATTAGCTCTTCATATGGTTCTCCCCAAGAAGGTTTCCATGGGTTCCATAAATATCGCCACATATCTGGATGTTTTAATAAGCCATTTCCTAATTCAAACTTTTTTCCTTCAAAGATATTTCCAGCTTCAATTAAATTTTCATCAATTGCTAATGGCAGATTGTGTTTGGCAACAATTGGTGCAACTGTTTCTTTGGCACGTTGTAATGGCGATGAGTGGATTGCACCTAAGGAAAGAGCGGCAGACCAATCACCAATTACTTGCGCCATCTCCTGGCCTCGCTCACTTAACCGCCATCCAGGTTGGCGGCCATACAAAATTTTCTCAGGATTAAATACTTCACCATGTCTAACAAAGTGAATTGTTTGGGCCATTGCATAAGCATAAAGCAGGTTAATCGAGCACTTATCGCTAGGGTAGTGATATGGCGCTCACCAAAAAAAGAGTTGCCTTCTTTGATGTAGATAACACCTTGCTAAAAGGTTCCACCCTATTTTTCTTGGGGCGAGGTATGTATCAAAGAGGCTTCTTTACTAAGCGAGATGTATCGGCATTTGTGCTGGCTAACTTACGTTATCGCTTAACTGGCAAAGAGAATAAGAGTGAAATTGAAAGATTCCAGAATGCTGCCTGTGAATTTATAAAGGGGCATGATGTTAAAAAAATTGAGGTAATTGGAAATGAAATTTATGAAGAGTATGTATCACCTGCTATCTGGCAGGGCACGGTAGATATTGCGCATAAACATTTAGCGCAAGGTGAAGAGGTTTGGTTAGTAACTGCAACGCCACTTGATATGGCAAATCTAATAGCTAAGCGATTGGGATTTACTGGGGCACTTGGCACAAAGGCTGAAATAAAAAATGGTAAGTACACTGGAAAAATGATTGGTGCACTATTGCATGGCAAAGCAAAAGCCTCTGCAATAAAGGAGTTAGCAAAGGAACGTAATTTTGATTTAGCTAACTCATTTGCATATTCAGATTCCCACCATGATTTTCCATTGTTAGAGAGTGTGGGAAATCCATGTGCGATTAATCCCGATACATTGCTGGAGATCCGTGCCTATCGAGACAATTGGCCGGTTTATGATTTTCGAAAGGCACGAAAGATTAAAAAGTTCTTTGGACCAATTGCAGGTCGCATTGCTGGCGCTGCCATGCTGATCTCACCTCGCAAGAAAGCTCGGTAAATCTAACTTCTAAAACCCGAGTAAAGTAAGCCAGTTATGTTAACCGTCGTGCCATCTTTTGCTGATGAGTTACGTGCGCGCTCAGAATCTGATCTGGCTGCGCTTTTTACACTTCGCCCAGATTTACTTTCTCCAGTTCCTAATGATTTCACCGCATTAGCCGCACGTGCTACATCTACTCCATCACTTGTTCGTGCACTAGATTCATTAAATCTTTGGCATTACCAAATTGTGGAGGCAGCTTGTGCAGTTGGTGAGCCATTTAAAAAATCAGAGTTAATCGCAGTTACTAGTAGCGAAACCGCCTTCGCGATAGAACATCTTTGGCAATTGGGTTTAATTTACAAGGATGGCGACAAGTACCGAACTCCGACTAATTTAAAATTATTAATTGGCGATGAACCAGTTGGTCTCGGGCCAACATATCCTGGAAAAGCTGATCTAAATAAATTAAAGGATGTACCAAAGACATCTGAGGCTGTCCTTGCCAAATTAACTTGGGGTCAGCCGCGTGGTCAGATTACCGATATTAAAAAACCAGGCACCGCAATTGGTTGGTTGTTAGAAAACAATATTTTGATACCAATGGATTCACACACCGTTGCTCTGCCTCGAGAGTTTGGAATTAAATTACGTGGCGGCAAGGTGCACAAAGAGTTAAGTATTAAAGCGCCAGATTTAGTTGGCAAGAAGGTTGCCCAGAAACAAATTGATCTGGCAGCAATTGCCAATATTTCAACAATTCTGCGTTGGTGTGAAGAGTTACTTCACAATCTTTCTGATGAACCACCTACCGCTTTGCGCACCGGTGGAATTGGAGTTAGAGATTTAAAACGAATTGCAGAGCACATTGGTGTTGATGAAGCCTGCGCCGGCTTTATTGCAGAACTTTGTTATTTAGGTGGTTTATTAGTTATTGATCCAGATGATCAAATCCTGCCAACCTCTGCCTTTGATTTGTGGCTAACTAAAGATCCAGAGGAACGTTGGTACTCACTCGCTGTGCTGTGGCTAGAGAGTTCAAGAGCTGCTGGCCTAATTGGTAAATCATCAGATAAAAATATTGCACCCTTGGGACCAGAGTTAGATCGTGCCGGAGTTGGTTTAATTAAACAAACTACCTTAAAAGTTTTGCTGGCAAATCCTGAGATCAATCCAGAGATCACTTCACTGCAAGCAATTGTTAAATGGTTTAACCCACAACGTGCCAATAATGATTTCATCGAGTGGAATATTCGTGAAGCTGAGTGGCTGGGAATTACTGGCCAAGGTGCACTCTCCACCTATGGCAAAAATTTAATTACATCTGAAGAGGTACTTGGTATTGAAGCTGCTCTGCCTAAACCAGTTGATCATATTTTGATTCAAGCAGATAACAGCGCTGTCGCACCTGGCCCATTAACACCAGAGTTGGCAGCTGAAATGGGAACTCTCGCGGATATTGAAAGTCGTGGTGGTGCAACTGTTTATCGATTTAGTGAGGCATCAATCAGGCGCGGATTAGACCACGGTAAAACTGGTGATCAAATCAAAACCTTCCTGACCAAAATATCTAAAACTCCAATGCCACAACCTCTTGATTACTTAATCGCAGATATTGCAAAACGTCATGGTCGTCTTCGTGTTGGACAAGCACACTCTTATATTCGTTGCGAGGATGAGGGAATCGTGCAACAGATACTTCATGATAAAAAATGTGAACATCTTCGTTTGCGCAAGATCGCACCAACCGTGTTAGTTTCTGAGTTTGAATTAAATGAAGTAATTACTGAATTACGAGAGTTTGGATATCTACCGGCAGCAGAAAATGCTGGTGGCGTTTTGTTATCTCAACCAAATTTACGTCGTGCCAAATCAAGACCAAAACCACCTCGAATTATTAGTGATTTCACTACGCCGAAAGAGGCGGTTGTTTTATCTGCAGTTAAAACAGTTAAAACTGGTGATAGATCTCGTAAGGTTGAACCAATTGTTCCTGGTACATCAGCTAATGAAACTTTATCTTTAATTAATCAATACATTGAAGAACAAAGCTCTTTAATGATTGCATACGCTGACACAAATGGTGGCGTTACAAATCGAATAATTAACCCAATCTCAATCTCACTTGGAACTTTGACTGCTCGCGATCATGTAACTGGTGAATTAACCCAATTTAGAATTCCTCGGATCACCGGCGTAGCGCCAGCGCCTGCTGAGTAAGCACCAATTATGAAAATAAGGCAGAATTAACCCATGAGCGCATCTGCAATCTCTGATATTCAGCGCTTAGTTGAATGCCAATCTCCCACAGAAGATTTAGCTGCATGTATCAAAGTTGTAGATCTTGCCGTTGAGATTGCCAATAAAGTTTTGCCTACACCTGCTAAAGCAATTACTGAAAATGGCAGACCAGTATTTTGGTGGGGCGCTGCTAATCCTAAAATAGTTTTGCTTTGTCATTTAGATACGGTTTGGCCACACAACTCCTTTAATCCCACTTGGAAAATAGAGGGCGATAACGCAAAGGGTCCTGGCGTATTTGATATGAAGGCTGGCTTTGTGCAAGCGCTCTATGCAGTTAAAGATGTTGCCGGCGCAGAAGCACAGGTTGCACTTGTTGCCACCACTGATGAAGAGACAGGTAGTGCAACCTCCAAAGAATTAATCGAAAGATTAGCTAAAGGTGCGCAAGCGGTTTTAGTTTTTGAATCTGCCATAGATGGCAAGGTAAAGACTGGTCGCAAAGGCACATCCATGTATCAAGTAACTGTTGTCGGTAAAGCAGCTCATGCTGGCCTTGAGCCAGAAAAAGGAATCAATGCCACAGTTGAATTAGCTAAATTAATTTTGCAAATTACCGAATTAGAAAACCCAGCACTGGGCACAACAGTTGTTCCTACAGTTATGCAATCAGGAACAACCACTAACACAGTGCCAGCAGAGGCAAAGTTAGATATTGATATCCGTTCATTTACTATGGCGGAGTTAAATCGCGTCGATGCTGCGATTAGATCTCTAACGAGCCAGAGTGCGCAGGTTGAGGTTGCTGGTGGAATTAATCGACCACCACTTGAAACAACTAGCACCTTAGAGTTATATGAAAAGTTAGAAATTGTTGCAAAATCTTTAGGAATGCCAGCGATTGGCCATGCAAGTGTTGGTGGCGCAAGTGATGGCAACCTAGCCGCAGCTGCAGGTGCCAAGGTATTAGATGGATTAGGTGCAGTTGGTGTTGGTGCACATGCACCTACTGAGTCACTAGTTATCTCATCGGTTGAACCAAGAATTAAATTAACTACCGCCTTTATTACTGAGCTACTTAAATGAGTGATGGCCCATTAATTGTTCAAAGTGATAAAACACTTTTACTAGATATTGACCATATTCTCTCCGATGAATGTCGCAGAGCAATTGCCGCTTTTGCTGAACTTGAAAAATCTCCAGAACATATTCATACCTACCGATTAACACCACTTGGCTTGTGGAATGCACGAGCTGCTGGGCATGATGCAGAACAAGTAATTGATGTACTACTTAAGTACTCCCGATTTGCCGTTCCCCACTCATTATTAGTTGATATCGCCGAAACCATGTCTCGTTACGGCAGATTACGTTTAGAGGCGCATCCAGTACACGGATTAATTTTGGTTTCCAATGATCCAGCGGTTTTAAAAGAGGTAACTCGCGGTAAGAAAGTGGCACCAATGCTTGGGTTGCAATTGGATGAAGAAACAATTGTGGTTCATCCAGGACAACGTGGCTTTCTAAAGCAAGCACTACTTAAATTAGGTTGGCCGGCAGAGGATTTTGCTGGATATGTAGATGGTGAGCACCATGAGATCGCACTTCGCCAAGATGGTTGGCAAATTCGTAAGTACCAAGAGTTAGCAGCTGAAGGATTTTGGCATGGTGGCTCGGGCGTAGTTGTACTTCCCTGCGGTGCTGGAAAAACAATTGTTGGCGGTGCGGCGATGGCACATGCCAAGGCAACAACCTTAATTTTGGTGACCAACACAGTTGCTGCCAGACAATGGCGTGATGAATTACTGCGCCGTACCGATTTAAATGAGGATGATATTGGCGAGTACAGCGGCTCTAAAAAAGAGATTCGCCCAGTAACGATTGCAACCTACCAAGTTATGACAACAAAGAAAAAGGGTGTTTACGCTCACCTTGATCTATTTGATGCAATTGATTGGGGATTAATTATTTATGATGAGGTGCACCTACTTCCTGCACCAATCTTTAGATTTACTGCAGATATTCAATCTCGTCGCCGATTGGGACTAACTGCCACATTAGTTCGAGAAGATGGCATGGAGGGTGAAGTATTTTCCCTAATTGGGCCAAAACGTTTTGATGTTCCATGGAAAGAGATTGAAGCGCAGGGATATATCGCACCAGCAGATTGTGTAGAGGTTCGAGTTACTTTAACTGATGCAGAGCGTTTAAATTATGCAACAGCTGAACAGGAAGATCGTTATAAATTTTGTGCAACAACTCAAACTAAAAAGGCGGTTGCAATCGCACTTGCCAAACAACATGCCAATGATCAAGTTTTAGTAATTGGCCAGTATTTAGAGCAATTAGATGAGCTCGCTGAAGCGCTGGGCGTTCCGGTAATTAAAGGTGCGACCCCAATTAAGGAACGTGAAGTTTTATTTGCTCAATTCCGCAGTGGTGAATTGAAATGTTTAGTTGTCTCTAAGGTTGCTAACTTCTCGATTGATTTACCTGAAGCATCAATTGCTATTCAGGTCTCTGGCACCTTTGGTTCACGTCAAGAGGAGGCACAACGATTAGGACGCGTTCTTCGTCCAAAGGCAGATGGTCGCGGTGCACGTTTTTACTCACTAGTTGCCAGAGACACAATTGATCAAGATTTTGCGCAAAACCGCCAACGCTTTCTAGCTGAGCAAGGTTATGCGTATCGCATCATTGATGCGGATGAAGTTTTAAATAAAAATTAATTTTTAATTGCTGCGGTAAATCTTTCAACATCAACTCGCCAATAGTCATGGGGTTGATCATCAATTAAAATAACTGGAATCTGTTCACCGTAAAGTTTTTCTAAATCTGGATTTCCATCAATTAATCTAACCTCTAAGTTGAAATTTAAATCCTGCTGAACTAATTCGATCTTAGAGATCGCCGTTTCACATAGATGACAACCAGTACGACTATAAACAGTTACCGATTTCATTCTCGACGTAATTTACCTGTCGAAAATATCCGGTCACTGAACTCTGTCACAACTAAAGTGATATCGCCCTTGGCCTTTGTTAAATTTGCTTCAAATTGTTGCAAGGTGGCATTTGTAGTTGTTTCAGCGATTGTTCCAATTAATGGACCGTAACGTTTTGCCAAAAGTTGATCTGCAATCTTGCCAATCGCTTTTGCTAGATCGGATCTTGCTTCATCCAATGTTGGTTCAGGTGCCTTTGCATTAGAAATACCATCCGCTGGTTGTTCACGGCGAGCGCGCAGATAGTTTTCCTGAATTCTTCCTGATAACTTCTCATATAGCATTTGCTAATCATCTCAGACTGTTAATCTTGCCGCCATGCGTAGAAAGTCGATACTCCTCACACTCGGCTTATTTACCTCTTTATTATCAGCGCCACTTCAGAGTGCTAGCGCCCTCTCTGTTAAATCAGTTCCAGCGCCATGGATCTATACCTACGCCGGTGGAGTTTCAACAGCGATTCAAAAACAACCACAAGCACCATCTGCAAATTTGGAGAAGAAATCTAATTTTGTAATTGATTTTAACAATGTGCCAGCAAATGCCAAGCCTGCAATTCAAGCAGCAGTTGATACCTGGTCAGAAAATTTTGCATCCAAAATTGATATAAAGGTAAATATCACTTGGGCGCGTGCTTCAAATGTTGGAGTACTAGCGGCAGCAAGTTCAGTAAGTAACTTTGCATTCCCAGAGGCGCCTGATCGAACCTTGTACTACGCATCTGCTTTAGCAAATGCAATAGCAGGTAGAGATTTAGATAAAAACAAACCTGAAATGGAAATAACAATTACTTCCACTGCGCCTTGGTATTTAGGAACGGATGGCAACTGTCCAAGAAATCTATACGATCTGCAATCTGTAATTTTGCATGAGATGGGACATGGTCTCGGTTTCATTAGCGGTAGTTACTACGATGAGTTCAGCGGAGCTGCTCGCATAGATCAACCAACTCCTTTTGATGCATACGCTCAATTGCCAGATGGCAGACGTTTAGCAGATATGCCATCACCATCATTGGAAACTGGCCGCGCATTAACTAACACTCTTGTTTGGTCGGGTGAAAATGGCATCAAGGCAAATAACAATGTGAAGCCAAAGCTATACACGCCATCTGATTACGAAGGTGGCTCCTCAGTTAGTCATTTAGATGAAGCAACATTTAAGGATTCACCACTTGATGCAGTAATGACGCCAAATTTAGATTCTGGAGAGGTATTCCACCAACCAGGTCCATTGCTGCTTGCGATGTTTGAGGATATGAGATTAAAACCTCCCGCTGGTGTTTCATACGCACTTCCACAGGTAGTTCAAAATCAAAAAGCATTAGTAAGTGATCAAGCCGCCATTGTGCAATTTTCACCACCGGTAAATTCACGTGCTGCCCAGATCTCCAGTTATCAAATCAAGAATCTACAAACTGGTGATGTGATCGAGGCAAAAGAGAGCCCTGTAATTATTAGGAATTTAAAAAATGGTAGTAAATACTCGTTTTCTATTACCGCCACTAACTCACTTGGAGTTTCTACTGCAGTAACTACAAACTCCGTTACCCCACAACCAGCCTGGAAGGCAACGGTGATTGATCCAGCTGCGGATGCAAAATTCCTTTCAACTGCAACCTTTGGTGGCCGGGTTGTTATTGCATACACCGATAGTAAAAGTGGAGATCTTAAATTAGCTACGCAAAATGGAAGCAAGTGGAGTATCACAACGGTAGATGGCAATAGTTCATCTAGTGGCAAAACCTCAAATAATTTAAATGGTTACATTTCTATGTGTACTTCTACCTCTGCAATGACTAATTACCTACATATTTTCTATACCGATGTAGATGATCAAGATCTTAGGTATGCGGTTTACAACGGTAAAAAGTGGAGTTATGAAATTGTTGATGGCAATGGCCCAAAGATCCAAGATTACAAAGAGCCAGATCGAGTACGAACCGCATCTGATGTTTCTGTATCAAATGCCTGCGCAATTAACTCAGCTGGTGTTCAAGTCTTTTATCGAGATGAAAGCCAAGGAATTGTTTTAGGTGCGGTTAAAGATGGCAGCAATTGGCGATATGAAATTGTTGACGGCGATAAAGATACTGATGGTCGCACAACCGGTGATGTTGGATTCCATATGAAAGCCATAACTGTTGGTAAGAGAATTCACCTAATCTACGACAGCGTAAATGGTTTTGATCTAGAGAAAAATGTAACAAAAGGTGAGATCAGGTATGCCACTAGAAGTAGTGGATTGGTTGAGGATTGGGTATTTGAAACTTTAGATACTCCAGGAAATGGTGTTTCTGTTGCCGGTTATGATGTTGGAATTTTTAACAGCGTCAAGGGTGTAACCGCAACCTGGTTTACTGGAAGTGGAATTACCTTTCCCAACCCAAATCAAATGCGCACCAAGATTGTGACCGCATCTTCGCCAATTACCTTTGTGCCGGCAAATTATGGAATTCCAAACTCACCAATGGCAATTGATGAGAGCTCATTGCTCTTTGGCTGCGAACTTAGATTGTGTGCATTAAATAGATCTAATAAATCAATCTCGTTGGTCTCTAGAAATCAGATGACAGTTGGAGCAAAAAGTTCCTGGGTAACTATAAATAAAACCAGATACGCACTTGCTGGCGTATCTGGCAAATTAACTTTATTTAAACCGTAACTAAATTATTTAGCGTTACGACGTTGAATTCTGGTCTTCTTAAGAAGTTTCTTATGTTTTTTCTTCGCCATACGTTTACGGCGCTTCTTAATTACTGAACCCATTTTGCTCCTTTAGTTGTTGCTAACAATTCCCGAAGATTACTAGTTAATCAGCACTAAGCCAAAACTTGTGCCCGAATCGGTGATTACTGCGGTGCCCATTTCATTATTTCGTCCTATTGCAACTGGTGTACCAGTCAATGAATAGGCCGTAACAACTTCACCCTTTTTACCTAATTGCAGAACAACAGTGGTTGGCGTTTTTGGTTTCCATGTACTTAATCCCGTGATTGCGCCAGATGAAACAAAGGTTGCCCAAGAGTTTGTTCCAGTTGCAACTAATGCACCAGATTTAGAAATATAACGGGAATTCCAAGTTGGTTTTCCAATAGCAGAAAATTTAGTTACAGAAGCCTCCATCTTGTTTGAGTACTTAACAACTCCACCTTGTAGTAACCCGGAAGAAATTGATTCCCAACTTCTTGTTGTACTTTTTAATGTTGCTCTACCAACTTGTTGCAATACCCCTTTAGCTGAGATCTTAAGTGAAATCGCATCACCCTTGCTTAGCGGTTTTACCTTTAATAGTAAGTCGCTACTTTTACCAACTGCAGTAAAGCTGCCATCACTATTTAAAATTGCGCTGCTAATTTGGGTTGATTTAACTCCATATTTAACTGGTGATGTAAATACACCAGACTTGCTTACCGATACAAAAAATCCCTTGACTGTTGCCTTCTCGTACAAATCACCAA
>JACCDQ010354789.1_pt1 | contig 17170 bp, 15 predicted proteins | sample 7446031 | NCBI WGS metagenome assembly JACCDQ01 (sample SAMN15323442, study PRJNA562643) | freshwater metagenome | isolation source: river surface water | place: USA:Blue River Watershed | collected 2017-08-17
ATCACATCCAACATAAGTTTCTCGCAGATAGTGCGCAAACCCCTTGCTCCTAACTTAAATTCTACAGCTTTGCTGACAATCAAATCAACCGCTTTTTTATCGAACACTAATTTAATGCCTTCCAGTTCCATCAAACGGATATACTGTTTGAGCAAGGCATTCTTAGGTTTTACCAGAATGTTTTTCAGGGCATCACGGTCCAAAGGTTGCAAGAAAGTTATCATAGGCATACGACCGATAATTTCAGGAATCAAGCCAAAAGATTTCAAATCCGAAGGCGCAATTTGTTCAATAAGCTCATGTTCCTGGATGCGGTCTTTTTTGGCCGATTGGAAACCCATGGCAGATGAGTTGATGCGCTTGGCGATGATTTTATCGATACCATTAAAGGCGCCACCACAAATAAATAGGATGTTACGGGTATCGATTTTTACAAATTTTTGATCAGGGTGTTTTCTGCCACCTTCAGGTGCAATATTGGCTACAGTGCCTTCCAGAAGTTTTAACAAACCCTGTTGAACACCCTCGCCGCTTACGTCTCTGCTGATAGAAGGGTTATCGCCTTTGCGGGCAATCTTATCAATCTCGTCGATGTAAACGATACCGCGTTGTGTGGCATCTACATCGTAATCGCTTGCCTGATAAAGACGTGAAATAACGCTTTCAACATCTTCACCCACATAACCGGCTTCTGTTAATACAGTAGCATCGGCGATACAGAAAGGCACTTTTAAGATTTTTGCCAGAGTGCGCACTAGCAGAGTTTTACCGGTACCAGTTTCACCAACCATTAACACGTTTGATTTTTCAATCTCGGTGTCTTCGTGACTGCTTGGGTGCAGCACTCTTTTATAATGGTTGTATATGGCAACGGACAGGACTTTCTTAGCCTGGTCCTGACCGATGACATACTCATCCAGATGCTTTTTAATTTCAGCTGGTTTGAGGAGATTAATTTGGAGGTCGTTGCCCGACTTTTTAGACTTGACAGTATTGCCCAGTTCTACTTCCACAATCTTAGAGGCTTGTTCAACACAAGCATCACAGATATTGGCTTCGATACCGGAGATAAGCATAGTTGCTTCCTCTTTTGGTTTACCGCAAAAGGAGCAGAAGGAACTGGATTTTTTACTGGCCATTATTTTTTCTCTTTGCTTCTGATAAGCACTTCATCCACCATACCGTAAGCTTTCGCTTCTTCTGAAGTCATCCAGTAGTCGCGATCGCTATCTTTTTCAACCTTTTCGTAAGGCTGACCGCTATGGTAAGAAATGATATCGTAAAGTTCTTTTTTCAGTTTTGAAATTTCTTTGTAGGTAATTTCGATTTCGGTAGCCTGACCTTGAACACCGCCCAGAGGTTGGTGGATCATGACACGGCTGTGTTTTAGAGCAGTTCTTTTACCGTGAGCACCAGCGCACATTAATACGGCGCCCATACTTGCGGCCATACCAGTACAGATAGTAGACACATCACTGCTGATAAACTGCATCGTATCGTAGATACCTAAGCCGGCGTATACGCTACCACCCGGACTGTTGATATAGATTTGAATATCTCTGTTAGGGTTAGTACTTTCTAAGAATAGGAGCTGACCCATAACGATATTAGCAACTTCGTCGTTGATAGGCACACCCAGGAAAATGATTCTATCCATCATTAGACGGGAGAAGATATCCATGGCGGCAATGTTAAGTGGACGCTCTTCGATGATATTAGGTGTTAAGTTAGTGATCACATTTGGTGTGGCACTGTTAATATATCTGTCGAGTGTTAGACTGTTTAAACCCAGATGCTTGCTGGCGTATTTTTTAAATTCGTTTCCTTGGTCCATAATGTAATTGTAATTAGCAATAATAATACAAATTTAAGGGTTGTGACAAAAAGGCACAAAATAAATTATTCAAATCGATGAGGTGATGTGAAATAGGGGATAGGATTCAGGGGGCTTGCCCGCCTGACCCTGTCGTTCGGACGCGGCGCCAGAAGATATTACCATTGATCATTTCTGTCTTTTTATAATAAACAGATGTGTTGGGGAATTGTTTTTCTTTTTTAAGGATACAGGAAATAGGGGATGGGATTTAGGGGGCTTCGGTATGAGAGCGAGAATGAAAATGAGAGCGTATTTGAGAGAATAATCTTGGATATGCCAGCGGCATTGGATAAACACAGACATTACGATCGTATAACCGTCGGACCCGCGGTCCACGGTTTAAAGGACCCGCGGTTCCTGAGCCCCGTCGAAGGACGGTCTACGGTCTAAAGGACCCAAGGTCTACGGCACAAAAAAAGCCCTGAAATCATTCAGGGCTTTTTTCAAAAATATTGTATCAATTAATGTTGATGATTGTGTTCTTCAATGTGCTTGTAGAATTCTTCAATCGAAACATTAACGTCTTTGTATGAAACGATTTCTTTGATTTCGTGGTAAACCTTACGTCTAAGAGCGATGTCGTTCATTTGTTCTACGTATTCTCTTTTCTTTAATGAATCGTCGCTGAATTTTTTCACGAATTCGAACTCTGGATTTTGCAAACCGTAGTTTCTGAACATTGATAAAGTGTAGCCTAAAGAAGCATCTTCGATATCTTGTGGTTCAATCTTGATAGCGAATTTAGCAGCAGCTTTTTCTCTGATCAGGATTTCTTTCAGAACTTTTGATTCGTTCACATAACGCTCGTCGATATTCTCGGCGTTGTAGTTATCTTCTTTGGTGCTTAATAACCATCTTTTTAAGAAAGCATCTGGAAGAGGCACTTCGTGTTTGTCGTTTAACAAGTGTGTGATCATGTGTTCAACATGGTGATCACTTTCACTTCTGTAATAAGCTTCTAAGTTTTCTTTGATTTTAGCTTTGAATTCTTCTTCAGTTGCCACCACACCATCACCCAAAACCTGGTTAAACAGATCTTGATTAATGTCTGCAGGGATACGTCTGCTGATTTCTTTCACTTTTAATTTGAAAGTTTTATTCAGATCAGCAACAGCTTCTTTGCTGATGCCTAAAGAACTACCAATAACACTGCTGTTATCGTTAAATAACTGGAAAATATCTACGTTGATTTCAGCATCTTTTTTCAGACCAATCAACTTAGCTTTTAACGCTTCGTCTTTGATTAATTCGGCAGTGAAAGACGTTTCTTTATTGTCAACGCCACCTTCGAATGCTTCACCGTTTTCGTTCAATTCAGTTAAGAAAGCGTAAACGATGTCTTTTTCTTCAGCAGAATCAACGTTTTCCATGTTGCCATAGCGAACGCGAAGAGATTCTACTTCCTTATTTACTTCAGCATCATCTACAGAGATGACATAACGTTCAACCACATCAGAAGAACCGATATTGAAATCGAATTTAGGCGCTAAACCTAAGTCGAATGCGAAAGTATAATCCTCTTTATTGTCGATATCTACATCAGAAGCAACAGAGTCACTTGGAAGTGGTTGTGCGATGATATCGATATTTTGTTCTTTAAGGTGTTCGAAAAGTGCGTTAGATGCTACACGGTTAATTTCATCAACAAGGATGCTTTTACCGTAAATACTTTTGATCATTCCCATTGGAGCGGCACCTTGGCGGAAACCTTTAACTGCAATTTGTTTCTGGTGTTTTTTTAGTTCCTTTTCAACTGATTCTGCGTAGTCTGCTTTAGTAAGCGCTACAGTCAGAGTAGCATTTAAATCGTCTATTTTATTGAAATTTACTTGCATTGATGCTATTTGTTTTGGCTTTAAGGCCTGATAATTTGAAAGGTGATGTGTTGTCCGGTGTTCAAACGGTTGCCTGTCGGGAGGTCAGGCAACCCGATGGGTTGCTGACCTTTGTGCGGATGAAGGGACTCGAACCCCCACGCCTTTCGGCACCAGATCCTAAGTCTGGCACGGCTACCAATTACGCCACATCCGCAAATTTCGGACTCCCGTTTTGAAAATCAGGGCTGCAAAGGTAACGAATTATTTGCAATTCCCAAAGATAAAAGAAATTAATACCAATTGATATAGTTAAAAAGTTCTAATTCGCTGCCTTTTAAGTAGTTACTCGCGAACCTTAATCGCTTTGCACCTATAATGCTATTGGTTAATCCTATTACTATGTCTTTTTTCTTTTTATCTATAACTAATATGTGGTTGTATGACCAATTGCAGCCCCACTGCCAAAACAGATTACTGTTCATGCTGCTATCTATTCCCATACCTTGTCCCCAGAATAGATGTTTATAATGATGTACTGGTTTTAATTTCAAAGAGATTGAATCTGTCACATCAGAAGCTAATAAAGCTTTACTGAATTTTATCAGGTCGCTGGCACAGGTATATAAACTGCCATTAGATGCAGCTTGTTTAAATCGGTAAATATTTCGATGCTTTTTAAAGTCCTGGAAATAGCCATCAACATAGTCTGTAATACTATCATTCCAAATAAAGGTAGAATGCTGCATTTTTAGTGGTCCGAATACATACTTTTGAGCAAGCATTTCTAAACTTTTGCCACTGATAGTTTCAAGATATTGTTGTAGGAGTAAATAGTTATCTTCTGAATATTTAAAGGTGTCATGCTTGCTGTCGATAAGGCATTTGTCTGTGCTTTTAATAGAATGGCTAAGAAGTCGAAGTAAATTAACAGATGCACTTGAATTACCCCGGCATGAAGGCAAGCGAACATTATAAGACGTAATCGTTTTATCTTTCACCATTTGCCAGAAAATATAAGCAGTAACAGTCTTGCTCAAAGAAGCCCCTTCAAAAATGGTGGTATCACAAACGGCATCGGAAGACACATTCTTACCCCATATTTTTCGAAAAACATGGCCATTGCTATCGATGTAAATCATGCAGGCGGCATTGACATTTGGCATGATGTAACGGATGCTGTCAATCTTGCGGGCCATTGGATTAACAGGAGTTTCAGGCGTCTTTACAGAAGTTTGATTATTGCAGGCAATTGCAAGTATCAAGATTAAGATATGTCTGAATCTTAGTTCCAATTTTCTACTTTTTTGTTGTTTTCTAAATGAAGGTGATAATGACAAAGGTAAGTAAAAAACCTCTCCCATTTTCATTTTTTAAAACTATATTTGCCATACAAATTTTCTCTTTAAAATTAAGACATGGCGGTTTTCAGCACAATGATGAGTTGGTATTTCAGGAAGCGATTAACGTCTCTTGAGAACGGTATTAAGAATGCCGGGGAAACTCAGGCTGCTGTTATGAAGAGGCTGTTATCTGACGCCAGAGATACTGAATGGGGGAAGCAATTTGATTTCAGAAGTATACAATCATACAACGATTTCAAAGAGCGTTTTCCAGTTCAGGATTACGAGACATTAAAGCCTTACATAGAACGTGTCATGAAAGGAGAGCCTGATGTGTTATGGCCGGGAGAGATTATTTGGTTTGCCAAGAGCAGCGGAACAACCAACGATAAAAGTAAGTTTATTCCGGTGAGTTATGAGACTTTGGAGGAATGTCATTTTCAGGGCGGCAAAGATTTATTAACCTATTACTGTCTGAACACTCCAGAGACCGAAATATTTTCAGGCAAGAGTTTGTTGATAGGTGGTTCTCACAAGATAAATTCATTTAATGAAAGTTCATTTTACGGCGATTTAAGTGCTGTTTTAATGAATAATATGCCGACCTGGGCGAATTTATTGAAGACCCCAGATAAGTCGATTGCCTTGATGGATGATTGGGAATTGAAGTTAGAGAAAATGGCCAATCAGGTCATCCAGGAGAATGTAACCAGTATATCTGGTGTGCCAACATGGACATTGGTATTGTTGGAAAAATTGATGGCCATGAAAGGCGTCGATAATATTTCGGAAGTATGGCCAAATCTACAGTTGTACATCCATGGCGGAGTCAGTTTTGCCCCATATCGCGATGTGTTTGCGAAAATGATAGGCAATAGTCAGATGCGTTACATGGAGACCTATAATGCCAGTGAAGGATTTTTTGGCATGCAGAACGATTTGAATGATTCGTCGATGTTATTAATGCCTGATTACGGTATTTTTTACGAGTTCATTAAAGTGAGTGATTTAGAGAATGAGCATCCACGAACTTATTTATTAAGTGAAGTTGAGAAGGGTGTCAATTATGCTGTGGTAATTAGTAATAACAGTGGGTTATGGCGTTATCAGTTAGGTGACACTATAACTTTCTCTTCTGTGAATCCTTATAAATTCACCATTACTGGCAGAACCAAACTATTCATCAATGCGTTTGGAGAAGAGGTTGTGATAGACAATGCAGAGAAAGCAATTGCTCATGCCTGTGCAGTTACCGACAGTAAGGTAAGGGAGTATACGGCTGCACCAATATATTTGGACAAGGAAGATCATGCCGGCCACGAATGGCTGATAGAATTCGAAACCGAGCCACATAATATTCATGATTTTGCTTCAGCTTTAGATACAAAGCTGAAAGAGATTAACAGCGATTATGAGGCCAAGCGACATAAGGACATCGCCTTAAAAATGCCGCGTATACAGGCGGTGCCGAGCAATACCTTCTACAATTGGCTCAAAGGCAAAGGCAAGTTAGGCGGGCAGCATAAAGTGCCACGTTTGAGCAATAACAGAGTAGTGTTGGAAGAGATTCTGGAACAGACGGGCAGACAATAATTAAGAAATTAGTAAGCATAAAAAAACCTCATCGAAAGATGAGGTTTTAGACTTGTGCCCGAAGAGAGACTCGAACTCTCAAGGATTAATCCAACGGCTTCTGAGACCGCAACGTTTACCAATTTCGCCATCCGGGCATTGTCTGTCAGAACTGTGAGTGCCCACGACAAGATTCGAACTTGCACGACCTTTCGGTCACCACCCCCTCAAGATGGCATGTCTACCAATTTCACCACATGGGCAATGCGGGCGGCAAAGATACAGTTTTTTTCTTTTTTGCAAAACGACAAAACAAAGATAGGCCTTAATGCAAGGTATATCAGCATTTAGAGTCCGGCTAGCGCCAGCAGGTAGGGCACAAAAATAATGAGTGCTATGATGAAACTGCCGATTGAGAAACACAGAACAGCGGCTGCTGAAATATCTTTAACCTTTCCTGCCAGCTCGTTATAGTCGGGCGACACTAAATTAACCAGATATTCGATGGCGGTATTGATCAACTCAAGAGCCATAACACCGGCCACACAGATGAGGATGACACACCATTCCAGAGCACTTATCTGCAGGGCAAATCCAAAGCCAATTGTCAGCACAGCAGATACGAGGTGCAGTTTGAAATTGCGCTCAGACATGGCGTATTTCAGACCTTTAAAGGCATAACCAAAAGAGCGTAGTAAGGGTGATTTAGCCATAAAATTGTGCAGTTTCAAAAATAGTAGTTTTTTTACTGATGATGTAGTATTTTTGTAATATGAAACATTTTGTTGTTGCCCTGAGTTTTGTTTTGTTGTACTCTGCTTGTGAGGAAATTCCGCCGCACATCGATTTTAATGAGCCATATAAAACAAAAGATACCACCTATATTGTTAGTAATATTCCTGCCGCACAGCACAAAGCTGTATTGATTGAAGACATCACTGGAGTTAGATGTGTTAACTGCCCGCAGGCTGCTGCAAAGGCAAAAGAAATAGTGACAGAAAAAACAGAAGACAGTGTGGTCGTAATGGCATTATACATTAATCAGTTAGCTAACTTTACCACACCATGGGATGGCTTTCCATTACTTAATACTGCAATTGCTTCAACTATGGTAGATTTTTATGGTATTCCAAGTGGTTTGCCAAGTGGTTATGTAGACAGAGCGGTATATGCGCCTCAGACAGTAAGATTCTATGCCTATACTACGTGGAAAAATCTGGTGAATCAGCGTTTAAAAATGTCTACGCCTGTAAATATTGACATTCAAAAATCTGTAAACGCCAGGAAAGTAACTGTAAATTTGAAACTACAATACACAGCCGCTGTAACAGGCGATCATAAATATGCATTATACTTAATCGAAGACGGTATTGTTAGTAAACAGACTGGTGCTACTGATCCTGAAAATTATGTTCACAACCATGCTTTGCGTTATGCTTTTGGAAATCCACTTGGTAATGCTTTAACGGCAAGTTTGGTACCTGGAAGAACCTTTGATAAAGAGTTAGATTACACCATCCCTACTGAATTTAATATTGACAATTGTCGTTTGGTTTGTGTGGTTACTGATGTTGCAACTGGCGAGGTTGTCAATGTTCGCGAAGTGCATGTTAAGTAATGGATTGGCGCAGCGCCGGCATAGGGTTTAAGCAGTATTTACTTCTCGAGAAGTCGCTGTCTAAAAACAGCATTTCTGCCTACCTCCACGACATTAAATGTTTTGAAAACTTTCTCGACCGGGAAGCTAATAGTATCGGTCCCTTGTTGGTAACTTACGAAAATCTCTTGGCTTATGTTTCATCGCTGCATGCTGCGGGAGTCGCTTCCTCAAGTCAGGCGCGCATGATTAGCGGACTGCGGGCATTTTACAAATATCTTTTACTGGAAGATCTACTTCAAAATGATCCGACCATGTTTTTAGAAATGCCAAAACAGGCGCGCAAATTACCAGAGGTTTTGAGTCTCGACGAGATCAATGCCATGATATCGCGAATTGATATGAGCAAGCCCATGGGTCATCGCGACAAAGCTATGTTGGAAACCTTGTTCAGCAGTGGCTTGAGGGTGAGTGAACTGATAGGCTTAAATATTTCTGAAGTATATTTTAAAGATGAGTTCATCAAAGTAAGAGGCAAGGGCAATAAAGAGCGACTTGTGCCTATTGGACAAGAAGCTTTAAAAGCGATAGATATTTACATTAACCAAACCAGGGTGCATTTAAAATTACAGAAGAAATTTTCTGATACTGTATTTATCAACCATCTTGGAGGAGGCATTAGCAGAGTCTCAGTTTTCAAGATTATCAAGACACTGGCAGCAGCAGCCGGAATCAAAAAGAACATCAGTCCCCATACCTTCAGGCATTCTTTTGCAACTTGTTTGGTAGAAGGCGGAGCAGATTTAAGAGCTGTTCAGCAAATGTTAGGTCACGAGAGCATCACCACGACAGAAATATACACGCATCTTGACAGATCGTATCTAAAAGAAACGATACGTTTATACCATCCCCGTTCAGGGAAATCAAAACATTCCAGAGAGTAATTCTTCTGTGCTGGTATTATTAAAATACTGCGGAATATCAAATTTTGAAAGCACTTCACGAATCGCATCAGTATTGTGTCTGCAACCGGTTAAAGCTAGTTCAATTTCTTCCTTATCTTTAACATTAAAGAAGTCGCCGTAAAACTTGAACTCTGTGATATTGCCTTTTTCAACATTGATATAGAACTCGATATTACCACCTTCAGATTTGATCATCTTGCGGAACGTGTATTTCGGAGAGTAGCCAAAATTCCATTCCCAGGTACGGTATTTTTCGTCGGCTAATTGTTGGATGGCAGTGATATCTTCTGGGGTATAGTCGTAAAACTTAACATCCTCGTATTTGCCAGCGATGTACTGAATGATGAGATCGTAGAACTCGGTAACAGAGATAGGATTAGGCAGGTGAGAGCTGATATTGGTAACGCGACTTCTCACTGATTTTACCGCTTTGTCTTGAAATTTCAGAGGATTCACTTTAAGTGCTGCAGAGAGGTCAGCGATTTGGGAGGTAAACAACAAAGTGCCGTGGTGCAAAGTGCGTTTTTTCTGATGGTAGATATGTTCGGCATTACCACTGAACTTCATGCCATCGATGAGCAGGTCGTTTCTGCCACTGAATTCGGCGTTAACGCCAAGAGTTTTAAGTACCTCAATGATGGGCATGGTATAGTGTTTAAAGTCGATTTTGATTTCGTCTTTATTGAGGGCATTGCTGATGAAGGTAAAGTTGAGGTTACCCAGATCGTGGAACACCGCCCCACCACCAGAGAGACGTCTGACGACATTCACTTTTTGTTCCTGTACGTAATCGAGATTGATTTCGGCCAGAGTATTCTGATGTTTACCAACGATAATGGCATTTTCGTTGCGCCACAAGGTAAAGATATCATCATCAAAATTTTTGAGCAGGTATTCTTCTGCTGCCAGATTAAAATAGGGGTCAGTATAAGGATTTTTTATAATCAGCATTGGGGCGCAAAATTAAGGAATTCAGCCAAGAAGGCGATTAAATTCTGAAAGAAGCTTAATTTTTTAAAAAAATGCTAACACGAGATTTTTATTAAAACAATAAACATGTATTTTTGCACCCGCAATGAATTTCGAATTAACAGAAGAACAATTGGCAGTGCAGCAGGCCGCCAGGGATTTTGCCCAAACAGAATTGCTGCCAGGAGTAATTGAACGCGACAATAATCAGGAATTTCCAGCTGAGCAGATTAAAAAGCTTGGTGAACTGGGTTTTCTGGGTATGATGGTAGATCCTAAATACGGCGGAAGCGGTATGGACACTGTCAGCTATGTCTTGGCGATGGAAGAATTGTCGAAGATAGATGCTTCTGCATCAGTAGTTGTATCGGTAAATAATTCACTTGTTTGCTGGGGTTTAGAGAACTTCGGTTCTGAAGAGCAAAAGATGAAATATCTTGTGCCACTGGCAAAAGGCGAGGTGCATGGTGCATTTTGTTTAAGCGAGCCAGAAGCTGGTAGTGATGCCACTTCACAAAGAACCACTGCAGTAGACATGGGTGATTACTATTTATTGAATGGTACTAAGAATTGGATTACCAATGGTAAGACTGCTTCAATTTACCTTGTAATTGCACAAACCAATGTTGAAGCTGGTCATAAAGGCATTAACGCATTTATCGTTGAAGCTGGCATGGAAGGTTTTGTGGTAGGTAAGAAAGAAGATAAAATGGGTATCAGAGGTAGTGACACACACTCCTTGATGTTTACAGATGTTAAAGTGCCAAAAGCCAACAGGATTGGTGAGGATGGTTTCGGTTTCAAGTTTGCTATGAAGACCTTAACAGGTGGTAGAATCGGTATTGCTGCTCAGGCATTGGGTATTGCAAGTGGTGCTTACGAACTGGCCTTGAAATATTCTAAAGAAAGAAAAGCATTTGGTACAGAGATTATGAACCATCAGGCAATTCAGTTCAAATTAGCGGATATGGCTACTGAAATTGAAGCTGCAAGATTACTTTGTTTGAAAGCTGCCTGGTTAAAAGACAACCACATGGATTACGGCAGAGCCAGCAGTATGGCAAAACTATTTGCTTCAGAAGTAGCGATGAAAACCACTGTAGAAGCTGTTCAGATCCACGGCGGATACGGTTATGTAAAAGAGTACCACGTTGAGCGTTTAATGCGTGATGCGAAGATCACTCAGATTTACGAAGGTACCAGCGAAGTACAAAGAGTGGTTATTTCAAGAGATATTCTGAAATAAGACATTATTAAATAATATAGAAGGTAGGGATTGGTGAAAACTAATCCCTATTTTTTTTAGTGAGATTCCGTACGGATATTAGATTTAATAATCTCTAATTCAACTGGCTTTTTATAAAGGAAAACATCCAGCCAGGCTTTTATAATTTCAGAGATGTTTTTTTCAACCAGCAAGTGAAACAGTTCGCGATCTTCAGGGTCGAGTTCTTTTTCAACCGGAATAAAGAGGATATCGTCTACAAGGCCATTTTTAAAGGTAACAGACATAGCACTCTCGGTGTCATTACGGCGAGCGTATACAACAATAGGTAACTCAGCTGTATCCTTAAAATAGACTTCTAAGCCGTAATAATCATAAATCCGAACCATTTGTGTAAGAAAATTCTCAACAAATTTAAACAAAAAATCGAGTTTTTAAAACTAAAAAATGTTAAAGCGCTTCAAGTTACAAAAAGGATCTTTAACTTTGTTGTATGAGTAACGCGATAGAACTGTTGAAAGAAATGAACGATTACAATGCCAGGGTGAACGCCGATTTTGTAACACATCTTATAAAAGAGGAAGCAAGTTCTGAGCGCATTGCAGAATTGATGTCGCACATCGTAAGTGCGCATCAGATTTGGTTGGAGCGCATCAGTGATCAGCGCATGTCTGTAAAAGTTTTTGCCATTCGTCCGTATGATGAATTGCTGGTTCAGATAGAACAGAATCAACTATTAACATCAAAGATACTCAATGAGCGTTCCTTAAATGACAGCATCACTTATGTCAACACCAAGCGACAGCGTTTTTCAAATACGATAAAGGAGATGTTTTTACATTTATTCAATCATAGTTCTTACCATAGGGGGCAGATAAATCAGCTCTTGGTAGCAGAGGGGAAATCGGCGATGGTATCAGATTATATTGTCTATAACCGAACAGAACTTTTCGATTAATGGAAGATTTTATAATGCCACTCGATACCTGCCACAAAATGCCTGGTTAATCCATCAGGCCTTTCTTTTCTGGTAATTACCGGAGCTGCAAAACTCAATCGCATAACACTGGCCTTCGACAACTCAGCCATAATTCCTGCACCAGTGTTTAGTGTCAGTCCTGACGACTGTTTATACACCAATTTTTGTTGATTAATACCTAAGTGCGTATCGTCTCCAAGGTGATAAATTGGAATTATATTAGCGAACAAGGCTATTGATTTATTCAGTTCAAATTTCTTTTCAATACGGGCAACGATATCTCCCTTACGTTTTAAGTTATCTGAGTAAAAATAGCCAGACGTGCCAGGTATTTTCTTAGCATATGTTTCATTGAAATTATTATGATTATTTTGAATAAGAGGCATTTGAAAACCCAGAGCAAATTGCCATACAGAGCGATATCGGATGTCCATGCCTGTTAATACATCAAATGTACCCAAGCCAGTTTGATAGGGCATAGGTAAATTTGTTGGTGGTCCGGGATTGGTATTGATATCAATTCTACCAGCGTCTGTTTTGCCAGTCGGCACTCTAAAGCCAAGATTGAAATTATAAATCAGGTCATTTGAAACACGGTGTTTATAATTGCCTGTTATCACTAAATCGCCGATACCCTGATTAGATCCAAGATTGCCTGAGGTGTTGATCCATGGCAGTTTTGCCTGTACCAGAAATTTTTCTGAAAAGCGCCTGCTGATTTCAAGCTGTTGTGTAAAGATTTCAACTTTTTGGTCGCCCTGACCGTATTGAGAGTTGATACCAAAGCGCCATTTTTCATCGGAAGCACCATTGTCTTTCATACTTCCGGCGGTACATAAACCAGCATCACTACAACCTTGAGACATGAGATTTTGACACATAAAAGTCAGCGTAAGAATCAATACTATTTTTTTGGACATTTTACAAATATCGGGTATTCATTTTACAAATCATGGGCAAAATCGTTGTAAGTGATTGCAAAAGTCAAATGATATAAAAAGCACATAATCAGTCAAATACAGTACTGTTGAAAAATAATTTTCCACAAAGTGGAGAAAAGTGGAGAAAAGTGGATTTTTTGAATTTATCTTTACCGAATAATTTTTTAATCCTGAATGGCTAGGTTTATCGGAGAGTTTGAATGCAAAATTGACAGCAAGGGTCGTATTATCTTGCCGGCGAAGCTGCGTTCGCAGATTCCGGACAAGGATGCCAAGGCCATGGTGATTAACCGCGGATTTGAAAAATGTTTGGTCTTGTATACCTCTGCCGACTGGAATATGGAGACCGAGAAACTTTCGGTTTTGAACGATTTCAATCGTGCGGCAAGAAAGTTCATCAGACAGTTTAACAACGGCGCTAACATTGTTCCGATTGATGCCAACAGTCGTATTAACATACCGAATAACCTTATCGAGTATGCCTCATTAAAAGGAGACATTATCATTTCATGTTACAACCACAAGATTGAGATCTGGGATAAGGCGCATTATGAAGAAGAGCTCAAGTTTGACGATGAGGAATTCTCAAAAATGGCAGAGGATTTAATGGGGGGAGGAAATAGCAACAAAGCAATTATAGGATTCGAAACTGATGGTAAAGACGACTGAAGCATACCACTTACCGGTGATGCTGAATGAGTGCATCCAGGGCCTTGATATCAAAAAGGACGGGATCTATGTCGATGTTACTTTCGGTGGCGGTGGTCACTCCAAAGAGATCTTAAAACATCTTGGAGAGAACGGTAAATTATATGCTTTTGACCAGGATCAGGATGCTGTTCAGAATTTGCCAGATGATCCACGTTTAGTGTTCATCAATCATAATTTCAGATACATCAGGCAGTTTCTGGAGTATTTAAAGGCGGTACCTGTTAACGGCATTCTGGCAGATCTCGGTATATCATCCTACCAGATTAACACCGCCGAAAAAGGTTTTGCTCATCGATTGAGTGGCGATTTGGACATGAGGATGGATCAAAATGCCAAACTAAAAGCCAGCGATATCATCAACCAGTATGGTGAGCGCGACTTATTAAAAATATTCAATCAGTATGGCGAAATAAAAAACGCGTATAAACTGGTACAGGTAATAATAGAGAAACGCAAAGTAAATCCTATTACCACCATAGAAGATTTTAAAACGGCCATTAGTAACTGCATACCAGGCAAGGAGGAGAGTAAATACCTCTCTCAGGTATTTCAGGCATTGCGAATAGAAGTGAATAACGAAATGAAAGCCTTAGAAGCTTTGCTGGAGAACGTAACTGATTTGTTGGCACCAGGTGGTCGCTTTGTGGTGATGAGTTACCATTCGCTCGAAGACAGAATGGTGAAGAATTTTATCAATACAGGAAATGTAGAAGGTGAATTGAAGAAAGACTTGTATGGTAAAACCAGCTTGCAAATGAAGGCCATCACTAAAAAGCCTATCATTCCAAGTGATGAAGAAATAGCAGAGAATAAACGTGCACGAAGTGCCAAACTTAGAATAGCAGAAAAAATTTGAATCAGTTCAAATCCAATATCAACAATGTTCAGACTGAAGAGAAATCAGAGGCTATGAATGGCGCCGACGAGGTGATCAAGAAAGCCAGTGAGTTCGATTTCTTTATTAGTAAAGACAGTCTGAATCGTCTCTTGCCCCCATTGTTTATGGGTGTTGGAGTGATGGTTGTATATATTGCGTTATCACATTTTCATGTTAAAAGTTTAAAAGAAAAAGAAGATTTAAAGAAGGAACTGAACGAGTTGCGTTCGGAATATATCAGTGCCAAAAGTAATTTGATGAAGCGCAGTAATCAGAGTGAAGTGGCCAAAAGACTGGAGTTAGAAGGTGTTAAAGAATTGCGTACCCCACCAGCAATTATAGAAAAGGAGGCTAAGAAATGAATTTAAAGAAAGCCATTTTACTCCGTTCCTGGATTGCTTTTATGTTGGTTTTTGTGTTGGCTGTTCGCATCATTTGGCAAATCATCGATCTTCAGTTTAATGAGAAAGAAAAATACTTAAGCATTAGTCGTGAACAAAGCACCAAATGGCGCGAGATTCAGGCTTCAAGAGGTAATATTTATGCCGAAGATGGCAGCTTGTTGGCTACCAGTATACCTAAATACGAATTGCATATGGACACGAAGGTGGAAACCATAACCAACGAGTATTTCAACAAAAACATCGACAGCCTTTCCTGGTATTTTGCGTCAACCTTTACGGATAAAACGCAGAACGAATGGCGTAATTATATTGTAGCTGCCAGAAATCGTGGTGAGCGTTATCTGCTTTTAAAACGCGATGTCGATTATTACATTGTCAAACAAATGGAGCAATGGCCCATCTTTAATTTAGGAAAGTACAAAGGTGGATTTATTAAAATTGAAAAGTTCAAACGCGAGATACCATTTGGTATGCTGGCATTAAGAACCATTGGCTATACCAATCAATCGGGTACCAAAATTGGTTTGGAAGGTTCTTACGATTCATTTTTATCGGGCACAGTTGGTAAGCGACTCGAGCAACGCATCATTGGAAATGTTTGGAAGCCGGTAGACAACAGCGAAGAATTAGAGCCACGAAATGGATACGATGTTTATACCACACTTGACATCAATATTCAAGACGTCGCAGAGAATGCACTGAAGCAAGCTTTAGTCACACACAACGCCGACCATGGTTGTGCTATTTTAATGGAAGTAAAGACAGGTGCTATTAAAGCAATTGCCAATCTCAAACGCAATGCTGACAATACCTATTTTGAAGCTGAAAATTATGCGGTCAACGAATTTTCTGATCCGGGTTCAACTTTCAAATTGGTTAGTGCCATGGCACTTCTGGAAGATAAATATGTAAAACTGACAGATACCATAGACATAGAATGGGGTAAAACTACTTTTGGTCCGCTTAAAATGGAAGATGCACACGAGTCACTGACCAAATATGCCACCTTTCAGCATGTTTTTGAACATTCAAGTAATGTTGGTATAGCAAAATCTGTTTATAAATATTATAAATCGAATCCTGAGAAGTTCTTACAGTACGCCACCAAATTAGGATTAAATAAGAACTTTAATTTTGATATAAAAACCACGCGTGAGCCACATCTTAGAAACACCCGAGATTCTAAATGGAGTGGTACATCATTGCCATTTATGAGTATAGGTTACGAGATGGAGTTGAGTTCACTTCAGGTACTTACCATGTACAATGCTATTGCTAATAATGGAGTTATGGTGAAGCCATATCTTGTCAAAGAAGTCAAGGAGTTTGGAAAGGTGATTAAAGCCTGTAGCACCGAAGTGATCAATCCAAAAATATGCAGTCAGGAAACTCTTGTGCAGCTTAAGCAATTATTGGAAGGTGTTGTGGAGAATGGAACAGGCGATAAGCTAAAGGGTTTGCCATATAAAGTGGCAGGTAAGACAGGCACTGCTCAAATCATTGCTAATGGCAAATATGATAAGAGTTCTCACAAAGCCTCTTTTGTGGGATATTTTCCTGCTGATAATCCACAGTACACTTGCATAGTAGTGGTGAATGCACCAAGTGGTGGTGTTTACTATGGAGGATCTGTTGCCGGTCCGGTTTTCAAAGAGATTGCCGATAAGGTTTACAGTACCAGTCTGAGCTTGCATCAACCACTTAAAAAAGTTGAAAAACCGGGCATGCCTAAAGTCAAGAACGGCAGTCGCGATGATATTAAAGCAGTACTGAATAAACTCACCATTAGTTCTCATCAGATTAAAGGAGAGGCTGAGACAGAATGGGTGAAAGCAAGTTCTGATGTCAGTTCTATTGATTTGAAAGAAATAGAAACAGATGTAAAAAAAGTACCTGA
>JACCDQ011354295.1_pt1 | contig 17169 bp, 11 predicted proteins | sample 7446031 | NCBI WGS metagenome assembly JACCDQ01 (sample SAMN15323442, study PRJNA562643) | freshwater metagenome | isolation source: river surface water | place: USA:Blue River Watershed | collected 2017-08-17
CCTGATCCCGCGCCAGCACCTGGCTTGCCAGATCGAAGGTCGTACGCTTGTGTGGCGCATCAGGCATTTCACCGCTGACGGCGATGGCCAGGCTGCCCAGAATGCGCTCACGCATCTCGGCCGCCGCCTTGTTGGTGAAGGTGATGGCCATCACCTCTTCCGGCTGATCGACTTCGGCCAGCAACCGCAATGTGCGTTGGGTCAGCAACTCGGTCTTGCCGGCTCCCGCCGGCGCCTGAACGATGAAGGAAGCAAGCGCCAGCGCTCGCCGCCGGGCAGCTTCGTCCGCAGCCAGCGCACTGTGTTCCTGCCTTTCACTCATGATCAACCGCCTGTTTGGATTGCGCTTGCGAAATGCCTGCGGCCAACACACGCTGTTTTTCCCACTCGGGCAATCGCAGCAGGGGCAGCACATCGCAATAAATGAGCAGCCCCGGGTCTTCGATCATCACGCCCGCCACACCGTCGCCGATTTCACGGGCAATTTCATCGATCGAACGCTGCCAGTGGGTCAGCACGCTGGTCCAATCCGGAAAATGCGTGCGATCGAAAAGCTTCTGGCGACTATCGGCCAGTCCCTGCACACCGGCGAGCAGCGCGCTCTCGCTGGCAATGCCGCTGAATCCCGGATCGTCGAGCTGCACCCGGGCGAACACGGTAGCGGCAACTTCGTCCGACGTTGGGGCCAGGACTTTGGCGGCATAAAGCGGCAGTTGCGGCTCAGCGATCCGATGCGAGGCCCAGCTGGCCATGTCGATTTTTGACCCGGTCTTGTAGTCGATGACGATACGACGGCCATCCGCCAGGCGATCGATGCGGTCGACCCGGGTTTTGACGCGAATCCGGTCGAGCGCCAGCTCAGACCCTTCCTCGCAGGCCTCGACGACAAACGGAATTTCCCGGGCCAGTTCGAAAGGCAGCCAGGCCATCATCAGGCGGAACAAACGCCCCGCCTCAAGCACCCGGAAGACGGATGGCAGCGCCTCGCCCTGATCTGTTTCGTGGCGGACGATCGCCGCTTCGATGGCGGCATCCAGTTGCGCCTTCAATGCCTGCGCATCAAGCAAATGCAATCTGTCCGAATCACCCACCGCGCGCCAGAAGGCCTCCAGCACACCGTGCACCAAGGTTCCGCGAGCTGCCGCATCCAGGCCATCGACCGGTGCATCGAGTGCTCGCGCGCCTAGCCGGGCACTATAGAACGCCCAGGCCGGACAAATCGCCTGCGCCTTCAGCAGGGCCACGCCGCCCTGCAGGACGGCGCCCTCCGCAACGGGAGGTGCCAGTGCATCGTCAAGCCATTCACACCCCTGAGCGGCCTGCTCGATCGCCTGTTTTGCCGGGGAACGACAGACCGGCCAATCCATGGGTGATGGCACCATCTGTCCGAGCAAGGGTGATGGACGGCGCTGCTGATGTCCTTCCCGCTCCGCCCAGGAAAAATGAACGCGCGGTGCCGCTGCCGCAAGACGGGCATGCACCTGACGGGCAAACGTCAATTCGACTTCGGCACAGGCCCGAGGGGTGCCGCAATGACGCTGCCACTCGAGCGGCAGCAGGGGATTCGGCGAAGGCGAGGGCGGCCACAGATCGTCATTCATGCCCATGACCCACAGGGCATCGAATTGCAAGCCGGCACTTTCCAGCACGCCGAGTACCTGTATCGAAGGCTCGCCCCGGGTTTGCGGCTGAAAAAGGCGTTGTCGGACAATCCGGGTCAGCTGGCGCACCGCTTCGGAAAACGGGACGCTGCCCAAGGTCTGATCAAGCCGGGAAAAACGCTCCACCTCGAGCAGAAAGGCCTGGCGTACCTGAAAGGATTGGCTCGTCAGAATCCGTTCGCCCGGCCAGTCGACCGCTGCCAACAGGCGCGTAAAGACCGCCATCCACTGCGACGCGCTTTGTGCCTTGCGGGGCAGGGTAGCGATTACTTCGCTTACGGCCCGCAAGGCCTGCAGCGTTTTTGGACAGGCCCCCTTGAGACTTGCGGCGATACCGATCACCGCTTCGAGTGACACCGTGGTTCCCAGCGATTGACGAATCCGGGCATCCAGACGGGCCCGGGCATCGGCCTCGCTTTCACCAGCCGACCAGGCGCTGCTCAACAGCAGTTGACTGAGGCGTTTCTGCTCGACTCGCCCACGTGCCGCGCAAACACCCAGCCAGTCGAGAGCTACACGGACCAGTGGCTGATCGCCCAGCGGCATGCCCAGCGAGAAATTGTAGACTCGGGGCGTATCGTGCCTTCCCGAGGTCAGGACTTCCGGATGAAAGACATCATCCAGCGCACATTCCAGCCGATGGCGCCGGGCCTCGAGATCGGGTACGACGATCCCGAGACGCCATGCCGGATGCGCATTCAGGGTGTGCCGTGCCCAGGCCGCGACAGCCTCGCATTCAGCCTGAACATCGACAACGACATGCCCCAGATGACTGACGGGGTCGACGGCCGGGAACGGGGTAATTTCAACAACGCAACCCGCTGTTTGCAAAACGGCCTGCAAACGATGCTCGAACGGGGAAAACCGATCGAAACCGGCAAAGACGATCTTCGCTGGCAGAACAGAATGATCAAGCGCCAGACGTTGCAATAGACGGGCCTGAAACCGTGCCGGATCGACCCAGCCTGACCCATCGCATTTCCTGACGAAGGCCTCGCGCCAGCGCTGGAACTGGCGCTGCTCCTCGGTCGGGAAGGCATGATCCGGCGCAGGTCCCCAGACCTCTGCCATCGCGTGGGCCTCGCTGGCCGTCTTGGCCATGCCCTCGAGATCGAACAAGGGTGCGATATCGCGCTCGAGTTGGCGATGGATGACGCTTTCCCAAACCAGCCGCTCGGCATCGCCATCCAGCAACTGCGGCAGTGACTCGCCGCCATCGAGCAGCCAGATTTCAGCGAGTTCGGCAAGCCATTGGCCGAGAGTGGCGGTTCTCGGCGTCTGCCAGATGTGCATGCCAACGCCCGGCCGACTGCGCAGGTATTGCGCCAGCCGGGTCGTTGCACACAGGATCAGCGGGGATTCATTCACGAGCGGTCAGTACAAATGAAAAAGCCCCGCAGTGCGGGGCTTTCAAGAACAACCTGAAATCGATTACTTCTTGGTACCAACCAGTTCGATTTCAACGCGACGGTTCGGCTGCAGGCAATCGACCAGCTTCTTGTTCTTGCCGGATTCAGCGCCCAGGCCCTTGCACTCGGTGCCAGCCAGCGGCTGCTTCTCGCCCTTGCCTTCAGCGTAGACACGGTTGGCTTCAACACCCTTGGAAACCAGGTAGGACTTGACCGCAGCAGCACGCTTCTCGGACAGCTTCTGGTTGTAGGCATCCTTGCCGACGCGATCGGTGTGACCAACGGCGATCACGACTTCCAGATTGATCTGGCTCAGCTTGTTGACCAGGTCATCCAGCTTGGCCTTGCCTTCAGCGCGCAGGACAGCCTTGTCGAAGTCGAACAGCGCATCGGCAGCCAGCTTGATCTTCTCGCCGACCGGCTTGACGCCAGCAGCACGGGAAGCACCGTCATCAGCCTTCTTGGCCGGCGCCGGCTCGCAGACTTCCTTGGCGATCAGGTCCTTGTCGCACTTGCAACCAGCCGGATCCTTGGCGGCAGCCGCCGGGCTCCAGTAACCGGTACGCCAGCACAGGCCGGTACCGCTGGTCGCGACTTCACCGCGGGAGTCGATCACATAGACACGCTCCTGTGCCTGAGCAACAGTAGCACCGAAACCAACACCAGCCAGCAAAGCAACGAGCAAAGACTTCTTAGCGATATTCATCATTTTTTAATCCCTGTCAGAAAGATTGTGACGAGCAATTATATTCCAATCGTTCGCCCGTTGTAACGTAGCGGCCAGTAACAACAAGGGTTTTGTCGCAAAATTACATCAGGTCGCTGCACTGCAGCATGGCTTACCGGGCGAGGACGGATAGAATGCCTTTTCAACCCCTGCCAGAAGCTCTCTCATTGATGGCCAGCCTCCTCTCGATACGGTCTCTGCAAACCCTACGCGCCCGGTTGATGCTTACCGTGATTCCGGTAATCAGCATCAGCATCATCACGGCCGGTTTCTTGCTCACTGTGGCCGGGAAAAACGCCATTCTTGAAGAAAAACAGGCCAATTTGCTCGGAGTAACCCGGGTTTTGCTGGCCTACCTCGCATCCCAGGGGGGGTATCAGGAACTCGAGGCGCTCTCGAACAGTGCAGCACCCGCTGCCAGAATCGAGCACCTCAATCAACGGCTTCATCAGGCGACCGAGCAGGTCGCTTCCGCCTTTCCCGGCATTGGCGTCGGCTTTTATCACCGCGAACTCGATGCCATCCTGACCTACGGCCCGAGTGCAGAACACAACAAGACGATCGGCGTCGCCATCGGGCAGGAACATCCTGGGCGACGCGTGATGTCACTCGGCCAGGCCGAAGTCGCCAGCGGTCTCCAGGTACGTGGAGAAATCATGAATGCGATGACCCCCATTCATGAAAACGGCAAGGTGGTCGGTTACATCTGGGCCAACGAACTGCTCAACGATATCAAGCTGCAGGTCGATCGCATGCGCAACACCGTCTTCGCCCTCACCGCATTGGCACTGCTGCTGTCGCTGGCCGGCATTTCACTGGTCGTCAAACGGCTGACCCGTGACATCGAGGCGATCAAGGGCGGGTTGACCCGGATGAGCACCGATCTCACCCAGCGCATTCCAGCACTGCCCGGCGAAACCGGGGAGATCGCGCTGGCGGTCAACAGCATGGCCCGCTCGCTTTCCGAAAGTCACGAGCGTGAGCGCACACTTGCAGACCGCGCCCTCAAGCACTCGGAAGATACGCTTTCAGCAGCCATCGAAGCAATCGACGAAGCCTTCGTCGTCTATGACCAGGATGACCGGCTGGTTTTCTGCAACGAACGCTACCGCGAGGTGTTCCACACCACCGCTGACCTACTCGTTCCCGGTTGCACTTTCGAAGAAGCGCTGCGTGCCGGCGTGGCGCGTGGGCAATATCCGGATGCAGTCGGCCGCGAGGAAGAATGGATTGCCAATCGCATCGAACAGCATCGCCGCTGCGAAGGCATTTCCGAGGCACGCACGGACGATGGACGCTGGCTGCGGATCATCGAGCGCCGGACCGCGAGCGGCCATACCGTCGGTTTCCGGATAGACATCACCGACCTGCGGATGGCCAAGGAAATGGCCGAGGATGCCAATCGGATCAAGAGCGACTTCCTGGCCAACATGAGTCACGAGATCCGGACACCGATGAATGGCGTCATTGGCATGACCGACCTGTTGCTCGATACGCCGCTCGATGACGAACAGCGTGACTACGCCCAGACCATCAGCAATAGCGCCAGCGCCTTGCTCAACATCATCAACGACATTCTCGATTTTTCAAAAATCGAAGCCGGCAAGCTGGACATCGAGTCCATCGATTTCGATCTTCCGACGCTTTGCCACGACGTGATCGGACTGCTGGAACCCAAAGCCAGAACGAAGTCCCTGCATCTTGACGTCAACATCGCCGAGGAAATTCCCGCAGCGCTGCGCGGCGACCCCGGAAGGCTCCGCCAGATTCTGCTCAACCTGCTCGGCAATGCGATCAAGTTCACCACTGAAGGCAGTGTCAGCCTGCGGGTGGCCTGTATCGAACGCGGTTCCGGCCAAGTGCGGCTGAATTTCGCTGTCGTCGATACCGGCATAGGCATCACGCCCGAAGCGCAAAAATCGCTGTTCACGCCCTTCACCCAGGCGGACACCTCGACCACCCGCCAGTACGGCGGAACGGGCCTCGGGCTTTCGATCGCCAGGCGGCTGTGCGAATTGATGGGTGGCACGATCGGTGTCACGAGTGAGCCCGGCCGGGGTTCGACCTTCTGGTTCGAGATCCCTCTCGAACGCGCTTCAGGGGCGCACGTCCCGACGCTCTCCGGAAATGGGGAGTCCGGTCAGACGACCGCCCCGGCGCACATCCTGCTCGCCGAAGACAATCCGACCAACCAGAAACTCGCGATTACCCTGCTGCAGCGACAAGGGCATACGGTCGACGTGGCCGCCGATGGCAAATCGGTACTCGATCTCTTGGCTCACCAGCACTACGACCTGATCCTGATGGATTGCCGCATGCCGGTCATGAGTGGCGAAGAAGCGACTCGCGCCATCCGGAATGGTGCACACGGCATGGCAGCGCCCGAAATTCCGATCATCGCGATGACGGCCAACGCCATGGAAGCCGATCGCGTGGCCGCCCTCGATGCCGGGATGAACGATTACATCACCAAACCGATCGCCGCCAAAACCCTGGCCGAAACCATCCACCGCCACCTGCCTCACATCCAGCGCCCCGCAGCCCAGCCCTCGGGTGAAGCAGCGCAACAGACGGTGGCCGGCAAACCGCTGTTCTCCCCCGAGGCCATGCTCGCCCTGCTCGGCGACGATATCGAACTGGCCACGATGATGCTGCCGAGCGTCGCCAACAGCCTGGGCGACGAATTCAGGAAAATTGAAGCGGCGCTGGCGCGCGAGGATTTTCCCGCCCTCGAACGTGCTTGCCACACCCTCAAGGGCCTGGCCGGTACTGCCGGCAGCAAACAGCTGCACAGCGCCAGCGTCCGACTGGAGCAATTGGGCCGTGCAGAGAAATTTGCGGAACTGGGTGCGGAATTACCCAAAGTCAGCGCCGACATTGCGGCACTACAGGACGCCATCCAGCGCTGGATGGCCCTCCATTCGACCTGAGTTGTGCCGAACCCCTGCTGCCCCGACCTCACTTCACTGCAACTGGGCCAGTAGCCGATCCAGTTGATTGGCGAAGGCCTGTCGATCGGAAACCGACAGGGCGGCCGGACCACCCGTCTCGACACCGCTGCTGCGCAAACTCTCCATGAAATTGCGCATGCTCAAACGCTCCTGGATATTCGTTCGGTCGATCCGTTGACCGCGAGGATCGATGACGAGGGCACCTTTGGCGATTACCTGGGCCGCCAGAGGAATATCCGCCGTGATGACCAGATCCCCCGGCGCCACTTCCTGTGCAATACGCTGATCGGCCACATCGAACCCGGCCGGCACCTGCAGGGCCTTGATCCAGGGCGAGGGGGGCACCCGCAACATCTGGTTGGCAATCAGGGTCAGCGGTATTTCGGTCCGCTTTGCTGCCCGATACAGAATTTCCTTGATTGGCCCCGGACAGGCATCCGCGTCCACCCAGATATTCATCGATAGATTCCTCCATTGGCAAAAGTCACACCATCGACCACTTCATCGACACACATCCCTCAGCGACATCGCCCACCCTGCATGCGCGTGAACCCGGGTTCGCTGTTGCGGCCGGGCCGAATGCAGATCGTGACACCGAGCGACCGGGCAGCCTTGTCGATGTCGGGCGGGAACGGTGAAAAAGGAATGGAACGTTCGACGATGGCCTTGATGAAAGCGATTTCGTCCGCCTGATCAGCGGCATTGAGCACCACGAAGGATTTAAGCGTGCCATCCGGATTAAGCCGGAATTGCACAGCCGCAGTGCCTACCCCGGGGTTTCTGCGTTCCCGGTTGACGAAATCGGCACTGCGATTGAGACGGCGAACCAGGCCATCGAGATAGAGTTCAAGGCTGAAGGCGTTTGGCGCTGGAGCATTCGGCCGAAGTTCGAGCAGAGCTTCGCCTGCCTCATCTGAGCGCGCCATTTCCCGAGCAACTTCGCGCGCCATGGCAAGCGAGCGCTGTGCAAGGGTAGGCGCTGGTTTACGCCTGGCGTCGTCGGCCAGTTCTTCAAGAAAACCATCCATCTCGGCCTTCTGTGCAGCACTCCAGGCCGGCACGCTGCGCGCGGCCCCCGCGGTCGACTGCTTGAGGTGCATGATTTCCCGCGGGGCTTTTTTACCGGCCTTGGCCGCTGGCTTGGGAGAATGCACCCGCTCGGGTGCCGATGGCGGACTCACTACACGGGGGGCAAGCCTTGCCTGCAAAGGCGCAGCAGTGACCTGCTTTGGATTCGGCTCGTCATGAGGTAACGCCAGCGCAATCACATGAAGCGCAATCGAAACGAGCAGCGCCCAGTAAACGGCACGGTGTTCGGAAGGCGGGACTGGCGAGTGCATCGGCGGCATTGTACTGTTCCGCAACAAAGCGGAACGAATGTGCCGTGTTCAGTGAAGCTGAGGGCGATCAGGAGACAGTCGTCCGGCAACGATTGCGATAAAGCAACGCAGCACCCAGCGCAATCAAAAAAATGACAGGAACGTAGAGAATAATTGTTCCCGATAGCTCCGGGCGCTTCAGGATTCCTTCCGCCATTAGCAGCGCCAGCGGCACGTTGTGAACGCTAACTTCATTGGCAATAGCAAAACTGAACGTTTCGTTTAGTCCGCACAATCTTGAGTGGATCATCCCAAACGCCATCATCAAGAGGCAGAGGACAGAAAGCGCAATGAGTCCCTGGCCTAGACTCACGTGGATTCGTTCGATGTGGATAAAGAAAAACACCAGAAGTGTTCCCGTGAGCAAAGTAATCGTTGCGTAACGCGTGATAACACGCAGGCGTTTGGCGAATGGATGGGCAAAGTGAGTTAAGCCGCTCCCAATCACGATGGGGAGCAGGATGATGACAAAAAGATGTCTCATGGTTGGCCCCAGCGGCAATACCAGGCCACTTTCTTTCCCGGAGACCAGCCAAAACCCCAAGTCGGCGATCAGCGGTGCGGTGATCAGGCAAAGCATGCCGTTGATTGCGGTCAATGACAGGGATAGGTCAATTCGCGCACCGGCATAATGAACCATGGCATTCGCTATCGGACCGCCAGGACTGGCAACGATCAAGATGATTGCCAAGGCGATTTCGGTGCTTTCCCTGAAATACCAGGCAACTGCAAATGCGATGGCTGGTATGAGGAGATTTTGTGCAACAAGTCCAACGTAAATTGGCCGGGGGTTACGCAGTAATTGCCGACATTGCCCCCAGGAGAAATCAAGGCCGATGCATAACATCATCAGGAAGACGCAGACTGAAAGTAGCGTTTGCATTTTGATGCGTGGTTCGCCTTGAAGAAGTTACCGGTGCACTGTGGGGGTAGCAGCCTCCCTTAGGCAACGGCTGCGTGTTTGCCTCGAATATGCCTGAAATCATTGCTATTCGGGCAGGGAACTCCCCTTGCTGGACAACAGAGAGCATGGCCCAAGCCCCAGCGGGATGCGTCCTTGAAATCACCAGCGTTCCACTGGATGGCACAGAAATGAATTAAACATTGAGGAACGAATTTCTCAATGACAAACTCCGGATACGAAAAAAGCAATGGCATTTTTAAAAATTAAATTCATAACAATCTGTTTATGAAGATTTTTTCCTGCCATTTTCGCTGCGGAGTTAAACCCCGCAATTTAAATAATTAAACGTATGTGTTCTTCCGCCAGACCTTCGAGATGCCTTGCATGAAGACTCTGTCGGCGAACAAGCCCCCCTTTGGAGGAGAAAAGAGTGAACAGGCAATTTCAAAATGATCGTCTCAAGCCCAGGCCTTTACATGTCCTGATGGCCCTGCTCGCGGCAAGCGGCTCCCTGAGTAGCGCCATCGCCGCCACCGAGTTTGAATTGGCCGGAGCCAAGGGAAACTTCAAGGCCGACGTGACGATCGGGACCCAGATTCGAAACTCCTCGTCGGACCCGATCATGGTCAACAGCGCGAACGCTGCAACGGTTGGCCTCAGTGGCAACACCAGCGGCGGAACTGCACGCAACAACGACGACGGAAATCTGAATTTCAAGCGCGGCGATCAGACCTCGACGGTGGTCAAGGCCCTCTTCGAAACCTCCCTCAAGGGCGAACGCTTCGAGGGTCTGCTCAAAGCAAAGGCTTGGTACGACTATACGCAGAGTGAGCATGGCATGCCTTACGGTAACGTGATGAACGGCTATACGGCCGGCAGTACGCTGGGCGAGGCAGGTTCGAACCCGCTCGCCCGTGCTACCGGGATCAGCCTCCTGGATGCCTACGTACGTGCCAACTTCACCGCCAACACCCTGCGCTCGGATATTGCGATCGGTAACCAGACGTTGGCTGGTTGGGGGGAACGCTACAGTTTCGGTGGCGGACTCTCTGCACTCCTGCCGCGCGACCTGGCTGCCGCTGCCCGGCCAGGCGCTTTGCCGGGAGAGGTCTTCCTGCCAATCCCCATGCTGTCCGGTAAGTTGCTGTCAACCGAGATGGGCAGCCTGGAAGCTTTCTACCAGCTTGGCCGTGCCGAGAACGTGCAACCCCTGTGCGGCACCTTCGCCAGTCCGGTCGACTTTCAGGCCAGTGGTTGTGACAAGGTCTTCGTCGGTCCCGGTACGGACTCCTCCCGAAATGCTGCGGGACAATACTTAAAGCGTGCCAACGACGTACATGGCAACGACAGTGGACAGTACGGCCTCGCCTATCGCTTCAAGGTGCCGTCGCTCAATACCCAGTTCGCCCTACACTACGCCAACTACAGTTCGCGCACGGCGTTCGTCAGCGCCGTCAAGAGTACGAATGCAGTGACACCGCTAGTCAATGGTGACCCGGCCGGTGCAAACGTCCAATACTTGCTGGAATTTCCTGACAATGTCCGCGTGTTCGGCTTGAGTTTCAACAGCCAGTTTGGAAAGACAACACTGCTGGGTGAATTGACGTATCGCCCGAACCAGGCTGTTTCCCTGAACGGTCCCGACATTCTCAACGCTTTCGCCAACTATGCAGCGGCAACACCACTGCGCACGGCCGAGCAAAATACCGCGGCAGGGCAGGTGTTCCATGGCTTCGATCGTTTCAAGGTCAGCCAGATGCAACTGGCTGCAATGCGCACCTTCGAGCATGTGCTGGGCGCACAGGATTTCACCGCTTACGGCGAAATTGCCATGCGCCACATCGATGCCCTGCCCGACAAAAATGTGATGCGCTACGGCAGGCCAACCCTGTTTGGCATGGGACCGGTGGGTGGAGCTTGCCAGGGCGGTTCGACGCCCGGCTCCGACCAGTGCGCTAACGAAGGCTATGTCACCAGCAATGCCTGGGGGTACCGCCTGCGTGCTACGGCCCGTTATACAGGGCTCATTTCCGGCGTAGTTCTGGCGCCGACATTGGCCTTCGGACATGACGTCAGTGGTTGGTCGGATGACGGAGTTTTCAGCCAGGGACGCAAGATCATGACCGTCGGCCTGCGTGCCACACTTGACAAGAAATACTGGGTGGATGTGACCACACAATCCGCTTGGGGCGGCGCCTACGACGTGATGCGCGACCGGGATTTCATCAATTTGACACTCGGTGCGAACTTCTGATTCAGACAAAATCCCCCCACTTGTATTTTGACGAGTGGCTTTTGGCCCCGCTTCCGGGCGGGGTTTTTTTTAATTCAATGCTGCCAAGACGGCGAACACAAAACTCGAAGCGATCACTGGAGGTTGGACTGCCATGCTCAAACAACTGCTTGCTCAAATTTTCAAATCCTCACCTGCGCCAGTACGGTCTAGCCGCCTGCCGGCCGGTGCCGCACTGCTCGCTAGCGTCGCCTTGGCGACACACTTCGGCCCGGTGGTTGCCGCCCCGGCGGATACGGCAAAGCGACCGAACATCCTCGTGATCCTGGCCGACGATCTGGGATATACCGACATTGGTAGTTATGGCGGAGAAATCGCCACACCCAATCTCGACAAATTGGCAAAGACCGGGGTCAAGATGACTCAGTTCTATGCATCACCATTCTGCTCACCAACGCGAGCGATGCTCTTATCCGGCACTGATAACCACCTCGCTGGCTTCGGCGATATGGCTGAGCTGATGACGCCTGAGCAGCGTGGACGTCCAGGTTACGAAGGGCATCTCAATGAACGCGTCGTACCGATGGCTCAGGTACTCAAGGATGCCGGTTACCGAACAGCAATGGCTGGCAAATGGCACCTCGGTGTCCCCGAGCAGTTCAGTCCAGCCAGTCGTGGCTTTGATCAGTCCTATGTCCTGACCATGGGTGGTTCAAGCCACTGGGGTGACCAGGGCGGCATTATCGCCCTTGATCCCGACAAGCCGATCCGGGCGGTATATCGCGAAAACGGCAAGGCCGTTGATGTGCCCAAGGATTTCTACTCGTCTGAATTTTTTACCAGCAAGCTGATCGATTACCTCAAGAGAGGCGAAAGCAGCGGCAAACCCTTCTTCGGCTATCTCGCCTTCACCGCGCCTCACTGGCCACTCCACGCACCAGAGGTCGATATCGCCAAGTATGAAGGCCGCTACAAGGAAGGATACGATCGGCTTCGCAAGGAACGCCTCGAACGGATGAAAAAGCTCGGTCTGGTGGCCAAGGATACGCCGGTCTACGAAGGGCACCCAAGTTGGCCGAAGTGGGACAGTCTGACGCCGCAGCAGAAGGAATCCGAAGCCAAGCGCATGGCTGTCTACGCTGCGATGATCGATCACATGGACGGCCAGATCGGCCGCGTCATGGCGTACTTGAAGACAACCGGTCAACTTGATAATACCTACATCTTCTTCATGTCCGACAATGGCGCTGACGGTAACTCGGTCTATGACGTCGGCCGCACTCGCGAATGGATCCATCGCGACATGGATAACAGCACGGCGCATATCGGCAAACAGGGTTCATTTGCCGAATATGGTCCAGGCTGGGCACAGGTTGGGTCAACACCGTTCAAGCTCTATAAATCGTTCATGTACGAGGGCGGTATCGCTGTGCCGGCGATTGTCTGGGGCCCGGGCCTGAAAAAAGGCAGCGTCAAGCAGGGGCTGGCTCACGTGACCGACATTGCACCGACCGTCTATGAACTTGCCGGTACCAAACACCCAGGTACCGAATACAACGGCAAACAGGTTCTGCCGCTGCGCGGCAAGTCGATGGTCGCCTACCTCAAGGGCGAAAAGCCGACAGTTCATGACAAGGATCACATCATCGGCTGGGAGCTGGGCGGCCGCAAGGCCTTACGCAAAGGCGACTGGAAGATCGTTTTCGCCAACAAGCAATGGGGTACGGGCGAATGGGAGCTTTACAACATTGCCAAAGACCGTACGGAAAGCCGCAACTTGGCACGCAGCGAACCTGCGAAGCTGCAGGAAATGATTGCTGCGTGGGATCGCTATATCGCTGAAACGGGAACCATGGAAATTCCCAATCTCGCCGAACGTCCCGGTTACAGCAATGGCGCCAAGTACTATGAGGATCTTGCGATCGAAGCGAACCAATCACCGCGACAGACGCCGACGGAAAAATAGAGTTCTTCTGCCAAATACGCTTACCCGGGACACTCTGGAAGGGGCCGCCCGTGGCGGCCCCGCCTTTGCGTGTTGGTCTGCAGCATAGTATGGTGCAAGCCTGACCTCGGGAGCCTCATGAAAACCATTGATTCCCTGGAACGCGGCCTCCTTGTCCTGCGCAATCTGGAAGAGTATCGCGGCCAGTCATTGGCGGAATTGAACAAGCGCACCGGCGTTCCCAAGAGTAGCCTGATTCGCATTCTTCTCACGCTGGAAAAAGCGGGCTACGTCTGGAAAGCCATCGGCGACGGACTGTTTCGCCGCAGCATTTCACTGGCCGGCCGACAGCGCTCGGATGAGCTTTCAACGCGGATTTCGGAAATTTCAGCCACCTTTCTCTCGGCACTTCGCCAAAAAGCACTCTGGCCATCAGACATACTGGTAGTCAGGAATAATCAGCTTGAACTTGGCGAATCATCGCGACGCCAGAGCAACCTTGGTGTCACGCTCTACGAGATTGGCGTGCGCGTCGACATGATTCTTTCCGCCCCCGGCCGTGCCTATCTGGCATTTTGCTCGCCCGAAGAACGGGCCGAGGTGCTCGACTCCGCTCGCCAGCATCCCTCACCGATCGCGCGTAGCCGGCAGGTCCTGAAAAACGAACTGGATGACATCCTCGAGCAAACGCGGGCCTGTGGTTATGGATCTCGCGATCCGCGCTTCGGCGGCAGCAATGTGGAAATCGAGGAGTTCGATGATGGTCTCGATGCGATTGCCGTACCGATCATCTGCGACGGCAAAGTCATCGCCTGCATGAATCTGGTCTGGCCACGCAAGTACAAGCTGAAAAGCAAGATTGTCCGGAACCATCTGGCCGACATGCATGCTACGGCGCAGGCCATCGCAGACGCCTGCAAAGCGTCGAATATCGCGCTACTCAGCGCATGAAGGCTTGGACCTTTATGACGCGCCTGAGCCGCAAGCTCCTGGTCAGCACCGCAATGCTTGTGCTGTGCCAGGCAATCGCAGCCCCGCAGTCCCCCTCCTTCCCACACGGGAAGGCAGGCCCCGGTTACGTGGCCGACCACGAATGCGCCACATGCCACAAAGAGGCCGACGCTGCCTGGCAGGGCTCGAAACACCATCTGGCAATGCAGCCAGCGACGTCCAGTTCGGTCCTCGGCAATTTTGATGCCGCGACCTTTGCCAGACTCTCCGATTCCGTCGAATTCCAAAGCAAATCTGGGCACTTTTCGATCGTTGCTCCCGATGAACGAGGTGAGCGCCGTGAATTTCCGGTTACCTACACCTTTGGCGTTCAACCCTTGCAGCAATATCTGGTGCCAATGTCCGGGGGGCGCCTGCAGGCCGTTACCATTGCCTGGGATACCGTCCGACACCGCTGGTTCGATCTGCAAGCAGGGGAAACCGTCTTGCCCGGGGAGCCCCTGCATTGGACCGGCCGTTACCAGAACTGGAACCTGATGTGTGCGGAGTGTCACACCACGGGCTTACGCAAGAACTACGATCAGGAAAAGGACGTTTATCGCACGACCTGGGCAGCCCCCAACGTAGGTTGCCAAGCCTGCCACGGGCCGGGGCTTGTCCATGTCACCCATGCCCGCCGGAAAACCCCAAGGAAATCGCCGGGCTATGGCCTTCCGATGGCTGCTGGCATCGTCGACCAGTGCGCAGTCTGTCATGCACGGCGCACCCGATTGAGGGAAGAAACGCAAGCAGGGGGAGAGTTCCTCGACAATTTTCAACCCGATACGCTACGCCCTGATCTTTATCACGCTGATGGTCAGCAGCTGGCGGAAGTATTCGAATACGGCTCCTTCCGCCAGAGCCGGATGTATCAGGCCGGTGTCATCTGTACCGACTGCCACTCGGCCCACAGCGGCAAGTTGCTCGCGGAGGGCAACGCCTTGTGCACACGTTGTCACAGCACCAACCCGAATCCGGCCTTTCCCGGACTGAAAGCACGAAACTACGATGGTCCTGAACACCATTTCCACGCGTCAGGGGAAAGTGGTAGCCAGTGTGTCGATTGCCACATGCCGTCCACCAACTATATGGTGGTGCACGGCCGGCGCGATCATGCGATTCGGGTGCCACGGCCAGATCTTTCACTCAAGTTGCAGACCCCGAATGCCTGCAACAGTTGTCACCGGGAGCGGGGCTCCGCCTGGGCTGTAGCAGCCTTAGAGCGGCATTTCGGCGAACGCCGACAGCCGCCGCATTACGGTGAAATTCTCGCAGCGGCCAGGGCCGGACGACCAGGAGCTCTCGGTTCACTAGCTCAGTTATCGGTTGATCTGGCTCAGCCGGCAATCGTGCGCGCCACTGCGACCGAGGTTTTTGGCCAGACTTCGCCGCAACGAATGCCGGTGGCAACGCTGCGTGATCCTGATCCGGCAGTGCGCAGTGTCGCCGCAATGGTACTCGGTGCGTGGACAGCGTCGGTAGCACCCGCCTTGTTGATGCCCTTACTGGAAGATCCGGTTCGCGCCGTCCGCATGGCGGCGGCCCGCAGTCTCTTGTCGTTAGGTGAAGGCAAGGTGCCGCCAGCCCAGCGCCCCGCCCTGCATCGTTCGCTTGCCGAATTCATCGGCGCGCAGAATGCCATGGCCGATATGCCTTCGGCACAGCTCAACCTGGCCAGTTTTCAACGCCAGCGCGGCAAGCCTAAACAGGCGTTAATTCACTATCAAAGGGCCCTGAGCCAAGACCCGGCTTTTCTTGCAGCTCGGCTCGAACTGGCCGATTTCCTGGCCGACGAGAATCGATTTGACGAAGCTGAAAAAGTATTACGTAGCGGGATGCAAACGGCGGGGAATGAAGCCGAATTGCGCTACGCATTAGGCCAGCTTCTTGCCCGTCAGGGCAAACGGACAATGGGAATTCCGTGAGTCGGATTAATCCCATGTGCAAACGAAGTCGGTCCGGCTGGACACTTGGTGCTTGACGGAACAGTATCCGTCGCGCCCATTTGTTTCGATGGTGGAGGTAGGCGGGATCGAACCGCCGGCCTTCTGATTGCGAACCAGACGCTCTCCCAACTGAGCTATACCCCCGAAGGCAGATAAATTCTATCGCAATCTTTTCCGTGGGGAAACAACGAGGCGTGGAACCAAGATCACCCTCGAGGCCTCTCAGCTAAAACACCCAATCCGCTGAAACCACGTGCCCCTTCCCGAAAGATGCCAATGACCGTCTGTGATTTGAGCCAGCAACGCTGCTCCCCCTGCGAAGGAGGAATCTCCCCGCTCGACGCGTCCACCGTTCAAGCACGACTGGCCGAACTGCCGGGCTGGTCACTGAACGGGAAGTTCATTGAAAAAACGTTCGAGTTCCGCAATCACCATGAGGCCATGGCTTTTGTGAATGCGCTGGCCTGGATTTCACACCGGGAAGATCACCATCCTGAAACCGTGATCGGTTATCGGGATGTGACAGTTCGCTACTGGACCCACGCGATCGGCGGGCTCTCGGAGAACGACCTGATCTGCGCCGCCAAGGTCGATAAACTGCTCACCCTCTGAACACTGCCGTAGTTCAAGCCTGGCCGGCACCAGCCGCGGCACGGCGTAGACGATCGGTGATGGCAGTCCATTCAGCGCCTTGCGGCAGCGCCTCGACGACAATCAGATCGACTCCTGCACCGTCCATATCGCGCAAGGCCGCATACAGATCATGGGCATAGCCAACCGGATCAGCCGGCATCAGTCGCCAGGCGTGCGGCATGCCGGCCTGGGGTGGCTGGTTGGCACTGATGACAGCGCAACGGCCGCCGCGATGGCGCTGGGCGTTGATGAAATCCAGTAGCCGCTCGGCGGCGACCAGGCGCATCGGCGTCAGAGGCGCATAGTGCGCTTCCAGCGAGCCGGAAACGCGCGGCGCCCCTTGGGCGGTTTCGATGGCCGGCTGACGGCCCAGCACGGCTTCGAGATGAAG
>JACCDQ010734651.1_pt1 | contig 17167 bp, 15 predicted proteins | sample 7446031 | NCBI WGS metagenome assembly JACCDQ01 (sample SAMN15323442, study PRJNA562643) | freshwater metagenome | isolation source: river surface water | place: USA:Blue River Watershed | collected 2017-08-17
ACTTCATCATGTCTCTTATCCTTTCACCTTCTCAATTTGCTAAACAATCAACTGTAAAAATTGCTAATTTCGATATCAAGAAATCGTTAGCAAAGTTCGAAGAAAATGGAAAAAACTTTTTAGCCCTTGGAACTTTTAAATCTGATAAAACAACAATTAGAACTATGTTAAAAGGTGAATTAACTACAGATGGTATTTCAAGCATTGAATTCAACCGTGTCCCTTCTTATTCCCTTGGTTTACGTCTTGACAGTGATGAAGATTTGGAAGCTTTTGAAGAATTCAACCATATTCTTAGTTCAACACTTGCTGAATCAGGATCTGACGATTGGGAATTATCCAACTTTGTTAAAGATGACAAAGTCTACATCAAACTTAAGGTAGTAGACAAGAAACGATTTGCTATTCTTTCAAATATAAAACTTGATCCAAAGAAGCTTAGAGATGCAGGAATTTATAGAGGTCAAAAAGTTACTGTATTTGGAGAATTGGGAATTTATTGTCATTTAACCGACAAGAAAGCTGGACTCACATTCAATGCTCGTAAAATTGTATTTGAAGAAGAATCTGAAGAATAGTAAATTAATAAATTACTTTTTAACAAAATGTATGATCCTATTACTATATGCCTAAAGGAAATAATAATTATTATCAAGATAAAATATCTTTAGTTGGAGTAAAAGTACCCAGTTTTTTAACTGTAAGCAATTCTCCATTGACTTCTTCTGGTACAATTGAAATTGATTATAATCATACTCCTTTACCTATATCTTCTGGAGGTACTGGTTTAACAGCTATTGGATCAAAAGGGCAAATTCTTTCAGTTCTTTCAAATGATCCTGAACAACTGGGATGGGTATCAGGCTCAGGCACAGGAACAGTTACATCGGTATCAATAACAACACCATCCTTTCTTTCAGTATCTCCAAAAGAAATTACTACTTCGGGTACTTTTGAAATATCTCTTTCTGAAGAATCTTTACCAATTACTTCTGGAGGGACTGGACTAAAAAATCTCGGTTTAGCAAACCAAGTTTTAGCAGTCAATGAAGAAGGAACAAGTCTGGAATACAAAACTATTGATTCCTCATCGAAATCAGTACAGCTTACTACTGAAACACCTTTTCTTTCAGTATTAACGGATAAAGAATCTTTATCAATTAACTGTTCCACCATTCCTACTAGTTATGGAGGTACAGGTCTTTCAGAATTAGGTCAACCGGATCAAATTTTAACAGTCAATTCTGAAGGATCAGGTCTTGAATATAAAACTCATGAAAGTATAAAATCTGTATCAATGACAGTTCCTTCTTTTCTTTCTGTATCGCCATCAACAATTACCACTACAGGAACTTTTGATATAAAACAAATAGAAGCAATCCCAATAAGTTCTGGAGGTACTGGATTAACAGCTCTTGGATTACCTAAACAGATTCTTTCTGTTACTTCATCTGGAGAAAAACTTGAATTCACTGAACCAAATCAAGGAACTGTAACATCAATCAGTCTTTCTACTTCAACACCTTTTCTATCAGTTTCAAAAGAAGAAATTACTTCATCAGGATCTTTATCAATCAATTGCTCTACTATTCCAACGAGTCATGGAGGTACAGGTCTATCGGAAATAGGTCAAGAAAATCAAATTTTAACATCTAACGGTTCCTTTTTACAATGGAAAGATCCTCCAAAAGTAGACCATTATTTAACATCAATTCAAACGATGTATCCTTTATCCTACTCGAATGATACATTATCAATTTCTTCGTATACAGGTTTAGGAAGAGTTGTTTTTGAAAATTCACCTATTTTAACAACTCCCTCATTGGGTGATGCAACAAGTTCTTCCATTTCACTTAACGGATCAGAAGCAGGTTCAGTAAAACTTTCAGCAAAAACGGGGAGTTACAATTTCATTTTTCCTACTTCAGTAGGGAAACCTTCTCAAATTCTTACTTCTCAAGGTCCTTTTGTACCTACATCATGGTCATCAACAACAGGTACAGGATCCATTTTGAAAGCTTCAGAAGAAGGAAATGAAGGAGATATTCTGTCAATTGTTTCTACAAATCCCCTTGAACTTGGATGGGTACCGGGGTCGGGTACGGGAACAGTCACATCAATTTCAATGTCAGTACCTTCTTTTCTTTCAGTATCACCATCAACAATTACTTCTTCAGGATTATTTGAAATATCTCTTTCATCAGAATCTTTACCAATTTCGTCTGGAGGTACAGGATTAACAAGTCTCGGTTCAGCAAACCAGATTTTAACAGTCAATGAAGATGGAACTAGTCTTATTTACAAATCTCTTGAGCAATCAGTCAAATCCATAAATCTTGAAACTTCAACACCTTTTCTATCAGTTTCAAAAGACCCAATTACTTCAACAGGATCACTATCAATCAACTGTTCAACAATTCCAATTACTTATGGTGGAACTGGTCTTTCACAATTAGGACAACCAAATCAAATTTTAAAAGTCAGTTCGGATGGATCAAGTCTTGAATATACATCTAATGAAATTGGTGTTTCATCAGTATCTATAAAAGTACCGTCTTTTCTTTCAGTATCACCAGAAACAATTACTTCTTCAGGAGTATTTGAAATATCGAAAGGAACAGAACCAATTCCTATTTCTTTAGGAGGAACAGGTCTTTCAAGTCTAGGATCAGCAAACCAAATTTTAGCAGTAAATGCAACTGGAGAAAAACTTGAATTTATTACACCGAATCAAGGAACAGTAACATCAATCGGGCTATCTACTTCTACACCTTTTCTAACAACTTCTCCTTCTCAAATTGATTCATCAGGATCATTTACTATTGATTGCTCAACTATCCCAATTAGTCATGGAGGTACTGGTCTTTCAAAACCAGGTTTAGAAAATCAGATTTTAACATCTAATGGTTCCGCTCTTGAATGGTCTGATCCACCGAAACTAGATCATTATTTGACATCAATCAATACAGTACCACCGCTTCAATATTCAAACAATACAATTTCTATTTCTTCATTTACTGGATCTGGTCAAATCGTATTCGATACTTCATCTACTTTAACTGAACCTACTTTAATTGACCCAATTGTCAATCATGTAAATATTAAAGGAACTCAATCAGGATCAGTTAAAATTTCAGCAACTTCAGGAGACTATAACTTTATTCTACCTACTACTTTTGGAAAACCATTTCAAGTTCTTACTGCTCAAGGACCATTCAATCCTTCTCAATGGACATCGACAACAGGTACAGGAGACATTGTATGTTCTAAAAATCCAATTTTGTCCGGCCAAATAATTTTTACAAATGGAACGGTTTTATGTAAATCAAAAATAATTCAATCTCAAGGAATAGTAACAGTAACAGAAAATATTACTTTATCTGCAGAACAACTTTTTTCCTTTCTTATTATTGATTCAGAAACTGAAATAGAAATCACTTTACCAAGTCTACAACAATTAAATGAGTACATTAATGACTTTACAATTGGAAATCGTGTATCAACATTAATTCAAAACAAATGTCCAAATTTAATCTTTCAGACACCTGAAGGAATCACTTTAATTGACGGTCGGTCTTCTTCTTCAATTCCCGTCCAAGAATTAAATTATGTAATGAAAAATGGTCAAGAAAGTCTTTTATTATTAAAATAAAATTACTTGAATCTTTCTTTAATTTCTTCAGGAATATCATTAAGAATATGCCCACATTGAATTCCATCTTGCTGCGTTTGCAAAATTAATAAAACATCCTCAATTGTTCTTCTATATACTTCAGGTTCAGATTGTATTTCTCCATTTGCAGAAGGGTAACATTTTTCAGTTGCTTCCTTTAACATCTTATCCATATCAAATTCATCTTTTAGATCTAATTGTTTCCACATAAAAGAGAGAAAAGGTAAATCATGACGAGAAACTCCCCACGAATTACAAATATATAAAGTAGGAAAGAAAGCTTTATGACCTCTTGTACTAAAATTTCGAATTACAGAAGTATAAGGTAAATCAGTATGCGGTTTAAAAATTTCATATAACATTGTATCTTTGTCTTCAATAAAAAAAGTTTTAAACGCATAATAATCCTGATGCTTAGCAACTTTCTCTTCAGTCATTTCTCGTTTATCAGTAAAAGGTCTTTTCATCAATTCATCAGCAGCAGTAATTTCTTTTGTTAAATAATCAATGTAATCATAACAAGTAAAAAATTTATATTTTATCCATTCACGAATTGATCTCCATTCTTCTTCTTCAAGTTTTCTAAATGAATCACTCCAATGAATCATCATATGAGGACTAAAATCCATTTCAGTGTGTAAATCATTTACATCGTAAAAATAAACATTTTGATTTTGAATGGTAAATAATCGATGATTAGAATCTTTTACATTATTTAAAAACCAATCATACGAATTTTTATGTGTAGCATCAACAAGAGGTGCAAATCCTAAATCAACAAATTTTTTCACTAAATCATTTTCAGTATTGGTAATTGGATGAGAAACAAAAACAGTAATAGTGGGAATCATATGTAATTTTGTTTTTTTTAAAAAAACTTTAATGTTATTTAAGGAAAAAATAAAAAATCATACATTTTTACTTATACTAAAGCTGTAGCAATAGTAATAATATCCTGCACAGTAGGAGTACCTGCAGGATCTTTATGGTACGCCCAAATGAAAACACCATTATTTCTATTTTCCTTTAAAGTCCTACTACACCAATTCACAACATCACGCAAGGTGATTTTATATCCACCCCAAGCCATATCTCCAATTTCAAAACCAAGTAACAATGGTCCTTGAAAATAAATCCGATAACATTCTAAAGCACCTATTGGATCATAAGTAGGACCGGCGTCGTACGCCATAATATTAACCCAATCAATATTTTTACCTTGGTTTACCAAAGCATGAATATTCATTCCTTGATAATTATCTCCATTACCGGTTTTACCAAAAGCACCAGTACTTGTTCCTGCAAAGGTCAAGAATTTTCCTTGAGGCATTAATGGTTTGACATTTTTAATAGCTTCACTTAATTGGTAATCATATTTTTCACCAACTTCCCAATCTAAATCAATTCCATCACATCCAAGATCTTGCATTAAAGCAATACAATTTTGAGGTCTAAAAACTACATTTGGATCGGACCAGTAACTACCTCCGCCAACACTTAACATCACTTTAATTTGTTTTTGTTTTAATATTTTAATAGCTTCACAAACAACCCAAAAATCTTGAGAAAAATTTAAACCAGTACCAGCCCAAGATTTTTGACCCGAGGTATAGGTACAAGCAGGTTGAGCAAAAGAAATATTTACAATATTTGTTGGATGTGATATTTTAGATAAACTCATCTTGTTTGGGTCATTAGTCCAAGGAGGTGACCATGATTCATAGTACACTGCAACTCGTTGCATACCTTGTATCACATACTTTTTGTATGTGTTTGTAAGTACAATGAAACTTACAAAAGCAAAAGCAAAATATTTTATGAAAGATGAAAAGAAAGCATCTAAAGAATACAAAAAATTAAAATTAAAGAAATTATCAAAAGACGAAAAAAGTCATTATAAATTCTTTAAAAAATTTTTAAAAATGAAAAAATAATTATTTAGTTTATAAATAAATAATTAGTAAAATTTTTCATCATTCGTAATCTTTTTGGTTTCTGAAAATTAATATATAAAAATGAATGATCATCATCTGTAGCATGTTTATACATTTCTAACCAATCATCGCTTTTAAGACCCATAGCATACTCCTCGTAAATCACTTGAACTTCCCGTTCATTACCAATTTCAAAAACAATTAAACATGTCCAATTAGTTCTAGTAGTTTTTGGGATTTCCTTGTACCCTTGACTAACCATTAAAAAACTTGCGCTATAATGCCGATGCCGAGTATTTACTCCTTTAAAATAACTTCCTCTACTTCCAGAAAACAATGAACTACCCACCAAATCATCAAAAATAATTAAAATACGGTTTGCCAAATATTTAGGTTGATCATGTTTTTTCAAAGCTTTAATTAAATCCATTTGTTCCTCCATGATTTCCATGAATTTCGTATCATCATATTTATCAAAGAAATGTTCTTCAGGAATTTTACCATCAAAATTTGGTTGCTTATTGACCAAACCCTCTAAACCATGTGAAACTGGCGCAGGTTGAACAATTGCATCTTTTTCTTTTCGAGATGCCATATCACGTAACCATTTTTTCAAAGGTTTATTTTCAATCAATAACTTTTGATTTTTTACCCAATCCCATTTTTCATCACTATCAATAGTTGGAGAGAAAACAAGAATCGTATGAAAATAATTTTTATAGAAATGCAATAAATTACAAATCGTAGTAGTTTTACCAGCTCCTTTTGGAGCTATTAATCCTAATGTAAATTCATGAACAGGTAACTGATCGTATTCCGGTAAAGGGTGTTTATATTTTGTAGGAACAGGAATTGGTTTCACAATTAATGGTGTATCTTTCATACAGGTAACCTCATACTTTATTAAAAGTTATAAGTCTCTTTAAATCTATTTAAAATAGTAGTATAACTTGAACAAACTGCGGTAAATCGATATAAAGCATTTTTCCCTTGCTGAGTTTCAGGGACATGATCAATATGAGGTAATCCTAATTTGACTTCGCAATCATATAATGCTTTTACAGATACATCAGCACCAACATAATAAGCTAAAGCTGATTGTAACATTCTTTGACGTTGCGATAAAAGTTGAGCATAATTTTCCCATAATTGAGGAAACTCATAATCAGTAACTTCAGGTTTCTTTTCAGTAGTAGACATATTTAAAATAAATAAAAACAATTACTTTTTATATTTTTTGGTAAAACATACAATTTACTTCATTCTTCTTCCTGCAAACATCATTTGGTACATTCTAGACATATGCCCATCAACTTCATTACGGACACGGTCTCTTGTAAATGAATCGTTCCAATTTTTGTGAGCTACTTCAACAGCTTCCTGCTGAATTTGTTTCTTTGGTTTCTTTTCACGAGAAATTTTAGCTTCTTCCTTTTTAACTCCGGCGATGTATTGTTTAAACCATAATGGGGGTTCATTATCATCACGTTTTGGAGGAGTAGGTTTCACATGCAATTCTTCAACAGCTCGATCAATTTCTTCATCTAAACTTGGAGGTGGAGTTACAAGTTTTGGCATCTTTTTTGGTTTTCGTTTCTCTTTTATTTCCTGTTTGTTTTCTTTTTGCTTTTCAGCATCAATCAAATTTTGTTTTGCTTTTTCTGCCTCTTCACGTTTTCTTTTTCGACTTTCTTGGGCTTTTGCCAAAGCAGCTAATTGTTTTTCAGTAGGTTGTTTCTTTGGAGGAGTTACTTCAATAACCTCAGGTTCAGTTTCTTTAACTTCAACAGGTTTTTCTTTTTCTACATTCTTTTTACCTTTTCCTTTTTTAGGAACAGGTTTTGCAATATCAAGTACATCCGCAGAATATAAAGTCATTTTTTATTTGGTAAAAAATAAAACAATTTCATTTTATTTTATACTTGAAAAATCATACATTATGAATCATTTAAACAAATATCTTGTCTTATTTTCTTCTCCATTGTTTCTATAAATGCGTGAACAATTCCGGAATAAGGGGAATCACTTAAGGCTAAAAATTCACTTATAAATAATAAAATCAAAGTCAATATTTGTGATAAAACGAGCGATACAGTCGTTGTATCCATTTTTTATATACACTCATACATTATTTTTCTTTTAACCATTGTTCATTAGCAGCCTTAAAAATTTTGTATTGAGGATTTGTATTTTTCATAGTTTTAAACATTTGATTAATTTTTGTATCACCTATTCTTTTTCTTAATGCTTTAACTACTTTTTGAGTAACCGGTTGAGAGGATGATTTCTTTGATACTTTTAAAGCAGGTATTTTTGATAGTCCCGGCATTGTTTTCTTTTTTAGAGGTTTAATTTTAATCCCATCAGTTTTCATAGCTTTCTCAGGAATGATTCCAGCAGCTTTTGCAGCTTCTGGAAGACCTCTTTTTTCGGCTAATTTACCTAAAGCTTTTGCACTCATGGCTAGTTTTTTACCCTCACCAGTAGGTACAGGAACAGCTTTACGGTCTTTTACAAGTTGAACTCTTTCTTTGTATCCCTCTTCCATTTTCTGTTTTCTTTTTACTTTTTGACCTTCTTCATAATCAATAATTGATTTCATGAATGAATCCGATAAAGCCAAATTAACTGGAGGTGGTTTATATGTAGGAACATCCACGTCCATAAAATCTTTCATTGTTTTTTTACCTTTATCTTTTGACGGTTGAGCAAGATAATCCCAAGTCTTTTTACCAGCAACCATTGCTCCTCCAACATCAGCAGCAATAAATCCTAGAGTAGCCGCAGCAGCAGTTCCAACCACTTGTGTCCCAAAATCCTTAAATGAACGTTCTTGTGTCTGTGTACCTTGAACACTTCTTTTAGGTCTATATCCTTGAAACCCTGTTTTCTTGATACTTAGAGATGGTCCTGTTGTTTGACTAGTTTGAGAAATAGTTGGTCTTGCCGGAGTCTGAGTCATGAATACACCAGTATCAACGGTCGTTTGAGTTTCACCAGTACTGGTTTCTACACCATATTCTGATGCTGATGCAACTGATTCAGCAACTAAATCAGGCATTACTTCGCCCGGCTGAGTTCCTAATCTTTGTCCTGGTTCAGCACCTAATGTTTGTCCCTCAGTTTGAATTTCCACATTTTCAGTTTGAGTAGACTTCCCCATTTTTTGACCAGACTGTAACGGAGTTCTTGCTGCTAAAGTTACTCCTTTTTTAACTCGTCCCATTTTAGTTTGTCGTTTCATATTTATTGGACCAGTAACAACACTACGCATTGCATAATTACTAGGACTAGATACTGAAGGTGATGCATCATTCTGGTAGGGAGTAAAAATTTTTTTCCATTCACCATGTCCAGCATTAGCTCTTCCTCCCGCAGCAATTCCTCCTCCTATGGTAGGTTTATCTTTTATTGCAGATCTTTTACGATCGGATGCGGTTGTTTTCCAAGGACCAACTTGCTCAACTAAACCCCAAAATGGTTTTAATTGCGCCATCTTTATTATATACTCTCATACATTATTTACTTATAATTTTGGTTTGTAATTTGGTACTTTACCCGTCAAGGATCTTTGGTAATCTCTTCTCAAAGATCTTTGGTAATCTCTTTCGTTATAAGATCTAAATTCTCTAATTGATTGTTCTGTAGGCAACACACTTCCGATTCCTATTGTTCCAGGTTCAAAATCTCTTATATGAGGAAATGATCCACCTCTTGGTAATTGATTAGGATCAGGTTTGTAGCCTTGAGGAAGTGGTAAAAATTTATCCCCTGTTCTTTTCGCTTCATATACCGATGCTACTTTATGCTTATATGAAAATGCAGGAGTTGATCCAAGTACAGATTCTGTTGATTTATCAGGTTCACGTAAATCTTGGTAAATGTATCCATGATTGGTTTTAAAGTTTCTTCTACCTCCCCAATTACTATCTACCGTATACGCTGGACCACCACTTGAAACGTAACTTGCCTGAGTACCATTCTGCACGTTGCTACCTAAAAATGATTCGTTTTTTCCACTGAAATAAGGATCAAAACGTAATGGAGCAGCAGGATATGAATGTTTAAATCTGGGTGTCAAATTAACATCACCTACTGATCCTTCTGAACCAGGTTGAATTCGATCATAATGCCATCGGTTCAATGGTCTAATTGCATCTATAGAAAGTGAAAGTGCTGCCATATACTAATTAACACATACTTTATTTTAAAATGGTCTAATTCGTTTAACAACTCTATCTTGATGAGCAAGACCACCTCCCAAATCGTTATGTGAAAATGTATTCACCAAAATAGCCAATTTTAAGGAAAAAGAAACACCGTTTAATTTCAATGGAAGTTCTGCTGTAGTATTACCAAGCGATAAATAAAAATCGACTTGATTCAAAACATTTAAATTTTCTACATCAAACCATTTTTGAGGATCAGGATCTTGCCAGTATGAAACTTCACCACTATTGCAATTAATTGGAATTTTAGCCATTTGAGGTCCTGAATTTCCACCTCCCAAATTAACGGCGCCTTGAGGTAAATACATATTAGTAAGATTTCCAAGAGCATTTGAATTAACGTAAACGTAATTAGCTCCGGAAAGTAAAATCACATTTGGAGAAATAATTGTATTAGTGCTTGATGTAGTTACACCACCAGGAAACCCAATATATAATCTTGGATTCTTGTTTCCTGAATTAGTTGGAGTACCAAAAGTAAATGAAAACCCAATAACGTTTAATTTGTTGCAAACAAAAACAAGTTTTTGAAGGGTAGCGTTATACGTTACAACGTATCCCGAACTAACTGCATTAATAGCAGTTTGTAATTGTGCTGCTAAAGCGTCACCTCCAGTATAATTACCAACAGCAATTTTTGGATAATAAGGACCACCAGCACCAGGACCTAGTTCAGTTAAAGTCCAACGGGCCAAATTTGTTGATGAATTATCAGTATTTACATCATTAAAAACATAATAAGTAAATGGGATTTGTGCTTCAATAATTTTAAAAGCTGCAATATTACTTAAAGGTGTTTTTCCACCTAGTAGAAATAAAGGCCAGTCAGTTCTGGCTGCTCCTTCATTTCCAGAACCACTGGCATCTAAAGAATCAAGTTGAAATTCGTAATATTTTAATGAATCATTTAACCCGTAATTATTACCACCCATTTATTAGTAAACACATACTTTTTCTACTGAATAAGTTCTAATACATTATTTTCCCGTAATACAATCATAGCATCATAATAAGAATATACTTCTAAAGAGGAGGGAGTATTACTTAGTCCTGTAACTTGAGGAAGAGTCCAATTGGCAATCAAGGCAATATCGCTTTGTTCTTCTGCATTTAATCCTGAAATTTCAACACCATTTGAAGTTTCTAAATCAACAGCCATGGCAAAACATTGAGATCCCATATCTCCGCAAAATGAATTTGCAGGCAATTCATTAGCACTAACAATTGAAACACCATTAGCAGCAGTACCCAAAAATTTAGGACTATAATCATATTCTTGTAACACACCGCCAGCATTTTGCAAAGCCCATTTCATTGTATTACAGTTTGAAGAAAGACGATAATCTCCAACAATATTTAAAGCTTTGCTTAATTCAACATACGCTTCAGCTCCACCATTAGAAATTGCTGAACCAACGTTTGCAGAACATTGTACAGGAGCTGCTGGAAAGTATCGACCACCAATTCTAAATTGATAATTTTGAAGACTTGAAATTCCGCTTATAGAAGTATCGAAAAACGTTGCATGGGAATCATTATTTATGTTTGCTTGTTGGCGTCTTTGAACTGCAAATAACGCCTTTACACTTCTTGATCGTTCTTGAACAAGTAAATTAACATTTGAAGAACTTCCTGATGAAAAAATAAAAGTATGCCAAGAAGAAAATTTTAAAGGAACACCTCCATCCCTTAATCCTGCTAAAAACATACTATCGTAACTAGCATCAAATTCAAGAATTTCAGGAATTAAATTAACATTACCAACCCCATAGGTAGCTGTTGCAGTAGGAGTAGTTATTGCAGAAACATACATACAAGCAGCAGCTTGTTCCAAGGTAATTTCAATAGCCAATTGTGATGCCATGAATTTAGTAGGAATCAATTTATCTTGAGTAAATAATCCAAGCGCAAAATTGATTTGGTATCGACGAGTAACGCCTGAAGTTCCATTACCGGTAATTCCTGAAGGAATAGCCGCTGTAGAGGAAGTAGGTACTGCCCCAAAAGAAGCCCCGCTAGAAAAACTAGTACTTGTTCCAGAAGAAAGAGAAACACCTTGAATGTATTTTTGTCTAGTATTGCACAAACCAAAAGCTCCAACGCCGTCAGGAGCAACGACTACTCCACCAATCCCTTCGGCAATGGAAGTCTGGTCCATTGTCATGTGTTGATTGGTAGCTGTCCATTCAGTCAATGATCTTACAATCACATTGTAATTAATCATATCTTCCAAAGGAGTTGCTCCGTATAACAAACGGACACGATTAAAAATAGATTGAATATTATTTTCAAAACGAGCTGCTTGAGTAGCTGCTCCTACTCCATATAAAGTCACATCGAATTCAAGAGTAGTATTCAAAGGATTGACGTACCCTTGAGCAGGGAATTCCAATCGTATAACTTGACCAGGCGAAAAAACAGCTCCATTTTTTGGAGGAATTCGAGGTGTGATTTTGACGGCTTTGTTGGATTGAGATGGAAAAGAGTAACGCGCGTTCCATGGAACAACGACTTCTTCACTAGCAGGGTACCATTTAAAATGAGCTGACATTTATATAAATCACATACAAAATGACTAGTACCTGGGGCGCCCCCCAATTCTTTTCCCTAATAAAATATGAATCCCTTGAATCCTTTACAGCCAATTCGGTACGATGAAGATATGGTGCCTGTTTATGATTCCCACCAAATTGAAGTTTGGGGGATGCCTGATTGGTACGGAATTACGTGTTACAGGGTTATTGCTCTGAGGGAGACTGAATCCCCAATGGTTATGGACTGGAAAATGGAGATTGAGAGACCGATGAGACCTATACATAGGTACTCGAGAGTCGAAAGATTTACTTCTATTCTCGCTCAATTGATTGCGTGTAGAGGAAAAGTCCCTAAAGAATTAATTGAACATATAAAGAAAGTCGGGTTCAGTAAAGATCCTAATTTGATTTGGAATGAAATTAGAGATATTTTGAAAAAGAGAAAAGGAAGAAAATATTATAATCGTATTCCCATGATTTTAGAGATTTTGGGGTTCCAGAAAGTAGGAGTTGATAGGAACAGTTTGGTGCTTGAAATAGTTGACGATTTCAGGATTATCAGTTCAAGGTTTAATGAGAATCGGAAAAAGTTTGGTCGTGTTTATTTTCCATCATTAAGGTTCGTTGCTTTTAAATTATTGGAAATGCACGGAGTGAAGTTTGGGTATAAAGTACCTTTTGCAAGAACCCCAAGGAAATTAAAAGCAATGGAAACGACTTGGAGTTTATTGGTTTAAATTTGGTCTAGATTAATTCCTATATAAACATTATGATAATCCTTATTTGTATTTGTAGCATTCGTTTGATAAATTTGACATTTCAACGATTCACCAGGTCCAAGATAAGAATTTGCAGAAATGGAAACTGCGTCTAATCCACTTACATCTTGAACACCTGATTGAACATCTGCGAATAAAATTCTAATTGCTGTTATTCCCGTAACATCATTTGTTCTTTGACAAGAAAAAGAAGCAGTAACCCGAACAGTTTTACCAGTATCATTTCTGAAACCTGTATTTTGATCAATCCAAGTAAGATAACCATTTCCAGCAACTCTTGAGATTAAAGTCATAAAATTGATATTAGTCCATGAATTTGCACCAGCTGTTGTTAAACCATTAGCGTTATAAAGTACAGTTGATTTAACTCCAAAATTAGTATTACCATCTACAATCAAGTCTCCGTAAATTCGAGTTCTTCCGTACAAGGAAATATGTTCTGTAAATACTTGATTTGGTCTTAATCGAATTCTTCCGTCAAATCCAAGTCCATAAAATCCCCATGTTGAACTTCTTGCTGAGTCTACAGGATTATAACTGTATTGCAATTGAGCACATCCGTCCGCTGAAAGCGATCTTCCCAGCATGATGTTGACTGTTTGATTTAATCCTAGCGTTGGTTGGAGAAAACTGGCTATATTTGATGTTGCAGCTGTTGCCGTGTTGTTTACTGTTACTAATGGAGAATTCAAGTCGGAAGAAGAACCATTGATTGTTGTTGTTGTACCCGTAATGGTTGTTGCTGGAGAATTGATTTCTGTATTACCTGTATCTCCACGAACAATAAGACGATCGGTAAAGTCTGATTGATTTGAACCTAAACCTGTGGATAATGCGATATCGCCATTTCCTGATCCAGTAGGTGCAAAAACTCTTGTTCTAAATCGAGACGATGTTGCATTATATCCCAAATCCATTCCATATTTTTCAACACCATTATTAAAAACAGTTACTCCGGGATTTAAAGTTGTTGTTAATGCTGAATTATTGTAATTTGCAAGTAATTGTAATAAAACACTTGCTGTACCTCCAATAGTTAAATTATTGCTTATTTCTATATTTCCAGTATCTCCACGAACAATAAGACGATCGGTAAAGTCTGATTGATTTGAACCTAGACCTGTGGATAATGCGATATCGCCATTTCCTAATCCAGTAGGTGCAAAAACTCTTGTTCTAAATCGAGACGATGTTGCATTATATCCCAAATCCATTCCGTATTTTTGAACACCATTATTAAAAACAGTTACTCCAGGATTTAAAGTTGTTGTTAATGCTGAATTATTGTAATTTGCAAGTATGGAACCAGTAGCTGATAAAGTAGTGAATGCTCCTGTATTTGGAATAGCTGATCCGATTTGACCTGGAGTTGCCCAATCTGTTCCTGTTGTAGGGCCTGTAATATGGATATCCCATTGACCGTTCGCTGAATTTGTAGCTATACATGTAACTGTTGCTGCATTCAAGGCTGGGACTGTTCCAACTGTTCCTGAAGTATGGAAATTGACTGTTGCAGTATGATTACTATTATTGTTGATTGTATACGTATACCCGATAATTAATGTTGTTGCGTCTGGAAGTGTAATAATTGATCCTGATCCTCCTCTTATTAAAATAAGTCCAGGAGATATAGAACTTAAAGTTAAATTTCCACTATTGATAATTTCAATTCCGCCGATAATATTTTGGTTTGTGAATATATTTCCATTATTTACATTTAAATTTGAAAATATTTGAATATCACCCGTATCTCCTCGAACAATTAAACGATCGGTAAAATCTAATTGATTTGAACCTAGACCAGTAGATAATGCGATATCGCCACTTCCTGATCCAGTAGGTGCAAAAATTCTTGTTCGGTATCGACTAAAAGTTGCATTATATCCTAAATCCATTCCGTATTTTTGAACACTATTATTAAAAACATAAATTTGAGGATTTAAAGATATTGTGTTTTGAAGATTTCCTGAATTGGCAAGAACATTTCCCGTCGCAGAAAGAAACCCATTAATTGTTGTATTGTTATTAAGAGCAATTGTTAGTGTTGAATTCAATTGGATTGATACTGCATTTAATTGAAATGCTGCTGTAGTAAGGTCCCATGCACCCGTGAATCCGTTTATTGCTCCACAAGCAAAAGTTAATATTGAAGGGATTGGAGGTGATATAGATGTACCAATATAAATAACTGGTGCTGCAAGTGTAATTGCTGATCCAAATACATTGACTGCTCCTATTCCTACCGCTCCTACACTAATTCCTCCTGCTATAGCCGTAGTAATTGAAATAATTCCCGCTCCAGCTGTAGTTAGACTAATATTACCAGTCCCTGTTGTTAAATTAATTGGTCCTGCTCCCGTTGTTATACTTGTAGCTCCAATTCCTGTAGTAAGACTGATTGTTCCCGCTCCTGCTGCCATAGATAAATTTCCTGCTGATGTAGCCATTGAAATTGTTCCTATTCCCGAATTTGTAAATGAAATTCCTCCACCTCCACTCAAGACTTGAAAAACTCCTGATGAGCCTGTTGAGTTATATGTAAAATTCGCATTCGTATTAATTATTTCAGCATTTGAATCAGTTGCAAAATTAGACCATAGACGTAATACTGTTGCTGAAGATGTACCTAAACAAAGACCACTGACTGCTGCAATACCCGTTCGAATAAAACCTCTTCCTAAAGAACCTGTATCTGCTTCAAGACCAAAACTGAGTGTTGGGTTACCCGTAAATCCTGTTCCTGTAATGGTAGCTGGATTGATGAGACCTGGTGGTGCATATATCAATGCTGTTCCGGAAGGATTGACTGTTAAAACTTGATTTGGAGCTCCTATAGTTGCTAAACCTGTTCCTCCAGAAGCAATTGGGACTGGATTTGTTGCTGTGAAATTATTGACTGTAAGATTATTGACGTATCCGTTTTCAAGAGATACGCTTCCGATATTAGTAGTACCGAGAACTGTCAAGTCTCCTTTACAAAGAGTGTTTTTATTTACTGTCAATGATTCTGCAATTATATTAAATGCATTCGTTGTTGATTTTCCAGTCAAATTGGATGCATTATTAGTAAAAGACATTGTATACTATTATATCACATACTTTATTATTGATAATGATAAAGGGGACAATAAATTATTTTGTTATATTCAACTCCAGGTTTACGAGGGTTAGGTTTTGTTAAAAGTAACACATAACTAACAACTGCCCAATTAGGTCTTTGAGAAACAAATATTTCTATTTTTGGACCTTGAAAGTATGTTACCCAATGACCTCTAAAATCAAAACTTGTTTGTAAAGAATTGGTAGTTGTAACGAAACAATTTTTTAAAAGTTTGTGTACTTTTTGTTTATAAATATTCCATGAAATGTTTCGTCTATGTTTTAAAATATGTAAAATAATTTCGTTTGGAAGTGTTGTCATTGTGATCGGTTTGATGATATGTTTTACGATATGTTTTACGAGGCGTTTTGAAATTCCTTTTTTATTTATATCGAAACATGTGAAACGTTACACAACACGCGGATGTTTTCGTGACGTGTTTCAAGCACACATAAAAGAACGAATTGTGGGTGATGTATGTTAGGCATGGCGAATTTTACTACTAACGTACAGTTTTTTGGCGAGGATTCCCGTATTCCTCATATTATTACTGTACGACCTATTACTACAGGTAGAAATATTGGTAGTTTGGATCGATTCTTGACTGTCTTGGCTCCAACAATTGTGAATGCAGTTCTTCGAGCTGTTGGAAATTATCATCCTACCTGGACAATCGAAAGAAGTATGCGTGAAGTCGAAGGAAGATTAATTGCTACCAATGAACTGGATGGAAATTCTTCAGGGTTTACTGCTACTCTTTCAACTTTAGATGAAATTACTTTTGAAACTTTAGAAGAAATATTTTTACAAATTCAGCAGAGTAATCAGGATGTTTTGATTACTGATATTGAATGGGCTTTTATTATTAGTCCTCCAAGTATTGCTGTTGGGGGTAGTCCTCGTGTAAAACCTCCGTAC
>JACCDQ011787495.1_pt1 | contig 17154 bp, 25 predicted proteins | sample 7446031 | NCBI WGS metagenome assembly JACCDQ01 (sample SAMN15323442, study PRJNA562643) | freshwater metagenome | isolation source: river surface water | place: USA:Blue River Watershed | collected 2017-08-17
GTCCTGGCCTGCGTGTGTACAAGGGCCGCGACGCCATTCCTCAGGTCATGAACGGCCTGGGCGTGGCCATCGTCACCACCCCGAAAGGTGTGATGACCGACCGCAAAGCGCGTGCAGCCGGTGTCGGCGGCGAAGTGCTGTGCTACGTCGCTTAAAGGCAGGAGAGACTGAATGTCCCGAGTAGGAAAAATGCCTGTGACCATCCCCGCTGGCGTGGATGTGTCGATCAATCAAGATCAAATCAGTGTCAAAGGTGCGGGTGGTCAACTGGCCATCGCTTCCAACGCGCTGGTGACGGTGAGCAATGAAGGTGGCAAGCTGAGCTTTGTCCCTGCCAATGATTCGCGTGAAGCCAATGCCATGAGCGGCACCTTGCGTCAGCTGGTGAACAACATGGTGACTGGCGTGACCAAAGGCTTTGAGAAAAAGCTGAGCCTGATTGGCGTGGGTTACAAGGCGGCGGCCTCTGGCGCCAAGCTGAACCTGGCTGTCGGTTATTCGCACCCTGTCAACATCGATATGCCTGCGGGCATCACGGTGGCCACCCCCACACCGACGGAAGTCGTGATCAAGGGTGCAGACCGTCAACGTGTTGGCCAGATTGCTGCTGAGATTCGTGCTGTTCGCCCACCTGAGCCTTACAAAGGCAAAGGCATCCGTTATTCGGATGAGAAGATCACGATCAAAGAGACCAAGAAGAAATAAGGAGCTGCATCATGTTGACCAAGAAAGAGCAGCGTCTCCGTCGTGCACGTCAGACACGCATTCGCATTGCACAGCAAGGCATCGCCCGTCTGACAGTGAACCGTACCAACTTGCATATCTATGCCAGCGTTATTTCTGGCTGCGGTACCAAAGTGTTGGCCAGTGCCTCCACAGCCGAAGCCGAAGTGCGTGCGGCTCTGGGCGCAACAGGCAAAGGTGGCAACACCGCTGCCGCCCAAGTGATTGGCAAGCGTATTGCTGAAAAAGCAAAAGCTGCTGGCGTTGAGAAGGTCGCCTTCGACCGCGCAGGTTTCGCTTACCACGGTCGCGTCAAGGCTTTGGCCGAAGCAGCCCGTGAAGCAGGTCTGCAGTTCTAAACGGATCGGAGTTACAAATGGCTAAATTTACAGCAAAAGCGCAAGGTGACGGTCCAGAAGACGGTCTGCGCGAGAAGATGATCGCGGTCAACCGCGTGACCAAGGTGGTCAAGGGTGGCCGTATCCTGGGTTTCGCAGCGTTGACCGTGGTGGGTGACGGCGATGGCAAAGTGGGCATGGGCAAAGGCAAGTCGAAAGAAGTGCCAGTGGCTGTGCAAAAAGCCATGGAAGAGGCTCGTCGCAACCTGAACAAGGTTCACCTGAAGAACGGCACCATTCACCATGCAGTGCATGGTCACCACGGCGCTGCACGCGTCATGATGGCTCCTGCCCCCAAAGGTACCGGCATCATTGCTGGCGGTCCTATGCGTGCTGTGTTTGAAGTTGTGGGTATCACCGATATCGTGGCAAAAAGCCACGGTTCGTCGAATCCTTACAACATGGTTCGTGCCACTCTCGACGCATTGTCCAACTGCACAACAGCTTCCAACGTGGCTGCCAAGCGTGGCAAGTCGGTTGAAGAGCTGTTCGTCTGAACTGGAGACCGAACATGTCTACTCAAGCTACCGTGAAAGTCCAATTGGTGCGTAGCCCAATTGGCACAAAAGAATCGCACCGTGCCACCGTTCGTGGTTTGGGTCTGCGCAAGCTCAATTCTGTGAGCGAATTGCAAGACACACCAGCAGTGCGCGGCATGATCAACAAGATCGCCTACCTGGTCAAAGTTCTCTGAGAGGCCGATGATGGAACTCAATAGCATCAAGCCCGCAGAAGGCTCCAAGCACGCAGCGCGTCGCGTTGGCCGTGGTATCGGTTCGGGTCTGGGTAAAACCGCCGGTCGTGGCCACAAAGGTCAGAAATCCCGTTCGGGCGGCTACCACAAAGTGGGTTTCGAAGGCGGTCAAATGCCTTTGCAGCGCCGTTTGCCCAAGCGCGGTTTCAAGTCGCATTTGCTCAAATTCAATGCTGAAATCACATTGACTACTTTGTCCAAACTCGGTTTGGCAGAAGTTGATCTGTTGACGCTGAAGCAAGCGGGTCTCGTGCCTGAGCTGGCCAAGGTCGTTAAAGTGATCAAGTCGGGTGAGCTCACAGTGGCTGTCAAATTGACAGGCATCGGTGCGACAGCAGGTGCCAAGGCAGCGATTGAAGCTGCTGGTGGCTCCTTGGCCTGAATGTTGACTGGCGAGACGCATCGTGGCAACCAGCGCTAATCAGATCTCCAAGAGCGGCAAGTTCGGCGACCTGCGTCGTCGGCTTGTGTTCTTGCTGCTTGCGCTGGTGGTCTACCGTGCTGGTGCCCACATTCCGGTTCCTGGTATTGATCCTGAACAACTCAAGCAGTTGTTTAACGGTCAGCAAGGCGGCATTCTGAGTTTGTTCAACATGTTCTCGGGTGGCGCATTGTCGCGTTTTACTGTCTTTGCTCTGGGCATCATGCCGTACATCTCTGCTTCCATTGTGATGCAGCTGTTGACATACGTATTGCCTGCTTTTGAGCAAATGAAGAAAGAAGGCGAAGCTGGCCGACGCAAGATCACTCAATACACACGTTTTGGCGCCTTGGGTTTGGCTGTGTTTCAATCTCTCGGGATTGCGGTTGCACTGGAAGCGTCTGCTGGTCTGGTGATTCAACCAGGCTTTGGCTTCCGCATGACCGCAGTGGTCAGTTTGACGGCAGGCACTATGTTTTTGATGTGGCTGGGTGAGCAGATCACTGAGCGTGGTTTGGGTAACGGTATTTCAATTCTGATCTTTGCCGGTATTGCTGCGGGTTTGCCCAATGCGATGGGTGGCTTGTTTGAATTGGTACGCACCGGTGCGATGAATCCGCTCGTTTCCATGTTGATCATTGCAGTTGTGGTCCTGGTGACTTACTTCGTGGTTTTTGTGGAACGTGGTCAGCGCAAGATTCTGGTCAATTATGCACGCCGTCAGGTGGGCAACAAAGTGTATGGCGGCCAATCGTCTCACTTGCCGCTCAAGCTGAACATGGCAGGTGTGATTCCTCCCATCTTTGCCTCATCGATCATCCTGTTGCCTGCAACGGTGATCAATTGGTTCAGTTCCGGTGAGTCAGAGAGTGTGGTGGTCCGTTTCTTTAAAGATGTTGCCAGCACATTGACGCCAGGTCAGCCGATCTATGTCATGTTGTATGCCGCAGCCATTGTTTTCTTCTGTTTCTTCTATACGGCGTTGGTCTTCAACAGTCGCGAAACAGCGGATAACTTGAAGAAAAGCGGTGCGTTCATTCCGGGCATTCGTCCTGGTGACCAGACAGCTCGCTACATCGACAAAATCTTGCTTCGTTTGACGATGGCAGGTGCGGCATACATCACTTTTGTGTGTTTGCTGCCCGAGTTCCTGATTCTGAAATACAATGTTCCGTTTTACTTTGGCGGCACCTCGTTGCTGATCATTGTGGTCGTCACGATGGATTTCATGGCCCAGGTACAAAACTACTTGATGTCTCAACAGTATGAGTCGCTTCTCAAGAAGGCGAGCTTCAAGTCCTGATTGATTTCAGAATGAATTTCTGCACTGTCAGCAGTGCAACCATTTGAATCCGGCAAATTGGCTGGGTTAAACGAAAAAGTTTTAGGAGAGAACCATGAGAGTTTCTGCTTCGGTGAAAAAAATTTGCCGTAACTGCAAGATCATTCGCCGTAAAGGCGTTGTTCGTGTGATCTGTACTGATCCACGTCACAAGCAGCGTCAAGGCTGATTGAACTAGTTTTAGAGGACGAAAATGGCACGTATCGCTGGCATCAACATTCCGCCGCACAAACATGCTGAAATTGGCCTGACCGCCATCTTCGGTATTGGTCGCACCCGCGCTCGACAAATCTGCGAAGCCTGTGGCATCGCATACTCCAAGAAGATCAAGGATCTGACGGACGCAGACCTGGAAAAAATTCGCGATCAGATCGCAGCATTCACCATCGAAGGTGACCTGCGACGCGAAACTACCATGAACATCAAGCGTTTGATGGACATTGGTTGCTACCGTGGTTTCCGTCATCGTCGCGGTTTGCCCATGCGTGGCCAGCGTACGCGCACCAATGCACGTACTCGCAAAGGTCCGCGCAAAGGCGCAGCGGCTTTGAAGAAATAAGCAGGATTGAGAGACCACTATGGCTAAAGCACAATCGAACAGCGCAGCACAACGCGTCCGTAAAAAAGTCCGCAAGAACATTGCTGACGGTATCGCACACGTTCACGCTTCGTTCAACAACACCATCATCACGATCACCGATCGCCAAGGCAATGCATTGTCTTGGGCTTCTTCGGGTGGCCAAGGCTTCAAAGGTTCGCGTAAATCGACACCTTTCGCAGCTCAAGTGGCTTCTGAAGTGGCTGGTCGTGCTGCACAAGAGCAAGGCATCAAAAACCTCGACGTTGAAATCAAGGGCCCAGGTCCTGGTCGTGAATCGTCAGTTCGTGCCTTGGGTGCACTGGGCATCCGCATTACATCCATCTCGGATGTGACGCCTGTGCCGCACAACGGCTGCCGCCCACAAAAGCGCCGTCGTATCTAATTTTTAACCAAGCCCACCGCCAGGCCTTGCTTGCATCGCCTGGCTCCCGCATTTGTATTGCGGTAGTTGCATAAAAGGAAAATCAAGTGGCACGTTACCTCGGCCCCAAGGCCAAACTTTCTCGTCGTGAAGGCACGGACCTGTTTCTGAAGAGCGCACGACGCTCGATCGCGGACAAGTCCAAATTTGACACCAAGCCTGGTCAACACGGCCGTACTTCGGGTCAACGCACGTCTGACTATGGTCTGCAATTGCGTGAAAAGCAAAAAGTCAAACGCATGTACGGCGTGCTCGAAAAGCAATTCCGCCGTTATTTTGCGGAAGCAGACCGTCGTAAAGGCAATACAGGTTCCAATTTGTTGAGCTTGCTGGAATGCCGTCTGGACAACGTGGTTTACCGTATGGGCTTTGGTTCGACACGTGCTGAAGCTCGCCAGTTGGTGTCGCACAAAGCCATCACTGTGAACGGTCAATCTGTGAACATCCCTTCGTACTTGGTCAAGGCCGGTGACGTGATTTCCGTTCGCGAGAAATCTAAAAAGCAAAACCGTGTGGTTGAGGCTTTGCAATTGGCTCAGCAAGTAGGCCTGCCAGCTTGGGTTGAAGTGAATGCAGACAAAGCTGAAGGCACCTTCAAGAAGGTTCCTGACCGTGATGAATTCGGCGCTGACATCAACGAATCGTTGATCGTCGAATTGTATTCACGTTAATTCGTTGTTTCATCGTTCCCGGCTCACAAGGCATTGTGGGTTGGGTTCATCAGCCTTACCGGCGTAACGAGCCGGGGGTATTGACAGGAAGACTGAATGCAAACCAATCTGCTGAAACCTAAAGCCATCCAGGTCGAGCAACTGGCCAACAACCGTGCCAAAGTCACGTTGGAGCCATTTGAGCGTGGTTATGGCCATACGCTCGGCAACGCACTTCGTCGCGTATTGTTGTCATCCATGGTCGGTTATTCGGCCACGGAAGTCACCATCGCGGGTGTTGTGCATGAGTACTCTTCCATTGATGGTGTCCAAGAAGATGTGGTGAACATCTTGTTGAATTTGAAGGGTGTGGTTTTCAAGCTGCACAACCGCGATGAAGTGACACTCAGCCTGCGCAAAGATGGCGAAGGCGCAGTCACAGCTGCGGACATCCAGACACCTCACGATGTGGAAATCATCAATCCTGATCATGTGATTGCCAATTTGTCGCAAGGCGGCAAACTGGACATGCAAATCAAGGTTGAAAAAGGTCGTGGCTATGTGCCAGGAACCATGCGTCGATACGCAGATGAGACCACCAAGGCTTTGGGCCGTATCGTTCTCGATGCATCGTTCTCTCCGGTCAAGCGCGTGAGCTACACCGTTGAGAGCGCACGTGTTGAGCAGCGTACTGACCTTGATAAATTGGTCATCGAAATTGAAACCAATGGTGCTATCACAGCCGAAGATGCTGTGCGTGCATCGGCCAAGATTCTGGTTGAACAATTGGCGGTGTTTGCACAACTTGAAGGCAGCGAATTGTCTGCATTCGATGCGCCAGCACAACGCGGTGGTGCGGGCAGTTTCGATCCGATCCTGTTGCGCCCTGTGGACGAGCTTGAACTCACAGTTCGTTCTGCCAACTGTCTCAAGGCAGAAAACATTTATTACATCGGCGACTTGATTCAGCGTACAGAAAATGAATTGCTCAAGACCCCTAACCTGGGTCGCAAATCATTGAATGAAATCAAGGAAGTTCTGGCATCTCGCGGTCTGACTCTGGGCATGAAGCTCGAAGCATGGCCACCAGCGGGTCTGGAAAAGCGATAATACGAAGTTCCCGGAAAATTCCGGGGTGTGCACGGGCAGTACCTGATACGGCTGCCTGTTTAATAAAGAAAGGTAAGCACCATGCGCCACGGACACGGTCTCCGTAAACTCAACCGCACCAGCGAGCACCGCCTCGCGATGTTGCGCAACATGATGAACTCGTTGATTGAGCACGAAGTCATCAAAACCACATTGCCCAAAGCTAAAGAACTGCGCCGCGTGATCGAACCCATGATCACTTTGGCCAAGGAAGACAGCTTGTCTAACAAACGTTTGGCGTTTAATCGTCTGCGTGACCGTGACAGCGTTGTCAAATTGTTCGCTGACCTGGGTCCTCGCTTTGCGAAACGCCCTGGTGGTTACACACGTATCCTGAAAATGGGTTTCCGTGTGGGCGACAACGCACCCATGGCATTGGTCGAATTGGTCGATCGTGCTGATTCTTCTGCCGAAACAGCAGCGGAATAAGGTATAATTTTTCTATTGACGCGGGGTGGAGCAGTCTGGTAGCTCGTTGGGCTCATAACCCAAAGGTCGTTGGTTCAAATCCGGCCCCCGCAACCAAATTTCAGTACAAACTGATTTTCTTAAAAACCCTCTTCGGAGGGTTTTTTCGTTTTTGTAATCACCTTATGAAAGACGTTGCAGCAGCCCTTTCAATGCGAATTCAACGGTGGACATTCGTATGCTGTGGCGATCACCTTCGAAGTGTTGCAATTGGGCGCTGACCTGCCCGTGGACACACCACGCCAACCAAACGGTCCCTACGGGTTTTTGTGGGCTTCCCCCTCCAGGACCTGCGATGCCTGTCACTGCCAATGCGACTTGGGCTGCTGAATGCGTCACGGCTCCTGAGGCCATTGCGCAGGCCACACTTTGACTGACGGCTCCGTGTTGCTCAATCAATGCGGAGGGGACTCCAAGCAGTTCGGTTTTTGCGGCATTGGAATAAGTCACAAAGCCCCGTTCAAACCACAGGCTGGAGCCTGCAAGATCGGTACAACGGGCGGCGATCAATCCACCCGTACAGCTTTCAGCAGTGGCCATGGACCAGCCAAGGCCTTGCAGTCGTTGAGCCAGGTTCTGGGTTAGAGCGGAGATCAAATCCGATGCCATAAAGCCATCACCAACAAGGTACAAAAGGCTGCAACGAGGTCATCAAAAATGATCCCCCAGCCCCCTCGCCATCCAAATCCCTTGAACAAGCCATCAGCCCAGCCCACGGGTCCGGGTTTGACTGCATCAAAAAAACGAAATAGTACAAAGGCCCAGAGTTGGCCCAGCCAGTCAGTGGGCATGATGATCCAGAGGATCAGCCACATGGCGATGACTTCGTCCCAGACGATGGCACCGGGGTCGGCCACGCCCATGTGGCGGGCCGTGAGAGTGCAGGCCCACCAGCCCACGAGGATGCTGAGCGCGATCAAGCAGCCTTGGGCCGACGGGCTCAGGTAGCTTTGAATGAGCAGCCAAGACAACCAGGCCCACAGACTACCTACGGTGCCGGGCGCTTTGCGTGAGAGGCCTGACCCGAAGCCCAGTGCCAATACATGGGCTGGGTGACTGAGCATGAAGGTTGCCGAGACGGTGCGAGGGGGCGGAACGGACTCGGGTAGAGGGGCGTTGGATGCTTCCATCGTCAGGCAAAGTGGTCAAAAGATCGGAAAGTGTTGTGCAGGGGCTGCCCCGCGGCGTCGTGCAGCACCAAGCCAGGTGCTGCGGTGATCTGCCCGATTCGGGTGACCGGGGTGTGGCTGCTGAGGGCGGCCGCTTGAACGGCTGATTGGGCGCTGGGCGGGGCGGTGAAGGCGAGCTCGTAGTCGTCGCCGCCCGACAACATGCAGGTCAGGGCCCATTCGGGTGGGCAGGTCCAGCCATTGGTGGATGGGCCGGTGCAGGACATGAGCTCGGTCATGCGGCCGGTTTCAATGCACGCGCCCACGCCACTGGCCCGCAGGATGTGGCTCAAGTCGCCCAGCAGTCCATCGCTGATGTCGGCCATGGCGGTGGCGGTGCCGCGCAGCGCTTGGCCAAGCGCGATGCGGGGGGTGGGGCTTTCCATGCGTAGACGGGCGGCATCAAACACGGCTTGTGGCAAGCTGATGCGGCCACGAAAAGCTTCAAGCGCCAGCCGTGCATCGCCCAAGTGGCCGCTGACGTAGAGGTCGTCCCCGGTCTGTGCGCCTCGGCGCAAGATGGCCTGGCCCGCAGGCACTTCGCCCATCACGGTGATTGAGATGTTCAGTGGGCCTTGGGTTGTGTCGCCGCCGATCAATTCGCACTGGTGGGCATCGGCCAATGCCAGTAGACCTTGTGAAAAACCGGCCAGCCAATCTTCGTCGACGCGCGGCAGCGCCAGAGACAGTAAAAAAGCCCGGGGTGTAGCCCCGCATGCGGCCAGGTCGCTCAGATTGACGGCCAGCGACTTGTGCCCCAAACGCGCCGGGTCAACGGAGGACAAAAAGTGTCGGCCTTCGACCAGCATGTCGGTGGACAGGGCCAGTTGATGTCCGGCGCTGGGCGTCCAGATGGCGCAGTCGTCGCCTATACCCACCGTGGCACGGTGGGGCGGTCGCTTGAAAAAACAGTCAATCAGATCAAATTCACCCATGATTGCAAGCTTAACCGCAACGGGATGGGGCCACTGGCGGAATCAGTGCAGTGTGCGACTGGTGATGCCCGAGCTCAGCACGCCGTCAGTGGATTCAAGCACAAAGGCGGCAATTTGCACGTCAAAGCGGTGTCCGTCTTCACAGACAAAGAAGAAGCTACCACGCATGGTGCCGCTGGCCGAGCGCAATCGGCAGCCGCTGGTGTATTGGAAGGACTGGCCAGGTTGCAGCAGGGGTTGCTGGCCGACCACGCCCAGGCCCTGAACTTCTTCGGTATGGCCCTGGTCGTTCTGGATGATCCAGTGTCGAGAAATCAGTTGCGCAGCCACCTGCCCGGTGTTGGTGACAGTGATGGTGTAGGCGAAAGCGAACAGCGCATGTAGCGGGTCGCTTTGCTCGGGCACATATTGGGGCAACACGTCGATTTGGATGGCATAGGCGGTCATGGGGTGATGTTAGCTGCGACAATCACGGTATGACGACGACCTACCGCATTGCCCCTTCCATCCTCTCGGCTGATTTCGCCCGCCTGGGCGAAGAAGTCAAGCAAGTCATTGACGCCGGTGCCGACTGGATCCATTTTGACGTGATGGACAACCACTATGTGCCGAACCTCACGTTTGGCCCGATGATTTGCCAGGCCCTCAAGCCGCATGCCAAGACGGCTGCGGGTGTCGCGGTTCCCATCGACGTGCATTTGATGATTTCACCGGTTGACGCGCTGGCCGCATCGTTTGCCGAAGCGGGGGCCGACTTGATCAGCTTTCACCCGGATGCCAGTGCGCATGTGCACCGCAGCATTCAGGCAATCAAAAGCAAAGGCGTCAAGGCGGGGCTGGTGTTCAACCCGGCCGAGCCTCTGGATGTGCTGGAGTGGACCATCGATGAGATCGACCTGATTTTGATCATGAGCGTCAACCCCGGATTTGGTGGTCAGGGTTTCATCGATTCGGCCTTGCGCAAGATCGAACAGGCACGCCGACTGATTGACGCCAGTGGACGGGACATCCGTCTGGAGGTGGATGGCGGGATCAAGACCGACAACATCCGCCGTGTAGCCGACGCCGGTGCCGACACGTTTGTGGCGGGCAGTGCGATTTTTGGCAAGCCCGATTACAAGGCTGTGATTGACCAGATGCGCGTGGCGCTGGCCTGATGGCGGTGCATCAGACCCGTTTCACTGGGGCCATCGTTGACCTTGATGGCACGATGGTGGACACCCTTAGCGATTTTGAAGTCGCGCTGAACCACACCTTGTCCGATCTGGATTTGCCCCCGGTCTCGCGTGGCGTGGTTGAACGCACGGTGGGCAAGGGCTCGGAGCACCTGATCCGCTCGGTGCTTGCGCACCAGCTGGTCCAGCCCGATGTGCCTGCTTCGGCTTGCGTGACGGTGGACCGGCTGTATGACATGGCCTGGCAGCGTTACCAGCACCATTACCTGCGTGTGAATGGCCAACACGCCCAGGTGTATCCTGGGGTGCAAGCGGGCTTGCAGGCGCTCAAGGATGCGGGCTTGGTATTGGCCTGCCTGACCAACAAGCCTTTGTCATTTGCGCGCCCGTTGCTCGAGGCCAAGGCGTTGGCCGCTTACTTTAGCCATGTGTTTGGTGGCGACAGTTTCGAACGCAAAAAGCCCGACCCCCTGCCCCTGATCAAGACCTGCGAAGCCATGGGTATGGCCCCGGCCCATACTTTGATGTTGGGCGATTCGAGCAACGACGCGCAAGCGGCGCATGCGGCAGGTTGCCCCGTGGTGCTGGTGACCTATGGCTACAACCACGGACAACCTGTACAAGAGACCCCGGCTGAGGCCTGGCTCGACTCGTTGGCGCAATTGTCCGATTGGCTCCATCGTCGGCAGGACTGAGTCAGCGAGCCGTTTGCCGCCTTTGCTACACTAGTTGCCATCATGTTCATCATCCTTTGCCACTCCTGTGCAGCCTGCCTGCCGAGCCATTCCCCAGCGGAAGGCCGGGGAGCCTGGCCCTGGCGTCAGCCAGCCTGACATCGCCTGAAAACCGAGCGGCCATCGCCGCTCACCGCGCCCGGCACTGGCCGGGCATTTGGATGAATGAATCGCACCCCGCATTGAGGTTGCCGAGCACTTTGGAGGCTCTCTCCCGTGATCACCGAACTTGAATTCAAAAGCTTGGCCAGCCAAGGCTACAACCGCATCCCCCTCATGCTGGAGGCCTTTGCGGATCTTGAAACCCCTTTGTCGCTGTATCTGAAGCTGGCACACACCAAGGACAACGGCAAATACAGCTTTTTGCTGGAATCTGTCGTGGGTGGTGAGCGCTTTGGGCGCTACAGCTTCATCGGTCTGCCAGCGCGTACGCTGGTGCGTGCCAGTGGATTTGGTGCCGAAGCCAGGACCGAAGTGGTGCGCGATGGGGTGGTGGTCGAGACGGCCTCCGGCAATCCGCTGGATTTCATTGACCAGTATCAAAAGCGTTTCAAGGTGGCCTTGCGCCCCGGTTTGCCGCGTTTTTGCGGTGGACTGGCAGGGTATTTCGGGTACGACGCGGTGCGCTACATCGAGAAAAAACTCGAAAACACCTGCCCGCCCGACACCCTGGGCACGCCCGACATCATGCTGCTGCAATGTGAGGAGCTGGCGGTCATCGACAATTTGTCGGGCAAGCTGTATCTGATCGTGTATGCCGACCCGGCCATGCCTGAGGCTTATGCCCATGCCAAAAAGCGTTTGCGCGACCTGAAGGAGCAACTCAAGTATTCGGTCAGCGCCCCGGTGGTCAAGGCCAGCCAAAGTTACCCCGCTGAGCGGGATTTCGCCAAGGCCGATTACATCGCGGCAGTCGAGCGCGCCAAAGATCTGATTGCGGCCGGTGACTTCATGCAGGTGCAAGTGGGCCAGCGCATCAAGAAGCGCTACACCGAAAGCCCGCTGTCGTTGTACCGGGCGCTGCGCTCGCTCAACCCCAGTCCGTACATGTATTTCTACAACCTGGGCGATTTCCATGTGGTGGGGGCCAGCCCCGAAATTTTGGTGCGACAAGAACAAACGCCGGAGGGGGCCAAGGTCATCATCCGCCCGCTGGCGGGCACACGCCCTCGTGGCGCCACCCCCGAAAAAGACAAAGTCGCCGAGCAGGAGTTGATCAACGACCCCAAAGAGCGGGCTGAGCATGTGATGTTGATTGACCTGGCGCGTAACGACATTGGCCGCATTGCCCAAATTGGTTCGGTCAAGGTGACCGAGGCCTTTGTGGTCGAGCGCTACAGCCATGTGATGCACATCGTGAGCAATGTCGAGGGTATTTTGAACGAGGGCATGACCAACATGGATGTGCTCAAAGCGACCTTCCCGGCCGGCACGCTGACCGGCGCACCCAAGGTGCACGCCATGGAGCTGATTGATCAGCTGGAGCCGGTCAAGCGCGGCTTGTATGGCGGTGCTTGCGGCTACATCAGCTACGCGGGCGACATGGATGTGGCGATTGCGATTCGCACGGCCGTGATCAAGGACCAGACGCTGTATGTGCAGGCGGCGGCAGGCGTGGTGGCCGATTCGGTGCCCGAGATGGAGTGGCGTGAAACCGAACACAAGGCCCGTGCCTTGTTGCGGGCCAGCGAGTTGGTAGAAGAAGGTCTGGAGTGAACGGCATGAAAAAAATCAAACTCCTGATGGTCGACAACTACGACTCGTTCACCTTCAACATCGTGCAGTACTTTGGTGAATTGGGTGCGGATGTCGAGGTGTTTCGCAATGACGAGATCACGCTGGAGGGCATCGCAGCGCGTCAGCCGGACCGCTTGGTGATTTCGCCTGGCCCTTGCTCGCCCGCCGAGGCAGGCATTTCGGTGGCCGCGATCCAGCATTTCGCAGGCAAGCTGCCGATTTTGGGAGTCTGCCTGGGGCACCAGAGCATTGGTGCGGCGTTTGGCGGCAAGATCGTTCGCGCCCAAGAGCTGATGCACGGCAAGACCAGTGTGATCACTACCACGCAAGAAGGGGTGTTTGCCGGTTTGCCCAAGCAATTCACAGTCAACCGATACCACTCGCTGGCGATTGAACGGGCCAGCTGCCCGGCTGAATTGAAAGTCACGGCTTGGACCGATGACGGCGAGATCATGGGTGTGCGTCACACCGAGTTGGACATTGAAGGCGTGCAGTTTCATCCCGAGTCCATCCTGACCGAGCATGGTCACGCCATGCTCAAGAACTTCCTGGAACGACCATGATCGCCATCGACCATCTGGGCTTGTTCATCGTCTCTGGCGTGGTCCTGAACCTCACCCCGGGTCCGGATGTCTTGTTCATCGTGAACCAGGCGTTGCGCGGTGGTGTGCGCCCGGGCATTGTGGCTGCGCTGGGCATCACGGCCGGGTGCTTCGTGCATGTGGCGGCTGCGGCGCTGGGGGTGGGGGCTTTGCTGGCGACTTCGGCCACGGCTTTTCATGTGCTCAAGTGGTTGGGGGTGGCTTATCTGATGTGGGTAGGCATCAAGTTGCTCGGTGCTCGCCGTTCATCGGCGGTGCCTTTGGAGGCTGAGCCAGTGATGTCGACGGCTTCATGGGCTTGGCGCGCGGTCTTTTGGCGGGGCTTTGCCACCAATGTGCTCAATCCCAAGGTGGCGCTGTTCTTTTTGGCGTTTGTGCCCCAGTTCATTCCGCCTGATGCTGCAGACCCGGCTTTGATGTTTGTGGTGCTGGGTGCAATCTTCAACCTCAATGGCCTGCTGGTGTGCGTGGCCTGGGCGCTGGTGGCGGCCTGGTTGTCTGGCCGGGTGGCGCAGGTTCAGTGTGCCATGCGTTGGCTCGATCGCGTGGCGGGTGTGTTGTTCGTGGGCTTTGGATTGAAGCTCGCGCTGAGTGATGCCCCTGTGCGTTAACCGATTGATATAGCAAGGATGACCATGCCAATTACCCCTCAGGAAGCGCTGCAGCGCACCATTGAGCACCGTGAAATCTTCCATGACGAGATGCTCAAGATCATGCGGATGATCATGAACGGCGAGTTGTCGCCGGTGATGACAGCTGCCTTGATCACTGGTTTGCGTGTAAAAAAGGAAACCATTGGCGAGATCACCGCAGCGGCTCAAGTCATGCGGGAGTTTTCAACCAAGGTGCATGTGGCAGATACGACGCATTTAGTGGACATCGTCGGCACGGGGGGGGACGGTGCACATACTTTCAACATTTCGACCTGTGCCATGTTTGTGGCGGCGGCGGCGGGTGCCAAGACGGCCAAGCACGGTGGGCGCAGCGTCAGCAGCAAATCGGGCAGCGCTGATGTGGTTGAGGCCTTGGGGGGCAACATCAACCTCAAACCGGAGCAGATTGCGCGCTCGATTGCCGAGGTGGGCATTGGCTTCATGTTCGCGCCCAACCACCACCCGGCCATGAAAAACGTGGCCCCGGTGCGCAAAGAGCTGGGTATTCGCACCATCTTCAACATTCTGGGGCCGCTGACCAATCCAGCCGGTGCGCCCAATATCCTGATGGGGGTGTTTCACCCGGATCTGGTGGGCATTCAAGTGCGGGCCTTGCAGCGCTTGGGGGCGGAGCACGCGGTGGTGGTCTATGGCCGCGATGGCATGGACGAGATCAGTTTAGGGGCGGCCACTTTGGTGGGAGAGCTCAAGAACGGACAAATTTCCGAGTATGAAATTCATCCTGAAGATTTTGGTTTGCCCATGGCCGGCAACCGGGCCCTGCGGGTGGAGACGCCAGAGCAATCGATGGCGATGCTGCGTGGTGTGCTGGACAATGAGCATGGGGCTGCCCGCGACATCGTGATGCTCAATGCCGGTGCTGCGCTCTATGCTGCCAATGTGGCGAGCAGCATGGTTGAAGGGCTGAAGCTTGCGCGAGAAGCGATCGAGTCAGGCGCGGCCAAGGCCAAACTCGCCCAGTTTGTGGCGTTTGGTCAGTCGGGGGCTTGACCATGTGGCAGGGTGAGGGTGCCTGGATTGCTTTGGGTGTCTCTGCTCTGTTTGTGGTGGTCGGGTTGGTGATGCACCGCATCTTTGTTCGTATTTTGAAAAACGGTGCCAACGAGCCCGATCAGGAAAACCATCATGAGTGACATCCTCAACAAAATTGTTGCCGTTAAGCGAGAAGAAGTGGCTGCAGGATTGGCCAAAAAGTCGTTGGCAGCGATGCGTGCAGACGCAGAAAGTCGCGTTCTGACCCGGGACTTCGAGGGGGCCATGCGGGCAAAGATTGCCATGGGCCAGGCCGCCGTGATTGCTGAAATCAAGAAGGCCAGCCCCTCCAAGGGCGTATTGCGGGCGGATTTTATTCCTGCCGACATTGCTCAAAGTTATGCTGAACACGGCGCAGCCTGTTTGTCGGTGTTGACTGACAAACAGTTTTTCCAGGGCGGAGTGGACTATCTGAAACAAGCACGCGCCAGTTGTGATTTGCCGGTGCTGCGCAAAGATTTCATGATCGATGCCTACCAGGTCTATGAGGCGCGTGCGATGGGGGCGGATGCCATTTTGCTGATTGCTGCTTGCTTGGATGATGCGCAGATGGCGGATCTGGAGGCTATTGCACGCGGGCTGGACATGGCGGTGCTTGTGGAAGTGCATGATCGCGATGAGTTGGCGCGTGCACTCAAGCTCAAGACGCGTTTGGTGGGGGTGAACAACCGTAATCTGCGCACGTTCGAAGTGAGTTTGCAAACCACGATCGACATGCTGCCGGATGTGCCCGCAGACCGTTTGCTGGTGACTGAAAGTGGTATTTTGAACGCCGCCGATGTGAAGCGCATGCGAGATGCTCATGTCAATGCTTTTTTGGTGGGTGAGGCGTTCATGCGTGCGCCAGAGCCTGGAGAGGCGCTTGCCAAGTTGTTTCGTGGATGATCTTCATGGAGGCCCAGCAATTGCTCGATTGGGGTATTGGCCCGGCTGATTCTGGTCGATTGACCGAGTGGCCTCCGACGGCGGATCGTCTGGCGGAAGGTTGGGCACCCTTGTTTCAAGTTTTCAGGGCTTCCGCAGTTGGGCAAACTTTGTCGGATCGCATCTCAAAGCGGTTGAACGATGGTGCTGTCATTTACCCACCCAGGCCGTTACGCGCACTGGAATTGACGGCCTTGCCTGATGTTCGTGTAGTGATTCTGGGGCAAGACCCTTATCACGGGCCAGGTCAAGCGCAGGGCCTGGCTTTCTCTGTGGCTCCGAGTGTGCGCGTACCGCCAAGTTTGCGCAATGTGTTCAAAGAGTTGCAGCAAAGCCTCGGTCGGCCTTTCTCTGAACATGGCTCGTTGGAGTCTTGGGCAAAGCAGGGGGTTCTTTTGCTCAATACCAGCTTGACCGTGGAAGACGGTCAACCGGCCAGTCACGCCCGGTGGGGCTGGGAGGTGTTCACGGATGCCTTGGTCACCGCAGTGGCCAAAGGTGCCAGTCCTGTGGTGTTCATGTTGTGGGGCGCGCATGCACAAGCCAAGAAAGCCTTGATTGATTCTGCTCCGGGGGCCGCTCGACATCTCGTCCTGGAGGCCAATCATCCCTCGCCGTTGTCGGCGATGAGACCACCCAGCCCTTTCTTAGGGTGTGGTCATTTCACCAAGGCCAATGATTTTCTGTCCCGTTTGGGTCAGAAAACCATCAATTGGTGAAAAACTTTGATGCGACCTTGCGATGCTCTGTAAAAAGATGGCATAATTTGAGTCTTGCTTCTGGAGGGGTGCCCGAGTGGCTAAAGGGGGCAGACTGTAAATCTGTTGGCTTACGCCTACACTGGTTCGAATCCAGTCTCCTCCACCAGCAAACTGGCGCAAGCCGGGTGACAGTTGAGTATTTGGAAATGGTTTCCGGTCATTGGCATCGCTGCCACTCATGCGGTGCATTCAATGCGGGAGTAGTTCAATGGTAGAACCTTAGCCTTCCAAGCTAATGACACGGGTTCGATTCCCGTTTCCCGCTCCAGTCATTCGGTTGTCAGTTGTAAATTTCGCCCTTGTGGCTCAGTGGTAGAGCACTCCCTTGGTAAGGGAGAGGTCGCGGGTCCGATTCCCGCCAAGGGCACCAGTTTTGGGGCGCGCAATGCAAGTTGTGCGCCCTCTGTCTTGGTTGTTGACCACTACTTTTCGGAGTTGAAGAAATGGCAAAAGAGAAATTCGAACGGACCAAACCGCACGTCAA
>JACCDQ010175053.1_pt1 | contig 17147 bp, 17 predicted proteins | sample 7446031 | NCBI WGS metagenome assembly JACCDQ01 (sample SAMN15323442, study PRJNA562643) | freshwater metagenome | isolation source: river surface water | place: USA:Blue River Watershed | collected 2017-08-17
ATCATCGATCGCTTCGCGGTTTCTCGCGAACTGATTAAACGCTAGGAAAGTTCGATGAGGCGACCGGCGACATACGCGCGAGTTGCCTTGATTTGATGCCAGTTCTCTGAGGGAATGCTTAGCGGGTCGGCAGTTAGCTCGACCCAATCGACATCGACGAAGTCTTCCTGAAAGAGCTGGTATGCACTCCCAGTTGAATAGGCCGCTAGCGACTCCGTCAGGGTAAGACGCTGCTGCGGGTGGTGGACCTCATTGCCATGTGGGAGTTTTCGGTGTACTGCCGTGTAAATCCCCTCGAATGGAATCGGTGAGGAAACCGGCCAATCCGAACCAAAACCAATTTGCACCCCTGCATTGAGCAGATCCCGAAAGCGATACAGCTCTCCCAGCCGCGTTACCCCAAGTCTCGGCGCACAGGACTTGAGCATGTCATCTGGTCGCGCCCAGAGCGGTTGCAGGCTCACCGAGACTCCCAGCTCACGGAAGCGGGCTAAGTCTTCGTCTGCTATCAGCTCCACGTGGGCAAGTACGGGTCGTCGATCGCGCTGCGGATTCTCGCGAATTACCGCTTCGATGGCATCTAGAGCGGTCCGAACTCCTCCGTCGCCTATTGCGTGCAGGTGGAGCTGAAAACCCCTCAGATCGGCACTGAGCAACGCTGCGGTGAGGTTCTCAGTGGTCCAGACCGGTTCACCGTGCGAATTAGCGCTTTCGTCAACAAATTCGTATGGTTCAAGCACCGATGCCGTGCCCGAGCCGAACACACCATCCGCGAAGAACTTGACAGTTTTGCAACTGAGTCTGGGGCTGTTCAGCGTCTCAACCCGGGTTCGAACCTGTTCAGCAAACTCGAGATCCAGTTGCCACTGTGATGGATTGATTCGCGGCGCAAGGTTGGTCCTGAGCAGGAGTCGGTCGCAGTCCTCTGCCGCCAGGTAAATCTCTTCCATTCCACGATCCACCCAGGCATCCAGCACGCCAACAACACCCGCCTGCAAAAGCTTCAGCTGTGCACCAGCGAGGGATTCAATTTCTTCTTCGATGGTGAGGGAGGGCTGATGGATGTAGACAAGATTCATCGCCTCCCATTCCCGAAGCACCCCGGTTGCCCTGCCGGCGTCATCGGTGTCAACTGAACCACTGCTGAGCAACGGAATTTCCTTGGTCAATCCGGAAATCTCGAGTGCCGCCGTGTTCACCCAGCAGGTGTGGTGGTCATCGGCGTGCACCACGACCGGTATGTCCGAAACCGCTGCATCCAACCACTCCGCGAGGAAACGCCCTCCCGGAGCAAGGTTTCGGTTGTACGAGCCACAGTCGATCCAGCGGGCATCGGGGTTTTGCGCGCGATAATCCCGCAAGACGTTCTGTATTTCGGCGATCGAGTCGCAACCGGTGATGGATGGTCCAAGCAGCTCGCGTCCGGCAAAAAGGGGATGGCAGTGGCCGTCCCGGAAACCGGAGAACCGAAAAGTCATGGTTTTTGGTTGAGGTAGCAGTCGCCGCAGAGCGATTCGTAGGTTACTTCAACCCCGTCTATGGCCACCTGTTCACCTTCGAAAACGAATCGTCCATCCACTTTTCGGCCGTTGAAAATCGCTTTTCGACCGCAACGACAGATGGTTTTTAGCTCTTCAAGCGAGTGAGCGAGTTCCAAGAGGCGAATGCTGCCCGGGAACCCGTTGGTGAGGAAGTCCGTCCGAATTCCGTAGGCCAGAACGGGAACCCCGTCGAGAACCGCGATTTCGAAGGCCTGATCGATTTGGTCTCTGGTGAAAAACTGCGCTTCGTCCAAGAGCAGGCAGGAAATCTCCGAAAGACCTTTCGCTCGCCGCAGCTCCATCGCGGTTGCAAAGACGGTTCGCAGGTTCTCGTGACTGGCGACAATCAGATCTACTTCTCTGGTAACGCCGAGACGGGAAACTATGGTTTCTCCACCCTTGGAGTCAGTTGCTGGTTTGGCAAGCAGAACGGCTTGCCCGCGCTCCTCGTAGTTGTAGGCAACCTGAAGTAGTGCGGTGGACTTGCCACTGTTCATGGCGCCGTATCGAAAGTAAAGCTTGCTCATCTTGCCTCAATGTTAGCCCCGGACAGTGGACCAGCGCACTTGCGTGCAAGCCCAGCGACTGGGGCATTCCCAGGGTTGACAGAGTTCTCATTTCACCTTTACTGTAAGGACTCTGATTCTTCAGTTGCAGGTCGTAGGGGAAGACGTACCTTCAATTCAAAGGAGTCAGGTTATGTCCAGCTCCTCTCGGAGTCATCTCGTTCTGCACGCCGTGCCGGTAGCCCATGCCCGGCAAATAGCGTGGACTATCAATCGCGTCTTAGGTGTGGATCCGCGTTTGGTCTGGCGTCGACAGGATGTCATCGCAGATTACGTAACAGCGGCTTTCTCCTGGAATGAACTTCCTTCCGTGACGGCTAACCTCGCAAGTGCTCTCGCCTGTTGGGGAGGTGTCTGGTTTGAGGTTATGCACGAACCAACCGCCGGAGTCGACGGTTCACTCTGGCTGCACACACCCACGCTGGGGCTGAAACACCGATCCGTTGATGCAGCTGGAAACATCTTGGTTTCTGAGTTTGAGTTGGGGAACCTCACAACGAGCCACGATTCTGAGCCGAGCAATATCAAAGTCGAACTCAGCCAATTGCTCGCACGACCGTGGACAGATGAGCTGGAGCGCTTTAGAAACCCAGATGCCAGATCCAGGTTGCTGGGGCTAACGGGTTAGCTGACTCTGATTAGTGATAACTGCGGAAGACGATGACAGCATTGTGGCCGCCAAAGCCGAAGGAGTTACTGACAGCAACAATGTTTCCATCAGGAAGCTTGCGAGGGCTAGTGACAACATCCAGAGGTATTTCGGGGTCTTGGTCCTCGAGATTAATCGTCGGGGGAGCCGTGCGCTCCTTCAGGGCAAGAATCGTAAAGATGGCTTCGATCGCTCCGGCTCCACCAAGCAGGTGACCCGTTGAGGACTTCGTAGCTGAGATTGCAATGTTGCCGAGGTGATCGCCGAAAACGCGCTTTAGCGCCGTGTACTCGGCAATGTCACCGACCGGAGTGCTGGTGGCGTGAGCGTTTACGTGACAGACATCAGTGGTGGCTGCGCCCGCCGCTTTGAGCGCATTGACCACGGCACGTGCCGCAGCAGAGCCCTCTGGGTCTGGAGCGGTGATGTGATAGGCGTCGGAGGTCACCGAACCGCCGGCCAGTTCGGCATAAATCTTCGCACCGCGAGCTAGAGCGTGCTCCTCGGTCTCGAGAACCACAGCACCGCCGCCCTCACCCATAACGAAACCGTCTCGGTTCACGTCGTATGGACGACTAGCAGCGCTCGGGTTGTCGTTCCGTCGGCTTAGTGCGTGCATCGAAGCGAACGCAGCGATAGGCAGTGGGTGGATTGCGGCTTCCGAACCACCAGCAACCACGATGTCCACCTCGCCCGAGTTGAGTCGCGCGATAGCGTTTGCGATTGCCTCGGTTCCTGAAGCACAGGCTGAAACAGCGGTGCGCACACCGCCACGAGCCGAAATGTCCATGCCAATTGCCGCTGCCGGTCCGTTTGGCATGAGCATCGGAACCGTCATGGGAAGAACCCTGCGGGGTCCTTTTTCGCGAAGCGTGTCGTAGGCATCCAACAGCGTCCAGACTCCACCGATTCCCGTCGCGTATTCGACAGCGATGCGGATCGGATCTACCTCGGGAGCGCCGGCGTCAGCCCAAGCCTCACGGGCAGCAATCAGAGCGAACTGGCTCGAAGGGTCGAGACGCTTGCATTCTTGCGGGGTAAGCACCTCGGCAGCTTTGACCTTGGCCTGGCCCGCAAAAGTTACAGGCAGTTCGTGGCGAGCCACCCACTCCTGTTCCAGCGTGCTGATGCCGGACTCACCGGCGAGCAGTGCCTTCCAGGTGCTCTGGGCGTCGCCACCGAGGGGCGTGGTGGCCCCTATACCGGTGACAACGATTTTTTTGGACAAGGTGAATTAGCCCTGTGCCGAAACGATGAAATTGACTGCGTCACCTACAGTTACGAGGTTCTTTACTTCTTCGTCTGGAATCTTTACGCCGAACTTGTCTTCTGCGTTAACCACGATGGTCATCATCGAGATTGAGTCGATGTCCAGGTCGTCAACGAACGACTTCTCCAGAGCAACGGTCTCGGCTGCGATACCGGTCTCGTCGTTTACGATCTCTGCGAGCCCGGCTAGGACTTCAGCTTGCGAAAATGCCATTTAGTTTCTCCTTGTGAGTTTTGGTTTAGACCGATAACAAGTTTAGGGGAGCACGATAACTTGCGCGCCGAAGGCAAGTCCCGCGCCGAATCCGATTTCTAGCGCCAACCCACCGGACTTTACTTCTCCGGCTTCGAGTAGCGCGTGCATGGCTAGTGGGATCGAAGCCGCCGAAGTGTTTCCCGTGGTCACGATGTCTCGCGCAATGACCACGCTCTCGGGAAGTTTCAACTGTTTGGCTAGTTCATCGATAATCCGAATGTTTGCCTGGTGGGTCACTAGCGCCGCTAAATCTTCGGCCTCAACGCCGGCAGCCTCTAGTGCTCGCTTAGCGGTCTTGGCCATCTCCCAGACGGCCCAGCGGAAGACGGTTTGCCCCTCCTGCTGCAGCGTAGGCCAACTGGCCTTCTCATCGCGGAAATCGAGCAGTGATGCGGTCATGCTGACTGCGTCCCAGTGTGAACCATCGGAGCCCCAAACGGTGGGGGAGATGCCTGGAAAGTCGCTTGGTCCCACAATCGCAGCTCCAGCGCCGTCTCCGAGCAGGAACGAAATGCTGCGGTCAGTTGGATCGATGAAGTCGCTCAGTTTTTCACCGCCCACAACCAAGACGTACTTCGCCATTCCTGAGCGGACCAGCGCATCGGCTTGAGCAATTCCATAGCAGTAACCCGCACAGGCGGCTGAGACATCGTAGGCAGGTGCCGGGTTTGCGCCAATCTTCTCGGCGAGCAAGGTTGCCGCCGACGGGGTCTGGAACGGGTGGGTGATGGTGCTGAAGATTACAGCTCCGATTTCCTGCGGGTCGATTCCGGCCTTGCGAATGGCCTCATTGCTGGCCGCAACGGCCATGTCCATGAGGCTGGTTTCGGCGCTGGCTCTCCGGCGAGTGACAATTCCGGTCCGCTGTCTAATCCATTCGTCCGAAGATTCAATGGGTCCGGCGATGTCATCGTTGGTCACTGTGAGGTCACCGCGAGCAGCACCCAGTGAGTAAATTCGCGAGTACTTGACTACGTCGTACTGCTTCAAGACCGGTTGTGACATCGGTGCTCCTAGTTGCTGTGGTTTCGGATCAGAGTTTGGGCGGCTTCGAGTTGCTCTGGAGTCTTGAGTGCGAGTGCCTCTACTCCAGGCATGGAACGCTTCGCGAGACCCACCAGTGTTCCAGCTGGTGAAACCTCGAGAATGGCTGTTACCCCAGCGGCGACCAATGCAGCCATGCAGAGGTCCCAGCGAACGGGGGACTTCACCTGATTGATGAGCAGCTCTAGGTACTCGCTGCCGGACGATACTTCGCGACCGCCATTGTTGCTCCAGATGCGCACATCGGGATTGTTCGGGTTCAGTGCGTCGGCGTACTCAGCGAGTGTTGATACTGCGCTCGCCATGTAGCGAGTGTGAAATGCCCCCGCCACCTGAAGCGGGATAACTCGAGCACCGGCCGGTGGGTTAGCTTGAAGTTCTGCGATGGCGGCGGCGGATCCAGCGGCAACGATCTGCCCGCCGCCGTTGTAGTTGGCTGGTTCGATACCGAGCTGCGCCAGGTGAGACTCCACGGCCTCTTGATCCCCACCTACAACAGCTGCCATGGAAGTGGCTTCTTCGGCCGCCGCCTTTGCCATTGCATTGCCGCGGGTCTTAACCAGATTGATTCCCGCTTCTGGGCTGAAAATCCCGGCCGCAATGCCCGCTGTGATTTCTCCAACGGAATGCCCTGCCACACCTGCGATGCCAGACTGCGAAGGCTGACGGCCCTCGAGTACCGCAGCGAGGCTGGCAACCCCGGCTGCAACGATCAGCGGTTGAGCCACCGCGGTGTCGCGGATGGTGTCTGCATCGCTAACGGTTCCGTGTTTCACGAGATCGATTCCAGATGCTTCCTGCATAACTGAAATAGATTGCGCAAACTCGGGAAGCTCCAACCAGGGAGACATGAAACCTGGAGTCTGAGAGCCCTGTCCTGGGCAAACCACAGCGATCACGGGTTAGGCCTCGCCGCCGGCGTTTCCGCTGGTACCAGCGTTGACATCGTGGAGTCGGTACTTATCAATGGCTAACTGTGGAGCAGAGGCATCCACCAACCCGCGTGCAGCAAGTTGCTCGAGTACCCGAACCACAATCGAAGGGCCGTCAATCTTGAAGAAACGGCGAGCAGCAGCGCGGGTGTCGGAGAAGCCGAAGCCGTCGGCACCAAGCGTTGCATAGTCTGCAGGCATCCAGTTGCGAATCTGGTCTGGTACCGCGTGCATGTAGTCGCTCACCGCCATGATTGGACCCTCGACACCAGCGAGCTTGCTGACCACATAGGGTGTCGGCGCGGGCTCGTTCGGCTTCAAGAACTTCGCTTCATCGCAGCGCAAGCCATCACGACGAAGTTCGTTCCACGAGGTAACTGACCAGATGTCAGCCGAGACACCCCAGTCGTCAGCCAGCAGTTGCTGAGCCTCGAATGCCCAAGGTACGGCTACTCCCGAGGCGAGAATCTGCGCCTTGTGCCCCGGACGATCGCTCGAACTGATGCGGTGAATACCGCGAACGATGCCATCGACATCAACGTTCTCGGGCTCGGCGGGGTGAACGTACGGCTCGTTGTAGACAGTCAGGTAGAAGATAACGTTCGGGTCTTCGTGAGTTCCGCCGTACATGCGCTCCAAACCGGCTCGAACGATGTGGCCGATTTCGTAGGCGTAAGCCGGGTCGTAACTCACGACAGCAGTGTTAGTGCTAGCGAGAACCGGCGAGTGTCCGTCAGCGTGCTGCAATCCTTCGCCGGTCAGCGTGGTGCGGCCAGCTGTAGCACCGATGAGGAAGCCTCGCGAAAGCTGGTCGGTTGCGGCCCAGATAGAGTCTGCGGTTCGCTGGAAACCGAACTGCGAGTAGAAGACGTAGAACGGAATGAGTGGCTGACCGTGCGTGGCGTAAGAGGTCGCCATTGCGGTGAATCCGGCCATGGAACCGGCTTCGTTGATACCGGTGTGAAGAATCTGACCCGAGTCTGCTTCCTTGTAGCTAAGGAGCAGGTCACGGTCTACCGAGATGTAGTGCTGACCGCGTGGATTGTAGATCTTCACGGTTGAGAAGAACGAGTCCATACCAAACGTGCGGCCCTCATCGGGGATGATTGGCACGATGCGCTCGCCGGTGCCGGGGGTGCGCAAAAGGTCCTTGAGCAAACGCACAAACGCCATCGTCGTAGCAACCTCTTGGGTTCCCGAGCCGGCCTTTGAGATTGCGTACGCCTTGTCGTCAGGCAGCGCGAAGTCCACGTACTTGCTGCGACGCTCAGGTAAGTAACCGCCCAGCGCTCGCCGACGCTCGTGCAGGTACTGAATCTCGGGAGCATCGTTGCCTGGGTGGTAGTAAGGAGGCTGGTAGGGGTTTTCCTCGAGTTGGGCGTCGGTGATCGGCACCTTAACCTCGTCACGGAAGTTCTTCAGATCCGCCAGTGTGAGCTTCTTCATCTGGTGGGTCGCGTTGCGTCCCTCGAAGCTCTTTCCGAGCGTGTAACCCTTGATCGTCTTGGCCAGGATTACAGTCGGTTGACCCTTGTGGTTCATAGCTGCCTGATAAGCAGCGAAAATCTTGCGATAGTCGTGTCCACCGCGCTTCAATCCCCAGATCTGGTCATCGTTTAGGTGTTCGACCAGTTTTAAGGTGCGTGGGTCGCGACCGAAGAAGTTTTCGCGGACAAAACCACCGTTCTCCGTCTTGTAGGTCTGGAAATCGCCGTCCGGCGTGCGGTTCATCAGGTCAACCAGAGCACCCTCGGTGTCATTGGCAAGCAGCGAGTCCCACTCACGACCCCAAATCACCTTGATGACGTTCCATCCGGCTCCGCGGAAGAAGGATTCAAGCTCCTGAATGATCTTGCCGTTTCCGCGGACTGGGCCGTCTAGGCGCTGAAGGTTGCAGTTCACCACGAAAGTCAGGTTGTCCAGACCCTCGTTGGCTGCGAGCTGCAGCGCTCCGCGGCTCTCAACTTCGTCCATCTCGCCATCGCCGAGAAACGCCCAAACGTGCTGTTCTGCGGAGTCCTTGAGACCACGACCGGCTAGATAGCGGTTCGCCTGCGCCTGATAAATGGCGTTGATGGGTCCAATACCCATCGAAACGGTTGGAAATTGCCAGAAGTCTGGCATCAAGCGGGGGTGCGGATAGGAGCTGAGGCCACCACCGGCGTGGGATTTTTCCTGGCGGAAACCATCCAACTGGTTGGCGCTCAGGCGACCCTCGAGGAATGCTCGGGCATATGGGCCAGGGCTGGCGTGACCCTGAACGAAGATTTGATCGCCACCGGTCGGGTGATCCTGACCGCGGAAGAAGTGATTGAAACCCACTTCGTAAAGCGAAGCCGAAGAGGCAAACGTAGAGATGTGGCCACCAACACCGATGCCGGGTCGCTGCGCTCGATGAACCAGCATCGCAGCGTTCCAGCGCATCCAAGCGCGATAGGTGCGCTCGATTTGCTAATCGCCGGGGAATTCTGGCTCCGACTCAGTTGGAATCGTGTTGATGTAGTCGGTGGTAGGGACCATCGGCACGTTGAGTTGCAAATCGTGAGACCGGCGCAACAGGTTGAGCATGATCTCGCGGGCGCGGTCGCGTCCATGGACTCTGGCTACGGCATCAAGCGACTCGAGCCACTCGGCAGTTTCCTCTGGGTCGCGATCTGGGCTGTTTACCGCATAGGCGTCCTGGTTGTTAATAGACAACTAGTCCTCTTTCGTGCCGGGCTCGCAATTGTGGGCGAGGTCCTTGAGTCGTGGGTTGGGTCAAACCAGATAAAAGTTTATTCGCAGTTACGGAAGTCGTGGCAGGATTTGGTTGTTTGAACCACCAGGTTCGGACAATGCCAAGTATTTTTCGACATCCCAACACGAAAGCGATGTGTCATGACTCTGATTATCGGAGACCAAGCCCCAGACTTTGCCCTTCCAAATCAGAACGGCGAGTCCATTCGCTTGAGCGATTACCGAGGCAAGAAGAACGTGGTCTTGGTTTTCTATCCCAAGTCGTTCACCGGCATTTGCACTGGTGAGCTTTGTGAAATTCGTGACAACATTTCCGCTTTTCAAAACGCAGATGTCGAGTTGCTGGCTATTTCCTGTGACACGCATTTCACTCAGAAGGTCTTCGCAGAACGAGAAGGATACGACTTCAATGTGCTGAGCGACTTTTGGCCGCACGGCGCGGTTGCTCAGGCCTATGACGTGTTCCTTCCCGAAGCAGGCATCGCGACACGCGCCACTTTCGTCATCAACAAAGCTGGCGAGATCGTTGCCAAGATTGTGACCGCTCCAGGTCAAGCCCGTGACTTTGCAGAGTATGAGAAATCGCTTCAACTGCTCTAGCAGCCGTTTTTAGCCAAACTTGCGGAAGCGCTGGATTGTTGGGGTAGAGTAGTCGGGTTGCCTCTCGGGGCGACTTTTGAGGGCCTTTAGCTCAGTTGGTAGAGCGCCACGCTTACACCGTGGATGTCATCGGTTCGAGCCCGGTAGGGCCCACAAAATCGGCGGTTTTCCAGCCAAGTCACTAGGATTTGGCTATGGAAAACCCTTCCGGCGAACAGTGGCAAGACCACCTTCTCAGCGAATCACAGCTCTCTAATCTGCTGTCTTCGCTCGACACCGAAACCGCGATGCAGGTATTGCAGCGGCAAATCGAGCTTCGGGCTCAGCAGCCTCAAGAGCCTGAGATTGTTCCGCCAGTAGCGCCTGCGGTTTCAGACGCCCCGGTTTTTGAGGTTCCTTCCGCTCCAGTTTCCGCTCCAACATCCACCCCAGTTTCAGCTCCGGCTCCGATGCCTGTTGAGCAATCCGACGCCAATCCGGTTCCAAGTTTCTCGTTCCCCTGGGACACGGGTGTTAGCCAAGCTATTCCGGTTGCCGAGCCCCCGAGTTCTCCAGCGGAGCCTGTAGTCATCGATGAGGAGCGCGAGGCATTCATCAGATCTCTTGAGGAGATAGATGCGCCAAAGGCGCCGCCAGCGGCTAAACCCAGCATCTGGGATGAGACAGCATCGCAGCCGATAGCGTTTACCCCACCTCCCGTAACGCCTGCACCCTCGGCCTCTCCGGCTCCAGTTCCTCAGCCACCAGTCGTTCAGACTCCGGTTGTTCAGACCCCGGTTGTCGAGCCACCCGAAGTTCAAGGCCCAATCGAGCCAGTTAACGAGACCACAGAATCCGAAAATGCCGAGCAGGCTGTCACCGAGTACGAGGAGGAACACCAAGTTCCTCCGCAGCCAAACTTGGTAGACGATGTGATTCTCGAGGTTGGCGGAATCGAAGACGAACCAGTTGCTGGCGCGGAGCCGCTTGAGCCCGCGTCACCGGAGGCAGATCCCAAGTCTGGAATTGCAGAGATCTCCACGTTAGATTCCCAAGGACACCGACCATCAGTGAGCCTGCTTGCAACCTGGAACGGTTCGGGTGCACTACTGGGCTTGGGAACCATCGGCTATCTGGCAGGAACTTCGGGCCTTGCCTTCAACACTCTGGCAGTGGGGGCTTTCGTGGCTCTGGTCATGACTGGAGTCGGATTCTCCGTTGCTGCCTTGGCCGCGCGTAGAGGGCGAGACAGCCAACAGGTGCTCTCGCGAGCCGCGTTTGGTGTCATCGGCAATATCGCTCCAGCGACTTTTATGGTTTTTGCCCGTTTGGCTGCCACGGCAGTTGTGGGACTGGTGCTTGCCCTTGGAATCCTAGAGTTCACCCCACTGCTCTCCGAAACAGTCGCTCTAAATCTCGGGGGCTCGAAGATTTCGGTAAGCAGCGCCTTCCCGATTCTGGCCGCCGCAGTTCTCCTCGCTTTTGGACTTTCGCTAGTGCGTGGCCAGGCCAGGTTTGTTCTCAGCCTCATTTTTGCGATTCTCAGCGTGCTGACTGCAACCGCGATAACGACTCTTGGGTATCTAAACGTTCAGTCGATTTTTGCACTCACCGGGGCAGCGGATGGAGCTCAGGCGCTGGGCATCGCCAGCAGCATCATGGTTCTCCTCGGATTGCTGTGGGGAAGCGCTGCCGTTGACGAAAACACCGATTTGCGCCGCGGCACCATGGGAGCCAAGCTGCTTGCGAACGGAATCTTCAACTGGATTTTCATTGGTGGTTTAGCACTGGTGAGCGGATTCGCGCTCACCAAACTGACGCTCAGCCCGATTCTCGAACTATCCATGCTCGTCATGTATGCCGTCCTGTTGATTGCGTTGCTTTCGCATCTAATTGCCCGCAACGCGGCATCGCTTTCGGGCTTGGGAATTCGGAAAGTTGGTGTCGGTTCGCACCTGATAGTGGTCTTCATTACCCTCCTGATTGCGGTAGCTCTCCTGTTGCGTTTGGGCACAGATGGGCTCTGGTACAACCTCCTCGGATACCTCCCAGTGATTGGTGTTCCAGTGATCGCTTGGCTCGGTATTTTTGGTGCTGACACTCTGCTTCGGAGAAGGGATTACCACGAGGTTTCGCTTCAGCGCTCGTACGGCTTCTACGGCAAGGTCAACTGGTTCAACCTCCTCGGCTGGCTTGTCGCTACGGCGGCTGGACTCGGTCTCATCCGAAGCTCGCTCGTCGAGTTCTCATGGCTGGGGTACCTGACCACGCCACTGAATCTGGCTCAGCCACTCATCGATGCCCAACTGGGAGTCTGGGTTGCCCTGTTCCTGGGCGCTCTGTTCCCGGTTATTTTCACCATTCCGAGAGTTCGTAACCAGGAGCGCGAAACCGAGGCAATTGAGTCGCGCAGAACCGATCTAGTTGAAGTCTTGGGAGACTTTCAGTGACCCAGCTTCAGCAGCTGCTCGAAAGTTTTGAGCGGCGTTTTCCGCTTGCCGGTGCGGAAGAGTGGGATCGACCAGGTTTGGTCGTTGGAAATCCTGGTCAGCAGGTATCTCGTGTCCTCCTCACAGTTGATGTGACGGCTGCCGTGGTAGCCGAGGCAGTGGCCGAAGGTTTCGATCTGATTTTTTCCCACCACCCCTATTTGCTCAAAGGCGTTAGCAGTGTCGCCGAGACTGGCCCAAAGGGGTCTGTCCTAACTCAGGCAATTCGCGCCGAGCTTGCAATCTACTCAGCACACACGAACGCGGACATCGTTGAAGACGGAGTCAGCGACACCATTGCGAAGCGCTTGGGATTGAGCGGAATTACACCGCTGGTTGCGACCGGCCCTCAAACTGGCCACGGTCGAATTGGATACCTAGATGAGGCCCAAACCCTTGGCGAGTTTGCAAGGCAACTTGCCAAAACCTTTCCCGCAACGGCAAGTGGCATCCGCGTTGCTGGCGATTACAATGCGCCAATCGAGAAGGTTGCGCTCTGCGGTGGTGCTGGAGATTCATTTATCTCACAAGCTCTCGAGGTGGGCGCGGATGTCTACATCAGCTCGGATCTTCGGCATCACGTTGTGCTCGACGCTAGAGAGTTTTCGACCGTAGGCCGCCCAGCTCCCGCCATCATCGATGTCTCACACTGGGCATCGGAATGGCTTTGGCTAGAGCAGGCGGCTGGGGAACTGCGTACACTTCATCCTGAGGTAGCTTTTGAGGTTTGCGACCTGCGCACAGATCCTTGGGATTTCGCGGTCACTCAGTAGTTTCACCCAAGAAGATTCGGGAAAAGAGCCACATGAAGGTCAGTCAGCAGCAGCTTCAGGATTTGCTCGAACTCAGTTCGATGGACATCCAGATGGCTCGTGCCAGAGCTGCAGTGACGAGCCTGGGTAACAGCCCTGAACTTGCAGAGGCCGAGGCCAATTGGCGACAGAGTGGTGCGGATTTTATCGCTGCAAATAACGCGGTCGAGTCGCTGCAGAGTGAACTGACACGTGTTGAGGCAGATCTGACGGTGGTAGAGCAAAGAGTTGCGCGTGACAAGACCGCGATGCAAGCCAGTTCGAATGCCAAAGAGGTAACTGGTTTGGAACACGAGTTGGCTACCTTGGCCCGTCGTAAAGGTGAACTTGAAGATGCGTCACTTGCCATCATGGAGCAGTTGTCCGAATTGGAGCAGCACGCAGCCACGGTAAAGGAGCAGCGCAGCTCGGTAGAGGAAGCCCTTCAAGCTCTTCGCGCCAAGTTGCAGGCCGAGCACAACAAATTGGTTAGCGGTATTGAGTTATCAGCGGCGGAGCGAGCCAAAACCGCTGCTCGATTGCCTCACGAGCTGCTCGAGCTCTATGCGGCTAAATCTAAGCGCGGTGTACCGGTTGGGCGCTTGGTCTCGCGGGAGTGCGGCGCCTGTCACATGACGATAACTGCGAGCGCCTACACCGAGTTGAGCGCAGCGGCACCCGATGTACTGATCACCTGCCCGGAGTGCTCGGCAATCCTGGTTCGCTGATGCGCAGTCTTGTTATCGAGGCCGATGGCGGGTCGAGGGGAAACCCAGGACCGGCTGGTTCTGGTGCTCTCGTCTTTGATCGAGACACCGGTGAAGTGATCGCGGAGATCTGCGATTACATCGGAGTTGCCACCAATAACGTGGCTGAATACCGGGCACTTTTAGCTGGCATTTCGGCCGCCCTTGAAGTAGATGCGGGGGCAAAGCTCGAGGTTCGCATGGACTCGAAGCTGGTCATTGAACAAATGTCCGGTGGCTGGAAAATCAAGCACCCAGACATGCAGGCTCTGGCAATAGAGATCCACTCGTTGCTCGCCGGTCGTCCAGTGAGTTGGGTTTGGGTGCCGAGAGAGCAAAACGGCAGGGCTGACGCTCTGGCCAATGAGGCGATGGATGCGAAAACCTCCAGCATTAGGTGGCACGGCACCTCAACCAGCCCAGTAGCCCAATCGCCCAGGAACCCAGCATCTGCCGAGTTCAATAATCTCCTTCCGAGTTCGGTTCGTGCCCCGCAGGGCGTCACAAAACCACTGACCACGGTGGTTCTGGTGCGTCACGGAAGGACAGCCCTCACCGAATCGAAGCGCATCAGCGGTTCAACTGGCGCTAACCCCGGACTCTCCGATGCTGGTTGGTCCGATGCGCGTTCGGTCGCGGCTGAACTGGAACGCTTTGGCAAGAGCGGCCCTTGGTCGCATCTCGAACCCATCACCAGCATTGTGGCCTCGCCCATGCAGCGCACCATGGACACAGCTTCATCCGTTTCGACCGCGCTAGGTGGTTTGGCCGTAATTCCGATGCCGGGCTTTCGCGAGATCAGTTTTGGCAGCTGGGATGGTCTAACGAATGAGGAAGCCTTGGCACAGGATCCTGCGCTATTTGAAGCGTGGAGAGGATCCTGGGAGGTTTCACCACCGGGAGGCGAGTCACTGCGCGAATTCGATGACCGCATCAGAGCGGCGAGAAACGCGCTACTTGAGAATTACGTCGGTCAGACGGTCGCTTTAGTGGCACACGTTATGCCGATTCGGGCCATGCTCCGCTTTGCAATGGCGGCAGATGTTGAGGCCTATTGGCGCCCAGTAATCGCTCCATGCAGCATCACCATCCTGCGTTTCTGGGGCGATGAAGCGGCCGAGGTTCTGGCCGTGAACTCTACTGCCCACTTGACCTCGCGCCTAAACTAGGAAGCGGTTGGGTCGATCAGGCGATCGCGGCGGGAAACCGACGAGGAACGTCCGGGCTCCAGAGAGCACAGCGGTGGGTAACACCCACCCGGGGTAACCCGCGAGCAAGTGCAACAGAAAGTAGACCGCCACCTTCATCGGTGGTAAGGGTGAAACGGTGGTGTAAGAGACCACCAGCAGTTTGGGTGACCAGATTGGCTAGGTAAACCTCGCTGGGAGCAAGACCACGCAGGAAGCAACGGTGCGGCTCGTACCGCTTCCGGGTAGGTTGCTTGAGCGCTGGGGTAACTCAGCGTCTAGATAGATGATCGTCCTAGACAAAACCCGGCGTATCGATCGGCCCAACCGCCCACTTGCCAGTCGGCCCGCTCTACTGCTGGCTTTTGTCTGCGGCGATCCAAGCCGCCCCGAGGATTCCAGCGTTGTTCCGCTTCTGTGCTGGGATAATCGGCGCTTTGAGACGCAACTTGGGTAGGAATTGCTCGTGCTGCTTGCTAACCCCGCCGCCGACAATAATCAGGTCCGGGCTGAAGAGCGCTTCAACTCTGGAGAAGTAGGTCTGTAGCCTTTCAGCCCAGGTATCCCAGGAGAGGTTTTCGCGCTCTTTGGCAGCAAAACTGGCCTTCGTCTCGTAATCAACCCCCTCGATCTCCAAATGGCCGAGTTCAGCGTTGGGGACTAGGTGCCCGTTGACGAAAAGTGCGGTGCCAATGCCGGTTCCTAGCGTCGTCATGAAGACTAAGCCACGCTGCTTCCTGCCCGCACCAAACTTCATCTCAGCCACTCCAGCGGCATCGGCGTCGTTGAGCACGTGGACCTTACGCCCGAGCCGCTGCTCGAAGAGTGTGACCGCGTCTAGCCCAATCCACGACTTGTCAACGTTCGCAGCGGACTGCGTAAAACCGTGCTGAACCACAGCCGGGAAGCAGATTCCGACCGGGGCCAGGCGTGATGCCCCCATGCCTTCAATGAGCGTTGCAACCACATCAGCGATATCGTTTGGCTTACCGCCCGCAGGCGTTTCGACGCGAACCCGATCACCGATCAGTGAACCTTTTCGAACGTCTACGAGAGCCGCCTTAATCCCGGTGCCACCGATGTCGATTCCAATTGCTCTTTTGGTCATGGCTTCCTGCTAGTTAGGGGAGAGTGAGGATTTCGGCACCGGATTCGGTGACCACAAGGGTGTGTTCAAACTGTGCGGTGATGCTTTTGTCTCTGGTGGTGACAGTCCAGTTGTCTGGCCACATGTCCCACTCGTGGGTGCCCAGCGTCAGCATCGGTTCAATCGTGAAGACCATCCCAACCTCCATGACATCGGAATAGTTGGGGGCTGAGTCGTAGTGCGGAATAATCAAGCCGCTGTGGAAGCTTTCGCCGATTCCGTGCCCGGTGAAATCCCGAACTACGCCGTAACCGAAGCGTTTTGCGTAAGCCTCGATGCTTCGCCCGATTATGTTTACTTCTCGTCCCGGAGCTACCGAGGCGATTCCGCGCTGCAGCGCCAGCTCTGTTCGCTCCACCAGCTCGGTGATTTCTTTATTGGCTTCCCCGACGATGAAAGTGCGGTTCGTGTCACCGTGGAAACCATCTTTGAATGCGGTGATGTCGATGTTTACGATGTCTCCCTCTAGCAGAACCGTATTGTCGGGAATGCCGTGGCAGATCACCTCGTTTATCGAGCTGCAGAGCGACTTGGGGTAGCCGCGGTATCCGAGGGTTGATGGGTATGCGCCAGCAGAAATCACAAACTCGTGACCGATTTGATCCAATTCATCGGTGGTGACTCCGGGTTTTATAGCAGCCCCAACTGCGAGCGTTGCCTGCGCTGCAATCTTTCCAGCCGCGCGAATCTTTTCGATGGCTTCGGGGGTCTGCACGTAGCTGCCCCGGTACTTAGCTGGCGCTGTTTTGCCCACGTATTCGGGACGCTTGATGCCCGCCGGCACTGAACGAAGAGGCGATATTTGCCCCGGTAGCAGGTGACCGGTCTTGGCGTCGCGAGGCATGGGGTTAGTCTATACCACATGACCCAACCCACTGATTTGGACAGCGACGCCCCGCAGGAGGCTTACTGGTTCAACCTCAAAAAAGGCCTGGTGGAACGAGGCCTTTTGACGCCAGCACCGGATCGAGTTGGGCCCTTTGCTACCGCGGCGGAGGCAAGCCGGGCACTGGAAATTATTCGAGAACGAGCCCGTGCTTGGCAGGAGGAAGAGTCAGCCGAGGATTAGGGCTTACTCGAAAGAGTGGTCGGCGGTTGGGAAACTTCCCGCTGCGATTTCTTCCCGATAGCTCTTTGCCGCGCTGGTGAGTGTTTCGTGAAGTGTTGCGAAACGCTTCACGAACTTACGTGGCTTTCCGCCATCCAAACCAGCCA
>JACCDQ010401656.1_pt1 | contig 17147 bp, 15 predicted proteins | sample 7446031 | NCBI WGS metagenome assembly JACCDQ01 (sample SAMN15323442, study PRJNA562643) | freshwater metagenome | isolation source: river surface water | place: USA:Blue River Watershed | collected 2017-08-17
CTGCAGCAGGTACAGGCCCTTCAGGATGCCCTCTTCCTGCCCCGGCTTCATGCCCGGATGCGCGTAGTTCTCGTTCATCAGCGTGATGTAATAGAACACGTCTTCCTGCTTCTCGACCATGCGCTTCAGGCCGTCCTGCAGGATCACCGCGACTTCATGCGCGAAGGTCGGGTCGTACGGCATGCAGTTCGGGATGGTCGACGCCAGCACGTGGCTGTGACCGTCTTCGTGCTGCAGGCCTTCGCCGTTCAGCGTGGTGCGGCCCGCAGTGCCGCCAAGCAGGAAGCCGCGTGCGCGCATGTCGCCGGCAGCCCACGCGAGGTCGCCGATACGCTGCAGCCCGAACATCGAGTAGAAGATGTAGAACGGGATCATCACGCGGTTGTTCGTCGAGTATGACGTCGCCGCAGCGATCCACGAGCTCATCGCGCCTGCTTCGTTGATGCCTTCCTGCAAAATCTGGCCGGCCTTGTCCTCGCGGTAGTAGCTGACCTGGTCCTTGTCGACCGGCTCGTACAGCTGGCCCTGCTGGTTGAAGATGCCGATCTGGCGGAAGAAGCCTTCCATGCCGAAGGTACGGGCTTCGTCAACGAGGATGGGCACGACGCGCGGAGCGAGCTCCTTGTCGCGCAGCAGCACGGTCAGTGCGCGCACATAGGCTTGCGTGGTCGAGATCTCGCGGCCTTCGGCGGTCGGATCGAGGATCGCCTGGAAGGCAGCCAGGTCCGGCACCGACAGTTTCTCTTCGGCCTGGCGGCGGCGCTGCGGCAGGTAGCCGCCGAGCTGCTTGCGGCGCTCGTGCAGGTATTTCATTTCCGGCGCGTCATCGGCCGGCTTGTAGAACGGCACCTCGTGCAGCTTGTCGTCCGGGATCGGGATGCCGAAGCGGTCGCGCATCTCGCGGATCGCCTGGTCGTCGAGCTTCTTGGTCTGGTGCGCGGTATTGCGTGCCTCGCCGGACTTGCCCATGCCGTAGCCCTTGACGGTCTTCGCCAGGATCACGGTCGGCTGACCCTTCTTCTCCTGCGCCGCCTTGTACGCTGCGTAAATCTTGTGCGGGTCGTGGCCGCCGCGGGTCAGGCGCCAGATGTCGTCGTCCGACATGTTGGCCACCAGCTCGAGCGCGCGCGGATCCTTGCCGAAGAAATGCTTGCGCACGTACGCGCCGTCCTTCGCCTTGTAGTTCTGGTACTCGCCGTCGACGGTTTCCATCATGATCCGCTGCAGCACGCCGTCCTTGTCGCGCGCCAGCAGGTCATCCCAGTTCGAGCCCCAGATCACCTTGATCACGTTCCAGCCCGCGCCGCGGAAGTCGGCCTCGAGCTCCTGCATGATCTTGCCGTTGCCGCGCACCGGGCCGTCAAGACGCTGCAGGTTGCAGTTGATGACGAACACGAGGTTGTCGAGCATCTCGCGGCCGGCCATGCCGATCGCGCCCATCGATTCCGGCTCGTCCATCTCGCCGTCGCCGCAGAATGCCCACACCTTGCGGTTCGCGGTGTCGGCGATCTGGCGTGCATGCAGGTACTTCAGGAAGCGTGCCTGGTAGATAGCCATGAGCGGGCCGAGGCCCATCGACACGGTCGGGAACTGCCAGAAATCCGGCATCAGCTTCGGGTGCGGATACGACGACAGGCCCTTGCCGTCGACTTCGCGGCGGAAATTCAGCATCTGGTCGTCGGTGATGCGGCCTTCGAGATAGGCGCGCGCATAGATGCCGGGCGACGAATGGCCCTGGATGTACAGCAGGTCGCCGCCGTGGTTTTCGTCCGGCGCATGCCAGAAATGGTTGAAACCGATGCCGAGCATGTTGGCCAGCGACGCGAAGCTGGAGATGTGGCCGCCGAGGTCGCCGTCGGTGCGGTTCGCACGGACCACCATCGCCATCGCGTTCCAGCGCATGTACGAACGCAGCCGCTCTTCGTATTCCAGGTTGCCCGGGCAGTGCTCGCCAAGGTGCGCCGGAATCGTGTTCACGTACGCAGTATTGCTGGAGAACGGGATGTGCGCGCCGCGACGGCGCGCGAGGTCCACCATGCGCTCAAGCAGATAGTGTGCGCGCTCCGCGCCTTCGTGCTCGATGACGGACTCGAGGGCGTCGAGCCACTCACGGGTTTCCATTACATCGGGATCGTTGGCGGCTTGCGCCAGGATGGTGTCGATTTGCGCTGCCATGAGAGTCTCCTGGGTTCTTGTCGAGGCCGGTTTCAGGGAGTGCCGGCAGATTCACCTTACAGCGAAATCTGGCGGAATTTCAATGGCGCGGAGTGTAGCAGGACTTGCAGGGTTTTTCAAAATACGGTAAATGATTTCATTATGTGGAATACCGCTAAGGAAAAGCCGTACAAACAGCCGTACCAACCGACACTCAGCCGGACACTCTATAGTGCGCGCGGATTGCGCCCGATCGGGGAACGACAAGGCTTTGCTGCGCATCAAACGGCGGCCCCGGGGGCGCGCAGGGTTGGCCGCAGCGCGCCTTGACCCGCACCAACGGGGCCCCGCTCTTATAATGGCTGTTTGCTCACACTCACCCACACCGCAAGATCCCATGTCCGCAAAAATCATCGATGGAAACCAGCTGTCGCGCGAGTTGCGCACCGAAGTCGCGCGGCGCGCGGCCGCCCTGACCGCCCGCGGTCATCAGCCCGGCCTCGCCGTGGTGCTGGTCGGCGACAATCCTGCGTCGCAAGTCTATGTGCGCAACAAGGTCAAGGCCTGCGAGGACAACGGCATCCATTCGGTGCTGGAAAAATATGACGCCAGCCTGTCGGAGGCCGAACTGCTGGCGCGGGTCGATGCGCTGAACCGCGACCCGAAGATCAACGGCATCCTGGTGCAGCTGCCGCTGCCCGCGCACATCGATGCGCACAAGGTGATCGAAGCGATCGCGCCGGAAAAGGATGTCGACGGTTTCCATATCAGCAACGCCGGCCTGCTGATGACGGGCCAGCCGCTGTTCCGCCCGTGCACGCCGTACGGCGTGATGAAGATGCTGGAGTCGATCGACTATCCGGTGCGCGGCGCGCATGCGGTGGTGGTCGGCGCATCGAACATCGTCGGCAAGCCGCAGGCGATGATGCTCTTGCAAGCGGGCGCGACCGTCACCATCTGCAATTCGAAGACGCGCGACCTCGGCCACCATACGCGTGACGCCGACATCCTCGTCGTCGCCACCGGCAAGCGGAACATCGTCACGGCCGACATGGTCAAGCCGGGAGCGGTGGTGATCGACGTCGGCATGAACCGCGACGACGCCGGCAAGCTGTGTGGCGACGTCGACTTCGCGCCGACCGCCGAAGTGGCCGGCTGGATCACGCCGGTGCCCGGCGGCGTCGGCCCGATGACGATCACCATGCTGCTCGTGAACACGATCGAGGCTGCCGAGCGCGTCGCTGCAGCAAGCTGAATCACACCGGATACTGAACATACTGAACCCATGACGACCAACGCCCTGCTCGACTTTACCGACCTGCCCCGTTTCGACCTGTTCCAGCCGGACCAGGTAACGCCGGCGATTGCGCAACTGCTGGACGACGCGCGCCGCGTCGTCAGCCAGCTGGAAGCGGCCGATGCGCCGGCCGGCTGGGACCAGTTCGTCGTGCCGCTGGAAGCCGTCACCGAAAAGCTCGGCCGCGCGTGGGGCGTGGTCGGCCACCTGAACGCGGTGGTCGATACGCCCGAGCTGCGCGCCGCGTACAACGAGAACCTGCCGAAGGTCACCGAGTTCTGGACCGAGCTCGGCCAGAACCTGAAGCTGTTTGAAAAATACAAGGCGCTGCAGGCCAGTCCCGAATACGCGACGCTGCCGGCGGCGCGCAAGAAGATCATCGACAACGCAGTGCGCGACTTCCGACTCGGCGGCGCCGAGCTGCCGGACGACAGCAAGGCGCGCTTTGCCGAGATCCAGGAACAGCAGGCGGCGCTGTCGACGCGCTTTTCCGAGAACGTGCTCGACGCGACCAATGCGTACGAACTGATCATTGACGACGAGGCGCGGCTGGCCGGGCTGCCGGACGACGTGAAGCAGGCCGCGCGCGCGTCGGCCGAGCGCGAAGGCAAGGCGGGCTGGCGCTTCACGCTGCACTTCCCTTCTTACTTCCCGATCCTGCAATACGCGGATGACCGCGCGCTGCGCGAGACCATCTACCGCGCGAATGCGACCAAGGCGTCTGAGCTGGGCGCGAACCCGGACTGGGACAACACGCAGAACATCGTCGAGATACTGAAGCTGCGCGACGAAGAAGCGAAGCTGCTCGGCTATGCGAACTTCGCCGAAGTGTCGCTGGTGCCGAAAATGGCGACCGCGCCGCAGCAAGTGATCGGCTTCCTCGACGACCTCGCGCAGCGCGCGCGTCCGTTCGCCGAGAACGATCTGGCCGAACTGCGCGCTTTCGCGAAGGCAGAGCTGGGCCTGGACAAGCTCGAGGCCTGGGACGTCACGTATGCATCGGAAAAGCTGCGCGAACAGCGCTATGCGTTCTCCGAGCAGGAAGTGAAAATGTACTTCCCCGAGCCGAGGGTCGTCGGCGGCCTGTTCCGCCTGATCCAGAACATGTTCGGCGTCGACATCAAGCCCGACAGCAGCCCGGTCTGGCATCCGGACGTGCAGTTCTTCTGCATCAAGAAGCAGGGCCGGGTGATCGGCCAGTTCTACCTCGACCTGTATGCGCGCAGCGGCAAGCGCGGCGGCGCATGGATGGACGATGCGCGCGGCCGCAAGAACCTCGGCGGCGACGTGCAGACGCCGATCGCCTACCTGACCTGCAATTTCACTGAACCGGCCATCGTCAACGGCGTGAAGAAGCCCGCCTACTTCACGCATGACGAAGTGATCACGCTGTTCCACGAATTCGGCCACGGCCTGCATCACATGCTGACTGCCGTCGATGAGCTCGGCGTGTCCGGCATCTCGGGCGTCGAATGGGACGCGGTCGAGCTGCCGTCGCAGTTCATGGAGAACTTCTGCTGGGAATGGGACGTGCTGCAGCACATGACCGCGCATGCCGACACCGGCGCGCCGCTGCCGCGCGCGCTGTACGACAAGATGATCGCCGCAAAGAACTTCCAGTCCGGCCTGCAGATGCTGCGACAGGTCGAGTTCTCGCTGTTCGACATGCACCTGCACTTTGACCATGACCCGAACGGCAGCCAGAGCGTCGCCGACGTGCTGGCCGACGTGCGCCATCGCGTCGCCGTCATCATCCCGCCGGCGTTCAACCGCTTCCAGAATTCGTTCTCGCACATCTTCGCCGGCGGCTATGCGGCCGGCTACTACAGCTACAAGTGGGCCGAGGTGCTGTCGGCCGACGCATACGGCGCATTCGAGGAAGCGCAGGGCGACCCGAACCGCCTGGCCGAGACCGGCATCGCGTTCCACCGCGAGATCCTGTCGGTCGGCGGCTCGCGCAGCGCGCTGGAATCGTTCACCGCGTTCCGCGGACGCGAGCCGAGCATCGATGCGCTGCTGCGCCACAACGGCATGGTGCAGGCCAACGGATGACCCGCGTCGACTTCCACAGCAAAGTGCCGGACAAGATCGCCTATGCGTGCCGGCTGGTGCGCAAGGCGCGCGCGGCCGACATGAAAGTCGTGCTGTTTGCCGCCGACCGCGCGCAGCTGGCGGCGCTCGACGAGGCGCTGTGGACCTTCTCCGAACAGGACTTCGTGCCGCATGTGATGGCCGGTGACGAGCTCGCTGCGATGACGCCGGTGATCCTCGCGCACGACGCCGGACAGGAGCTGCCGCATCACCAGGTACTGGTCAACCTGTCGCGCGAGACGCCCGCGCATTTCGCGCGCTTCGAACGGATGTTCGAAATCGTGTCGACTGATGACGACGACCTGCTCGCGGGACGCGCACGCTACCGGCAGTACCAGCAGCGCGGCTATCCGCTCACTCATTTTGAGGCTGACAAATCATGAACGAACAAGACCTCGACATTCCGCTGCTGACCGACATCATCGAGCAGCCCGCCACGGCTGCGCCGGTACGCGAAGCCGCGCCGGCGGCGTCGCTCGGGCCGCTCGAGGAAGCGCTGGCCGAGCGGCTCGCCGCCGGGCTGGCAATACAAGTGCCCATCCTCGTCGAGAGCGCGCTGCGCGAACAGCTGTCCGCTGCCCTCGGTGCGAAGCTGCAGGCCGAGCTGCTGACCGCACTGACGAATGCGCTGCCGGCAGCGGCAACGGCGGCGGCGGCGGAACTTTCGGCACAAGTCGCGTACCAAGTCGGCGGATTGCTCGAGCAGCGGCTGCAGAGCGACGTACGCGAGGCGGTCGCCAAAGAGGTCGCCCGACTGAACGCCCCGACGTACTGAGCGCGCGGCAATCCTGACAGCATTCATCGCACTCCATCGCCCCCCGCCTGATCGCATCACACAGGGTTCAACATGAAAGTCATCGTCCTCGGTGCAGGCATCGTCGGCACCGCTTCCGCATGGTTCCTGCAAAAGGCAGGCCATGAGGTCACCGTCATCGACCGCCAGCCGGGCGCCGCGCAGGAAACCAGCTTTGCGAACGGCGGACAGATCTCGGTGTCGCATGCGGAACCGTGGGCGAATCCGTCGGCGCCGCTGAAGCTGCTGAAGTGGCTCGGCCGCGAGGATGCGCCGCTGCTGTTCCGGCTGCGTCCCGAATGGCTGCAATGGCGCTGGGGCATGGCCTTCCTGCGCGAGTGCACGCCGGCGCGGACCGCGCACAACATCCGCCAGATCATCGCGATCGCCGAATACAGCCGGCAGACGCTGCAGGCCGTGCGCGCCGAGACCGGCATCGCCTACGATTGCGAGACGCGCGGCATCCTGCATTTCTATACCGACGAGGCCGAATTCAGGCAGTCGCTGCCTGCGGCGCAACTGATGCGCGATCTCGGCTGCCCGCGCCAGACCATCTCGGCCGACGAAGTCGTGCGCATCGAGCCGGCGCTGGCGCCGATCCGCCAGAAGATCGCCGGCGGCGACTACACCGCCACCGATGAATCCGGCGACATTTACAAATTCACCACCGGTCTCGCGCAGCGCTGCGTCGAGGCCGGCGTGCAGTTCGTGTTCAACACCACCGTCACGCGCCTGCTGACCGAAGGCAGCGGCGCAGCTGCGCGCATTGCCGGCATTGAAGTGATCGACGAGCATGGCCGCCACCGGCAGCTGCATGCCGACAGCTATGTGCTGGCCATGGGCAGCTTCTCGCAGCCGCTGGCCCGCGACATCGGCATCGACCTGATGCTCTATCCGGGCAAGGGCTATTCGGCGACCTACCAGGTGAAGGACAGCGAGCTTGCGCCGCATGTATCGCTGACCGACGATGGCTACAAGCTGGTGATCTCGCGCCTCGGCGACCGCCTGCGCGTGGCCGGCACGGCCGAGCTGAACGGCTACACGCGCGAGCTGAACCCGGTGCGCTGCGAGGCGATCACGCGCCGCACGCGCGAGCTGTTCCCGGGCGCCTGCGACTACGACAATCCGCAGTACTGGACCGGCTTGCGCCCGCTGACGCCGTCGAACGTCCCCTATATCGGCAAGACGAAATTCTCAAACTTCTTCCTGAACACCGGCCACGGCACGCTGGGCTGGACGATGGGCTGCGGCTCGGGCAAGGCGATTGCCGACATCGTCTCCGGCCGCCGCCCGGACGTGGACTTCGCTTTCACCGGCATGGTGCGCACGCACGGCGACCGGCCGCTGATCTCGGTGCCGGCGAAAAGCTGAATCGATGGTAGCGGCCGCTGATCGCCGCCGGCAGCGCCGGCCGATCGTGGCCTTTATGCGTCTGCAATTGCCACTGGCGCAATTCTTGTATTACCTTTTGCGCTGGCAGCCCCATACCAACTATTCAGCCCACTGCGGAGACCATCAATGCGCCTTTCCACCATCAGCCTTTCCCTGCTCGCCCTGATCGCCGCCGAGGCCGGAGCGCAGGAGTCCGTTGTGAAGATCGGCCACGTCGGTCCGCTGTCCGGTCCGATTGCCCACCTCGGCAAGGACAACGAAAACGGCGCAAGGATGGCGGTTGATGTGCTGAACGCGAAAGGCGTGACGATCGGCGGCAAGAAAATGAAGTTCCAGCTGCTGGCCGAGGATGACGGCGCAAACCCGCAGCAGGCGACCGCCGTCGCGCAGAAGCTCGCCGATGCGAAAGTCGCCGGCGTGATCGGCCACCTGAATTCGGGCACGACGATTCCTGCATCAAAAATCTATAACGATCACGGCATACCGCAGATCTCGCCGTCGTCGACCAACCCGAAGTACACGCAGCAGGGTTACAAGGGCGCGTTCCGGGTGGTGGCCAATGACGGCCAGCTCGGTGGCGCGCTCGGCCGCTACGCGGCCAACACGCTGAAGATCAAGAATGTCGCGATCATCGACGACCGTACCGCCTACGGGCAGGGCGTCGCGGACGAATTCGCGAAGGCCGCGAAGGCGGCCGGCATCAAGGTGGTGGGCCGCCAGTACACGAATGACAAGGCCACCGATTTCAATGCCATCCTTACCGCGATCAAGGGCAAGGCGCCGGACCTCGTTTTCTTCGGCGGCATGGATGCGGTCGGCGGGCCGATGCTGCGCCAGATGAAGCAGCTCGGCGTCAACGCGAAATTCATGGGCGGCGACGGCATCTGCACCGAACAGCTGCCGTCGCTGGCCGGCGCGGGCATCGGCGACGACCAGGTGGTCTGCGCGGAAGCGGGCGGCGTCGAGGAGAGCCAGAAGAAAACGATGGAGAACTTCCGCGCGGACTATCGCAAGAAATTCGGCGTGGACGTGAAACTGTATGCGCCGTATGTGTATGACGCGGTGATGGTGATGGCCGATGCGATGCAGCGCGCGAATTCGGCCGAGCCGGCGAAATACCTGCCGGAGCTGGCGAAGAGCCGCTATCAGGGCGTGACCGGCCTGATCGAGTTCGATGCGCGCGGCGACATGAAGACCGGCACGCTGACGCTGTACACCTTCAGGGGCGGCAAGCGCGCGCAGATCGCGGTCGTCCACTGACGGCGCCGCATGCGCAGGCCCCGTCGCTGCGGCGGCGGGACGAAAAAAAAGCGCTTCGACTGAAGCGCTTTTTTTGATCCGGCCGAAGGATTACTTCAGGCCCAGGATCCATTTCGCCAGCGTGTGCGCCTCGGCGTCCGACACTTGCGGGTTGGCCGGCATCGGGATCGCGCCCCAAACGCCGCTGCCGCCCTTCTGGATCTTCGTGGCCAGCTTGCCTTCTGCGGACTTGTCGCCCTTGTACTTGGCAGCGACTTCCTTGTAGCCCGGGCCGACCAGCTTGGCGTCGACCGAGTGGCAAGCCAGGCAGTTCTTTTCTTTAGCCAGCTGCTCGTTGGCAAATGCGGCGTTCGATGCCAGAGCTGCGACTGCTGCCACGGCGACCAGGATGTGTTTCATGACTCTCTCCAATTAGGTAAAAGTGGCAGGATTTTACTCGAATTCCGCTTCCTGCTCAGGACGGAAATTAGCACCACCGCAAGCGATTTGCCTGCGGTGGTTACATTCCATCACACGATATTGTCAGTCGGTGACAGCGCCACGGCTGGCCGTCGATGCCAGTTTGGCAAACTTGGCCAGCACGCCGCGCGTGTACTTCGGCGCCGGCGGCGTCCAGGCCTTGCGGCGGCGCTCCAGCTCCTCGTCGGACACGTTCACCTGAATCAGCAGCTTGTGCGCATCGATCGTGACCGAATCACCTTCCTGCACCAGCGCGATATTGCCGCCGACCGCAGCTTCCGGCGCGACGTGACCGACCACCATGCCCCAGGTACCGCCGGAGAAACGGCCGTCGGTGATCAGGCCAACCGATTCACCGAGGCCCTTGCCGACCAGCGCCGACGTCGGCGACAGCATTTCCGGCATGCCCGGGCCGCCCTTCGGGCCCAGATAACGCAGCACGACCACGTCGCCGGCGTTGATCTTGCCCGCCAGGATGGCGTCCATTGCGGTCGGCTCGTCGTCGAACACGCGTGCCGGGCCGGTGATCGCCGGGTTCTTCAGGCCGGTGATCTTTGCGACGCAGCCTTCGGTGGCGAGGTTGCCCTTCAGGATCGCGAGGTGACCTTCTTCATACAGCGCTTTGTCGAGCGGCATGATCACGTCCTGGTCAGCGCGCGGCTGGTCCGGCACGTTCGCCAGTTCCTCGGCGATGGTCTTGCCGGTGATGGTCATGCAGTCGCCGTGCAGCAGGCCTGCGTTCAGCAGGAGCTTCATCACTTGCGGCACGCCGCCGGCGGTGTGCAGGTCGGTCGCCAGGTATTTGCCGGACGGCTTCATGTTGCAGATGACCGGCACTTTCTTGCGCATGCGCTCGACGTCGTCGATGGTCCACTCAACCTGCGCCGCGTGCGCGATCGCCAGGTAGTGCAGCACGGCGTTGGTCGAACCGCCGGTCGCCATGATCACCGCCATCGCATTCTCGATCGACTTGCGGGTGATGATGTCGCGCGGCTTGAGGTTGTTGCGGACCGCCTGCACCAGCACGCGAGCCGATTCCTCGGCCGAGCGCACTTTCTCGTCGTCCGGGTTGGCCATCGTCGACGAGTACAGCAGCGACATGCCGAGCGCCTCGAACGACGACGACATGGTGTTTGCGGTGTACATGCCGCCGCAGGAACCGGTCGACGGGCATGCATTCTTCTCGATGCCGTCGAAATCTTCCTGCGACATGTTACCGGCGGTGAACTGGCCGACGGCCTCGAATGCCGACACGATGTTCAGGTCGGTGCCCTTCCACTTGCCGGCCTTGATGGTGCCGCCGTACACATAGATGCCCGGCACGTTGGTGCGTGCCAGCGCGATCATCCCGCCCGGCATGTTCTTGTCGCAGCCGCCGATGACGACGACGCCGTCCATCCACTGGCCCTGCACGCAGGTCTCGATGCAGTCGGCGATGACTTCGCGCGAAATCAGCGAGTACTTCATGCCCTCGGTGCCCATCGACATGCCGTCGGAGATGGTCGGCGTGCCGAACACCTGCGGGTTCGCGCCCGACGCGCGGGTCGCGGCGATCGCGGCATCGGCCAGCTTCTGCAGGCCGGAGTTGCACGGCGTGATGGTGGAGTGGCCGTTGGCGATACCGATCATCGGGTTGCTGAAGTCTTCCTTCTTGTAGCCCATCGCGTAGTACATCGCGCGGTTCGGGCTGCGGGCTACGCCCTCGGTAATGTGTTTGGAACGTTCGTTGTCAGCCATGGCGTCTCCGGATGATCAGTTGTGGGTTTGCGAAGACCGTAACCATGCCTTGCGAACAAAATGCTGTCAAATATATGATTCGTCAGTTATTGATACTTTGCGCGAATCACTGAATGAACATCGAACTGCGCCAGCTGCGCTACTTCGTCGCGGTCGCCGAAGAGATGCACTTCGGCCGCGCCGCGCGGCGCCTGCACATGACGCAGCCGCCGTTGTCGCAGGCGATCCAGGCGCTGGAAGCAAATCTTGGCGCGGCGCTGTTCCTGCGCACGCGGCGCTCGGTCGCGCTGACCGCCGCCGGCGACGCGCTGCTGCCGGAAGCACGCCGGCTGCTGCTGCATGCCGAGGCGCTGCCGGCGCTGGCACGGCGCGCGGCGGCCGGCGAGACCGGCACGCTGTCGCTCGCATTCGTGTCGATCGCCGATTACAACCTGCTGCCGGACGCGTTGCGCGAATTCTCTGCCGCCTATCCGGCGGTGCAGGTATCGCTGCAGGAAGCCACCACCGACATCCAGCTCGAGATGCTGGCCGAGGGCGTGATCGACGCCGGCATCGTGATCGCGCCGCTGCCGGACACGACGATGCGCGAGATCGATTACCTGCCGCTGCTGTCCGAGCCGCTGGTGCTGGCGCTGCCCGAACACAGTCCGCACGCGCGGCGCGGCAAGATTTCGCTGAAACAGCTGGCCGACGAGCCGCTGGTGATTTTCCCGCGCCGGATCGGGCCGCGCTTCCAGGACCTGATCCTCAACTGCTTCCATGACGCCGGCATCACGCCGCGCATCGGCCAGGAAGCGATCCAGATGCAGACCATCGTCAGCCTGGTTTCGGCCGGCATGGGGTTTGCGCTTGTGCCACAATCCGTGTCCAACCTGAAGCGTCCCGGCGTGCAATATCGCGCGCTGCAGGAAGCGTCACCGAAGGTCGAATTCGGGCTCGCATGGCGGCGCGACAATACGTCGCCGGTGCTGGCCGCCTTCACCAAACTGCTGCGAAAGAAACGCTAGATGCTGATCCACCCGATGCCCGACCCGGTCGCATTCGCGATCGGCCCTCTTGCCGTGCGCTGGTATGGCCTGATGTACCTGGCCGCGTTCCTGCAGGTGATCCTGCTCGGCCGCGTGCGCGTGCGCCAGCCGCATGTGGCGGCAGGCGGCTGGAAGGCAGAGCACATCGAGGACATGCTGTTCTATGGCGTGCTCGGCGTGGTGCTCGGCGGGCGCCTCGGCGAAGTGCTGTTCTATCACCCGGCCTACTACCTCGCCAATCCGCTGGAGATCTTCGCGGTCTGGAAAGGCGGCATGTCCTTCCACGGCGGCTTCCTCGGCGTGCTGCTGGCGATGGCGTTGTGGGCGCACCGGCACGACCGCCGCTGGATGGAAGTGATGGACCTGATCGCGCCGCTGGTGCCGCTCGGCTATGCGTTCGGCCGCATCGGCAACTTCATCAATGCCGAACTGCCGGGCCGCGTCGCCGATGCGACGCTGCCGTGGGCGATGGTGTGGCCGAACGTGGACGCGCTGCCGCGCCACCCGTCGCCGGTCTATCAGGCGCTGGTCGACGGCGTGCTGCTGTTCATCGTGCTGTGGCTGTTTGCGCGCAAGCCGCGCCCCTACCTGGCCGTCAGCGGGCTGTTCGCAGCCGGCTACGGTTGCGCACGCTTCTTCACCGAATACTTCCGCACGCCCGACTATGAAGTCGGCGTGGGCGGCTGGACGATCTCGGCCGGACAGATGCTGTCGCTGCCGATGGTAGCGCTCGGCATCGCGCTGCTGGTCATCGCCTACACGAGAAAAACAACCCACAACGCCTGACAAGCCCGCCGCCATGAACGCAAACCTGTACGCACTGTTCCGCTCGCGCTTTCCGCAAGACCTCGACGATTGCTGGCTGGAGACGGCTGACGGTCACTATTACAGCTGGCGCGACCTCGAACGCGGCAGCGCGAAGATGGCGAACCTGCTGGCCAGCCTGAACCTGCCGGCCGGCGCGCGCGTCGCCGCGCAGGTAGAGAAGTCGCCGGAAGCGCTGATGCTGTACCTCGCAACCGTGCGCGCCGGCTTTGTCTACCTGCCGCTGAACACTGCCTACCGTTCCGCCGAGATGAGCTACTTCATTGAGAACGCGTCGCCGTCGGTGGTGGTCTGCACGCCGGGGAATTTCGGCTGGGTCACGCAGATCGCGTTCAAGGCCGGCGTCGCGCACGTGTTCACGCTCGACGAGCCGCACGGCGGCCGCAACAGCGGCACGCTGCTGTCACGCTCGGTGCATTTCGCCGACGAGTTCGACACCGTGCAGCGCGCGGCCGACGACCTCGCGGCCATTCTGTACACCTCCGGCACCACCGGCCGCAGCAAGGGCGCGATGCTCACGCACGGCAACCTCGCGTCCAACATCCGGGAGCTGCACAAGGCCTGGCGCTGGCAGCCGGGCGACGTGCTGCTGCATGCGCTGCCGCTGTTCCACATCCACGGCCTGTTCGTCGCCGCGCACGGTGCGCTGTACAACGGCAGCAAGATGATCTTCCTGCCGAAGTTCGACAGCGCCGACGTGATCCGACAGCTGCCGCGCAGCACCGTGTTCATGGGCGTGCCGACCTATTACGTGCGGCTGCTGTCCGACCCGGCGTTCACGCGCGACTGCAGCAGCAACATCCGGCTGTTCGTGTCCGGCTCGGCCCCGCTGCTGACCGAGACCTTCACGCAGTTTGCAGAGCGGACCGGCCACACCATCCTCGAGCGCTACGGCATGAGCGAGACGGCGATGCTGACCTCGAACCCGTATGACGGCGAGCGCCGCGCCGGCACCGTCGGTCCCGCCCTGCCGGGCGTGTCGGTGCGCGTGGTCGACAGCGCCGGACGGTCCTGCGCGGCGGGCGAGATCGGCGACATCCAGGTGAAAGGCCCGAACGTGTTCAAGGGCTACTGGCAGATGCCGGAGAAGACCGCCGAGGAATTCGCCGCCGACGGCTATTTCCGCACCGGCGACGTCGGCCGCCTCGACGCCGACGGCTACCTGTCGATCGTCGGCCGCAGCAAGGACCTGATCATCTCCGGCGGCTACAACGTCTATCCGAAAGAGATCGAGAGCGTGATCGACGACATGGAAGGCGTGCTCGAGTCTGCCGTGATCGGCGTGCCGCACGCAGACTTCGGCGAGGCGGTGACGGCCGTGGTGGTGCCGCGCGGCGGCGCGGCCCTGGCCGAGTCCGACATCATCGCGGCGTTGAAGTCGAAGATCGCGAACTTCAAGGTGCCCAAGCGCGTGCACGTCGTCGATGAACTGCCGCGCAACACGATGGGCAAGGTGCAGAAGAACCTGCTGAGGGAACGCTTCGGCAGCTAGGCCAGCGCGACGGCTGGCTCAGGGACTGGCTCAGGGGCTGACTCAGCGCAGCCCCTTGTACAGCATGTAGGCCGCCAGCCCGTACAGCATCAGTGCATACACGCGCTTGAGGCTCTTCACGTCGAGCGAGTGTGCAACGCGCGCGCCGACCGGCGCGGTCAGCACGGCTCCGGCCGACACCAGCCCGAGCGCGGGCAGGTAGAGGAAGCCCAGCGTGCCCTCGGGCAGCCTCGGTTCCTGCAGGCCGAAATAAATGTTCGACAGCGTCGCCGCCAGCGCGATCGGGAAACCGATCGCGGCACTGGTCGCGACCGCATTGTGGATGCGGACGTTACACCAGGTCATGAACGGCACCGAGATGAAACCGCCGCCCGCGCCGACCAGCCCGGACAGCGTGCCGATCACGAGGCTCACGCCCACCATGCCCGGCAGCTTCGGCAGTTCGCGCGTCGGCTTCGGCTTGCGGTCAAGCAGCATCTGCGTCGCCGAGAAGCTGATGAACAGTCCGAAGAACAGCGCCAGCGCCGTGGACGACAATTGCGCGCCAACCCACGGCCCCATCCATGAACCAATGAGGATGCCCGGGGCGAACTGCCGCACCACCGGCCACAGTACCGCACCATGCTTGTGATGCGCGCGCAGCGACGACATCGACGTGAACAGGATGATGGACAGCGATGTCGCGATCGCGACATGCACTACCAGCGACTCCGGGAAATGGCGCGCCGACAGCAGCATCGTGATGAACGGCACCGTCAGCATGCCGCCGCCGACACCGAGCAGGCCGGCCGAGAAGCCGGTGAAACAACCGAGCGCAAGCAGCCCGGCAATCAGCAAGGGCTCCATCAGTTGCCCTTCGCCAGCCGGTTGACGATGAAATCCCATTCGGGCGGCGTGACCGGCGTGATCGACAGCCGGTTCCCGCGCCGCAGTATCTGCATGTCGCCGAGTTCCGGATGCGAGCGCAATTCGGGCAGCGAGATCAATCGCGTCTTGCGCAGCGCACGCACGTCGACCAGCAGCCAGCGCGGATTTTCCGGCGTCGATTTCGGGTCGTGGTACGGGCTGTTCGGATCAAATTGCGTCGGATCGGGATAGCAGCCGCTGGCGACTTCCGCAATGCCGGCAATGCCGGGCTCGGCACAGCTCGAGTGATAGAACAGCACGCCGTCGCCGACCTGCATCTGGTCGCGCATGAAATTGCGCGCCTGGTAATTGCGCACGCCGGTCCACGGTATGCCTTTTTGTTTTGCGGCCAGCGCATCATCGATGCTGGCCTCGTCGGGCTCGGATTTCATCAGCCAGTAACGCATGCGAATTTTGCCCGTCTTCGTTTCTAAACCGCGCTATTTTAGTGCCCACCTTCAGTACGTATGCCCATTTCCCTGAAAACTGCCGCGAGTTGCGGCTCCAGCGCCTTGGCTTCCGCGCGGCTCAAAGGGTTCAGGTGCCGGTAGAGCTCGGGCAGCAGGCGCACGCCCTTGCGCTGCACATGGCGCGACGCGTGCTTGCCGCTCTTGTGATTCTCGAAGCGCCGCTCCGGCGTATAGCGCGATTCACCGACGTACAGGCCATAACGTGAACCGGCCGCGTAACCGTCGAGGAGCACGACATACAGGTGATGGTTTCCTCCGGTCGTCTTGCGGATCCGCTGGCTGGCCTGCAGTGCCTGCTCCCACCAGTCGATCGGCTGCAGGCCGGCGCGGATCAGCGGATGAAGGATCGCATCGCGACTTTTCTTGCGACGCCGCTTCGCCACCAGCCAGCAATGCGTGGCCAGCACGGGATCTTGCATTTGCGCCGCCAGCATCGACAGCTCGACCAGTTCCTCGGTGGTCAGTCGGACGGGATCATCAGGAAGATCGGACATGGGCTGGTGCGCCGGCACGGCAGCACCCAGGCAAACCTGGCACCGACCTGTCTGCCGGCCAGAAAATGGTTATATAAATTTTACTATTGACACGACTCCGATTTCCGGGCGTTGATAAAAAAGGACGCGCGACCGACGGCGCGCGATGACATGGCATAGGAGAGACGATGAGCGACACGGGCAAGCCAACCAAGGAAGACATGCTGCGGGCGGCCATACGACAAGTCGAACGCGAGCTTGCAGCACGATGGGCGCCTTCCGAAGCGCGTACCGCGATGGCAGCCATCCTGCGCAAGCAATTCACCGATGCGGTCATCGCGAGCGGCGGAACCCCCGGGCATCCGGACCTGACTCGACAGATGGACATCATGGAAGCGCTGTACCTGACGATCGCAACGATCGTCGATCACTGTCCCGAATGGGAGGCCGATGGCGTTGACAATCACCGAGGCGGCGAACTCTTGAACGAATGGCTGGTGCATGCGATCAAGGCACTGCGCGAGATCTCGCCGGCGCATGGATGAAAACAGTAGGCAGGCGCGACTTCAGGGCGACTTTCCTGATGCACGACGAAACGGCAGCCCCAATGAAAAAGCGGCTGCAGAAAAATCTGCAGCCGCTCGAATTTAGTCCCGCCTGTGCCGCTGTGCCGGCATCCCGAACCAATTTGGTTCAAGGTGGCCACAGTAGTTCAATATTGGGATCGTCGGACTAGCGACGCTCACGCCTACTAAACGAATCCCGCAGCC
>JACCDQ011788998.1_pt1 | contig 17145 bp, 18 predicted proteins | sample 7446031 | NCBI WGS metagenome assembly JACCDQ01 (sample SAMN15323442, study PRJNA562643) | freshwater metagenome | isolation source: river surface water | place: USA:Blue River Watershed | collected 2017-08-17
AGCAAGTTCAAGACCAGGGCCGACAGCGCCTGGCAGTCCTACCACCGGCCGCCCGCCGGCATGGAGCCGGGTCTGGAGGCTGTGCACTACTACGACCCACCGAACTTCACCTACCCCTTTGGCATCTACCTGTGCGTGGTCGACATCGACCGCGCCACCGGCGAGACCAAGGTGCGTCGCTTCTACGCGCTCGACGACTGCGGCACCCGCATCAACCCGATGATCATCGACGGCCAGATCCACGGCGGTCTGACCGAAGGTTTTGCGGTCGCCATGGGCCAGCAGATGCCGTTTGACGCGCAGGGCAACCTGCTGGGCAACACGCTGATGGACTATTTCCTGCCCACCGCCGTGGAAACGCCGAAGTGGGAGACCGACCACACCGTCACGCCCAGCCCGCACCACCCGATTGGCGCCAAGGGCGTGGCCGAGTCGCCGCACGTGGGTTCGATCCCAACCTTCACCGCCGCGGTGGTGGACGCTTTCGCCCATGTCGGTGTGACCCACCTCGACATGCCCCACACCTCGTTCCGCGTGTGGAAGTCTCTCAAAGAACACAACCTCGCTTTGTAAGGGGCGCCCGATGGAAGTCAAACTCGACAAACAGTACCCGCTGGATGTGGACGCGGCGCGCGCCTGGGCGCTGCTGTCCGACCTGAAAGCGACCGCTGCCTGCATGCCCGGCGCTGAAATCACCGAGCAGCTGTCCGACACCTCCTACAAGGGTGGTGTCAAGGTCAAGGTCGGTCCGGCCGTGGCCCAGTTCGGCGGCACGGTGGACGTGCTGGAGAAGGTGGACGCCGAGCGCAAGGTCGTGATGCGTGGCAAGGGCGCCGACAAAGGCGGCTCCTCGGCCAGCATGGACCTGACCGCCACCATCCTCCCCGATCCGGCCAACCCCGCCCACTGCGTGCTCAACGGTTCGGCGGCGGTCATCGTCAACGGCAAGTTCGCGCAGTTCGGCGGCCGCATGATGGTGCAGGTCTCGGAAATGATCCTCGGCCAGTTCGTGGACAACTTCCGTCAGGCTGCGCAGGCTCTGCCCGGTGGTACCCCTGACGCGGCACCCGCTGCGGCGGGCGCTGAAGTCGGCGCGGCGAGTGCCGCAGCCGCCAGTGCTCCGGTGGCCGCACCGCCCAAGGTGGCGGGTGAGATCAACGGCCTGGCCATCGTCTGGGCGCTGATCAAGAGCTGGTTCGGCGGCCTGTTCGGCAAGCGCGCCTGAGGTCCGCCATGACGGCTGCCGCCCCCGAGCAGGCCCTGCGCGAAGCGCTGCACCGCGTCGGCTACCTGGCCGATCCCGAGCTGGCCACCACCGTGTGGCTGGCCGGCGAGCTGCAGCGTCCGCTGCTGCTCGAAGGCGATGCCGGGGTCGGCAAGACCGCGCTGGCGCAGGCCCTGGCCCGGGCGCAAGGGGCCCGACTGGTGCGGCTGCAATGCTTTGAAGGCCTGGACATGGCCCAGGCCGCCTACGAATGGAACTACGGCCGCCAGCTGATGGCCATCCGCTTGCAGGAAGGGCAAGGCAGCGTGCGCGAAGGCGATGTGTTTCGCCGCGACTTCCTGCTCGAGCGCCCGCTGCTGCAGGCCATCAGCCAGGACGGCCCCTGCGTGCTGCTGATCGACGAGGTCGACCGCGCCGACGAGGCCTTCGAGGCTTTCCTGCTCGAAGTGCTGGCCGAGTACCAGATCACCGTGCCCGAACTCGGGCCCATCCGCGCCACACACATTCCGCGCGTGATCCTGACCAGCAACGGCACGCGTGAACTGTCGGATGCGTTGCGCCGCCGCTGCCTCTACCACTGGCTGGACTACCCGACGCTGGCACGCGAGATCGCCATCGTGCGACAAGCCGTGCCCGAGGCCGACACCCGCCTGGTGGAAGACGCGGTGCAGCTGGTGCAGCGCCTGCGCCGCGAAGACCTCACGAAAATTCCCGGCATTGCCGAGTGCCTGGACTGGGTGCGCGCCCTGCACCGTTTGCACCCGCACGCTCTGCCCGAAGACATGGCGGTGCTGCTCGGCACGCTGGGTTGCCTGCTCAAGACGCGCGAAGACCGCTTCCTGATCGATGCCGAGCGCCTGCGCCACATCGCCGAAGGGCCACGCCAGAGCGGTGTGGCCGCCGACCTGAAAAAAGCGCCCATCGCCTGAACCATGGCCATGACGCCCGCCACCGCGCCCACCGCCAGCCTGGCCGGCTTTGCCGCCTTGCTGCGCGACCACGGGTTCTCGGTCGGCGTGAGTGAGCAGCAAGCCATGCTACAGGCGGCGCTGCGCATCGGTGGCCTGCGTGAGACGCCTCTTGCCGCTGCCTGGCGCGCGATCGCCTGCCATCGCCAGCGCGATTGGCGTCAGTGGCCCGAACTGTTTGAACGCTACTGGCATCCCGAGCGCCTGCGTGGCACCGTGAAGGTCAGCGGCCAGACCCGCCCCCGCCGCGACCTGCGCCAGGCCGTGGCCGATCTGCAAGACCAACTGGGCAGCAGCAGTGCGCCCCAAGCCCAGACGAACCCCAGCGCCACCGCAGGCGACGCCCCCGCCAGCGACAGCGCACAGGACAGCCCGCGTGCCCAGGGCGGCGCCAGCCGGGTCGAGGCCCTGCACAACCGCGAAGGCCAGCTCTGGCTGCCCGACGAACTGGGCGAGCTGCAACGCCTGGCGCGCCAGATCCATGAACGCCTGCGCCCGCGCCCCACGCGCCGCTGGCAGGCCGCCAACCCAGGCCGTCGCCTGGACCTGCGCCGCACCCTGCGCCGCAGCGTGGCCTGGGGCGGCGAGCCGCTGGCACCTGCCTGGCAAGTGCGCCGCACCGAACGCCCGCGCCTGTTCATCCTGGTGGACGTGAGCCGCTCCATGGAGTCGCATGCCGCCTTCTTTTTGCGTGTGGCGCGCGCCTTTGCCCGCGAGGCCGATGCGCGCGTCTATGTGTTCCACACCCGCCTGGCGGAAGTGACGGCGCTCATGCAGCGCGACAGCGCCCGGGTCCAGGAAAAGATCAACGCGGTGACCGCCGGTTTTGGCGGCGGCACCCGCATTGCCGCCTGCCTGCAGGCCTTTGCCGTCAGCGACGCGCGCGCCCAGCTGCAGCGCGCCAGCCGTGTCTGGGTCTGCTCGGACGGCTTTGACACCGACGAGCCGCAGGCACTGACCGACGCCCTGCAATCGCTGCGTCGCCGGGGTGCCCGCATCGCCTGGTTTCACCCGACGCGCTCGGCGCCGCAGGCCATGGCTTTCACCCGCGCGCGCGGCTGCATCGACAGCTGCCTGCCGCTGGCCGGTCTGGCCGACCTGCGGGCCGCACAACACCATCTGCACTGAAAGACCCTGCCATGAACCATGACCTCTGGATGACCGAAGCGCGCCGACTGCGCGAGCGTGGTGAGGCCTTTGCCCTGGTGACCGTGCTCAAGGCGGTGGCTCCCACTTCGGCCAAGCCTGGTGACAAAGCTGTGGTCAGCGCCGAAGGCCGCATCCACGGCTGGATCGGCGGCGGCTGCGCCCAGCCGGCCGTGATCAAGACGGTACGACGCGCGCTGCGTGACGGGCAGCCGCGGCAGATCCGCATCACGCCCAAGGCCGAGGGCGGCGAGGTGCAGCTCGACGACGTGCTGGAGTTCGGCATGGCCTGCCATTCCGGCGGCACGCTCGAGCTCTTCATCGATCCGGTGCTGCCGGCCACCCCCCTGATGCTGGTCGGCGATTCGCCGGTCGCGCGTGCCTTGCTGGACCTGGCACCGCGCATCGGTTTTGCGGTGACCTTGCTGGCCTTTGGCGCCCGCGCCGACGATTTCCCGCAGGCGCAGACCGTGCTGGCCAGCGCCGAGGGCCTGGCCGAGCGTTGGGGCCAGGGTCGACTGGTGGTGGTGGCCACCCAGGGGCGGCTCGACGTGCAGGGTCTGGAGGCCGCGCTGTCGGTGCAGCCGGCCCACTGCTGGTTTGTCGCCAGCGAGCGCAAGGCCCGTGTGCTCAAGAACCAGCTCGTCGAAAGCGGACAGGATGCCGGGCGTGTGCAGGCCATCATCGCCCCCGCGGGCGAGCGCATTGGCGCACAGACCGCCGAAGAAATTGCGCTGGCCGTGCTGGCCTCGGTGGTCGCGGCGCGCCGTGGCTGGGTGGCTGCCACCGAGACGGCCAGCGAGGCGATCACTGAAACCGTGGAGGTCTGAACCATGGGCTGCATTCTCAAAGGTGGTGGCGGTCTCTACAGCCGTGTGGTGGTGGGGGCGGTGCTGCTGGCGGCCGGCTCGGCCTCGCGCATGGGGCACCGGCCCAAGGCCTTGCTGCAGTTGGGCGGCGTGCCGCTGGTGCGGCGCCAGCTGATCGCGCTGTCGGGCGCGGGGGTGGACGAGCTGGTGGTGGTGCTGGGTCACCACGCCGAACACATCGAACCGCTGGTGCAGGATTTCCCGGTCACCGTGGTGCGCAATCCGAACCCCGACGACGGCCAGGTGTCCTCGCTGCGGCTGGGCCTGGCGGCACTCGCCGGCAAGATCGACGCGGTGCTGGTGGCCCTGGCCGACCAGCCGCTGATCGGCGCGCAGGACATCAACGAGCTGATCGGTGCCTACAAGAAGCGGCCACAGGGCGCACAGGTGGTGCAGCCCACGGTGGACGGCCAGCCGGGTAACCCGGTGATGTTCAGCACCGAGGTGCGCGACGCCATCCTGGCGGGCGAGGCGAATGTGGGCTGCCGCCAGTGGCAGGCCGCGCACCCGGACCAGGTGCACCGCTGGGCCACGACCAACACCCGCTACCGCACCGATGTGGACACGCCCGAAGACATCGAGGCACTCGCCCAGCGCACCGGTCACCGCCTGCAGTGGCCGGCCCACCTGCTGCAAACCGCCTGAGGGTGGTCACGAAAGCCCCGCATGCTCCAAGCCGACGCCCTGCACCGCCTCTGGTCCACCCCTGTGGGCGTGCACCGCTTTGACCGTGCGACGGAAGTCAACGACACCCTGGTGCGCGTGTTGCGAGCGATGCGCGCGACCGACCCGACCAATGACCCCGAAGCGGCTTTTTATGCCAGTGGTGACGATCTGCTGCAGCGTGTGCGCCTGCCGGAATGGCAGAGCCTGGTGCAGTTCATCGTCGATGGCCTGCGTCAGACGGTGGTGCTGGCCAACCAAGGCGCCTGGCCCGAGGCCAAACCGGGTTTTCAGATCGCCATCCGCGGTCTGTGGTGCCAGATGAGCAACCGTGGCAAGCACCACGATGTGCACACGCACGGCAACTGTTCGTGGTCGGGCGTGTACTGCCTGCAGGTGGACGCCGACGCCGAGCGCGAAAGCCACCCGGTGCTGGGTGCGGCCAATGGCGTCACGCGCTTTTACGGCCCGCACTTCAACCACCTGGGCGGCGCTCACATGGACTTTGGCAACGCCTATCTGCAGCACGCGCATGTGGACATCGCGCCCAGGCCCGGTCAGCTGGTGGTCTTTCCATCCTGGCTGGCCCACCAGGCCATGCCTTACGACGGTACGCAGGACCGCATCATTCTCTCCTTCAACGCCAGCGTGCATGCCGCGCAGGGCTCCGACCAGCTCCATGGCTACAGCAGCACCTGAGCACCTGCTCGCTCGCCTCGGGCCGGCCGCATTGCTTTGGGTGGCGGTGGGGGGGTGGGCTTTCGAGCGGCTGCCGCCCGATGGCTCGGCCGGTGTGCTGCTGGGCCTGACGTGGGCGGCGCTGCTCTTGCTGCGTTGGCTGCCCTGGGCCCGCTGGGGCCTGCCAGTGCCGCGCATCGCGGGCTTGTGCTGCCCGGCCCCTCAACCGCGCCTCAGTGACGTGGCCATGGGCTGGATGATGGGTACGCTGTGGTGGCATGCCGATGGTTGCCTGGGCGTCCGCGGTCCGCTGCTGCTCTGGGTGCTGCTGCATCTGGCCGGCATGGCGGCGCTTCTGGTGTCGACACGCGCGCTGGCGCGGCGCCTGAGCGGACCGCAATTGCAGGCTGTGGCTGCTGGGGCAGCGGCCCTGGCGTTGCTGACCCTGTGGCTCAGGCCGCTCGACGCTTTCGGCACGCTCGCCGTGATGGGGCTGTTCACCCTCGCCTGGGCCATGGAGCCGGTGCGGCGTTCGCCTGGCGTTGCGTCCGCTGCCCACGGGTTCATGTGGCTTGCGGGACCGCCCGGCCTGTGGCTCATCCTTGCGCAATGGCCGACCCGTGGCCCCGATGCCCTGTGGCTGGCGCTCATGCTGCTCGCGGCAGGCGGCGCCCTGGTCTGGACCGCGCACCGTCTGCGCATGGCATTCACCTCTTCACCTCTGGAGATCTGGCATGAACAGCATTGACATCGACGTGATTCGCACAGCACTGGACTGGCTCGACCGCGGGCAAAGGGTGGTGCTCGGCACCGTGGTGCGCACCTGGGGCTCGGCGCCGCGCCCTCCGGGCTCGCTGATGATCATCCGCGACGACGGTCAAGTAGCCGGTTCGGTTTCAGGCGGTTGCATCGAGGACGACCTGATCCGCCGTGTGGCCGCGGGCGAGCTGGCCCTGCGCCTGCCCGAGGCCACCGTGTACGGCCAGACCGCAGAAGAAGTCAGACGCTTTGGCCTGCCTTGTGGCGGCAGCGTGCAGATCGTGCTGGAACCGCTGTCGGCGCGTTCGCAGCTGCGCGAACTGCTGGTCAGCATCGAGCAGCATCGTCGCGTCCAGCGGCGGCTGGACATGGCCACCGGAGTGGTGCGCATCGCGCCTGCGCAGGAGGGCGACCAGGTACGCTTTGACGGCACCTCACTGATGACCGTGCATGGTCCGCGTCAACGTCTGCTGATCATTGGCGGCGGCCAGCTTTCGCGCTATCTCGCGAGCATGGCGGTCATGCTCGACTACCAGGTGACCGTCTGTGAGCCCCGCGTCGAATACCACGAGGGTTGGGAGGCGATGCCCGGCGTGACCCTGTCGACACTGATGCCGGACGATCTGGTGCTGGCCATGCAACTGGACGCCAGCAGCGCAGTGGTGGCCGTCACGCACGACCCCAAGCTCGATGACCTGGCCTTGATGGAGGCCTTGCGCACGCCGGCCTTCTATGTGGGAGCGCTGGGTTCGCGTCACAACAACGCGCGACGCCGTGAGCGCCTGCTTGAGTTCGACGTCACGCCGCAAGAGGCGGCGCAGCTGCGCGGTCCTGTGGGTCTGAATCTGGGCGGCCTCACGCCACCCGAGATCGCCATGAGCATCGTGGCCGAGATGACCGCGCTGCGCCGCGGCGTGGACCTGTCACAGCCGCTGGGCAACTGGAACGGTTCCAAGACCGTGTGCCTTACCTGCTGAGCCAGCAAGGACCGCCCGGTCTTGCCCGGGCATGGGTGAGGCGATGGCTCAGCGGTACTTCTGCATCCAGGCCAGGCCGCGTGAAGTCCCGCCGCTCGTGGTGTCGGCCGGGATGTATTCGCAGCCCACCCAGCCGTTCCAGCCGGTGTCGGCGCTGATGCGGTCGATCAGCGCGAACAGGTGGTCCCAGTTGAGTTCGCCCGAGCCCGGCTCGTGGCGCGCGGGCACATCGGCGAACTGGAAGTGGCCGACGCGGCCCGTGGGCAGGTACTGGCTGATCTTGGTGGAGAGGTCGCCCTCGACGATCTGGCAGTGGAACAGGTCCATCTGCACTTTCACGTTGTCCGCGCCCACCGCTTCGAGGATGGCATGCGCATGGTCCTGCCGTTGCAGGTGAAAACCGGGAATGTTGCGCGTGTTGATGGGTTCGAGCATCAGGTCGAGGCCGCGCTGTGCCGCTTCCTGCGCGGCCCATTTCAGGTTGGCGATCAGTGTCTGGTCGGCCTGTTGTGCGCTCAGGCCTTCGGGCCGCACGCCCACCACGGTGTGGACGCGCGGGCAATCCAGCGCCTCGGCGTATTCGAACGCCCAGGCCAGGCCTGCACGGAATTCGGCCTCACGCCCCGGCAGGCAGGCGGTGCCGCGCAGGCCACGGTCCCAGCCAGTGACCATCTCGTCTTTCGTCATGCCGCCCGGGGGCATGTTGAACAGCACCTGCTGCAGGCCGTTGCCCTTCAGGCGCGCGGCCAGCTCGGCGGCAGGATACGCGTAAGGGAAAAGGTATTCCACGGCCTTGAAACCGTCCTTTGCGGCCGCTTCGAAGCGGTCGAGGAACGGCATGTCCGGGTACATCATGGTCAGATTGGCGGCAAAGCGGGGCATGGGGGTCTCCTTGTCGTGTGTTGTGTAGGAGCGCGCCCCTGCGCGCGAAACGGAATGCTTCGCGCGCAGGGGCGCGCTCCTACAGTGGGGTCATCACCAGCGGGCACCAAAGGTGCTGCGCAGTTCGTCAATCTCGGTGTCTCGCAGTGGCGGCGTGTGGGGCGCCAGCAGCATCAGGCGCGCGGTTTCTTCGAGTTCTTCGAGCGTGGCCATGGCCGCGGCGGGGCTGTCGTGCCAGACGTTGGGCCCCAGGCGCGGCAGCATGACGGCGCGGATCGGCGTGCCGCGTGCGGCGTAGTCACGGATCTGCGCGGCCACTTCATCGGCGGCTGCAGGGCTGCCAGGGCGGTGGTAGGGCACCAGTGGCACATGGCCGACTTTCATCACGAAGTAGGGCGTGATGGCCGGCAGCAGTTCGGGGCCTCGCGCATTCAGGCTCAGGGCCACCAGGTGCGTGCTGTGGGTGTGGATCACGCAGCGCGTGTCGGCATCGGTTTCGCAGGCGGCTTCGTAAATGCGGCGGTGCAGGGTCAGCGTCTTGCTCGCGCGGTCTCCGCTGATCTGCTGGCCATCGAGACCGACCTTGGCCAGTTGCCCGGGCTGCAGAAAACCCAGGCAGGCGTCGGTGGGCGTGATGAGGAAGCCGTCCTCCAGCCGCACACTGATGTTGCCGGCGGTGGCGTGCACATGGCCGCGCTCGAACAGGCTGCGGCCGACGCGGCAGATTTCTTCGCGGGCGAGGGACTCGTTCATGCCAGCACTGTAAAGGCTTTGCCGAAAAAGTCGTCGGTGCCGAAGTTGCCCGACTTGAGCGTGATGTGCAACGGCCCGGCACTGCCCTGCGCATGGCACCAGGGCACGCCCGGGTCGATCTGCGGGCCGATCTGCAGCTGCGTGATGCCCAGCGCCTGCACGCAGGCGCCCGAGGTCTCGCCACCGGCCACCACCAGCTGCTGCACGCCGGCCTGCGTCAGGGCGCGCGCCACGGCGGCCAGCGCGTGTTCCACCAGTGCGCCCGCTTCGGCCACGCCCAGACGGGCCTGAATGGCTTTCACGGCTTCGGGCTCGGCGGTGGAATACACCAGCACCGGCCCCTGGGACAGCAGTGGCTGCGCCCAGGCCATGACCTGCGACACCAGCGCATCGGTGTCGCCCGTCAGTTGCAGCGGGTCGAGTGCGAGCGCGGGCCCGCCTTGGGCCTTGAAGTGCGCCACTTGCCGGTTGGTCGCCTGCGAGCAACTGCCCGAAACGATGGCTTTGAGACCCTGCGCAGGCGGCAGCTGGCTGGCGGTGCTCGACGGCGCCAGCCCCCAGTTGGCTGGCAGGCCAATGGCCACGCCCGAGCCGGCGGTCACCAGTGGCATGCCCTTGAGGGCCGGTCCCAGACGCAGCAGATCGTCGTTGCTGGTGGCGTCCACGATGGCCACGCCCACGCCGTCGGCCCGCAGCGCGGCGATGCGCTCGCCAATGGCCTGTGGCCCGCGTGCGACCACCGTGTGGTCGAGCAGGCCCACTTTGCGTTGGGTTTGTGCCTGCATGACGCGCACCAGGTTCGGGTCGGTCATGGGCGTGAGCGGGTGGTTTTGCATGCCCGATTCATTGAGCAGCACGTTGCCCGCGAACAGGTAACCCTTGAACACCGTGCGCCCGTTGTCCGGAAAGGCGGGGGTGGCGATGGTGAAGTCGGTCCCCAGCGCGTCCATCAGCGCTTCGGTCACCGGGCCGATGTTGCCCTGGGGCGTGCTGTCAAAGGTAGAGCAGTATTTGAAGTAGATCTGCGGTGATACACCATTGTGGCCCTGCGCCTGCAACCAGCGCAGCGCCTCCAACGATTGCGCGATGGCTTCCTGGGCCGGGATGGTGCGCGACTTGAGCGCCACGACCACCGCGTCCACTTCCACATTCAGGGGGCCAGTGGGCACGCCAATCGTCTGCACCACCCGCATGCCGGTGCGCACCAGGTTGTTGGCCAGATCGGTGGCGCCGGTGAAGTCGTCGGCAATGCAGCCGAGTTTCAATGAGGAATTCATGGATTTGCAGTCAATCGGTCTTGTGGTGGGAGCGCGCCCCTGCGCGCGAAGGCGTTCGGCCGCAGGGGCGGCCTCCTACCCAAACTCAGGTGCCTTTGGGAGCCGGCAACTCAATGCCCGGGAAAATTTTGATCACTGCGCTGTCGTCTTCCTTTGCAAAACCGGCGGTGCTGGCCTGCATGAACATCTGGTGCGCGGTGGAAGACAGGGGCAGTGGGAACTTGCTGGCGCGCGCCACGTCCAGCACGATGCCCAGATCCTTCACAAAGATGTCCACCGCCGACAGCGGTGTGTAGTCGCCCGCCAGCACGTGGGCCATGCGGTTTTCAAACATCCAGCTGTTGCCTGCGCTGTTCGTGATCACTTCGTACAGCGCTTCGGCGTTCACGCCTTCGCGCAGGCCCAGCGCCATGGCTTCGGCGGCGGCGGCAATGTGCACGCCCGCCAGCAGCTGGTTGATGATCTTGACCTTGCTGCCCGCGCCGGCGCTGTCGCCCAGCTTGTAGACCTTGCCGGCCATGGCATTCAGGAAAGGCTCGGCCACGGCATAAGCCTCGGGCTTGCCGGCCGTCATCATGGTCATCTGGCCGCTGGCGGCCTTGGCGGCACCACCTGAAATCGGTGCGTCGATGTAGCGCAGACCCATGCCTTCGAGCCGCGCTTCGAGCGCCACCGACCAGTTCGGGTCCACGGTCGAGCACATCACGAACACGCTGCCGGGCTTCATGTGGGACGCACAGCCCCTGTCCTGCCCGTCTGTGCCAAACAGCACCGCCTCGGTCTGCGTGGCATTGACCACGACCGAAATCACCACATCACACGCAGCCCCCAGCTCGGCCAGGCTGGCGCAGGCCACACCGCCGTCCTTGGCAAATGCCTCGGCGGCTTCGCGCCGCACATCAAACACATGCACCGTGTGCCCGGCACGACGCAGCGATTGCGCCATGCCCGAGCCCATGGCGCCCAGACCGATCAGTCCCACAGTGGTCATTTTTTTCTCCTTGTGTGCAACGCAGCCTGCGCCACACTTTGTCCATCAATCGAGCGAAACCTTGGCGAACGCAGACACCTTTTGCCATTGCGCGGTGTCGGCCTGCATGAAGCTGGCCATGGCTTGTGCGCCCAACCAGGCGGGCTCGGCGCCGGCCTTGAGCATGGCCGCCTTCACTTCTTCGTTGCGTGCCACGCGCTCAAGCGACTGCTCCAGCTTTTGCTGCACCGCGGCCGGCAAGCCGGCCGGTGCGGCCAGACCGAACCAGGCGAACACCTGGTAGCCCTTGACGCCGGCTTCTTCCATGGTGGGCACCTGCGGCAGTGCGCTGCTGCGCTGCGGTGTGGTGACGGCCAGGGCCTTGAGTTTGCCGCCCTGGATCAGGCCCAGGGCCGAAGGCAGGTTGTCGAACATGAAGCTGACCTCGTCGGCCATCACTGCGGTCAACCCGGCCGCCGCGCCACGGTAGGGGATGTGTGTGACGTACGTGCCCGCCAGGCTTTTGTAGAGCTCGGCACTCAGGTGCAGCGAAGTGCCGTTGCCATTCGAGGCGTAATTGAGTTGCCCGGGCCGTGCCTTCATGCGCCCCGTCAGATCGGCCACATTCTGGATCCCCGATGCCGGGTTGACCACCAGCACATTGGGTACGCGCCCCAGCAGACCGATGGGGGCAATGCTGCGTGGCTCGTACGGCAGTTTTTTGTAGAGTGCCGGGTTGATGGTCAGCGGCGGCGAGGCCATCAGCAATGTGTAGCCGTCAGCGGCGGCGCGCGAAGCCTCACCGGCCCCCAGATTGCCCCCGGCGCCGGGCTTGTTGTCGATGACGATGGGCTGGCCCAGTTCCTGCGACAGCTTGGGCGCCACCAGGCGCGCCATGTTGTCGATCAGGCCGCCGGGCGGGAAGGGCACGACCAGCTTGATGGGACGCGCAGGCCAGCTCTGTGCCAGTGCGGATGGCGCCAGCGGGGCAAGGCCCAACAAGGCGGCGCAGATCAGGGTGACTTGGCGGCGATGCACAGGAGGTCTCCTTGGGTAAATTCGTCAGGTCATCATACAAATTTTGCGGCCATCTGAAAAGATGCCGCCACATTCGATGACGGTTGTCATCAGGTTTTCATATATTTCCACGAAAATGGAAATATGGAAGAAAACGATGTCCTCAAAGCCCTCGCAGCCCTGGCGCAAGCCAGCCGGCTGCAGATCTTCCGCTCGCTGGTGGTGGCTGGCCAGGACGGGCTCACGCCCGGTGCCCTGGCCGATGCGCTGACCATGCCTGCGGCCACGCTGTCCTTTCACCTCAAGGAACTGCTCCATGCCGGGCTGGTTTCGCAGGAGCGAAAGGGTCGGCATCTGATTTACCGGGCCGCGTACGCGCGCATGAACGAGGTGCTGTCTTACCTGACCGACAACTGCTGCCAGGGGCAGCCCTGTCTGGACGAGGCGGCCATCGCTTGTGCTTGCTGATCGACAGGAGACAGCATGCAGTTTTTTCAGAATCCACCGCGGTTCCTGTTTTTCACGGGCAAGGGCGGCGTGGGCAAGACATCCATCGCTTGCGCATGCGCTGTGGCATTGGCCGATGCCGGCCTGAAAGTGTTGCTCGTCAGCACCGATCCCGCTTCCAATGTGGGGCAGGTCTTTGGCCTGGCGATTGGCAACCGGATCACACCGATACCCAGTGTGGCCAATCTGTCTGCACTGGAAATCGATCCACAAGGCGCGGCCCAAACCTACCGTGACCGCATCGTGGGGCCGGTGCGCGGTGTCTTGCCCGACGAAGTGGTCAAGGGCATCGAGGAGCAGCTGTCTGGCGCGTGCACAACCGAGATTGCCGCTTTCGACGAGTTCACGGGCCTGCTGACCGATTCAACCCTGACGGCAGGCTTCGACCACATTATTTTTGACACGGCCCCTACCGGCCACACCATCCGCCTTTTGCAATTGCCGGGGGCGTGGAGTGGCTTTCTGGAAGCGGGCAAGGGCGATGCATCTTGCCTGGGCCCCCTGGCCGGACTGGAAAAGCAGCGCACCCAGTACAAGGCGGCTGTGCAGGCCTTGGCCGACCCCCGACGCACACGACTGGTGCTGGTGGCGCGTGCACAGACGGCGACCTTGCGTGAAGCCGCGCGCACACACCAGGAACTGGCGGACATCGGCCTGTCGCAGCAGTATCTGGTGATCAACGGCGTGCTGCCGGCCGATGAGCAAGACCAGGACGCGCTGGTGGCCGCCCTTCACGCCCGTGAAAAGCAGGCGTTGCAGGGGATGTCCGATGCGCTCAAGGCATTGCCACAAGACCAGATTGCCCTCAAGCCCTTCAATCTGGTCGGCCTCGAATCCTTGCGGCACATGCTGAGTGACGCGCCGCGCCCCGACCCTGCAGACCCGGCGGCGACCGCACTGGAGCTGTCCCACGCCCCCAACCTGTCGCAACTGGTGGACGACATCGCAGCCGATGGCCATGGCCTGGTGATGCTGATGGGCAAAGGCGGGGTGGGCAAAACCACCTTGGCCGCGGCTGTGGCGGTGGAACTGGCGCGCCGGGGCCTGCCCGTGCACCTGACCACGTCCGACCCGGCCGCCCATCTGGCGCAGACACTGGACGGCACGCTGGACCAGCTGACCGTCAGCCGCATCGATCCCCACGAAGTGACCGAGCGTTACCGCGCACATGTGCTGGCCACCAAGGGCGCGAAACTCGATGCCGAGGGTCGGGCCATGCTCGAAGAAGACCTGCGCTCGCCGTGTACCGAGGAGATTGCGGTGTTCCAGGCCTTCTCCCGCATCATCCGCGAGGCCGGCAAGAAATTTGTGGTCATGGACACCGCGCCCACCGGTCACACCTTGCTGCTGCTCGATGCCACCGGGGCCTACCACCGCGACATCGTGCGCCAGATGGGCGAGACGGGCGTCCACTTCACCACGCCGATGATGCAGCTGCAGGACCCCAGGCAAACCAAGGTCCTGATTGTCACGCTGGCCGAAACCACGCCTGTGCTGGAAGCGGCCAATCTGCAGGCCGATCTGCGCCGTGCCGGCATCGAGCCCTGGGCCTGGATCATCAACAACAGCCTGGCCGCTTGCGCGCCCGCGTCCCCCTTGCTGCGTCAGCGTGCCCGCAATGAGCTTCGGGAAATCGAAGCGGTGGCCACCCGGCATGCGCCGCGTTATGCCCTGATTCCCCTGATGAAAACCGAACCTGTTGGCGTTCAGCGTTTGCTGGAACTGGCCGGTCATCTTTCCGTGAAAGCCTGAAATGTCCGAAACAAACTACAACGTTCTGTTCCTGTGCACCCACAATTCCGCGCGCAGCATCCTGGCCGAGGCCATGCTCAACCATCTGGGCAAGGGCCGCTTCAAGGCCTATTCGGCGGGCAGCAGCCCACGTGAAAACCAGAAGCCCCATCCTTTGGCCATCGAAACGCTGACCAAGGCCGGTGTGTCCACCGACGGGCTTTACAGCAAGAGCTGGGACGTGTTTGCGCAAGCCGATGCGCCGAAGATGGACCTCGTGATCACCGTGTGTGACAACGCGGCCGGTGAGGTGTGTCCTTTCTGGCCAGGCCAGCCAGCCACGGCCCACTGGGGTTACGCCGACCCGTCTGCCGGCGAGGGCGATGACGATCACAAGCGCGAGGCCTTCCGTCAGACGCTGCACCTGATCCGCCGTCGCCTGGAGATCTTTGTGAATCTGCCCGCAGACCGTTTGAGCCGAATGCAGATCGAGAAGACGGCCCGCGAACTGGCCAGGGGCGAAGCATGAACCTGTTTGAACGTTACCTCACGCTTTGGGTATTTCTGTGCATCGTGCTGGGCATTGCGTTGGGGCAGCTTTTTCCAGGCGTGTTCCAGGCCATCGGCGCCATGGAAGTGGCGCAGGTCAACCTGCCGGTGGGCCTGCTGATCTGGGTGATGGTCATTCCCATGCTGGTCAAGGTGGATTTCGGCGCGTTGCATGAGGTGCGCCAGCATGTGCGCGGCATCGGCGTGACGCTGTTCGTGAACTGGCTGGTCAAGCCGTTTTCGATGGCCTTTCTGGGCTGGCTGTTCATCCGCCAGTGGTTTGCGCCGCTGCTGCCGGCCGATCAGCTCGACAGCTACATCGCGGGCCTGATCCTGCTGGCCGCGGCACCTTGCACGGCCATGGTGTTCGTGTGGAGCCGCCTGACGAATGGCGACCCGCTGTTCACCTTGTCGCAGGTCGCACTCAACGACACCATCATGGTGTTTGCCTTTGCCCCGCTGGTGGGTTTTCTGCTGGGCATCTCCGCGATCACGGTGCCGTGGGCCACGCTGGTGACTTCGGTGGTGCTGTACATCGTGGTGCCGGTGCTGCTGGCACAGCTGTGGCGCAAGGCCTTGCTGGCGAAAGGGCAGGAAGCGTTTGAGGCCGCCATGGCGCGCATCGGCCCCTGGTCCATCACCGCTTTGCTGGCCACGCTGGTGCTGCTGTTCGCTTTCCAGGGCGAAGCCCTCCTGAACCAGCCGCTCGTGATCGCCTTGCTGGCGGTGCCGATCCTGATCCAGGTGTTCTTCAACTCGGCGCTGGCTTACTGGCTCAACCGCGCGCTGGGTGAGAAGCATTCGGTGGCTTGCCCCTCGGCCCTGATCGGGGCATCGAACTTTTTCGAGCTGGCCGTGGCCGCCGCCATCAGCCTGTTCGGGTTCCAGTCGGGCGCCGCACTGGCCACGGTGGTGGGCGTGCTGATCGAGGTGCCGGTGATGCTGCTGGTCGTGCGGGTGGTGAACCGCACGCGCGGCTGGTACACCCGCCAGGCTTGAAGGTTCAACTGGGCGAGGGCTCCAGCATGCGGATGCGCGCCTTTTCGATGTGGCTGCGCATGGCGCGGCGGGCGCCTTCGGCGTCCTGGCGTTCGATGCAGCGGTAAATCTCGCGGTGCTCGTCGAGCACGTCGTGGGTGCGCTGCCAGGGCTGGAGGCGCACCAGGTGCCGGGTCATGTTGACGGCGTGGCTGACGTCGTACTGCAGGGTCTGGATGACCTGCAGCATGCGCGGGTTGGCACTGGCCTGGGCAATGGCTTCGTGGAAGCCAAAGTCAAAGTGGTGTGCCACATCGCCTTTGGCTGCGGCCTGCTCGAAGCCGTCAAGCGCCGCCGCCATGCGCTGCAGGTCTGCCTGGCTGCGGCGCAGTGCGGCCAGGTGGGCGCATTCGGGCTCCAGCACCAGACGCAGCTCCTGCCCGTGCAGCCAGTGGCTGATGTCCGGTTCCTTGGGCGGTCGGGCCGAGGCCTTTGGCCAGTCGGGCCGCACAAAGGTGCCCGAGCCGCGCACCGATTCGATCAGCTGGTCGCTGCGCAGGCGGTCCAGGGCTTGCCGCACCACCGGGCGCGAGACCTGGAAAAACGTGGCCAGCTGGACCTCGGACGGCAGGCGGGTCCGGGGCGCCAGTTTGCCCGTCAGGATGGCGTGGAACAGGCTCTCGTACACCCGCTCGGCAAAGCGTTCGTGCCGGACCGGCTCCAGCCGGGTGAGGGCAGACAGGGTGCTGGATTCACGCTCGGGCTGGGTCATGGGGCAGGGGGTTCAGAGGTCAAGCGATTTTACAAATCGGCTGTGCCTGGCCTGTGCCTTGTACCGCAGGCGTCATGGCCTGCACGGACCATCCAGTAAACTCAATTGACAACTTTCCCCGATCCGCCATGAAACTGCACTACATTGCCAACCAGCACGTTGCGCCCGATTCGGGTCAGGACATTCCCGTCATCGATCCTTCCACCGGCCTGCAGTTCGACGCGATCGCGCGCGGCAATGCGGTCGACATCGACCGCGCCGTGGTGGCGGCGCGCGAGGCGTTCAACGGGGTCTGGGGCCGGCTCACGGCCACCGAGCGCGGCCGCCTGCTGCAGCGCCTGTCACAGCACATGCTGGCTAACCTCGACGAACTCGCCGCACTGGAATCGCGCGACTGCGGCAAGCCCGTCACGCTGGCGCGTGG
>JACCDQ011734572.1_pt1 | contig 17142 bp, 20 predicted proteins | sample 7446031 | NCBI WGS metagenome assembly JACCDQ01 (sample SAMN15323442, study PRJNA562643) | freshwater metagenome | isolation source: river surface water | place: USA:Blue River Watershed | collected 2017-08-17
ATGGTCGAGACCATCTGGGCCACGCCCTCGCCGCCGTGGGTCGCAGCCTGGCTGGTCTGCTGAGCCCGCTCGCTGGCCTGGCGTGCGCTTTCCGCATTGCTGTCGACCGCGCTGGTGATCTGGGTCATGGCTGCGGCCGTGCGCTCGAGGTTGATCGACTGCTCCTCGGTGCGCTCGGCCAGCATGGCGCTGCTCTGCGAGATCTCGCGCGAGCCGTTGGCGATGGCCTCGCTGCCATGGCGGACCCGCGACACGATCTGGATCAGGTTGTCATGCATGGTCTTGAGCGCACCCAGCATGGCGCTGGCCTCGTCCCGGCCACTGACGACGATCTCGCCCGTCAGGTCGCCGCCGGCCACCTGGTCCGCCACTCGCACCGCTTCGGCCAGCGGCCGGGTGATCGAGCGCGTCGCGATCCAGGACAGCCAGATGCCCAGCAGCAGGGCACTCAGCGCGGTGATGCCGATGACGCCGTTGACGGCCTGCATGCTGGCGTTGGAGGCCTGGAACTCCTCTTCGGCCTGTCGGATCTTGAGCGTGATCAGCTGGTCGAGTGGCTCCTGTGCCTGCGGGGCCAGCGGCGTGATGAAGCGGATGTAGAGGTCGGAGGCATCGTCGTAGCGGTCGCTGGCCATGGCCTGGCTGGCCGGAACCAGGCCTTGCTCGAACAGCGCCCGCTGGCGCTGGTCGAAGGTCTGTGCCAGCGTCCTTTCCTGCGCGGTTTGCGGTTGCTTCAGGTAGGATTGCCACAGGCTGGCGAGGCTCGCCTGGTTGCGCTCGAACTCCCCGCTCTTGGCCTCGACCGTGCTGCGGTCCGGGCTCAGCAGCATTTCCATCACCAGAATGCGGTTGCGCTGGATCAGCTGGTTCAGGCTGGCGAGCTGCTGCGCCGGGACGGCCCTGGCCTCGTAGATCACCCGCGTCTTGTCGTTCAGGTGCAGGTTGGACAGCGTACCGAGCAAGGCCATGCCGCCGATCAGCAGCAGCAGCAGGGCCGAGCTCAAGGCCAGTCGCTGGCCGATTTTCAGATTGCGGCTATATTGGTGAAATGACATGCAATGCGAAAAATATTAGGGGGATACCCTGATAATTTCACATTAGTTTGAAATATTCATGAAAACCATTGGTCACAGGCCCAGTGCCTTTGATCCAGCCTGAGGCGCAGCTGACTCAACCCAGTATCGTCCTGAACGCCGAGCGCAAGCCGGTCAGTCCGCCTTGTCCGTACAGGGTCGACTCGTCCCGGCCGCGCAGCGCCGCGAGCGCGGCCTGGTTGCGTACCGACAGGCGCTGGATCAGCAAGCCGTTGGTGCGGTTGAGTTCCTGCGCACGCCGGGCACAGTCGAGCAATGCCTGCCACTGCGCCTGCAGTGACGCATCGCCCTGGCGCTCGACCCAGCTCGCCATGCTGCTGTCCTGTTCGGGCAACCCGGCCTGGCCAAGCAGGCGGCGCAGCTGCTGGTGCAGCGCGACGAAGCTGGCGATCAGCTGCGACTTGCCGTGGGTCGCCTGTGACAGCGCCTCGGCATCGTTGTCGAGCAGGGCGGCCTCCTCCCGGCCGAGTGCTTCGAGCAGCTGGGCTGCCAGGGCCTGTTCCTGCGCCAGGCCTTGCGCAATCGCGGCATCGGTGGTGTTCATGGTCAGGCCTGGCGCGAGTTGTGGTTGATCAGGTCCTTGACCGTGCTCAGCAGGCCGTCGGCCACCTTGCTCGAGTCGACCTGGAAGCGGCCCTCGGCGATCGCTTCCTTGATCGACTGCACCTTGCTGGCATCGAAGCTGCCACCGCCGACCTGGCGTTCGAGCTGCTGGAGCTGGCCCGACAGTTGCACCGTCGGCGCCTGGCCGCGCGCGGCCGGGCTGGCATTGAGGGGCTTGGGGCTGGCGGGTGCGCTGCCGACACCCAGCCCCGGCATCTTGCCGATCGATGGTTCAATTTTCACGGAGGTATCCTGACATGTGGTGACGGCTGCTGCCTTGCTTTGTGCCGTTTACGGTCATGGTGCAGCAAACATGAGTGCATTGACAGCCGCCTCACGGTTCGAGTTCGACCCAGCCCCCGGTCTGGGCCTTGCCGCTGATGCTCTGGCCCGATGTCACCCGCACCTGCACCGGCTGTCCTGCCGCGGCATTGCCGACCGCGCGGCCCTCGGACTCGATCCGGAAGCCGGCACCCTCGACCACCAGCTTGACGGTTTGCCCGGCGCTCACGACATTGACGCTGCGCAGCCATTGCTGGCGCAGCGGCGTGCCGGCGGCCACGGCTGCCGTCAGGCTGCGTCCCTGCCATTGCTTCTCGTCGGTCACCGCGCCCGCTGGCAGGTTGTCGGCCTGTCCCGGCTCGAGTACCAGGTCCTGTGCCTGCAGCAGATGGCCAGCTGGCAGTGCCACCCTGGCCAGGTAGTAGCTGCGCGACTCCTGGATCGAGGCGCTCAGGTAGACGGTCCAGGCCTGGGGCTGGTGGCAGCGCACGCCAACGCGCAGCTGGCCGCGCAGCGGCTGCTGGCCCGACGGCAGCAGCACTTCGGGCCTGGGGCAGGCCGGCAGCTGGAGCTGCGGGTCTGGCGCGCTGACGCGCACCCGGCTTGAGGCGGGTAGCTGGGCGGTCAGTGCAATCGTGACCTGCTCGCGCAGTGCGTCGAGATTGTGCCGAGTCGAGGGCTGTGCCTGGACCGCCAGGCTGGTCAGCAGCAGGCAGCCTGGCAGCAGGCGGTAAGGTCGCTTCATGGTTGACGTCAAGTGTAGGGCGATTCCCGTGCCAGCTGCCCGCTTCCATCGGCCAAGCTGATTGCGCTTTTGGGCTTTGTTTGTCCGATTACCCGTGCCATAACTTGCGTAAAGTAGGACAATCCCTATCACTGCCCGGTGTCCTTGCGAGCGGGCAGATTCTGGGTTTTGAACGGAGGCCTAGATGGCAGGAAGACTGGACGAGGCACTGGGGTTTCACGAGCAGGCTTTGCGACTGCGGGCGCAACGCCAGCAGCTGCTGGCGACCAACATCGCCAACGCCGACACCCCCAACTACAAGGCGCAGGATTTCGATTTTGCCCAGGCCATGAAGCTGGCCATGGCCGGTGCTGTCGGCGACGCGCAGCAGCTTCAGCGCACCCATGCGGGTCATCAGGGGCAGGCCCCGGGCGACATGCCGCAGGCCCGCCCGCGCCCGGTCGTGCAGGCCAGTCGCGATGGCAACACGGTTGACCTCGACATCGAGCGCAGCGCCTTCACCGAAAACGCCCTGCGCTACGAAGCCGGCGTCACCATCCTGTCCTCCAGGCTCAAGGGCCTGTCCTCCGTCATACAGGGCTGATCACCATGTCCTTGCTCAATGTCTTCCAGGTCGCGGGTTCGGCCATGACCGCACAGGCCCAGCGCCTCAACGTCGTGGCCAGCAACCTGGCCAACGCCGAAAGCACCAGCGGTCCCGATGGCCAGCCCTACCGCGCCAAGCAGCTGGAGTTCATGGCCGCGGCGCTGCCCGGTGGCGCGACCGGAGTCAAGGCCGGTCCGGTGGTCGAGGACCAGAGCCCGCCGCGCCTGCTCTACAACCCCGCGCACCCCCAGGCCAACGAGCAGGGCTATGTCGCGATGCCCAACGTCAACGTGGTCGAGGAGATGGTCAACATGCTGTCGGCCTCGCGTTCCTACCAGACCAACGTCGATACCCTCAATGCCGCCAAATCCATGGCGCTCAAGACCCTGACCATCGGTCAGTGAGAAAGGCTACCCAATGGCAGTCAACAGCATCAGCTCAAGCACCGGCGTCAGCACCCCGGCCACTACCACCCCCTCTGCCGCCGGCAGCGTCGATGAGGCCCAGTCCAGCTTCATGAAGCTGCTGGTAGCCCAGATGCAGAACCAGGACCCGCTGGCGCCGATGGACAACGCGCAGATGACGACCCAACTGGCCCAGCTCAACATGGTCAGCGGCATCAACCAGCTCAACACCACGCTGACCTCGGCGCTGTCCAACATGCAGGCCAGCCAGACCATGCAGGCCTCCAGCCTGATCGGGCGCGAGGTGCTGGTGCCGGGAACCACGCTGCAGCTCCGCGAAGGCCAGGCCAAGATGGGAGTCGATCTCGATCAGTCGGTCGACAGCCTCAAGCTGACCGTGCTCGACGCCGCTGGCCAACCGCTGCGCAGCCTCGACCTGGGCCCGCGGCCGGCTGGCCTGACCCCGCTCAGCTGGGATGGCGCCACCGATGCCGGCAGCGCCGCTGCCGATGGACGGTACAGTTTCACCCTGGAGGCCCTGCGCAACGGCCAGTCGGTCAAGACCACCGGACTGTCGGCGGCCCAGGTCGGCGGCGTCTCGATCAGCAACAATATCGTGCGCCTGAACCTGCCCGACCTGGGCGATATGGCCCTGGCCGACGTGCGTCAAGTGCGTTGATTCTTCTCCACCTCTCAATTCCTATCCATCATGGCACTTCAAATTGACAACACGGCAATCAAGTCAGCAGCCAAGCGGCTGGAGGTGATCGGCAACAACGTGGCCAACGCCAATACCGTCGGCTTCAAGGGCGCCGAGTTCCTCGAATCGCTGGCGTCGGCGATGAGTACCGAGACCGGTGCCACTGTCGTGGGTGGCCGGCAGAGCTTTGCCCAAGGCGATCTCAGCCAGTCCTCCAACCCGCTCGACATCGCGATCAGTGGCGCGGGCTTTTTCCGGATCGAAAACGGCGAGAAGGTGGCCTATACCCGCAGCGGCCAGTTCTCGCTCAACAAGGACGGCGAGATCGTCAACTCGATGGGCGACAAGTTGACCGGCTTCCTGGCCGATCCGGCCAGTGGCCTGATCAAGTCCGGCAAGCCCACGCCGCTGACGGTTAGCCAGGCCAACGATCCGCCCAAGCCGACCTCCAAGGCCTCGCTGGAGCTGATGCTGGATTCGCGTTCCGCGCTGGTGCCTGCCGCGGCCGAATTCGACAAGCCTGCGCTGACCGCCAAGGCTGCTACCGCCCAGGCGACGGCCGTGACGGCTGAGGCAGCCTCCGTGGCGGCCAAGGCCACCGCTGCCGCTGCCGCTGCCACCTCCGCCACCGTGACCGCCGATGCCAGTGCCACGACGGCCCAGAAGGAAGCGGCGGTCGCCGCTGCCACTGCGGCCGCGATCGTCGCGGCCAATGTCGCCGCCACCGCCGCCACCGCCGCCGCCGCCGCCGCTGCCGCGGCCACTGCCGCCGCGGCCAATTCGCCGTCCGAAGCCGCCTTCGCCGCGTTCGATCCCGCCGATCCCACCACCTACACCCATTCCACCACGACCACGGTCTATTCCGCGCAAGGCAACGAGGTCAACGTCCAGACCTTCTATGTCAAGACCGCCGACGACAACTGGGATGTCTATTCCTGGGCCGGTGGCACCGAGCCGGCGGACAAGCTTGGTAACCTGAAATTCGGCTCCAACGGCCTGGTGATTGCCTCGGCTTACAAGGATGGCACTGCCCCGCCCAAGGTCGGGGCATTTGACATCAACATCGACGGTACGCCGATGACGCTTGACCTGGGCAGCACGACCCAGTACGGCTCCAAGTTCACCGTGCGCGTCAGCCAGGACGGCCGTGGCGTCGGTCAGCTGCAGAGCTACAGCGTGGCCGAGGACGGCATCATCACCGCGCGTTACAACAACGGCAACAGCAAGGTGCTGGGCCAGGTGGTGCTGGCGAACTTCCGCAGCCTCAACGGCCTGCAGCCCCTGGGCAACAGCCAGTGGCTGGAGTCGGCAGCCTCGGGCTCGGCCGAGATCAACCAGCCTGGTGTCGGCGTGCTGGGTTCGCTCAAGGCCTCCTCGACCGAATCGTCCAACATCGACTTGACGGTCGAGATGATCAAGATGATTTCAGCCCAGCGCAGCTTCCAGGCCGCCGCCGAAATGATGCGCCGGCAAGACGAGAGCATGCAGGCCCTGAACAACATCGGCCGCTGACCGCAGTCCGTATCCAGGATAGGGCATGGACCGTCTGATCTACACCGCCATGACCGGCGCCAAGCAGGTCGCCGAGCAGCAGACTACGGTGGCGCACAACCTTGCCAACGTCGGATCGGCCGGCTTTCGCGCCCAGATCGATGCCTTTCGCGCCATGCCGGTGCCGGGTGGCGAGAAACCCACCCGTGCCCAGGTGCAAAGCAGCACCATCGCGGCCGATTTCACCCCGGGTACGATCCAGCAGACTGGCCGCATGCTCGACGTGGCGCTGCCAGACGCGGGCTGGCTGTCGGTGCTGGGCAGCGACGGGCGCGAAGCCTATACCCGCAGCGGCTCGCTCAAGGTCGGCCCCGATGGCGCGCTGATCACCCAGTCCGGCTTGCCGGTCATCGGTGAGGCTGGTCCGATCAACCTGCCGCCAGATACCGAGATCACGATCGCGCGCGATGGCAGTATCTCCGCGCTGCAGCCGGGCATCAGGCCGGCGGTGGCCGAGCAGGTCGGTCGCCTCAAGCTGGTCAATCCGCCTGCGGCTGACCTGGCGCGTGGTGATGACGGGCTGTTCCGACTGCGCAACGGCGCCGATGCCGAGGCCGATCCTGCCGTCAGGCTCGAGTCCGGCGCGCTCGAGGGCAGCAACGTCAGCGTGGTCGATGCCATGGTGCGCATGATCGACCTCGGGCGCCAGTTCGATACCCAGATGAACCTGCTCAAGCATGCCGATGGCAACGCCAGCAAGGCCGACCAGGTGCTGAGCCTGAATTGATCGCTGGCGCTCTCACCAGCAACTGAAAGGAAAAAGCCATGCTTCGCTCACTGTGGGTGGCCAAGACCGGTCTGGAAGCGCAACAAGCGCAGATGGACGTCATCACCAACAACATCGCCAACGTCAACACCAACGGTTTCAAGCGTTCGCGCGCAGTGTTCGAGGACCTGCTCTACCAGACCGTGCGCCAGCCCGGTGCGCCATCCTCGCAGCAGACCCAGTTCCCCACTGGCTTGCAGTTTGGCACTGGTGTGCGCCCGGTCGCCACCGAGCGCCTGCATACCCAGGGCAACCTGTCGCAGACGGGCAACAACAAGGATGTGGCGATCGATGGCAAGGGCTTTTTCCAGGTCCAGATGCCTGATGGTTCGACCGCCTTCACCCGGGATGGCTCCTTCAAGGTCGACAACCAGGGGCAGCTCGTGACCTCCAGTGGCTACCTGGTGCTGCCCCAGATAACCGTGCCCGCCGAGGCACAGGTCTTTTCGGTGTCGCGCACGGGCCAGGTCAGCGTGACCCTGCAGGGTTCGGCTGCCACCCAGGAGCTCGGTACCTTGCAGTTGGCCTCCTTCATCAATCCGGCCGGTCTTGAGGCCAGGGGCGAGAACCTGTACATCGAAACCGGCGCCTCGGGTGCGCCCATCGTCAACGATCCTGGTACCAACGGCCTGGGCCTGTTGTCGCAAGGCTATGTCGAGTCGGCCAACGTCAACGTCGCCGAGGAAATGGTCAACATGGTGCAGGCCCAGCGTGCCTATGAGCTCAACAGCAAGGCCGTGACGGCGGCCGACCAGATGCTGCAGAAAGTCGCCCAGCTGGGCTGATCAGGTGATGCACATGTTCAAGTTACTGGCGGGATGTTCCTGCTTGCTCATGCTCGGTTGCAGCGCAGTGCCTCCGAGCTCCATCGTGCCATATCCGACCAGCGCGCGCGCGCTGCCGGCGCCAGTGGCCGATCCCGCGCCGGGCGCCATCTTCCGTGCCCAGGCCTATCGCCCGCTGTTCGAGGACCGGCGCGCGCGCGCCGTTGGTGACGTGTTGACCATCGTCATCAATGAAAAGGCGACGGCCGACAAGAAGGCTTCGGCCTCGGCCAGCAATTCAGCCAGCGTCAACAGCCAGGCCAGCAAGCTGTCGCTGCTGCCCGCCACCGTGTCGGACTGGCTCGGCCTGCAAGCTGGCGGCAGCAACACCTCGAGCAACAAGGAGGCCGGCGCGGCCGGTTCCAACTTCCTCGGCACTCTGGCTGTCAGCGTGATCGAGGTGCTGCCCAACGGCAACTTGCTTGTCAGCGGAGAAAAGCAGATCGGCCTCGACAAGGGGTCCGAGTTCATCCGATTTTCCGGTGTCGTGACACCGGCCTCGATCAGCGCCGGCAACACGGTTCCGTCGACCCAGGTCGCCGATGCCAGACTGGAATACCGGACCAACAGCCAGGTCGACAAGTCCCAGCTTGCCAGCATGCTCAACCGTCTCTTCTACAGCATCCTGCCGCTTTGATGTCATCTTTCCTCTCGTCCGCGCGGCCCGGTCTGCGCCGCGTCTGGCTGGCCCTGTTCCTGCTGCTGGTGGGGCCTGTCCAGGCCGAACGCATCAAGGATCTCGCCACCCTGCAGGGCGTGCGCTACAACCCGCTGCTGGGCTATGGCCTGGTCGTCGGTCTCGATGGCAGCGGTGACCAGGCTCCCTTCACCGTCCAGGCCGTCGTCAACATGTTGCAGCAAATGGGCATGAGTTTGCCGCCTGGCGTCAACCTGCAGGCCAAGAACGTGGCGGGTGTGATGGTGACGGCCAGCCTGCCGGCCTTCGTCCAGGCCGGTCAGTCGCTTGACGTGACGGTTTCCTCCATGGGCAGCGCCAAGAGCCTGCGTGGCGGCACCTTGCTGATGACGCCGCTCAAGGGCGCCGACGGCCAGGTCTACGCGCTGGCGCAAGGCAATGTGCTGGTCAGTGGCGCCGGCGCCGCTGCCCCGGGTGCGAAGGCGCAGGTCAACCATCTCAACGTCGGGCGCATCAGCGGTGGTGCCATCGTCGAGCGCAGCGTGCCGGCCGAACTGGGGCAGGGCGACTTCGTCACGCTCGAGCTCAAGGATAGCGATTTCGGTACTGCCAGCCGGGTGGTCGAGGCGCTGAACCGGCGCTTCGGTCCGGCCACCGCCTCGGCACAGAACGCGCGGGTGATTCAGGTGCAGGCACCGCAGCAGCAGGACCAGCGCGTGGCCTTTCTGGGCGCGCTGGAGGCGCTTGAGGTCACGCCGGCCCAGCAGGCGCCCAAGGTGGTGCTCAATGGCCGCACGGGCTCGATCGTGATGAACCAGGCCGTCACGCTGGAGGCCTGTGCCGTGGCGCATGGCAACCTCTCGATCGTGATCGGCAGCAGTGCCGAGGTCAGCCAGCCCGCGCCGCTGTCGCAGGGCCAGACGGTGGTGACTACCCGTACCAACATCGAGATCAAGCAGGAGCCCGGCCAGCTCATGCTGCTGCCGCGCGCCGTGCTGCTGGCCGATGTGGTCAAGGCCCTCAACGCGATCGGTGCCACGCCGCAGGACCTGCTGGCCATCCTGCAGGCGATGAAGGCCGCCGGTGCCTTGCGGGCTGAACTTGAAGTGATCTGAGTGCCAGCATGAGCCTCAAGCCACTGAACGATCCCAACAGCCTGGCGCTCGACGTGCAGGGCCTGAACTCGCTGCGTCAGTCCGCCAGGCAGAACTCGCCCGAGGCGCTCAAGGCTTCGGCGCAGCAGTTCGAGGGCCTGTTCATCAACATGATGCTCAAGAGCATGCGCCAGGCGACTGCGGCGGCTGGCCAGGAGCAGAGCCAGGACAGCCAGCTCTACACCTCGATGCTGGACCAGCAGCTGAGCCAGACCATGGCGCAGCGCGGCATCGGGCTGGCCGACATGATGTTGCGCCAGATGCAGCGCCAGCCGGGCGCCTTGTCCGATGCCCGTGCCGCCGCTGCCGGCCAGGGCAGCGCTGCTGGCAGTGCGGCCGCTGGTGTCGATGGCAGCGCCAATCCCGCTGCAGTCGGCTTCGCCGAAGCCGGCAAGCGCCGCTCTGGGTCGACCCCTGCCCCCACCTCCGGTGTCGGTGCCCGGATGCAGGGCTTCATCCAGGGCATGGGCCAGCATGCCGAGCAGGCCGCGCAGCGCACCGGCCTGCCGTCCTCCTTCATCGTCGGCCAGGCCGCGCTCGAGAGCGGCTGGGGCCGGCGCCAGATCAAGATGGCCGATGGGACAACCAGCCATAACCTGTTCGGCATCAAGGCCGGTCCCGGCTGGAAGGGCAAGGTGGCCGAGGTGGTCACGACCGAGTATGTCGGTGGCGTCGCGCAGCGGCAGGTTGCCCGGTTCCGGGCCTACGACTCCTACGCCGAGGCCTTCAACGACTACGCCTCCATGCTGCTGAAGAACCCCCGCTACCAGTCGGTGCTGGCCTCGGGCAGCACCGTGGCGGGCTTTGTCCAGGGCATGCAGAAGGCGGGCTACGCCACCGATCCGGCCTATGCCGACAAGCTGTCCCGGGTGATCCGGCGCACGATGTCGGCCTGAATGCAGGCCCTGGCTCATGTTTGGCCGTTTTCTGCCGTTACCGGGGTAGGGCGTCCCGGAAAGCATCATCATGGCCAATATCTTCTCCATCGGACAAAGCGCGCTGACTGTGGCGCAGGCAGGCGTGAACACGGCCGGCCACAATATCGCCAACGCCGCCACGCCCGGCTATAACCGCCAGACCGTGGTCCAGATGGCCGGCCAGGCCGGTCGCCAGATTTCCGCCAACGCGGGCATGGGCGCGCAGGTGGCCGAGATCAAGCGCAACTACAGCAGCTTTCTCGGTACCCAGCTGCTGTCGACCCAGTCGCAGCAAAGTCAGCTCGGGGTCCAGTTTGGCCAGATCCAGCAGATCGACAACCTGTTGGCCGACAGCTCGGTCGGCCTGGCGCCGGCAATGCAGGATTTCTTCAACAGCTTGCAGGATGTCTCGACTGCTCCAGCCGACGCCACCCGGCGCCAGAGCGTGTTGTCCAGCGCCGAGTCGGTGACCACGCGCTTGCAGGACCTCGGCAGCCAGTTCGACGAGATCGCCAAGGGAGTCAACGGCCAGATCGAGTCGAGTGTGCAGGAGCTCAATTCGGTCGCGCAGCGCCTGGTGGGCCTCAACCAGGCGATCGTCAACGTCAAGGGCTTGCCTGGCGGCCAGTCCAATGACCTGCTGGACCAGCGCGATCAGGTGTTGCGCGATCTGAGCCAGCTGGTCAAGATCTCCGTCAGCCAGCAAGATGACCAGGTCAGCGTCTACCTCGGCAACGGCCAGCCTTTGGTGGCGGGAGCCAATGCCTACCAGTTCAAGACCCAGCCTTCCCGTACCGACAGCAACCGACTCGAAGTGCTGCAGGACAACGGCGCCGCTGCCGTGGCCCTGTCGAGCCAGCAGCAGGTCGGTGGAACCATCGGTGGCCTGCTGGCCTTTCGCGACCAGGCACTGGACCCGGCACGCAATGCCCTGGGCCTGGTGGCGCTCGGCCTGGCCACTGGCATCAATGCCCAGCAAGCCAAGGGCTATGACCAGACGGGTGCGGCTGGCCAGCCATTGTTCAAGCTGCCTCCAGTGGGCGTCACCGCTTCCAGCAGCAACCAGGGCGCGGCCAGCCTGAGCGCCGAGCTCGGCGACATCTCCAAGCTCAGCGCAAGCGACTTCACCTTGCGACGCACGGGCGACCAGTACCAGCTCCTGCGCGGTCCCGACCAGCAAATTCTCGCGAGTTCGGCCAATGCCGCGGAGGTGCTGGCCGCCAGCGCCGAGCAGGGCTTCAAGCTCGAGCTCAGTGGCGAGCTCAAGCCCGGCGACAGTTTCCTGGTCCGGCCCACCGCCAATGCGGTACGCGGCATCGGCGTGGCACTGCAGGACGGCCGTGGTATCGCGGCGGCGGCCTCCAAGCCCGTGGCCGCTGGCGACAGCGACAACCTGCGCCAGATGATAGGGCTGCAAAGTGCCAAGACGCTCAACGGCGGCACCAGCAGCGTCCAGTCGGCCTACGCCCAGCTGGTCGGCCGGGTGGGCAGCCAGACACGCGAGCTGCAGCTCACCAGCCAGTCGGCCAGCCAGATCCATGCCCAGGCTGAAACCGCCTTGCAAAACGCCTCGGGCGTCAACCTGGACGAGGAGGCGACCGACTTGATGCGCTACCAGCAAGCCTACCAGGCCGCAGGCAAGGTCATGCAGATCGCCCAGCAGTTGTTCAGCACCATACTCGAGATCAGCCGTTAAGCCCGGAAGGACCCACCGCCATGCGTATCAGTACCCAGAATTTCTACAGCGGCAGTGGCGCTCGCCTGTCCGACCTGCAAGCCAAGGTGGGCCAGACCATGCAGCAGATCGCCTCGGGCAGCAAGTTGATGACGGCGTCGCAGGACCCCGCAGCGGCTGTGCGTGCGCTCGAGGTCACGCAGTCGATGGCGGTGCGCGACCAGTTCGGCAAGAACCGCGAAAGCCTGCGCAGCAACCTGGGCCTGGTCGACAGCACGCTCTCGGGCATGCTCGACAACCTGTCCGGCATCAACGAGCAGGTGATCCTGGCTGGCAACAGCACGCGCACCAACGATGACCTGGCCGGCATCGCCATCGTGCTCAAGGGGCAGCAGGAGCAGATGCAGGGCCTGGCCAACAGCACTGACGGTGGCGGCAACTACCTGTTCGCCGGCCAGCAGTCCAGCACCCAGCCGTTCCAGAGTGGCCTGGGCGGCGTGACCTATCAGGGTGACGAGCGGGCGCAGCTGGTGCAGGTCGAGGCCGGACGCGAGATGGCGATCCGCGAGGGGGGGCGTGCGCTGTTTCCCCAGGACGGCAGCGGCAAGGACCTGTTCGCGCTGCTGGGCCAGACCATCGCCCAGCTTGAGGATCGCAGCTTGAGCCCGGCGCAGCGGGCCGATTCGCTCAAGGCGCTGGGTCAGTCGATCGAATCGACCCACGCCGCGCTCAGTGCTCGCCAGACCAGCGCCGGCATTCGCCTGGCCGAGCTCGATCGGCTCGACGACCTCAGCGGCGCGCGCCAGCTGCAGGGGGCGCAGGAGCTCTCCACCCTGCAGGACATCGACTACAACAAGGTCCTGTCCGACCTGTCACGCCAGCAGCTCTCGCTGCAGGCGGCGCAGAAATCCTTCCAGATGGCGAGTAACCTGAGCCTGTTCAATTACCTAGGCTGATGTTGGTTATCCTATATGACTAGGATATCCTAACTCTCTGTTGCAACTTCAAGCTCCCACATGACCCAGTTGTCTGAACGCACCCCCAATCTTGGCCAACGAGAGTTGCTGGGGGATCAGGTTCTCCTGATCTCGATTGCCTTGAGCGCCCTGGGCGCGATTGTGCTGGGTTTCCAATTCGTCGAGGCGACCACGGCCTTCATCGGGGTGGCACTGCTGGTCGGCGTGGCTGTGCTGGCCTTCGCGCTGGCGCGCGCCAGCTTGACTTCACGCCTGGTCCTGACCGCCTGCCTGGTCGGTCTGGTGATCCTGCATATCCAGCTCTCGCGCGGGGTGGTTGAATATCACTTCGGCGTCTTTGCCTCGCTGGCGCTGGTCATGGTCTATCTCGATTGGCGCCCGATCCTGCTGGCCGCCGGCCTGTACGCCCTGCACCATGTCTTGTTTGACCGGCTGCTGGCGGCAGGTCTGGGCTTTTACTGCCTGAGCGAACCCGATTTCGGCCGCATCCTGCTGCATGCCCTGTATGTGGTGGTCCAGACCAGCCTGGAGCTGCTGCTGGTACGTGGCATGGTGCAGGCCGCGCGTGAAGGCCAGGAGCTGCAACAGATGGTTCATCGCATCAACCAGGTCGATGGCATCTTGCTGCAACTGGGCGACCTGCAAGTCAAGACCGGCCTTGGCCAGGCCTTGCAGGAAGCGCTGCAGCGCATGCAGGGTGCCGTCAGCACCGTCAACCAGGTGGCGGCCAGCATCCGCACGGCCAGCGCCGAGATTGCCAGCGGCGACCGCGACCTGAGCGTGCGCTCCGAGAGCGCGGCCAGCAGCATCGAGCAGACTGCCGCCAGCATGGAGGAGCTGACCGGCTCGGTACGCCAGACGGCCGATGCCACGCGCGAGGCCATGACCATGGCGGTGGAGAACGCCGAAGTCGCGCAGCGCGGCGGCGCGGCCGTCGGCCAGGTCGTCAGCACCATGAACGAGATCAACCAGAGCAGCCAGAAGATCGGTGACATCATTGGCGTGATCGATGGCATTGCCTTCCAGACCAATATCCTGGCCCTCAATGCCGCGGTCGAGGCCGCGCGTGCCGGCGAGCAGGGCCGCGGCTTTGCCGTCGTCGCGACCGAGGTGCGCAGCCTGGCCCAGCGCAGTGCCCTGGCAGCCAAGGAAATCAAGGACCTGATCGGTGCCAGCGTCGACAAGGTCGAGCAGGGCACGCGCCTCGTGCAGTCCGCCGGTAGCACCATCGCCGAGGTGGTCAACCATTCCCGCCGCGTCAGTACCCTGATGAGCGACATCAACCGCCTGTCTTCCGAGCAGTCGGAGGGCATTGGCCAGATCAACCAGGCGATCTCGCAGATCGACGAGATGACGCAGCGCAATGCGGCCATGGTCGAGCAGTCGATGGCAGCCGCTGAGAGCCTGCAGGATCAGGCGGTGCAGCTGCTCGAGGCGGTCAAGGTCTTCAAGTCGGCCTGAACCCGGTGCGCCTGACCCGGCTCAGGCCGGGCCCAAACCGGTTTCAAGCCGGGCTGAGTGCCAGCGTGACCTGGCGCACCATCAGCAGCCCCTCGCGCAGGGCTTCCAGCATCGGTGAACTCCAGTAGGGCAGGCTCAGCATGATCATCACGAAGCCCACCGTCATCGTGACCGGGAAGCCGATGCCGAACAGGTTGAGCTGGGGCGCCGCCCGGGTCAGCACACCCAGCGCCATGTTCGTGATCAGCAGGGCCGTGATTGCTGGCATTGCCAACTGCAGGCCGAGACCGAAGATGCGGGCGCCCCAGTAGGCGATCTGCTGCAGGCCACCGCGCTGCACCGGCTCGGTCGTGACTGGCAGCAGGGTGAAGCTCTCGACCAGTACCTCGATCAGCAGCAGATGCAGGTCGCTACCGATGAACAGCAGCAGCAGCAGCAGCGACAGGAACTGGCTGATCACCGAGGAGCGGCCCTGCGAACCCGGATCAAAGAAGGTGGCGAAGCCCAACCCCATCGTCATGCCTATCATCTCGCCGGCCAGCTCCACGCCCGTGAAGATGATGCGCAGCACGAAGCCTATCGCCAGCCCGATCAGCATCTGCTGCGCCAGGATCAGCAGGCCGGCCCAGGACAGCGGGTCCTGTTCCGGAAACGGCGGCAGCGCGGGTGCGACCAGCATCGCCAGCAGCAGGCCCAAGCCCAGCTTGACGCGGTTCGGTATGCTCTTGTGGCTGAGCAGCGGTGCGCTGGCCATCACCCCGAGGATCCGGGTCAGCGGCCAGAGGAAGGCGCTGACCCAGCCGAACAGCTGCTCGGTCGTGAACTCGACCATGCCTTAGCCAGCCAGGCTGGGCAGGCTGGTCAGCATCAACTTCAGGTAGTCGGTCAGCACGCCCAGCATCCAGGGGCCGGCCAGCACCAGCGTGGCAAAGATGCCCAGCAGCTTGGGGATGAAGGACAGCGTGGCTTCGTTGATCTGGGTCGCGGCCTGGAAGATGCTCACCACCAGGCCGACCACCAGCGCGACCAGCAGCAGCGGGGCGGCGACCATGACGGTCACCTCGATGGCCTGGCGGCCCAGCGTCATGATGTTGTCGGGGGTCATCCGGTTTCCTTCAGGCGAAGCTCTCGGCCAGCGAGCCCAGCAGCAATTGCCAGCCGTCGACCAGCACGAACAGCATCAGCTTGAACGGCAGCGAGACGATCGAGGGCGAGACCATCATCATGCCCATCGACATCAGCACGCTCGCGACCACCATGTCGATGATCAGGAAGGGCAGGAAGACCGCGAAGCCGATCTGGAACGCGGTCTTGAGCTCGCTGGTGATGAAGGCCGGCACCAGCACGCGCAGCTTGACCTCGCTGGCATCCTGCGGCGCCGGCTGGCCCGACAGCTTGATGAACAAGGCCAGGTCGGCCTGGCGGGTCTGCTTGAGCATGAAACCCTTGAGCGGCTCGGCTGCCTGCTCAAGTGCCTGGTTGACCGAGATCCTGTTCTCGGCCAGTGGCTGGTAGGCCTCGACATAGACGCGGTCGAGCACCGGGCTCATGACGAACAGGCTCAGGAACAGCGCCAGCCCCACCAGCACCTGGTTGGGGGGCGTCGACTGGGTGCCCAGCGCCATGCGCAGCAGGGACAGCACGATGATGATGCGCGTGAAGCAGGTCATCATCAGCACCACCGCCGGCAGGAAGGTCAGCGAGGTCAGCAGCAGCAGGATCTGCAGGCTCAGGCTGTAGCTCTGGCCGCCATTGGCCGAGCGTGCCAGTTCCAGACCCGGCAGGGCCTGGGCCTGGGCAGCCAGCGGCAGGCAGGCCAGTGACAGCAGCAGTCCCGCCAGCCGGGCCCGGCGCCCCAGCAGCTGCCATTGCGGTTCAGCGCTCATGGTTCTCGCTTCAGGTAGTGGTTGAGCCAGTTGTTGGCCGCGTTGCGCGAGTCGGCGGATGGAGCCGGCAGGTTCGTCGGCGGCTCCGGCAACTGCAGCAGGGTGTTGACCTGGCCCGGCGCCACGCCGACCAGCAGCCACTGGCCGCCGACCTCGAGCAGCACCACCCGCTCGCGCGCGCCCAGGGCCGCACTGGCATGCAGCTGGATCAGCGCACCCTGGCCCGCGCGCGGCCGGTACAGGCGTTGCAGCAGCCATGCCGCCGCCGCGATCAGCCCCAGCACCAGGCCCAGCGCCAGCGTGATCTGCAGCAGGCTGGACATCATCGGTTGAGCTTCCTGATCCGTTCGGCCGGACTGGTGATGTCGGTCAGACGGATGCCGAACTTGTCGTTGACCACCACCACCTCGCCCTGGGCGATCAGGCAACCGTTGACCAGCACGTCCATCGGCTCGCCGGCCAGGCCGTTGAGCTCGATCACCGAGCCCTGGGCTAGTTGCAGCAGGTTCTTGATCGCGATCTTGGTACGACCCAGCTCCACCGTCAGCTGCACCGGGATGTCGAGGATGAACTCGATGTCGTGCGTCGTGCCAGGCTTGGTGCTGCGCTCGGAAAAATCCTGGAACACGTTGGCCGCCGCGGGCTTGGCATTCAATGCCTCGGCCTGTCCCTGTTCGGACAGCGCAGCCCCCCAGTCGTCGGCGGTGATGCCGCCTTCCTTGTCCTCATTGCTCATCCTGGACTCCTTGCGATAGCATGTTCTTGCCGCCTTGCAGCAGCTTTTCGACCCGCAGCGCGTACTGGCCGTTGAGTTGACCGTAGCTGCATTCGAGCACCGGCACTTCCTCGATCTTGAGCTCGACCGTTGATGACAGTTCGA
>JACCDQ010882590.1_pt1 | contig 17139 bp, 9 predicted proteins | sample 7446031 | NCBI WGS metagenome assembly JACCDQ01 (sample SAMN15323442, study PRJNA562643) | freshwater metagenome | isolation source: river surface water | place: USA:Blue River Watershed | collected 2017-08-17
GTTGCGTTGCCTGTTGTGGCTGACGGTGGTACTGAAAGATTAATTGCGGCTTGACACTTTTGAATGCTTCAGGCAAATCCTTTGGGTAGTCCCGTACTTTCATTGTCCTGTTCCCATTGAACACTTTGCACAACAGATATGCAATGCCATCCCCCACTTCGCGATACTGTTGCACGGTGCCATCCTGTCCCTCCAAGAACAAGATCAAATACCGTCCACTTGCATGCATTGCCACTTGTATTACCTGTATCAAGCTCCATGCGGGCATCTCGTTCGCAGCTTTCTGCACGACATCTTCCAGCCTGCGCAACAGGCTTGTTTCCACCGGAGTTGGCCACTCGCCTTGCGCAACTTCGGTAGACCATCCCTCGATGTGGGGGTGTTTCAACACCATGAAATATCTTCTAATTCTTTCCTCCGACATGAGATATGCAGTGGTGCAAACGGAAAAAAAACAAACGGGAGAAAACAAAGGAAAAATAAGGAAAAAAAGCAAAGAAAGAAAAGACTTGGTTACACGTTACTACTACAATCACTGCACAAAAAAAGGTTGGAATGATGTGGTATATGTTTTCCCTGGCTATCTGCTGCTACATGACGAACAACACACTCTATCTACACATGTAAGTAAACATACCGACACACAAACACACAAACACCATGCAATACCATAAAACACTCACGATCGTCTGGTCATTGCGCTGCCAGCGACAACACCTCGGCCCGCTTCGCGCCTTTCTCTGTTTTGCGGCGCTTGGTCGACGGAATGGTGTTGGGGTCGATGGTGGTGCAAGTAGTGCCACTGGTAGCGGTAGTAGCGGTAGTAGCGGTAGTAGCGGTTGCAGCAGTGGTCGAAGATGAAGGAGGAAAGGTTGAAGGAGAAGGAGAAGGAGAAGGGGAAGGGGAAGGGGAAGGAGAACGGGATGAGGACACCGAAGAAGAAGTGGAATTGGAAGAAGTGGAAGTGGTGGACGATCGTGGGACGGGGGTGATGCCGCTGATGGTGCGGAAGAGGGCTTCCATCACGGCCATGCGGCGAGAAGGAGATCCGGTGCTGTGGAAACAGTGGCCTGGATGGGCGATGGCCACCGCGACATGGAACAACACGTATTTGCGCAATTTCCATCGGGTGATTTGCAGTTCCCGCACGATGAGGCGAAACACGGCGAGACACTTGGTGTTGAAGAGCACGTCGTCGGCGTTCGGCGTGGGGTGGTGTTGCGCCCACACGGCGGCAAAGTGGCGGCAACAGTGATCGGTGGAGGTGTACGTGGCAGCCGTCGACGGCGACAGGCGCGGCCACAACTGCGCGGCGCGATGCACAATCAGCAACAAGAACAACACGCGCAGCAACAAGTACCGCTGGAAGTCGCGGCGCTGGAAGGTGATGCCCAACATCGTTTGCAAATTGGCCTTGTGCGAACAACGGCGTTCGTAAAATTCCCCGAGCGCCTCCATCGTGCGCAATGGACCAATGTGCTCCGTGTAACACCGATACACCTCCTCCTTCAACCCACCTTCCTCCAACGGCGCAAACAACGGATTGTCCAAGTACTGGCAGCGCACCTCGTCTTCCAACATCGCAATGTCCACCTGCACCCCCCGCGAGCTCAACAGGTTTGCCACCACCAACCAGCGCGTCACATCGTACGACGTTACCACATCCACATCCACATCCATCACGGCATCACCGGTGGTGGCTTTGTCCTCTCCTTTGTCCTTTCCTTTGTCCTCTGGCCCATCGTCGGCGGAGGATGATGAAGCGAAGGATGATGAAGCGGAGGATGATGAAGCGGATGGTTCAAACGACAATGGCGTCGCGGGAATCGTGTCGAGCATGGACATGGTTCAATCAATCTACTGAACAAAAGCAAGAAAGCAACCCAAAAATAAAATTATGTGGAGGAAGAGATGCGGTGAGAAGGGGGTTGGAAGACATGGAAGACATGGAAGACATGGAAGACATGGAAGAAGAAGAAGAAAATGGATGGAATCGACCAGGGATACATTGGTTAACAGTTACAGGTTGGTTCTACGGGAACATGGCGACACTCTTTACAAGACCCCCGAAGTAAACAGCAACTTCACGGATGCACACCGGCTCAAGAAGTGGGAAGTGGATGTGGCGATGGAAGTGTCGGAAGATGCACGTTGGCGCTTCGCAGGAAGCTGGTCGTCGTGGTTGTCGTGGTTGTCGTGGTTGTCGTGTTGTTGTTGTTCGACTTCTGCCGCTGCCGACGCCGCCACCAATTTGTGGACATCAAAGTGCAACAATTGATCGCGCCGTAAGTTGGCTCGGCAGGTGGGACACGCGGCGCACTGTCGCTGTTCGAACAAGCGACGCACACAATCTGTGCAGTACACATGGTTGCAGCGGGTGACCACATTGGGGGTGTCGCACAGGCAAATGCTGCAATTGTCCTTGGCCAGCAACAAGATGCGCGGGATGTTGGGGAGAAACAGCATGTCTTGCGCCAGGCGCTCCAACAAGGCGCGGAACTGCGGGCAGCGTTCGTAGAAAACGTCGACGGTGTGCAGTTTGTTCGTGCGGCAGGCATGTTCGAAGCACACGCGGACCAGCTCTTCGTGGCCAAACCACTGCGGCATTTCGTTGCACAGGAATTCCACGCAACGGGCTATTGCGCGATCGTGGGCATCCGGATCTGCGCCTGCTGCTGCTGCAATGGTCGCAGCAGGCGCAGAAGGTGGAGCAGACTCCACGATTTTGGTCAAGTGTCGCATCACCACTCGCAATTCAAAATCGTTGAAACGACATGCGGTGCTTGCCATTGACGTAGTAGGTGGGTGGTTATTGCTCATCACATCGGATGTGGATGTGGAGGATGAGAATGAAGATGAAGATGAGGATGAGGATGAGGATGAGGATGAGGATGAGGATGCTTTTCCGCGACGTGCAAAGTGATGTCGGTACAAGTGCAGCATGTCGCGTGCAATGTCAAACTGTGAGCTCTTCACGGCACGCCAAAACACGGGGCCGATGCGGCGGTACATGTGGGGAGGTCGTTCCACGGCGTAGCGCACCAGTTGTCGGTCACCGGCGTCCACCCACTTGTCCAGGACAAAGGTCAATGTGAGTTGGAAGTGTTCGCAGGCCCATAGACACACCTCGCGCAACTCATGTCGGAGATGGCATTCGCGCAGGATGTGGCGCACCACGGCGTGCAAACACGGATAGGTCTGTCCGTGGCGCTGGTAGAAGGAATACAGTTCGTCGATGGCGAAGGATGCGGTCACATCGCACACGGTTTGCGGAATGTGCATGGATTCCGGTCGCCAAGAACACGTCAACCACTTGGCCATGCAAATGCGCGCCAACGATTGCGTGCAGGAAAGCGATGATGATGAGGGTTGGAAGTCTTGGTGGTCGTCTTGGAGTTGTGGGTGTGGGTGTGGGTGTGGTCGTTGGGCGCGGGTATCTGCCAGCGCCAAGTCCAGGTGTTGTGCGCAACGATAAAGGTTGTACAGGACTTGGCGGCTGATGAGGTATTCGCCCCATTCCGACAATGCCAGCAACTCCATGCGGAAATCCTCTTCGCTCACCTCCGCGGGATGGCATCCGGTCACCACAATCGCAGGTTCGTAGTAGGTGCGTTCATCGTGCATGTCGGCGGGCCACACAATGTTCTTCGGCGTGAGACACGCGGCCGACGGACGATGGTGGTGATGGTGGTGCTGCGGCTGCGGCTGCGGCTGCTGTTGGAGAGGTGGGAATTGTTGGTGTGGTTGCGGTGGTGCTGGCATCCAGGTCGATGGAGGAGGAGGAGGAAGAGGAGCCACACGAAATGCAGGCCCCAAAGTGACTCGGGTGGTGGAAACTGGGGGACGAGACATGGAACAACAAAAAAAAACAACGACAAACAACGACAAACAAAACAAAACAAAACAAACAATGTGTTCTAATCAAAAAAATCAACTTGTGACCAGACTGTGGTGTGGCAAACAAATAATTGATTTGTGATTGGACCACACGAGAAGGCGTGGTGTTGTGAGAAGGGGAGAGGGAGAGGTAGTGCTCCTGCGTCCTAGGCTCCCAGGGTGATACAGTGCTAACCTTGTTCTAGAACAGGGTTATGTAACCCTAATCCTAACCCTAATAAACCCTAACCCTAACCCTAATAGAGGAGCAGCAGCAGCAGCAGGAGGAGCAGGGAACATGTAAAGTCCCTGGACAGAATAGGAGCAGCAGCAGCAGGAGGAGCAGGAGGTGAAGTGAAGTGAAAGGAGGGGAAGTGAAAGGAGGGGAAGTGAAAGGAGGGGAAGTGAAAGGAGGGGAAGTGAAAGGAGGGGAAGTGAAGTGAAGTGAAGTGAATGTTGGATGATGGTTAAGAGTGATTACAGAGCAAATGGCACGACTACAAAACAAGATATACAGCAGAAATACACACAAAAACATACAGTTGGTTGGTTGGTTGGTTTCCGTTATTGGTCTTCATGTTCAGCATCGCTGTCGTCGGAAGTGAGATCGATCAGGATGGGTTCTCGAGGTCTCTTGAGGGGTCTGAGTTGACTGAAGAGGCTTCTGGATTGTCGCAGATGAGGAGGGGTGCGAGTGAGGGTGGTGAAGTCTTCAAGGACAAAGGGAGCGGGGAGAAGGGGGACGGCGGGGAAGGGAATGGTGCGGCGGCGGTGTGCTGCTGGTTGTTTGACCTGGAGAACGAGGAACGGGGTGTCCGAAAAGTGCAAGAGAGGAACGATTTGGGTTTGGTTGGTGAGGAGGTCGGGACAGGAAGCCAGCGCCGCTTCCACTCGGTCGGTGGCGAGATAGAGTGGATTGGCGGAACAGTCGTGGACCAAATGGATATCGAAGTGCTCCAATAGCAGTTCCCGGTGCTGGTCGATGGAGGTTTGCACGCACTCGAGGTGGGGCAGCCAGATACGGCCACCGGGGGCCATAAATCCTTCGGTGGCGAATGCGGGCAGGGTGGTGGCAAAGAATTTGTGTCCCCAGCGTTCCCTGGCCCATCCCACTGGGGAAAAGAAGTAATCGAGGATGATGTGGTTGAAGGCAACCACTCCCCACTTCGCTTTCATGGATTGGAGCATGCGACGAGTGTCAACGAAATTGGCCCTGCAATGTTCTTCAATGTGGTCATCTTTGTGCTTGTCGTCCATGGTGAAAACAGAAGCTCCAAGTTGTGCCAAAGCTTCGCAGCGCACACGATCTCGGAATTCCTGTCCACGATTGGGGCGAATGACATCATGGGCAAACACCATGCCCAACAACAGCACTTTGGAGTGCGATTCGAGTGTAATCGGTTCGTCGGTCGTCGTCGTCATCATCAGTATGTGAATGTGTAACAAAAAGTGTAACAAAATAAAAGCAATTGTATTTGGTTCAATGTTGCACCAGTGAATGGTCACGATTGAGTTTGTTTTTTTTCAAAGAAGTAAATGTGATTGAATTATGATAGCAATCCCACTACGATTCCACTCCCTGCTTCCCTCTCCGAAGCCCTGCCCACATATCTGTGTTCTTCAACACAGGTCTTCTTTCCTGCACGAAAATGCGAAAATCCGAAAATGCGAAAATGCGAAATTTGTCGTTGAATTACCATGGGTTACAGAGATAGAGAACATGGCACGAAACTACGAAACTACGAAAGTACGATACTACGAGAGTACGATACTGCAAAATTACAAGACTACGAGACTACGAGACTACAATGCTGCAAAAAATTGCACATGGAGAAGTATGGGTATGAATTACTCGATGAACATGTCGCGCTTCATGGATGCGGAGGGGTCGAGTGCGAAGTGGACGGCTTTCTGTGCGAGGACCTTGAGGAAGGGTTGTTTGTGTTCGGTTCGCCGGATGTGTACGTCTTCAAAGGTGAGCGGGTCGTGCACGACGAGGAGGTGGTGATGTTGGTCGAGCAGTTGCAGGAAGTGCTTCTCGTGCTCCATGGGTTCGCGCCAGGTGCTTGCCTTTTTGCGGACGAGTTGTGCGCGGCGTCGCGCTTCGTGGATGGCTTCGTTGTCGGGGGAGCCGAGTTCTTCGCGCACGGAGCGCAAGAGACGCAATTCGCGGCGGGTGCCGAAGTCGATGAGGAAGCGGATGTATGCGTCGATGCTGCTGGGGATGAAATCGCTGCCGAGCAAGGTGTCGGTGGAGCCCAACATGTTATGGCGCCGAAGGTTGCGCGTGGCCATGTCTGCCCTTCTGCGCTCCTCGTCCTCTTCGTGCGCCCGTTGTCGTCGGCGGGCGATCGCGGATTGTTCTTTCACACTGTTGTGTTTGCGGTGGATCTCTTCTTCTTCTTCTTCTTCTTCCTCATCATCTTCGGAACACAAGTCCACGGTTGTGTTATGGTTGGCGGGAGAAGCAATCACGACGCGGCGAGACTTGGAAGGTTTGGCGGGAGTGGGTGGAGGAATGGGAGAGGAGGAGTCTGCTGCAAAAATCGATGTGCGCGGTCGCTTCAGAGGAAGACAGAGAGGAAGCGGGAGAGGAGTTGCAACCGTGGCGGCGACAGTGGCAGTGGCAGAGGCAGCGGCGCCTTTCTTTTGTTTAGTTCCTCTTTTTTTGGGGCCAGAGCCAGAGCCAGAGCCAGAGCCAGAGCCAGAGCCAGAGCCGGTTGCGGGAACGGGTGTCGTTGGGGATGTGGGATGGTTGGTGTCGGCGTCGGCGTCGGTGGCGGTGGTTGCATCGAGGTTGGCGCGAAGAATGTTGGCGGCGGCTTGCGCGGCCACGGCTTTCAAGTGTTTGTCGCCGAGGATGTGGCGTGCGTAGTCCGAGCGACGAGCGGTGCAGATGGGGCGCGGACACACATCGCAGCGGAAGAGTTCGACGTCGATGGGTTCGTTGGGATAGGCAACCTGAAAGCGCCGAACGTGCGCAACCGTCCTCTTGTGAGCAACAAACTTGGATTTGTTGTCGCACTGCTTGGCACACACTGCACAGTAAAACGGGTCGGCGTCAGAGGCAGAGGCAGAGGCAGAGGCGGGAATCTGTTTCTCGGTGGCGATCGACGTCGACGGTGACTGCGCAGGCAAGGAGGAGGGCGACGATGGCGGTGATTTGGACTGGGATGGAATGGTGGTAGTGGTGTTGGCTTTGGGAACAACGACATCCTCATCCTCATCCTCGTCCTCGTCCAAGAAAGAAGCGGGTTTGGGGACCGACCGGCGTTGACGCTTGAAGATGTTGTCTTCCTCCGTGTCTTCTGGTTCCTCTTCTTGTTCCTCTTCTTGTTCCTCTTCCAATTCAGAAGAAGAAGAGTCAATGTCGATGATGTCCGATGGATTGACGATGCGTGGTGCGGCGGCGGCGGCGGCAGCGGGAGATGCGGAATCGATGGTGGTGGCGGTGTCCGTGTCGGTGTCGGCGGCGCAGGAAGCGGAAGAAGTGGTGGAAGAGGAGGGTTGGATTCTCCGGAAGGACATGAATCCGTCGGAACATGCGCGGTTGGCGGATCGTTTCTTGAAGTCGCGCAGCGCGTCCTCGCCGAAGAGGATGCCGATCAGTTCGAAGAATCGATTGACGACGTAGAGTTGCAGCTCGGCATATTGGTCGGCGGATGCTTTGCGCTTGAATTGGCTCTTGGCGCGGTGTCGGTCGGCGAAGCGCTGGTCGTCGGCGGACAGGGTGCTCCAGATGCAACGTTTGAGGCGCGTTTCCTCTCGCACGAAAGAGAAGACACTGGGGAATGATTCGAGTAATTTGCTCCGGATGGAGGTCAACAACTTCTTCTTCTGCGCGGTCGGTTGGTGGGACATGCGACAGAAGGTGGTGATTTGCTGCGCAATGTGCGGACTGATCGGAGAGACTGAAGAACTCATGACCGTCGAAATGCTCAATGATGCGCTTTGTTTTAGTTTTTTTGTTTCGCTTTGTTTTTTTGTTCGAAAACAAACTCGCACGATATGTGGTGCGAAAAATGAAAGGATGGAATGAATTGTGATACCCTCTCATCTCCTGTCCTGCTCGCGCACCTCGTGTTCTGGGAGCCTAGGACGCAGGGGATGTAGCCAAAAACAGTGAGCACTCCCGTGATGAGGTGCATGGAATAGCGGAATTCCTCTATTTGTGGTGGTGGCGGCGGCGATGAGTGTGTGCGGTGCGGCGGTGGTGGTGGCGGCGGCGATGGGTTGTACGTTTGGTGCCTTTGCCTCGGGTGCGCCTGCTGCTTCTGCTTCTGCTTCTGCTTCTGCTTCTGCCGCCGCCGGTGCGCATGCGTTTGGCGAAGGCGGCGAAGGATTCTCTGTCGCCATCGAGTTCGGAGTCATCCTCCAGGTGGTCTTCGTCGTAGTCCCCACGCTTCCTGCGGCGGAATGCGCGCAAGTCGATGTCTGCGCCGTACGACCCATCATCCAACTCTGCGGCCAGATCGTTCCAGCGAGAAGAAGAAGAAGGTGACAGAGGCGATGGTGGTGATGATGGTGATGATGGTGACAATGCAAGGAAGTCGTCCATGTCGTCGTGGATGGAGGAAGAGGGGCGTCTCTTGCGCCGGTCCACCATGTATTCGTCGTCTTCCAAGTCCATATCGTCGAATCGATCGCGTTTCTTGCGATGGCGGAAGGGAGTGGAGGGTCGTTGTCTGTCGCGGCGATCCTCCCCCATGCTGCTGCTGCGGCGGCGGCGCTTGAATGCTTCTCCTTCTTCTTCGAACTCCCCCTCTGGCCCCAGATCGCGGAGTCGGCGGCGACTGCCTCGATCTTCGGAGCGCGCGCGTTTGCGGAACTCCTCTTGCATGGCGCCTGGGCCATCCTCCTCCTCATCGTACTCCTCTTCGAAGAAACGTTTCATGGCGGTCTCGGTCTCGGTGTCAGTGTCGGCGACGGCGGCGGCGAAAAGATGGGCGTGCGGTTGAACAGTGCGGTGTGAAGTACATTGTGCAGAGAAAACTTTGGAAAAAAGGAGGAAAGGAGGAAAGGAGGAAAGGAGGAAAGGAAAGGAAAGGAAAGGAAGACAAGAAGGGATGCGACATGCAATGATCTTACGCGAAAGTTACATGGATGAATCAATCAATCAATCAAGCACATACACGACAGAGACAACAACAACAACAACATGGGTGCTATTCGAATTCTTCGACGAATTCCAGGGATCGCTTGTGTCGGTGGGCGAGGACGTGGAGGGTGGTGTGCATCGCGACGTCGGCGTCGGGGTGCTGGAGATAGATGGGCAGGCGGTGGGTGAAAGAGGAGCAGCCGAGGAGCATGTCATCGAACTCCTCCGGGAAGGCTGTCCACTGGTCGATGTCGCCGTCGAAGGAGCTGGCGTGCGCAAACATGCCGTTGGCGCGCTGCAGGTGTCGACAATCCCATCCGCTGACGTCGCAGTGGAAGTTGGCGCAGTAGGCAAACATGTTGTCGGCGATGCGCAGTTGGGGGAAGTGGAGGCCGGACAGGTCGGCGTGGAGCAGCCAGCAGCCCTCGAACATGGAGCGCGCCTCGATGAGACAGGTGGTGTCGAGTTTGCCCAGGTGGGTGAGTGCGCAGCAGTTCTTGAAGGCTCGGTTGGCGATCGGTGCGATGCGCCAGCCACGCACGCTGCAATTGAAGCGCAGGCAGTTGTGCAGGATGCTGGTCATGTCGTCGCAGCAGTCGGAGAAGTGCAGTCCGTGGAGCGGCTGGTTGAAGGAGACGCAGGACTCGAAGAGGTGGGCGGCGTCGGTGACGCGAGACACGTCGAGTTCAAAGGGCTGGTTGAAGGCGGCGGCGTCGCGCAGCATGCTGTTGCACTCGACGAGCGCGCGGGTGCAGCCGAAGAGGATGGGTTGGTTGAACTGTGCGCAGCCGTGGAGGAAGCGGTTGAGGTTGCGGGCGCTGATGGGCTGCCAGTTGGTGAATGGCTGGTTGAACTGTGCGCAGTGGGCAAACATGCCGCCGAAGTCGGTGGCGCCGCGCACGTTCCAGAGGCCCACGGGGTGGTTGAAGGCGCTGCAGCCGCGGAACATGTCGCGGAAGGTGGTGACGCAGCGGGTGTCCCAGGCGGACAGGTCGCCGTCGAAGGCCTTGCAGTGTTGGAACATGGCTTCCATGGAGGTGGCGGAGGAAGTGTCCCAGGCGGACAGGTCGCCGCGGAAGTCGGTGCAGCCGTCGAAGCAGTGCGAGAAGTCTTCCACGTGGGACACATCGAAGTGGTTCAGGTTGACGTCGGTGAGGTTGCTGCAGTTCTGGAAGGTGGACGCCAGGAAGAGCAGATGTGCGCCGACGGTCCAGGTGTCGAGGTCGCGGCCGTCGAAGAGCAGGCAGTTGTCGAACATGGCTTCCATGTCGATGACCGAGTCCAGGCGCCAGTGGCGAAAGCGGCCGTGGAAGTGGATGCAGTCGCGGAACATGCCCACGAAGCGGCGCACGCCGCGCACATCCCAGCGTGAGAGGTCCAGTTCGTGCAGCTGGTGGCAGCCCTGGAACATGCCGGACAGGTCGTTGGCGGCGACGGAGAGGTCCCACTGGTCGAGTCCGCAGTGGTCGAGCTGCAGGCGGGTGCATCCGCGGAACATGTCCGTCAGGTTGGTCAGGTGGGTGCCCACCTGCCAGTGGCGCAGATCGAGGCGCTCAAGAGCAGTGCAGGCGTGGAACATGCTGCGCGTGCTCACGCAGTTGGACACATCCCACTGGTCGAGGCCGCGCAGCTCGACCGCGTCCCTCACCTCCATAAACATGGCGATCATGCGGCGCACGTTGCGCATGTCCCACTGCGCAAAGGAGAAGTGGATGTGTTGGGCTTCGCGGAACATGGTGGTCGCCTCCACCAGGCTTTGGGTGCACCAGCGCGAGAGGTCGCAGCCCTCCAGGTCGCACTCGCGAAAGGCGTTGCTCATGTCGGCGATGGCGAAGGTCTCCCAGTGGTCGATGTGGCCGTGGGTGTGCAGGTAGCTCTGGTGAGACCCACGCTTGAATTCGCGCAGCAACGGATGGAATTCCCAGCGCTCGACCACGTGCGGCAAGAAGGACACGATGTAGTACTGGAGGTCCGGTACCTGCATGCCGGCGCGGTGGAGACACAAGCGCGCGGTGCGGTCGCGGAATCGCCGGGCGAAGCGAAAGGCCGCCAACTGGGCCGGTTGCGTGCATCCGAGCATCATGCACAGTTTGTGCAGGAAGGGGCGATCCTCGAGGTGCGCGTACTGCGGGACGTCGTCTTCCGTCATCAACGACGACAACAATCCACTTCCTTGGTCGAACCGAGTCAGCTCCGTCCAGATCGACTGCAATGTCTCCGCGGGAACAGTCTCGGGAGAACTCATCTTCCTCTGAATGCTGCTGCCTGTGGACACAATGACACACGGTGAGACAATGCGTTCGCAAACACGACACACGAAAACAACAATCACGAGTCTTTCCTTACCTGATGGGAGAAGAGAGATGGAGATGGAGATGGAGATGGAGATGGAGAAAAGTACAACAATCCAACACAAACTGTGACCAGTGTGTGTATGTGTTTTGAAGCAAGTTAAGTTAAGTTAAGTCAAGTCAAGTGAAGTTGACTGTGAATGTGAGGGAATGTGAAACAAATAGGATGATGCGCACAGTCACTCAATGTCACATTCACACACTCACTCGCTCACTCAATGTCACATTCACACACTCACTCACACACTCACTCAGTGTTGTAGAACACTCCCTCTCACCTCTCACCTCTCACCCCCCACCACGTGGTATTAGAGGAATTCCCTTAATCTCGGGTACACGCGTGTACCCTGGAAGTGTGCACAGTGCATTCTGTGAGCCATAACACTGTTGTAGGTGTGTGTTCTGCGCCATGCGCGGTTGCAGTAAAACAGAGCAGCAGCAGCAGCAGCAGCAGCAAGGGGAAGAGAAGGGGAAGAGAAGGGGAAGAAGGGTGGTGGATGTGGCGACGCAAAGTGGGTTAGGGGAGTTACAGAAAACAAGACAAACTACAGCAAACTACATACACATACGAGTGGCAAACGGCAACGACAAGACACAGAAGACACGGAAGACACAGAAGACACAGAAGACATGGATTACAAGGTGAGTTCGGCGGCGGCGGCGGCGGCAGGAGAGTGAGGTGTGTGCAAGGAGATGGAGGGTGGGAAGAGGAAGGACACGCGGCGATATCCGTGGTGTGCGGCGAAGGACAACAGGAGATGTTGCAGTGCGCTGACCAACACCGCAGGCGGCAAGGTTGCGCTGTGGATGAATGTCGGCAAGCGGAGAGTGCGAACGTCGATGACGAGCACTGGCGCCGCATCTGCTGCCTTCGTGTCCCCCTCTGCGACAGGGCAAGGAGAGGGGTGAGGAGAAGGATGAGGAGGAGGAGTGCGGAGACTGAGTTGGAACAGCAATTCGAAGGCATGTGCGTCGCAGGGCATGTCTTGGCAGTTGCCGCGCACCAGCATCATCGGCCGGAATTTGCGCAGGTGTGAGTGGCGCAAGATGGTGAAGTGGCGCACGGAGCTCTGCAGGAGGAACAGGCGCAAGGTGACAAAGAGCGAGCGCAGGGTCGCCCCCGCCGACGAATACCAGAACATCAAATGGTTGCTGAAGATCGGCTCGACCACCTTGTCCACCAACACCGCATCCGCCATCGACTCGGGAACTGCCACGGACATCATTCTTCTCTTTCTCTATTCGCTTTCTTTTGCAAAGTGTATCTCGACACACGAGATTGTGGTGCGATGTAATTGAATTCGAGGACAATCTTTCCCAGAAAATCGAAGAATTTAATTATGCGCACTCCCACCTGCGCCTGCGCCTGCGCCTGCGCCTCCGCCTCACTCTCCCAGCCTGTGTCCCCACCTCACATCCCCCGTGGGTCGGAGGGCCGTTTTTTCATGCGTGGGTCGGAGGGCCGTTTTTTCACCACCGAAAGAGAAGTTCTCGGTCGGGAGCGATGGGTTCTCGGAGGAGGCGCAGGTCGTGGTCATCTTCTTCCGGTTCAGGTTCAAGAGCAGGTTCAGGTTCAGGTTCAGGTTCAGGTGGAATTGCTTCCGAGACAATAACCCAGGAGTTAGCATCACTTGTACCACCAGAACCATGGGAACCATGGATGTGCTGAGGTCGCCGCGGCCGCAATGCAGAAGTGAGGTTGGTGTCGACCTCCACATCGACGTCGGATTCGGAGTCGATGTAGGGAGCAAACCTGTGCAACTGGAGTTGTTCCAGAGGGCGCTTCAACTGCGCCGTGGGGGAAGGACATGCAGATGCGGCGGCGGCGGCATCGAAGGATGAAGAACAGGATGAGGAGAAGGATGAGGAGAAGGATGAGGAGAAGGATGAGGAAGAGGGATCGTGTTTGGCCAGCAACTGGCGAAGGACGCGGGGGAAGTCTGGCTGGTCGTCGAAGACCAATCGATATCCTTCCTGGGGAATGCGCAGGGTGATGTACACGGAATGTTTGCGGAAGGGCAAGATCGCGCAGCCGCAGTGGCAGAGATAGTCCTTGCACACAAACGTGCGCCTTCGAAAGAAATTGGTTTCGGCGGTGGGTCGGAATGGAAGGCGACTCGTGCCTGCGGCGCTGCTGCTTCTGCTGCCAGTGGTCGCCGCCGCCTGCAACAACAATTGCGAGAGCACGTGCGGAAACTCCGGCTGGTCCTCGAACACGAGTCGGTACCCTTCTTCCGGCGCAAACAGAGTCACGTACACCAAGTGTTCCAAAGAAGGGTACATGTAACAATTGCACGCACACAGATAGTCTCGATGCTGACACTCGCGGCGCAAGAGGGGATCGGTGTGGTGTGGCGTCGTGGTTGTCCTCATCGTCATCATGCGTTCACTAATGGGTACTGTGTTTGGTGTGTGTGTTTGGTGTGTGTTTGGTGTGTGTGCGTGGTGTGCGAGGGAACCCAGCGTTGCCACTCGCAGCCCTAGACTCAACCCTACCTTGTCCACCTCCTCAACCTCTGCTCCCTGCGTCCTAGGCTCCTAGGCTCCCAGAAAAAACAACGGGTCGGGAGTGTCACAGGGGGTGCATGGGGGAAAAAGGAGGACCGGTCGCACACCCATCTGCAAAATGTGATTGTCAAACCGTGCACCGTGCACCGTTCGCATCTTTTCTGTTCTGTTCTGTTCTGTTCCGTCGTACAAGCCATGCGCGCCACCCGCAACAACAAAGTGCACCATCCGGCGGAAGAGACGTGGATCCACTTCTCGCGCCAGAAGACCACGACCCGCAACACCTTCCTCAAACTCTCCAGAGCCAAGCGCATCGCCCTGGGCAACGCGGAGCAACAACTCTTCTTGCGATGCACTGACCTGCGACAACACTATCGCGCAGCCACCGCCGATTCCTCCTTCAGCGCAACAAACAAGGACAAGGACAAGGACAAGGTCAAGGACAAAGAAGAGGACAAGGACAAAGAAGAGGACAAAGACAAAGAGGACGAAGAGTGGGAGTGGCGCGCGCTGCAACAGATGGATCCCCTGACACTCTGCGATGTACGAGAGCACCTGGAAACCATCCACCGCCTGCGCACGGAACTCTTCGAACTCATCCGCACCTTCCACTGGGAGCAACAACACTTTGAACACTTCGAACAGTACATGGCCGTCATCAACCCTTCCACCGCGCAACAAATGCCACTCGACCGCGCATCCCCTGACACCGTCGCCTCTCTCCTCTTCGAGGCACCAAGCACCACCAGCAGCAGCAGCAGCACCAGCAGCACTCGAATGGCGCATCTTCCTGCCGAACACCATGATCGCGAACATCACGAAGAGGACGAACCTGACCACGAGAATGCGGAGGAACACGTGCAACACCACCGTGCAGATCCTGCAGAAGATAGCGCAGACAGTGAAGACGATGGAGACGACGATGACAATGACGATGAAGACTACGTGGACGAAGACGACGAAGACGACGAAGAAGACAGGTAGGTAGATAGACAGATATAGATTGATTGATTGAAATCGGTAGATTGTTGAGTAGTGAGTAGATACGTAGCATGTTGGGATTGTCTTTGTAACTTGCTGTAATAATCACGCGCCAATTCGCACCTGTTGTTGCAATCGTTGTTTCGACTTGAGGCACTTACACGCTCGCCAAAAAATACATACACACCTACACACCTACACACTTACACACCTACACACCTACACACTTACACACCTACTTTGACACCATCTGTCGTGTCTTTTTCACTTTCACAGATTGCGCTCAATGCGCGGCTTCTTTGGCGGCTTTGCTTTTACTGCCGCGACAGAGGAAGCACCGGACACGGAGGAAGAACCAGAGGCGGCGACGGCGACAGCATCCGTGGAAGCAGAAGCATCGAGGGCAAGCTGCTTCCGTATCTCGGCGGGACCACCCATTTGCTTCGGCGCGTGCGCGATCACGTGTGCGTGGTGCTTGCGCTCTTCTTCCTCCAGGAACGCGCAGTGTCGTTCCGTGAACTTCGGCGAGCGCGAGCGATGGTCGAAGGTCCCCACCACCAATATCTTGTTGGGATGCAACAGCTTGTCGTACACCGTGTCGCTTTCCGGACACACCCAGTATTCGCGCCGCTTGTGGCTGATTTTGAACGCCAGGCTGCTGATGCGTTTCACCTCCCGTTCCTGTCGAAACACATCAACCACCGCCGCCGCCGCCGCCGCCTCACCCTCTTCCTCCTCCTCTGGACACACCTCCTCCTCATCTTCCGCATCGTCAATCTGGCTGTTGCTGCGCGGCCTCTTCGCGCGGTTCCACTTCTCATCGTCGTCCTCCGTGTTCTCTCCCTCCTCCACGTACATGGACGACCGTATCCTCACCTCCCCAACATCCGAATCCGAGCGATTGCGCTGAGAATACGTGCTTCCCGCGGATGTTGGACACACGGGGGCCACCCTCTCCACACGCGGCGTGCTCGGCGCAGACACCGACACCGACCCTTCGTCCATCTCCCCCTTCCCATCCTCTCCATCTTCCGCATCCTCTCCATCTTCACCAACTTCACCATCTTCCGCGTCTTCCGCATCTTCCGCATCTTCAGAGTCTGCTTCTTCGCCGCCATCCTCTTCATCCGCAACCACTGCTTCTACTGCTTCCACTGTTTGATGTTCCACCGCACGTGGCTGATGCGGCTGAGACAACGAAGGAGGAGGAGGAGGAGAACGGGGGGAGGTTGAACCAAAGGAAGTGGAAGCAAGGGAGGTCGAACTGGGTTCGGCTTCGACTTCGACTTCGTCTGCTTCGTCTGCTTCATCCGGTTCGCTGTCGCTAGTGTCCAGGGGATTCGATTCCACCACCACCACCGCCGCCGGGTTGCGCGACCGGGAGGATGATCTGCTTGCCTTTTGCGCCACCCTCTTTGCTTCGCGCTCTGCCTTTTCGGCCGCCTTCTTCGCTTCGCGCTCTGCCTTTTCGGCCGCCTTCCTTGCCTCCAACTCTGCCTTTTCGGCCGCCTTCCTTGCCTCCAACTCTGCTTTTTCGGCCGCCTTCCTTGCCTCCAACTCTGCTTTTTCGGCCGCCTTCCTTGCCTCCAACTCTGCCTTTTCGGCCGCTTTCTTTGCAGCCCGTTCTTCTTCTCGTTTCTGTTTCTCGGCCTGCTTCATTGCCTGCTTTTCTTCCGCACTCATCTGCGCCGCACCCGCAGACACAGAAGACACTGATGATGCCACAGTGCCAACGACAACAACAGCACCCGCCTCGTTCTTCTTTCTCCACCAGGTCAAGTACTGCGTCAGTCCTGGAGGCCGAGCTTTCTTCGCCGTCAAGTTGCGCACGCGTTTCTCTTCCCACCTCGCCAACTCCTCCGCAGACATCGCGTCGAAGTTCAGCACCTCCTCCTCCGCCGCCACCGCCACCCTCTTCTCACCTTCCTTCTTCGACCCACCACCTTTCTTCGACCCACCACCTTTCTTCTTAGCGGCGGCGCCGCGGCTACCACTGATGCTACCACTACTGCTGCTGCCGTTGCAGCCGGTTCCTGTTGCTGTTGCCGTGGTCATGATCACCCGCTCCTCCTCCTCCTCCCGCGCCAACTGATCCTCCCAATCCTCTTCCTCTTCCTCCTCCTCCATCGCTGCTTCCATCGCTGCTTCCATCGCTGCTTTCATTGCGCCTCCTCCCCCAGACTCCAACTCCACCACTTGCGCCGACGCCGAAGCCGACGCCGACTCCGACTCCGACTCCGACACCTGCTGCGACCCTTCCACTTCTTCCTTCTCTTCTTCCTTCTCTTCATCCTTCTCTTCTTCCGACTCCGACTCCGACTCCGA
>JACCDQ010697831.1_pt1 | contig 17137 bp, 17 predicted proteins | sample 7446031 | NCBI WGS metagenome assembly JACCDQ01 (sample SAMN15323442, study PRJNA562643) | freshwater metagenome | isolation source: river surface water | place: USA:Blue River Watershed | collected 2017-08-17
AGCAGTTGCAGATCATCTTGCTGGGCGCGGCCAGCTGGCGCGAGGCAGAGCGGCGCTGAAGCGGCGGTGACTGCCAATCGGCAGCCATCCCAAGAAACCCGCCCCCAATCCGCGACAATCGATGCTCGGCAATGCAGTGATTACAGTCACTGGCGGAGCCCGAACGCAGAGGCTTTGAGCGGCGGCTAACTGAGTCAACCCGCCGCCCAAGGGGGTAGAACTTGGTTCAGGTGGCGGACCGGTCCCGGCCAGATGCGGAAGTTCATCCTTCCCATATTGCCGACCTTCAAAGGGCCGTTCCACTCTGAAACCTTCCGGATAGCCAAAACGTGCTTATCGGCCAGAGCCGACCTTGAGCCTGTGGTCCAACTCGGGCGGCAATGCGCCGGTCACCTGCCGTTCCGCAGTAAATCACTCTGAGCGGCAGCTTTGACCATCAGGCTACGACAGGATCGTGCCCATAGCCGACCTCGATTCTTCCTGGGAGCGGCCGTTCGCCGCGAACCCCGAAATTTGAAATGCTGCCATTCGCTATGCGTTAGTGATATTCTTGCCCCGAAGGCAGTTGTGCAGCGAATCCAGCCCATCATAACAAATGACGTGGAGATATGATCCGTGCAACGAGAGTCGCTGAAATCGTGTTTTCGAAAGACGGCTGCTCCTCCGCATTGAAGCCGTTCCATCACCACGCATCGCCCCAGCACGGGGACCACCGCTGTGGGAGGCGGCGGTGGAACAGGCCAGGGTATGGCCCGAGTGGAAACAGGCGAAAGACAGAGGCTGTTCGGCGTACTTTACTATCAAGGCATCGCGAAAGTCGGCGCTGGCGGGACGGCGTTCTGATCGTCCGCTTAAACAGAGAACCATATGCTGATCGTTCATCATCTCGAAAAGTCGCGCTCCCAGCGCATCCTCTGGTTGCTGGAAGAGTTGGGGATACCCTACGAGCTAAAGTTCTACGAACGTGACCCGAAAACCAAACTGGCACCTCCTGCGCTGAAGGCAATACATCCGCTGGGCAAGTCGCCGGTGATCACCGATGGCAAAGTTACGGTGGCCGAATCCGGCGCCATCCTTGAATACCTTGCCGAGAAGTACGGACACGGCGTGGAGGGTGATCTGGCGCATCTGGAGCCGGCAAAGGGCACTGCCGAGCAGCGCCGGTGCCGCTTTTGGATGCACTATGCCGAAGGCTCTCTTATGAACTGGCTGGTAATGAAGTTGGTCTTCCTCACCATTCCCACTCAACCGATGCCCTTCTTTGTGCGCCCGATCGCGCGCCAATTGTGTCGTCAAGTGCTGGCCAAATTGGTTGATCCCAACGTCACTACGGCGATGGAGTTTATGGAAGCGCATTTGATCAAGCATCTGTGGTTCGCCGGGCGGGACTTGACGCTCTGCGACTTTCAAATGAGCTTCGCCGTGGAAGCCGCGTTGTCGCGCGGTGCCGATGCGGATACTTATCCGCATCTAGTGGCCTACCGCGAGCGTATCAATGCACGTCCGGCCTACCAGCGAGCGATCGAAAAGGGAGGTCCAGTCCTGCTCTAAAGCCGCAGACCGACAACCAATTGGAGTTGAATTGCGGTTGCACCTAAGAGGCAGATTCCAACCTCGGCACTTAGTCGGATTTGACTTCGAAATCTCCGGCGTTCCAACCTCAGATTGCAAATAGCCGATTAAACGGAGCTAGATCGACATGACCCTCTCGTCGGAAGTACAGAATGGTTTGTCGCGCAACATGCTCGCAGCGCTCGGGGTGCTGTCGGTCGTTCTCGCATGGAGTCTTTTGGGCGGGTCGCCAGTTCGTTCTATATTTCCGTACGCCTTCGCTACGGCGCTGGTCGCTTGGCGACATGGACTGCTCTGGGGGTTTGCGTTTGCCGCCCTCGCTTGCCTTGTTGCTGCGTTAGGCGGCGCATTTCCCACGCAACCCCAATGGTTAGGCCGGCGAGGGGCTGATGACGTACCTGAAGCTTTCTGCCGTCGCCATCGGGGTTTCGGTTGGAAAGCGCATGGGTGAGCGCCGGCGAGACAATGGTCCGACGCAGTAGTACGACCCAATGGATATCTACCAATACCCTCAATCCAACCGCTTGATTCGTCCGCGCGTAACCCGTTGATCCGTAATGTGGGTGGCTGCGGGCTTTGCGGACTTCGGGCCAGTTCAACGGAGCGAGGTCGGAGCGAGGAATGGCCAGGGGAGAGTGGAATGCGGCCCGGGACGGCCAATTCGGGTGGCTGGCGAAGTCCGCAGGCTTCCGCAGGAACCCCCAAGAACACGCGGGAACCGGCGCGATCAGGCAAGAAAAAACCCCAACCGAGAACGGTTGGGGTTTTGTTATTGGTGGTGGCCGTGGACCCGGGTTCAATTCCGTGCAAGTGTAAGCCTGCCAAGCCTTGCCTGACGCCTGCAACCCTTGAGGAAAGATGCGGAAGTATGGATAAGCCTGAGGCACACCCTCGTTTTTCCGCACGGGCTCGCATCCGTCCCGCCGCCCCCAACGCACCCGTTTCTTACAGCGCAGGTTGACTTCTGTTCGAACCGAAGGGTTCATGGCGTCGTATCAACAATTAGCTGGAGTGCGCATGAATGTCGTTCACCTCAACCAGAAGCAATTGGCAACCCGGTGGGCCGTCAGTGAAGCCACCCTGGAGCGTTGGCGATCAATCGGGATTGGCCCGGTTTTCCTGAAGCTGTCTGGCCAGGTTCGTTACCGACTGACAGATATCGAGGCGTTTGAAGAATCATGTCTGGCAACGTCGACCAAGACTATTTGAACCACCTTGTTCCTGACCGATTGAGATACGGCGTCAGATATTTCTAGTTGTGAGCCTTCACACAGTATAGGTGTATGCCGGCGGATTTCCATTCCTTACCCAGTCATTGAAACAGGCCTCGGTCGACAAGACTTGGAAATGTTGAAACCACTCCGACTGACGCAAGGCTTGCTCGGCGGGACCATCAATCCACCCACTGATCACCAGGCAGAGGTCCATGCACCCACGTAGGTTCGTCAGCCCTTGGGCAAGCCTCTTTGGGTATGCCCCTTGGTACCGAAATTTGAATAATGGCTCATGATGTGCCACACGATTTCGGAAGAAGTTGGCGATTTGAAGATCCTGTCCAAGCTGCTGACGTTTCTGCGAATTGCCCCACTGCTTGGGGTTCAAGATGGGATGATTAGGGAAAATTTGCGAGATGATCGGTGGCGCATCAACTGGCGACAGTGTCCTGAAGAAATTGGTCCAGAACCCGAACGTCAAGGCAGCAACCACGTCATCCGTTGTTGGCTGCGGGTTCCTTCTGGCCTTTGTCTTTTTGTCCTGCAAGATCCCGTCGATTGACTTTTTGGCATCACCTGTAAACGGATAGTGTTGTGCCTGGACATCGTCATACCAAGGATGCCCATGATGTCCAGCTGACCCCACCGGGGCATACCTCTGGGACATGACACTATGGATCGCATCCCTCAGATGCATCTCGACACAACCCAACAAAGGGAACACCATGGCTGAGATTGCATAGTTCCAGGCATACGCACGCCGTACCTCCTCGTTGGAGGTCAACTTGAGGAAGCTCCGGTACCCTGCGATCCTGGCTGGAGCCAGGAAATGGACGAGGTGGTTCTGCTGGTTGCCTGTCATAGATCTCTGTGCTAAACTCTGATGGAAGTCTGTGGATTCCCCGCTCTCACCACGCGTGATGATGGCTCCACGTGCAAAGAGTCGGCGCCACCTTCGGGTGGCGTTCGGCTTTTTGGGCCTCGGTTTTGAACAAGATCAGGCCTCAATGTTGTCCTCTGTGAGCTTGCTCCCACACTCAGGACATACCGGTTTCATCTCCCGGAAGACTTCATCCCACTTCGCGAACCGGTCCAGGACAGAGAAACTGTCCCCTTTCAGCCCATCCAAAGAGTAGTCCTCGTACTGCCTGGAAAACGGGGCGTCGTTTTCTCGCATGACGATGCGCCCCTGGTGCCCACATTCGCATTTCAAATTGGTGCGTGTCACTGTTGTCATGGCAGATGCTCCCTTCTTAGTCGACCAGACGAGAGAAATCTGGTCAATGCATTTTCGCCAATCATTACGGGTTGAAAGTTAAGCATTCTCGTCCCCCCCCGTGCCGTACCACGGCCAAAAAGTCAGGAGGTTCTGAGACGAAACGGGGTTTGAGACGGTTTTCGGGGTGGGTGGCCACGGGGTCAGTCAGGAGCCCAAAGCAAAAAGCCCCGCACGGTGCGGGGCTCTGAGCGCCTTCGAAGCCCGCTCAGCAGGTTCGAAGGTCTTGTTCTGGCGGAGCACGGTTCAAAGCAACTTGTGCTCTCATCTCACAATTTAGTGCGCGCCACGTACATGGCGCGTACCTCGCTTGGTTAATGGTCCGGCTGTCTTGGATGCCTGTGTGATACCGGAAAGCACGCCACACTCACTCACAGAGCCGCTTCCGTTACAACCATTTCGCAACTGAACTAGTTGCCTCTGCAAGACCTTCAACTCTTTAATCCGAACCGCGACGTGCTTGATGTGCTCATCAATCAAGGCATTGATATCAGCGCAGACCTTTGGTGCGGAGTCTTTCATTCGCAAAAGCGTCCTGATTTCATCCAGAGCCATATCGAGGCCACGGCAGTACCTGATGAACGAAAGCCGTTCGACATGCTCTGGTCCGTAGACACGGTAGTTGCTTTCTGTTCGCTTTGGCTGCGGTAGCAAGGCCTCCCGCTCGTAGTAGCGAATCGTTTCCACCTGTGTATCGGTGGCCTTAGCAAGCTCTCCAATCCTCACAAGACCCTCCATCAGCGATGGAGGATAGTGTAAACGCTTGACACTAAAGTGACTACAGGGTTTCCAATGCTTCTCATGAGGAAAAAATGATGAGCACACCCAATGAGAGCACACAGATACCGACCAGCCAAACGGACAGCTGCTGTTCTGCGATCGCCTGCTCGCCGGTAGCACGATCAGAGCAGGATAAGGCGGACAGGGCCGCAGGCCGTTCACAGACAAAGTTCCGCATTTCGAACATGGACTGCGCCTCGGAAGAGTCCGAGATCCGGCGTGCGGTAGATGGGATTGCAGGAATTGACGCCCTGCTATTCGATCTTGGTGCTCGCGAACTGACCATTTCCGCGAGCCAAGTTGCACTGCTTGAGGCCTTACAGGCAATTCGAACAGCTGGTTTCAAGCCTGAGCCGCTAGGCGAAGACGCCGCCACTTCATTTACCACATCCACTGTACCTGCTCCATTTTGGAGCAGGTGGGGGAAGCTCTTAACTGCGCTCGGCCTGGCACTGGCAGCAGAGGCAATCGCGTATGCGTTTCCTGCGGTGATCTGGATCAAAATCCTAGGCATGGGCGTCGCATTAGGCGCCATTTTGCTTTCAGGCTTTGGCGTCTACGGAAAGGGCCTGGCTGCGCTTCGGCAAGGACGATTGAACATCAACGCCCTCATGTCTGTAGCCGTTACAGGCGCGTTCTTGATCGGTCAATGGCCTGAGGCCGCGATGGTGATGGCGCTTTATGCGATTGCCGAAGCGATTGAGGCACGCGCGGTCGACCGTGCACGAGGTGCCATCAAGAGCCTCCTTGCCTTGTCACCCGAGCGAGCCGAAGTACGGCAGGAGAACGGTGCCTGGCTTCGAATTGGCGTCAAGGCTGTTGCATTGAACGCGGTGGTGCGTGTCGCTCCAGGTGAGCGTGTTCCGCTAGATGGCACCGTGCTGACGGGGCAGAGCGCGATAGACCAGTCCCCTCTAACAGGCGAAAGCCTGCCAGTTGACAAAGGACCGGGTGATGAGGTGTTTGCAGGAACCATCAACCAGTCTTCTGCTCTGGAGATCCAGGTCACATCGCCTGCCTCAGACAGCACGCTTAGCCGCATCATTAAAGCCGTAGAAGAAGCGCAGGCCAGCCGCGCTCCAACGCAGCGTTTCGTTGACCAGTTTGCTGCCGTGTACACGCCTCTGGTCTTTGTCCTTGCGCTGTTGGTTGCCATCGCGATGCCCTGGCTGGCAGGTCTTACATGGTTGCAGGCGGTATACAAAGCATTGGTCTTACTGGTGATTGCTTGCCCTTGCGCCTTAGTCATCTCCACGCCTGTTTCGGTGGTGAGTGGTCTCGCCGCAGCGGCCCGACGGGGCATTCTGATCAAGGGTGGCGTTTACCTTGAGGAAGCCAGGAAGATTAAAGCGGTTGCCTTGGACAAAACCGGAACCATCACCGAAGGAAAGCCAAAGTTAGCAGCATTCGAGCTCATCGCAAAAGATTTGCCTCAGCAACAAGTGGAAATGCTCGCAAAGAGCCTGGCTGCGAGATCGGATCATCCCGTCTCTAAGGCGATTGCTCAAGGCTTGGCGCTTCGCCCCCAAGAGGTCGATCGGTTTGAAGCAGTCGCTGGCCGTGGCGTTCAGGGTGTGATCGAAGGACACCCCTATATTTTGTCGAATCACCGCTGGATTGAGGAACGCGGCCAATGTTCAGCGCAGTTGGAAGCACGCCTTATCGTTCATGAAGAAGCTGGCCGAACCGTAACCATTTTGGCCGATCGTGACCGAGTCATCGCCCTGTTTGCTGTGGCTGACATGATCAAACCCTCATCCATTGAGGCAATTTCCGAGATCAAGGCGCTTGGGGTTGTTCCAATGATGTTGACCGGAGACAACGCCGCAACGGCGCGCACTGTCGGGCATCAGGCAGGTATTTCAGAGATCAGGGGCAACTTGTTGCCCGAGGACAAGCTGCTTGCGATAGAGGAACTCCAAACGCGGTACGGTGTCACAGCCATGACCGGTGATGGCATCAACGACGCTCCGGCACTTGCAAAGTCGAACATTGGTTTTGCAATGGGTGCGGCGGGAACGCACACAGCCATGGAAGCTGCAGACATCGTAGTCATGAACGATGACCTGCGCCGCTTACCAGAAACCATTCGACTATCGAAATGGACCCATGCCATCCTCTGGCAGAACATCAGCCTTTCGTTAGGCATAAAGCTAATTTTTCTGCTATTGGCGATATTTGACGATGCCTCCATGTGGATGGCTGTCTTTGCAGATATGGGTGCGAGTTTGCTCGTGGTATTCAACGGACTACGCCTACTCAAGGCAGCAAAATAGGCGCAGATATGTGGTCACCATTCTGTAGATTGACCGCAAACTTCGTAAGGGAAACGACCGAACACGAGGCACCGTAAGGCTGAAGCTGCTACATTGTTAAAAAATGAAAAAGTTCCTGGTCATATTCATGCTCGTCATGTTGCCTCTGCAGTTCAGCTGGGCAGCGGTGGCGGGATATTGCCAGCACGAAGGTGGTGCTACAGCGAAGCACCTTGGGCACCACAGCCATGATCACAAGTCTGCTACCAGTGAAAGCGCAGACAATGATTCGTCCATGTCGGCCGCCCTGGATCACGACTGCGCAACCTGTCACCTGGCTTGCTCAGTTGCTCTGACCAGCTACGCAAATGTGCCCACGATGATGGTTGCCCAAGACCATCATTCCCAGCCTCACGCTAGCCCTTCGCGGACGCTAGCTGAGCGACCTGAACGCCCTCAATGGCTTGCGCTTGCCTGATCGGCGAGCTTCGGGTCTCTTCTCTTACCTTTCGATACCCTGCACGCTTGTGCCCGTAATGCCTTGAGCATCGAGCACTAATGCGCGCGACCGTATGGTCGCTGCTCGTCGATCTCCTTGGATTTTTCACCATTGGAGATACGTCATGCTTTTGATCAAAAGAGCGAAGGCGCCGATTCGGCTTATGCTATCGGCCGTCGCATTGAGTTGCTGGGTGTTTAGCGCCCACGCACAGAACAACCCCGTCGCCGAGTCTGCGAGTTACGCCTCACTGAAATCGATCTTTGATGCAGCTTGGCAGAGGCAGCCTGAGGCTCGCGCGCTTCAAGCCCGTCGCGATGCCGCTCAGGCACAAGCCAAAGCTGCCCATCTGCTCTCTCCTGAAGCCCCTACGCTAGAAGTAAGGCAGCGCACCGACCAGATGACAGGTAACTACGGTGCGCGTGAAGCCGAAGTTGGCCTCGCTATACCGCTTTGGCTACCTGGTCAGCGAACGGCCAGTGCTGAATTGGCCCAAGCTGAAGTGTCGTTCGTTGAACGCAAACTGCTTGCTTCCCAACTGCGCCTGGCAGCAACAGTCAGAGAAGCTTGGTGGGGCTGGCAACGCGCTCGTGTGGATGCTGATCTGGCGAGTGAGCAATTGATCAACGCACGACGGCTGGCCGCAGATGTCGCCAAACGAGTGCAAGCTGGTGATCTGGCCCGATCTGATCAACACCAAGCACAAGGGGCTGCTGCTGCAGCCGAGGCGATCGCGGCTCAAGCCCAGGCGGCATCCTCGGCAGCCTTGTCACAACTCGTTGCGCTCACAGGTTCGACGTCCGCGCCCGCTACATCGTCAGGCACTGGAAACGAGCCAACGCCAAGCTCCTCGCAAAGCATCAGTCACCCCCTACTCGCCGAATTGGAAGATCGAATCGCCATCGCGGAGCGTACAGCCAACTTAATCAGCACCCAAAAGCGCGCCAATCCAGAGCTAACAGTTGCGACTACGCGAGACCGAGGCGCATTCGGGGAGAGGTACGGGCAAACGGTTCAGGTTGGAATCAGATTGCCTTTCGGTGCTGGGCCTCGATACGACGCACGCATCGCCACCGCACAAGCCGAGGCCATCGAGGTCCAGTCACAGCTAACCCTGGAGAAAGATCGCATCCAAGCTGACCAACGTGCCGCTGCAGCAAGAGTGGAGGCATCCCGGATTCAACTCAATGCCGCCCAGCGCCGAGCCCAGCTAGCCAGGGAATCACGGGGCTTCTTCGATAAGTCATTCAAGTTGGGTGAAACAGACTTACCCACTCGACTTCGAATCGAGGCCGAAGCCGTTGAAGCTGAACGACAAGAGGCTCGTAGCCAAGTTGACCTAGCTGCCTCCATTTCAGTGTGGCGCCAATCGCTGGGATTGCTGCCTCAATGACGCGTCGACTCGCAAAGAACTAAAGGAACACCATGAAGACCACTTACACAACAGCTGCCAGAGTCTTAGCGCTGATTTTCTTTTTACTCAGTTCAATAGCTTTTGCTGGCCCTGGGCACGACCACGGAAACACGGCCACACCAATTACAGGCAATGCACTGCCTCGCTTTGCAGCCGTGTCAGAGCAATTGGAACTGGTCGGCATCATCAATGGCAACCAAGTCACGCTCTATCTAGACCGCTTTGCGGACAACACTCCGGTGAACGACGCGCAGATCGACATGGAGATTGCTGGCACGAAATACAAAGCAAAAAAAGTTGCTGCGGGCGAATACGAGATTAGTCTAAACGACGCCATCAAGCCAGGGGTCTTGGCCATTACTGCCACGATCAGCGCCGGTGAATTGAACGATTTGCTCACCACCGAGTTAGATGCACATGAGGACGAGGGCAAACTCAAAAGCCAATTTTCGTGGAAATCCATGGCTGTGTGGAGCGCTGGCACTCTGATTGTCGTGATGGGATTGATTGCTTTCCTTCGTCGTCGCCAAATTCAACGTGGTTAAGGAGACCGCAACATGAATAAGAAGACTTTTTCTATCAATTTACATGCCGTTGCTGTCGTCACATCGATGAGTCTCATTGGAGTGGGCTTCCCCTCTTACGCAGGCGAGGGTCATGATCACGGTAGTGCTCCTGCGACAGCCAGCACAAACGGACCGCAGCGCATGGCTGATGGCAGCGTGTTTTTGCCGAAACCGGCACAGCGCCAACTCCAAGTGCGTACGGCAGTGGCAGAGGCATCTGAGCTCCCACGCTCTTTCGAGCTCAACGGCCGTGTGCTAATGGATCCCAATGCAGGGGGCAAAGTCCAACCCATCAATGCGGGACGAATTGAGCCTGGACCCAATGGTTTGCCCAATGCGGGTCAAGCCGTTAAAAAAGGCGATGTGCTGGCTTATGTGGTGCCTGCCGTCGCTCCATTGGAGAAAGCCAGCCAGTCAGCGCAACTCGCTGAGCTGCGTGTAGGTAAATCCCTTGCTGAAAAACGCCTTGCGCGATTGCGGGATTTATCCGACACAGTGCCCCGAAAGGACATTGAGACCGCAGAAAGCGAGGTCGCCAGTTTGACCGATCGTATAGCGGCCGTAGGAAGTGGCCTCTCCAGCCGAGAAGCACTCGTTGCACCAGTTTCAGGCGTAATCGCCTCGGCCCAAGTCGTGACGGGCCAAGTCGTGGATGCACGGGAACTGATATTTGAAATCGTTGATCCTCGCCGTATGCGAATCGAGGCCTTGGCTTTTGACGCGGATCAGCTTAGCAACATCGGCAGTGCCTCGATGAATGTGGGCAATCAATTGGTCCAACTGAACTTTATAGGTGCTGCACGCAGTCTGCGCGAGCAAGCCTTGCCACTTAACTTTCAGGCGCTAAATCCAGACATGCTTGGACTGGCGGTGGGCCAACCGGTAAAGGTCTACGTACAAACCAAGAAAACGACACAAGGCATTGCGATTCCTCTTTCATCCCTTATGAAGAATGCAGCAAACCAGACAGTGGCATGGGTCAAAGTTGCGCCTGAAAAGTTTGAGCCACGCACAGTGACCTTCGAACCGCTGGACGGCTCGCGAGTTGCGGTCACCTCTGGCCTTAAGCCAGGTGATCGAGTGGCGACCCAAGGTGCCACTCTGATCAACCAAGTTCGATAAAGGAACCACAAAATGTTCAAGTGGCTTCTTGATAACAGTCTGGCCAACAGACTGCTGGTACTCATCGCTGGCGCTGTACTTATGGCTTACGGCGCATTTACCCTCACACGGACTCCGGTTGACGTTTTCCCTGATCTGAACAAGCCCACCGTCACCATCATGACCGAGGCGGGTGGCATGGCTTCAGAAGAGGTGGAGCAGCTAATCACCTTTCCACTGGAAACCGCAATGAATGGCCTGCCGGGCGTGGAGTCGATCCGTTCGACCTCATCGTCAGGTTTATCTTTCCTCTACGTGACCTTTAACTGGGATACAGACATATTCCGTGCACGCCAACTGGTATCGGAGCGGTTGTCTGCCATGGAGCAAGGACTACCAGCAGGCGTATTGCCACGCATGGGACCGATCAGTTCGATCATGGGAGAGATCATGCAGATCGCTATTCCGGTCGATCCACAAAAAATTTCTCCCATGGCGGTTCGGGAGTACGCCGACTGGGTCCTGCGGCCTCGACTTTTATCAATCCCAGGTGTAGCGCAGATCATTCCTATCGGCGGTGAAGTGCGACAGTTCCAGGTACAGCCCAACACGTCGAGAATGTCGGAGTTGGGTATCTCGTTGGACCAGTTGGAGGTCGCCTTGCGTGGTTTCTCAGCAAATACCTCGGGGGGATTTCTTGAACTCAATGGCCGTGAGTACCTGATTAGAAATCTAGGGCGTACTTCCCGGTTGGACGATCTACGCAACTTGGCGATTGCTGCGAAAAGCGGACAACCCATCCTTCTTAGACAGATCGCAGAAGTGACCTTTGCCCCGGCAATCAAACGAGGTGATGCAGGTTTCGAGGGTAAACCTGCTGTCATCCTAGGCGTACAGAAGCAACCGACTGCTGACACAACAAGCTTGACTCAGTCCATCGAAGATGCGCTAGTTGGGATGAAGGCCTCACTACCCGAAGGTATGGAAGCGCCTCGGGTGACCTTCCGTCAAGCCAGTTTCATTGAAGCTTCGATTTCCACCTTACAAGGAAAGCTGATAGGCGCCTCTGTATTTGTGGCAGCTATTTTGTTCTTTTTCTTGGGAACCGTTCGACCGACGATCATCGCGCTTACCGCCATCCCCGTGTCAATTTTCATTACCGCCTTGGTGTTCAAGTACTTCGGCTTGTCGATCAATACGATGACGCTGGGTGGCTTGGCGATCGCTATTGGTGGGCTCGTGGACGACGCCGTGGTGGATGTGGAGAACATCCTGCGGCGCCTGAAAGAAGATCGCGCTCGAGACGCCAGCCAACGCTTGCCTTTGCTGAAACTGGTTGCCAAGGCGTCTATGGAGGTACGCTCGGCCATCCTTTACGCGACCGTGATCATCGTACTTGTGTTTTTGCCACTGTTCGCACTTCCAGGGCTAGAAGGTAAATTGTTTGTACCCTTGGGTATCGCTTTCATCATCTCGACCCTGGCCTCTTTGCTTGTATCGGTCACGGTGACGCCGGTTTTGAGCTACTACCTGTTGCCCCTGATGAAAAATCTTGACCATGGCGACACGAAAGTCCTTGCCTGGCTCAAACAGCGGTACAAAAGCAGTTTGCAATCGGTTCTAGACAGGCCGCGCGCAGCAATCGCCAGTGCAGGCTTTGCCGTCATCTTGGCTGCTGCGGCTGTCCCGTTCTTTCCGACCACGTTTTTACCCCCCTTCAATGAAGGAACACTTCTGGTAGGCCTGCGCCTGAATCCAGGTGTTACCTTGACTGAATCATCGGCTCTTGCACGGCAGGCCGAGATCTTGGTTAAGCAAGTACCAGAGGTGGTTCATGTGGGGCGCCGAAGCGGACGAGCAGAGCTTGACGAGCATGCCGAAGGCGTTCATGTCAGTGAACTGGATGTGGGCATCAAGCCTGCAGGCGATTTGAAGCGGTCGATGGACGAGGTCCGCGCGGATATCCGTGCGCGCCTCTCAAATCTTCCCGCTTCTATCGAAGTTGGGCAGCCTATCTCTCATCGCATCGACCACATGCTCTCGGGTGTTCGTTCGCAAATCGCCATCAAAATCTTCGGCGAAGACCTGGATCTTCTCAGGGGCCAGGCTGACTCCTTGCGTGCTCGCTTGGCCAGTATCCCAGGAATCGCCGATTTGCAAATCGAGAAGCAGGTGCTAGCGCCGCAGATTAAAGTCCGTGTTGACTATTCAGCTGCATCTCAGTACGGACTGTCTGGGGCTCAGATACTCGCCACTTTGCAGTCACTTGTGGAAGGTGAACGCGTAACGCAGATCATGGAGGGTGGACGGCGATTTGCGCTCGTGGTCCGCTTGCCAGAATCCTCTCGCTCTATAGAGGGACTGGCTCAGATGTTGATTGAAACACCAGCCGGGCGCATCCCCTTGTCGAAGGTCGCGACCATTGAAGACGCGGACGGACCTAACCAAATCAGCCGGGACAACGGTAAACGTCGTATCGTGATTTCGGCTAATGCCTCTGGACGACCTTTGTCGGAGGTGGTGGCAGAAATTCGGCAAATCGTTTCCGAGTCTCGTTTACCAGAGGGGTACTTCATCACTTTGGGAGGGCAATTTCAAGCCCAAGAAGAAGCGTCACGTTTGATTAGCTTGCTGTCTGTAATCTCCGTGATCTTGATGTTTGTCGTGCTCTACAGCCGATATAAGTCGGCCATCCTTTCCGCATTGATCATGGTGAACATCCCCCTGGCACTGGTCGGTGCCGTTCTCGGATTGTGGCTTTCTGGCCAGCCTTTGTCAGTCGCTGCATTGATCGGTTTCATCACGCTAGCAGGCATTTCAGTACGTAACGGTATCTTGAAGGTCAGTCATTACATTAACCTCATGCGATTTGAGGGCGAATCCTTCAACACTCAAATGATTGTTCGCGGGTCTCTCGAGCGGTTAAGTCCCGTTTTAATGACCGCACTTGTGACCGCCTTTGCTCTTGCACCCCTGCTGTTTGAGGCTGAAAGACCCGGTACAGAAGTTCTACATCCAGTGGCAGTGGTGATTTTTTCGGGTCTTATCAGTTCGACACTGCTGGATACCTTCTTGACGCCAGCCATGTTTTGGATCTTTGGACGCAAGCCTACCGAATCGCTAATGCAAGACAAAGATGCTGAAGCGTTCTGACCTACTTCTCTGCCTTGGCTTAATCACTGAAAGGAATTTTTATGAAACTGCGCACTTTATTGACGACAACTGCACTTGTACTGAGTGGGATTGCATGGGCTGGCCCCAACGATGCTGATCACAAACCTATGCACGGGGGCGTCCTCACCACGGTCAAGGATATCGACTACGAATTAGTTGCCTCGCCGACGTCACTACGCCTTTATGTGCGTGATCATGGCAAAGCAGTCGATGTTTCAAAGGCCTCCGCCAAGTTGACGTTGCTCACCGGAGCTGAACGGCAAGAGGTCGAACTCAAGCCCAGCGGAGACAGACTAGAAGCTTCCGGAACTTTCAAAGTGACTACAGGAACCAAAGTGGCTGTAGTCATAACGTCAGGTGGGAAGTCAGCAACTGCTCGCTTTGTATTCAAATAGAGAGTGCTTGATTTTTAAAGTAGGAGTGTGATTTCTGCCTGGCGTCGAGCGATCAGACCAGGCAGAACTCGCCCTCCACCATAAATCCAACGCTTTAGCTCTAATGCCGCGCTCGGCCAGTTCTTCTGGTTGATCCGCCTGCGGAGCGTCGACGTCTGCAGCCGTCCGGCACCAAGGTTGAACGCAAAATCCACTATTGCTGAGAGTCGCCCTTCGTTCTCGGCGGCAAGCACCGGGCAGTAGCGCAACGTCGCCACCAGTGCTGTTTGCAGATCACGCGTGAGATAGATCTCGGCTTCCCCTTCGGTGATCGGCGGATGCGCCGCATCGCACAGGTGACCGTAGCCAATCGTCCAGAAGCCTGCGGGGCAGACGTAGGGGATGGCCGTGATGTCCGTGCCACGCCTCACCTTGCGCTCGAACCCTTCGAAGCGCTTGGCCAGCTCGATTGCCGTTTTCGGCACCTCGATCACGGACGCACCCGGTCGAAAACGCGTCCAAGGAACCAGAAGTTCAAGACGCCTGCCCACAAGGCTTGGTCAGCCTCGGTCCAGGCATGTAGGATGGCTACATCCCAGCCTGTTCCGGCAGTCACGGCCGATGCAAACGAGGCCGACTTGGCAGCGCAGTAAAGCGCCATGAACCAGTAGGTGATGACCGGCCGGACACTGCTGGACAAGCCATCAACCCACTTTACGCCCGTGGTGTGGCCCTGTGCAGCGATTGCATCCTTCAGTGCATCCAACGCACCCGTGTTCCAAGCCGCATCAGCCGTGGCGCCGATTTCCGACATGCGCTGTGCCCCCCGGAGCAACTCGAATTCCAAGGCTTTCTCCTGCATAGCCAGTTCATGGCTGCGTTCGCCCTGACGATCCAGCCATTTGAGAATCTCAGGCGCCAGACGGAAGGCCCCACCCAGGAGGCCACCAAGTAAGGTTTCGATCATTGCGGGCCTCCCATGATCTTGAGCTTGATGGCGGCACCGACAAGAAGGGTGGCCAAGATGCCGGTGGTCGCAACCTTGATCACGGTCCGCCAGGCAGTGCGACGGGCATCACGCCACGCTTCGAGAAGATCCCGAAGCTCCCTGATATCCCGAGCTGCACTGCCGTTTTCAAGACCTAGGTGCGCGAGACATCGCTCAGCTCCGCGTTCAGCAGCACGAGTCAGTAGCTCGTCGAGGTCCTCCTGGCGCATGCTGAGGACCGAGGGGTTCTGGGTGTCATCGGTCATGGTCGTCTCCAAAATGAAAAAGCCCGCTCTGGCAGGAGCCAGGCGGGCCAAACAAAACGGTATCTAATTAAGCGGCTACAACTCGGATCGGAAACAGCCGAACAGGATGATTGATAGCTTCCACTCGAACGGCACGCAGTTGACCAAAAATGTCTTTTCGGTCATCACGCTGCGGTCCGTCGATATGTATCGGTACCAAGCCGGTCAGAAACTCGACGCCTGCCGCAAAGATAGGTACAGCGTCCGAGAACGCGTTGTCGCAGGATCGGTCCCACAAGGGTCCTTCCAGGAACATGCAGGAGCCTTGGCAAATCTGCAGCATTGGGCAGTTCGGGCAGTCGTCTCGCTTGCTCCAGTGCGTGGCGGTGTTGAGCTTTACGCTGGCCAGATCCGACACATGACCGATACGATGGGGCTGACCATTGGGCGCGTTGCTGGCCGCACTCACGTTCTGGCAGGTCAGGACGTTGCCGCGCAGATCGACGGCGATGCTATCGGTCTTATCCATGCCGCATTTTTGGCCCAGGCTGGATGCCGGCCGCCGACTGCGAATAGAGTTGACGAAGCTGGCCGTCTTGCTACTAACAGCCTGAACGTTGGCGGCCTGACCGGTACGAATTTCGTGGAAGGCCAGATTGCGATAGGCGTGCAGTTCGTCTGGCCGCAGCGAATGGGCAATGCCTCCTTCGTCATAGGCATCCACGAAGCTGCCCTCTCCAATGGGTACCGATGAGTCGCCGGTCAGCTCGATGAAAAAGCGCTGGATGGCCGCGCGCGATGCGTTCTCGCGGTTGATCATCGCGTTGAAGCTGATACGCCCCTGCGGTGCCAGGCGAGCGTACAGCGCCATGATTGCGGCGCGCTGCTCGGGGTCATGCAGCGGGTCTGGGCCACGCACAGGCTGGCCTGGACCATCGTGAGAGATGCCTACACTGAACCCCATGCGATCGAGCCAATCGTTGATCTCATCGTTGAGCAGCGAACCGTTGGTGATGACGGAGAGTTCAGCGTTGGGAAACTTGGCACGGATGGCCTCGGCAAGGGGGCGCATGGTCTTGATGTAGACCAGGGGCTCGCCGCCCCAGAACTCGACCCTCTCAGGCGGGCTCGTCACCCAGCTACCTAGGCCGTCAATGAAGGCCTGCACGTTTCCAGGATTGGTCTCGTCGGCACGCGGCACGAAACGCTGCGAGCAGTATTCACACGCATAGTTGCACGACAAGCCCAGGCTAATCTTGAGCACGCGCGGGCTGGTCTTGGCCAGCGGTGTCTGCTTGGAGACTGCGGGAGCATTTACGCGTGCTGCGACTTCGACTTTCTGCACCAGTGGCTCCCCTGATTCGCTGATCAGTTCGCTGGTAGCGTTGTCGTAGTGCAAACGGGCACGTTGGCCATTGGCGGGGTTAAAGGCAGTGACAATGAATTTGGCCATCAGACCGCTCCGTCGCGTGTAGCAAAGTAATCGGCCTGCGCTTGGCGCAGCGCCGTTTTGAAGGACATGACGCCGGCGACGATTTGCTCGTCGGTCTTACCAGCATTGGCGCTGGCTTCGTCGATGATGTGTTGCAGTTGTTCGACCAGCTCAATGGCCTCATGGCCAGGCACCAAGGCAGCCAGTTGAACGACCAGGGCGCTGAGCAGGTCGACCTGCTTTCCAG
>JACCDQ011032891.1_pt1 | contig 17129 bp, 24 predicted proteins | sample 7446031 | NCBI WGS metagenome assembly JACCDQ01 (sample SAMN15323442, study PRJNA562643) | freshwater metagenome | isolation source: river surface water | place: USA:Blue River Watershed | collected 2017-08-17
TAATTGAGCGGCTTTTCACCGTGCACGATACGTGAATGTTGGGCGGAACCCCACCGGCATACTTGATGCGACCCCAACTGTTCCATCTGTGATTTTGTAAGCTATCACACTTGCCTCTACGTTAAACGTGATTACACGCACCCATACGATTATTTATACAAAAAGTGCGCTCGGCCTATTGACATTTCGAAAAAAATGTTTATATTGATATAGTAGAGGCAAGGAGAAAAGCCATGATCGGTAATGCTAAACAAGTGATGAATGCTGCAGCTCGTAATGCTATCCAGCTGCATATGAAAGGCGACAAGGCAAAAGCTTTTGCTGCGCTCGAAATCGCTGCTACTCTTGCAAAAGGCATCAAAGCCGGCAAGATCAATCCGAAACTGAACCTCGGCAAGGAATGAACATGGCCCAAACTCTCCGCGAACTGATCCAAGAAGCAATCACTGAAGCTCGTATTCTTGAATGCGCTCGAGCGATCTATGATGTCGACAACATGTTGCTGACCGCAATGCGCTTATCGGGAGCACCATACTCGTTCGTCGAGAAAGTGTACGATGAAGTACACTAAGGCAACCCTTCAACGAAGTAGAAATGCGGTCGATGTCGTATACAAGCGATTGCTTGATATGATGAACGATTATGACATTTCGTTGAAGGAAGCAATCGAGTGGGATATGCTTGGCTTCATGCCATATCCTTCGAAGACGACGATCCTGACTCCTGAAGAAGAAGTCGACTACTACCTGCACATGAATTATGTTCCGGAAGAGAGTCGTATCTTCTTCAGTGGTGTTGCACTTGGATACTTTCCTGATTATGGACTGACTGATGTCGAAGAAAAAACCAAACAAAAGGATGCTGGAAGCCCAAGCTCGACATGATGCTTGGTTAGCGTCAATAGGCATCAAGGGTAGAACGAAACTCAAAGGTGTCGAACACGTAAATCTACGTGCCGGCATCTCTGAGAATGCTAAGTTGACAAATGGTGTGGCCGGTAATGGCGCTAAGAAAGCATCAAACGTATATACTGGCGATTACATCATGGGCATTGCCACAATGCATAAGTCAAATGCCGTTCCTATCACAAGTGGCGAACAAGCAATAGAAGTATCACAGATGAGGAGGAACTGAAAGGTTCCTCCTTTGTTTTATAAATACTTCAAAGGTTTCTAGAGGCAAGATATGGTTAAGTCGTTTTCAAACTTTGTCAAGACTGAAGTGTATGCAGAAATCGCTGCATTTCTAAATGACATTGGTAAAACCAAAAACTACGCAGTAGCATCAACATCACGAAATGGTAAAGTTGGAAAGAACGAAAAGTCTATGCGTGAGTATAGACTACAATTGATTGTGAAAACCAATGATACGTCTGAAGCGTTTATACCTCATCTAAAGACAAAGCTAGATGCGTCGAAAGAAGTTTCGTCTTTGAAGTACAATGTAATTTCGCCAAACAGCTCAAAATATCCAAGCTATTCGTTTATCTATAAAGGCGTAAAAGTTGATGCAGTCGTCGCTCGAGGCGCTAATAAAGGCGAGAACTTCGAGACTCAAACTGTAAGTCATCTCGGCAAGTACTTCCTCGGTTCATCAGATGCAGCATTTGCCAAACTGGTTAAGCAGATGGAAGAAGCCTATCCTCCATTTGCAAATGTAGAGATCGTAAAGGTTCAACAACGAACTGGTTCTACTCGTAAAACTGGAATCCGTGTTGAAGATTTGAATGCAGTCATTGGTGACATTGTCTTAACCGATACTACAGCGCATAAGTGGTACATTTCGCTGAAAGACACAAACGGTGCTGTTGTGAGTGCTTGGCCAGGTGGTGGATCGATTTTCAATACAAAAGGTGATGTCATTGAAGATTCAGAAGGTTCACAATTCCTATTAACATTTGGCTTGGATTTGAATACTGTTCAACAGGGATTCGATTCTAGAAACGGTATCAAAACTAAACGAGATCCACTAAAAATTGGTAAAGCAGATTCTGCAAAAATCGGTTCTATCTTTGAGCGTGTTTGGGGTATGAACTATTTCTATGTACGCAAACAGTCTGGCGGATGGAAAGTATTCTGGATTGATCGCGCTAAGTTGAATGACTTGACCAAGAACGTAAAAATCACTCGAATTGACTATCCTGGTCTTACCTCAAAGTCTATTCGAATTCATTGCGAAAACTCGTATCAGAAGTACCTGATTGAAGTTCGAAATTCGAAAGGCGGGGAATATCCGAATGACATTAAATTCAAGGTGGTGCCATAATGCTACGATTTGATCAATTCCTCATAGAGTCGAAGAACACTCACATGGAGCACCTCGAGGATAACATCCTGAATGCTGGTGTTGAAGGTGCTCGGCAGTCTATCGACTTCCTTCGTTCCCTGCGTGATATGCTTGCAGGTGGAGCAGTAAAGTCTTCTAATGTGACTATCAAATGGGATGGCGCACCTGCAGTGTTTGCTGGAATCGATCCTCGTGATGGAAAATTCTTTGTTGCGAAGAAAGGGATCTTCAACAAGGATCCGAAAGTTTATAAGACGCCGGCTGATATTGATGCCGATACGTCAGGTGATTTGAACGCGAAGCTTAAGATTGCTCTTTCTGAGTTGTCGAAGCTTGGCATTACAGGAGTGATTCAAGGTGATTTTCTCTATTCGAAAGAGGATTTACGAGAAGTGGATATTGGTGGAGAACCGCATATCACTTTTCATCCTAATACGATTGTTTACTCGGTACCGAAAAACAGTGAACTCGCTCGTACAATACTTGCCTCAAGAATCGGCGTGGTCTGGCACACTACTTACAGAGGAGACTCTCTTGAGACAATGTCAGCAAGTTTTGGAGAAGAGATCGCTAGCAATCTCAAGCAAACAAAATCGGTCTGGTCGGTAGATGCTGTCTATAAGGATGTGTCTGGTTCGGCTAACTTCAATGCTGCTGAAACTGCTCAACTGACTGAGATCCTGTCAAAAGCTGGAAAGATCTTCTCAGGCCTTAAGCGCCCTTCGCTCGATGGTATCTCTGACAACGACGAGCTCTTGATTCGTGTGAAAGCATTCATCAACTCTAAGGTACGAGTCGGTGAAAGACTTGGAGACTCTAACAAATTTGTCGATGATCTGATGAAGTACATTCATGACTACTACCAGAAAGAAATCGACAAGAAGGCTACTGAGAAAAGCAAGACAGTTTGGGTTAGCAAACGTGCTGAAACTATGAAGTACTTTTCGAATACTCCGAAATCTGAGATCGTAAAAGTTTTTGATATGTACAATCACATCGTCGATGCTAAGCATATGATTATACGCAAGCTCGATAAAGCAAAACAGATTGGTACATTCCTTAAAACTGCTGATGGCTACAAAGTCACTGAGCAAGAAGGATTTGTCGCAATCGACCACCTCGGTAAGAATGCAGTGAAACTGGTTGACCGTCTTCAATTCAGCCATGCTAACTTCTCAGCCGACATTCAAAAAGGATGGCAACGATGAAAAGCTTTAAGCAATTTGCAGAAGAAAAAGAAGATCCATGCTGGGATGGTTATCAACAATACGGCATGAAGAAAAAGAACGGAAAGCAAGTCCCAAACTGTGTGCCAAAGGAAGAATACAGTAGTGATGCACAGCGTAAAGCTGTATGGGCAGCGCGAAATGAAAAAGGCATCAAGGAAGAGGAAGAGATTGACGAAGCGACATACAAAGGTCGCGATGTACCTCTCAACAAACCAATGTCTGGTGATGTGAAGAAGTCAAAAGTCTATGTCGATCCTGATGGTGATGGAAAAGCAAAGAAGGTCGAGTTTGGTGATCCGAACATGACTATCAAGAAAGACAATCCAGCACGTCGTAAATCGTTTAGAGCACGTCATGGTTGTGATGATTCTTCTGTGCCTAAACCAAAAGACAAAGCCCGTTACTGGTCATGCAAGGCTTGGTAAGGAGATAACACATGGCACAATATAACAAAACAACTCAAGCATTTACTGCTGACAATAAGACATTGCACGAAACGGCAATGTTGGTTACTCGCCAAGGGTCTCCTATATCAGGTAACTACTACCTTGATATCGCAAAAGGAAAGATTCCTGGACACTCTGTTGCATTCATAAGCGGAAGAGCAGAAAACTTCTCGACTCCTTCTACCATCTGGAACGTCGGTGGAATGTATCCGTGGTCTGCATGGAATGGCGGCGCAGCCGTTCTGTACATTAACAGTTCGACGACTGATACAATGCAAGTCCTTATCAATGGTCTAGATGCAAACTGGTTGCCGGTAACCGCGGTAGTTCAACTTGCTGGCACTACGTTTGTAAACACTGGTGCTACTACTTTCCGCCGAGTCAATAGCGCGTACATAATTGACTCTGGCGCTATGAACGTGGGTATTATTAACATTCGAGTAGGAAGTACTGCGGGTACTATTATCGCTAGAATCAACGCTGGTATCGGTCAGACTTCTATGTCTATTTACACAGTCCCGGCTGGACATACCGCATTTTCAGTGTTTGGTGACTTCTCAGTCAATAAAGGCGAAGGAGCTGAACTAAATGCTCGTTGGAGATTCTTTGGTGGCGGATTCATTACAGTATACGCAACAGAGATTTTTCAGCAAACATATGCAGCACCAGTTCCAGTTCCAGGCGGTATTCCTGAAAAGACTGACATTGATAACGTTGCCCAGTTTGTAACTACGCCGAACGGTACTCGAGTGTATTCTAACCAGCAACTTATTCTTGTGGATAACGCCTATCTCTAAGTGACTACCGGCTATACCTAAATGTCAATGTACTTTGTCGACTTTTTGTGATAAATATAGTGGTATAGCAAAGGTAGTATACGGAGAAAGAAATGGTAACTGCAGTAACGGAAACTGCTCGAGTGCTCAATCCGCTGAGCACTGCAATCTCGAATGGCATCGTGCGTTCGATCAACAAAATGTTTGACTTCATCATGGACCAACCATCGGTTCGTGCTAAGAACATCAACGACCTAGCATACTCGCTACGTATGGAGTATCCTAAGGAGTCCGATGACTATGTCATGCACATGGCAATCAACATGATGAATGGTGCTAAGTAATGAAAAAGCTACTCAAAAACCTGTTCAAAAAGTTTGATGAAAAAGAACAAGCGATCAAGTACTTGTCAGAGTCCTATGATCATGTCGACCTTGAGCGTCGAATGAAAGAATTGGACCAGCGTGGAGTTCGGTACTACTGAGTTCCAATAAATAGAATTGAGTCAGGGAGAGTTTCGGCTCTCCCTTTTCTTTTATGAATGAGGAGAACATCATGGATTTGTCATACCTACCACACGCTTCAGAAGGCCACATGAACCCAACTGAAGACGTACTCAGCATCTGGAGAGATGTAAAAGCAAAGACCGACTTCAAGCACATTTTTGAGATTGGAACAAACGGCGGTCATTCGGCTGCTATGGTTCTGACCATGTTTGAAGACGTCAAAGTAACTTCTATCGATATCGGTGTCCACCCATACACTCGAGTTGCGGTCGAAGCGTTGAAAGCAAAATTTGGTGATCGGTTCAACTACATTGAACGTGACACTAAGTTGTACTACAAAGAACTGCTTGAAGGCTCGGCTAAATTCCCTGAAGGTGTTGACATCATCAACATCGATGGAGACCATTCGTTTGAGGGCGCATCGAATGACTTGCTTCTAGCCAAGTTCGCTAAGGTCTCGAATGTTATGCTTGACGACTTTGTGATGTATGGTGTGCCTGCAGCATGGGCTGTACACAGTGAAGGGTTTAGCATTGTCGATACCTATCACTACCGCTGCTGCTACAACAGCCCTATTCAGATTGCACTGCTGAAGCAATGAAACCCACCAAAGCTTACATCTTAAGGATCGATACACCTACATCTATCGAATACGCTAAGACGTGTGCAGACTCATGTGATAAAATCGGAATGCCTTGGGAATACTTTCAAGGCATTTCAAACCGATCAATTGTTAACGCTTGGAGTGCAGCAGGAATTTACATCCCGCTGATCAATGCAATCTATGGCAGGTATCCCGATTTGAATCCAGCTCAATGCTGTACGGCTGGTCATGCTGCGATCTGGAAAAAGATCGCAAAAGGTAATGAAGCCGCAATTGTGCTCGAACATGACGCACTTATGCTACAGCCTATTGACATTGACATTCCAGATGATATGATAGTCGCATTAGGCTATAAGTTAAGCGAACCGAAAAGGTATGATCATGTGGCGGCGGGGGCGCCAACTCGAATCATTCCTATCAATGGCCATGAAGGTGCTCATGCATATGCTATGACTCCACTTACTGCACAACGACTTATCAATGAACTTGAATCAAGTGAAAACATTGGCAACGTTGATAACCGCTACTTCATTCGAGGCCAACGCAGCACATATGCTTCTCTTGGAATTATGGACCCAACTCCTGCAATTGGTTGGTTACGTAAGTCGACCATTTGGGATAAGTCAGCAGACAACAATTACGAGTTCATTGACTCGTTCAAAACAAACTTAAGTAATCTATAAATAGTCTCAGAAACAGCATCACAGTAAGGCTTCGGTAAACCTGTGAAAGGAGATAAAATGGCAGTGGTACCTAAGGACAAAAAGTCCAAGAAAGATGAAGTTCTAAATAAGAACACAATCATCGTCAATCCGCAACTTCAAGAAGCAGCATCAGCCAGAGTTGTAGTATCGTTCGGAAGAATGAATCCACCTACAGTCGGCCACGAAAAATTGGTCAACAAGGTGAAAGAAATTGCTCGTAAGACCGGCGCAAAAGCCGAAATCTACTTGAGCCATTCACAAGATGCAAAGAAAAACCCTCTCACATATGATGACAAAGTAATGATTGCCAAAGAAGCATTTGGTTCAATCGTTCAAAAAGCTGCGGCAAAAACTATCATTGACGTGATGAAGACTCTTCAATCACATTATGGTGAAGTGACTCTCGTTGTTGGTGCTGATCGTGTAGCTGAATTCGAGACTCTCCTAAACAAATACAATGGCAAAGAATTCAACTTCAATGCCATTAATGTTGTTTCGGCAGGAGAACGTGATCCTGACGCTGAAGGCGTTGAAGGTATGTCGGCCTCGAAGATGCGTGAAGCTGCGCTCAAGGGTGAAGAGACAAAGTTCAAAACCGGTCTACCAAAGAAGCTACAACAACATGCGGATGACATCTATACGATGGTTCGTGCTGGTATGAAGTTGTCAGAAGAAGTCGAACTTGACGAGTACGTCTTGAACGTAGCACAACGTCAAAAGCGCGCTATTGTATTCCGCCGCCATGAGAAGAAGATGGAAATGGCTCGTGAACGTTTGAAGAAGCGTATCGCCGATAACCAACATCTTATTGGCCGTGCTCGTAAGAAAGCAATCCAACTCATCCGTAAAAAGGTTGCTGGTTCAAGAGGGCTTGAATACAACACACTATCGCCATCAGAAAAGATCATGATCGATAAGCGCGTAGAGCAGCGTAAGGGTGCAATTGGTAAGATTGCAGCACGCTTGCTCCCAACGGTTCGTAAGGCTGAATTCCAACGTGTAGCTCTCATGCACAAAGGTGGCCAAGCTGGAACCGGAGTCGAAACTCATCACAAAGTCAACGAGTCGTTTGAAGAGTTCCTAGACGAGTCAAAGCGTTTCCATATGGCTTTCAATAAAGACGGTAAGCCAAAGTTTGATCGTCGCTTTAGAGCATTCCGCCATATCGTCAAGAATGAAGAAACTGATGTCGAATTGCTTGACATCATTGCTGAAATGCATGAGATTGCAGACCAAATCACTCTTGAAGAGATGAAGACAATCAAAGCTCTCGTAGAAAAGTCAGTTCAATCAGACATCGCATTTGAAGAACTCTATGACATCTACGAAGAAGGCGTTATGAATGGTGGTAATCCATTTGATCATGTGAATGCTTTCATCGCAAACATGGATGAAGGCGTTAACGACCCGTCAATCTTCAAAGCAGTATTCCTTGCAGGCGGTCCAGGATCAGGCAAGTCGTTCATCGTTGGTAAGACAGCGTTGTCGGCACTTGGCTTCAAAGTTATCAACTCAGACGACATCTTTGAACGTGCTCTTGCAAAAGCAGGACTCAAAGCTACACCAGAAGACATCTATTCGCCAAAGGGCCAAGAGATTCGTGGTGGTGCAAAAGAACTAACCGGTAAGAAGATGGACCTTGCTTTGAATGGTCGTCTTGGTCTGGTTATTGATGGCACCGGTAAAGACTACGACAAGATCGAAAAGCAAGCAGGCAAGTTAAAGAAGCTTGGTTACGAAGTTGCAATGATCTTTGTTAACACTGACCTTGACACTGCAAAAGTCCGTAACAGAATGCGTTCACGTTCATTGCCAGATGCAGAAGTCGAGACAATGTGGAACGGTGTACAGAAGAATCTTGGCAAGTTCCAAAACTTCTTCGGCAATCGTATGTACATCATCGATAACTCTGAAGGATCAAATTTTGAAGGTGCAGTAACCGGAACATACCGTAAGATCAGTTCTTGGGCAAAGTCTGTACCTACGAATCCAGAAGCAAAGTCATGGGTTGCTTCACAAAAGGGATTGAAAGAAGACAAAGGTTCATGGAAGCATCATTTGGGAATCGGTGTATCGCTTGATCAAATGTTCCATCATGCATTCAAACATCAGGATCGTGATCTTGATGGTGACGTCGATAGTGCTGATACTAAGCGTTCAGTTCCCGATGAAACCAATGCGGTGCCAGACGTAACCAAGAAGTTCCTGAAAAAGTATGCAGATGAAAAGAAGCACACCCGCGTTGGTGTAGCATTTGAATCACTTCAAGTTCCAACTCCAGTCATCCCGCCTAAATCAAATGATGGTGCAAATACACATATCATTGGTGCGTTGACTCGTGCATATAAGTTGAAGAAGCTTCGTGTTTACCATGAGAATTATGGCGCAGGCTTTGAAGGAACTGATGATCTGGTTCAAAACTACAAAGCTGCAACTCCTGGTGAAAAGGGCGCAATCAAGAAGCCAAAGATCACTGATGGTATTAATGAAGCTTTCGAAGCTCTTATTGAAGTGGAAGGTTCTGTTAAGAAGAACCGTGAGCTATTTGCTACTGGCAGAATCAGCAAAGACGAGTTTGATCGTCGTATGGGATATGGCAAGTACAAAACAAAAGGGCCTGCAGGTGTTGGTCCACTTGGTAAAACACTCTACAAGAACCTAGTCAAGACCCACGAAGAAGTTTCATTGTCAGAAGAATCTGATGTCGAGATCACCGCTTCAAAGATGAAAGACTTCGAGAAGTTTGTTGACCGTATGTTCGAGAAGTTCAAAATTGACTTCGAGTTCACTAAGCACTTTGGTGAGCGCATGAATGACGAACGTAACTCACCAAAAATCAAGCTCAAAGAACTTGCAGATTTGATCAAAAAGATCTACAACAAGAATGGCAATCCTTTGAAAGGACAAGCCGGAGCTGAGTTGGTTGTTAAGGACCTACAGTCAGACCTCAACATGCCGATCGTTGTTAAGTACGACGAAAAGAATGATGAGATCGATATCGTTGCAAAGACAATCATGCGCAAAAAGAACTTCTCCACACCAAACCCAGTCGTAAAGTACTAAGAGGCACCATGAAAACGTTTAAACAAATTCTAGCTGAAGCTAAAGACGAAGATCAAGGTGAGTATGGTCAACAAGGTGGGATGGCAAAATCTCAGCTTCGTATGATCATCGCTTCGGCTAAAAGATTGCACTCGATGCTTGAAGACAACGATAAACTACCGGGTCATATCATTGCTGATATTGTTTTGGCAACTGACTATTTGACCGGCGCAGCTGATTATATGGAATCAGAATTAGCTGACGAAGATGATTTTGACTCAGAAGAATAAGGAATAGCACAATGACAGATTTTACAAAACTTTCGGATAGCCAAGTAGAAGATGCTATCAATCATCATCGCAGAATGCGCAATCAATCTATCACGTTAAATCCTAATGCTCATGCACGTCATGCTCAAATGGTTAAAGATGGCGAGGTAGAACAAGCTAAGCGGGAAGCAAAAAAGCAAATACGTGCAAAACTAAAAGAAGAAGTCGAACTTGATGAAGCAGAAAAGCCAGCCTATCACTACTATGTAACCCACAACAAGGGTGACAAGAACAGTGATTGGACGGTTACTCATTCAAAGAAAAAGCCGTTTGCTACTGCAAGAGATGCTGCCGATCACATCATGAAATCGGGTGGTCGTCGGGGCGGAACAGTTCATACTGTTAATGCAAAAACTGGAAACATTATACAAGCTCGTAGCTACGACAGTGGACAAGCAGGTTATCCAAGAGACCCTGGAATGGGTGATCCACGCAGCATTCGTGACTTGAAAGAAGAAGTCGAACAAATTGATGAACTTTCAAAAAACACACTGAACTCTTATCGTTCTAAAGCTAATGATCAGTTAGACAAAGACTTCCAAAATGCTAGAAAAGGTAAACCCGGTTTACCAAATAGAGTTGTATCAAAAAGAGTTGATGGTGTTGAAACTGCTTATCAAAAGTTGAAAAAAGAAGAAGTCGAACTTGACGAAGCATCAAAGCCAAATCAGTACATTGAAGTAATTAACAAGTTCACAGGTGCAAAGTCTCATCACGAAGTGCACCCGAGTAAAGCATTTGCAGCACTGAATCATCACAATAGCCTATGGAATACTAAGAGTGCGCGCATTGTGAGTGGTAAAGAAGCTGAAACGATTAAAGCTTCAAAGATGAAAAAAGAAGAAGTCGAACTTAGCGAACTTTCAACTGAAAAGCTTAGAGACTATGCTGGTGCTGCTCTTCAAGATAAGAATAAAGCAAAGGCTGACAAACGTTGGAAATATGCTACAAAAGCAACAAACACTGTTGCAGACAGAGACGTAAAAGCAGCTCATGCACTCAAGTACAATAAGATGGAAGAAGTAGATCTTAACGAGGTTTCCGCATCGACTCTTCGTAGCTACATTGACAAATCACGTGCTGACAAAAAAGCTGCTATGAAGGACCGCACTGCTGCTTCAAATAACATGAAGAAGTACGGCAACATGGCTATGGATCGCAAAGACCACGACGATGCTTCTCGTCGGGTTGTAAATCGCAACACAGGTGTCTCGGTCGCGAACAAGAAGCTTGGCACATACCCAACTGATAAAGCTAAAGCAAAGGTTATGGCTCGTGAAGAAGTCGAACTTGACGAACAAACCATGCCAGGAAACGTTGCACTTCGTTTGGTAGATCGCCATCAAGCTGCAGCTTTCCATCATAAGAAGAACGGTAACTACAAAGGTTATGCCGTCCACTTTAAAGTCGCTGACCGTATCGAAGACGCAGTCATTCGTGCTGGACGTGACATGCCTGTTAAATCAAAGCAACTTGAAGCTGCTTCTGACAAAGCTTTCAAAGATCATCCACACCACCCGAATCGTTCAGCATCGTAAAGAGAACTTTGCTAATCAATAAATACCATTAGCCACTTTAATAAGGAGAACTATTATGGCACTATGGGGAAAAACGGACGCAGCTGCTAGCGCACCAAAATGGCTATCAACTGATGCGAACGCAACGCCACAAACCGACAAAGACAACGCTTACTTTGTCGACACAACCGAAGCTACCATTGAATCAAACCGTGATTCTGGACTTCGCACACCAGGTTGGAACCTGTTTACGACTTATACTGACGCAAATGGTAACACTCGTCGTCGTGTAGAATCGCTTGTTCCAATGAAGGTCGCTGCTGCAGACGCTGGCGATGCTGGTGTATCCGGAAGCGGTGATGACTCGGTTGTCGCTGACGCCTAATCTACCAGATGGAGGGGAGCAATCCCCTCCTCTTTATTGAGAGAGTGACGAATGATTCTTAACGATACCAATTTTCTGTTATATGCTGCAAAGTGTTACGATGTTAAAAAATCGTCCGGCGCAGAAGAATTCTATGAAGACCTCAAAAGGTTCCAGTATCTTAAGAGATTGTTTAAGCGCTATGAAGAGGCAGATGATCTAAAAATAAGACTCATTCTGAATCACATAATTGTCCTGTACAATTGCTTTGGTCCAGAAGCCACAAACATGTTATTCTTCAAACTGAAAGAGTATCATCATTGTGTTAAACCTTTTGTCTTATTTCTACATTATATGCCTGATACTATCAAATATGAAAATCAAATCATATTTGCTTCTGATATCACATTAGACCCAACTATAGTCAAAGAGCTAAGAAAAATATGATTGGCGACCTATTCCTTGTTTACACGTTCATCAAAAGACTGACCACTCCATTTGAAGAGTGGCCGGCTTTCAAACTTGGCATTATCGACAAGGATGGGAATGTTCTACGTAAGCGCAAAGACTTAGTCAAGTCTACAGAAAAAGAAGCATTTGGTGTCTATGATGTAATGATCCTGAAGCTCAAGAAACTGCTTGCTAAAGTACCTGGTGGTCAAACCAAACTGGCATCATATGCTGCAGCACTATGGCTTATCAAGGAACAACATGATATTGAAGAGAATGGTGAACAGATGACTGAAGAATATTTAGAATCAAAATTCAACCAATATCTTGATTATACCACAGAATCACTCGATGTCAACAAAAAATTTGAGACAATGATCGAGGATGCTGTAGTGAACAGTGCTGGCGGAGGCGCTGTCGCTGGAATCGGTGTAGGCCCTGATGGCGAACCCGGTGTATCAAAGAAAAGACAAAAGAAAATTCAACAAAATGGCTCGTCGGTCCTGAAGCGATTCGGCATATTTGACAAGCTAAAGTGAGGAACAACATGACATTTGTACTAGAGAAATCACACGTAGCAGAAATGCTCAAAGGTAATAAGAACATCGATGCATGGTATGCTGCCATGATCAAGATCTTCCCGAAGTATGGCATCAACACACCGAATCGTATTGCAGGATTCATTGCTCAATGCGGTCATGAATCTGTAAACTTCACGGTGCTTGAAGAGAACTTGAACTACAGCGCAGCTCAACTTGACAAAATCTTTGCTAAGTACTTCTCGAAAGCAGGACGTAATGCCGCTGAATACGCAAAGCAACCAGAAAAGATTGCAAATATCGTATATGCATCGCGCCTAGGTAACGGTGATACTGCTTCAGGCGAAGGTTACAAATTCCGTGGCCGTGGTATCATTCAGTTGACCGGTAAAGAAAACTACACTAGCTTTGGTAAATCAGTTGGTAAGACTCCAGACGAAGTTATTGAGTACGTGAAGACTCTTGACGGCGCGCTTGAGTCGGCTTGCTGGTACTGGAATAACCGTAAGATCAATGCAGCATGTGATTCAAACGATATCGTTAAGATGTCAAAGCTAGTCAATGGTGGTGATATTGGTCTTGCTGATCGTAAGAAGCACTATGAGCATAACCTTGCCGTTCTCGGTGGTGCAGTGCATATTTCCGAAGTTCGAGTTTCCCCACAAATCACTGATGCTGTTACTCAGACCCTTAAGCGTGGTTCAAAAGGTGATGAAGTAAAGAAGCTTCAAACTGCTCTTGGTATGAAAGCCGATGGAGTATTTGGCCTCAGCACTGAAATCACTCTGAAGTCGTGGCAAGCAAAAGTCGGTCTTATTGCTGACGGTGTTGCTGGTCCAAAGACTCTTACAAAGCTGATTGGATAATCAATGTTCGGGCTTAAGGCATATCTCATTATGGGCGCGATCATGTTAACGATGATCGGTGGCTTCTATTGGTACTATTCAGACAGCCAAGCCCGAATTGCTGCGCTTGTAGCAAATAACGCAAAACTAGAGCTCGCGGTCAAAACTAATGAAGAGACGATCGCGACTCTACAACAAAACTACGCCGCAGCAAATGCTGAACTGACGAGAGTCAATGATGAATTTACAGCGACTCGTGCCCAAAATCGTGAATTGAGTGATCGCCTAAGTGAACATGAGATTGCCTATCTTGCATCAAAGAAGCCAGGTCTAGTTCAAAATGTGATCAATGGTGCTTCTGATAAAGCTGCAAGATGCTTTGAACTACTCAGTGGCGCCGTATTAACAGATGCTGAAAGGAATGCTAAAGATGGCAAATCGTTCAATAGTGAGTGCCCTTGGTTGTTTGACACTCTTACTCGTTAGTGCTTGTTCAAAGCCTGTACAAGAGATTCAAATATCAGCCAAGCCGGTCGATAAACCAGAATTGGTATTACCTTATGCCGATCCTATTCAAACACGTGATGTACAATGGGTTGTGATTACACCTGATAACTATGAAGAAGTATTTGCCAAATTAGCTAAAACTGGTCAGCCTATAGTTTTGTTTGGATTGACTGATAGCGGATATGAAAACTTGGCATTGAATCTAAGTGATATTAGAGCATTCATTCAGCAACAGCAAGCAATCATTGTTGCGTATGAAGGTTATTATAAGCAGAGCAATGCAGCAATTGATGCTGCAAATGATAAGATAAATAGCATTAACACTGCGGTAAACTGAGGTAATTTGAATGGCTGACGATTTTAACTCTATTAAGACTGATGTAGAAATCATCAAACGCGATATTAGCGCCATTCAAGGTTTTTCTGTGAAAATCGATGATGCTATCGAAAAAATGGCCGAAGTGTCCAATAGCATCTCGAAAATGCTTATTGTCCATGAGAATAAGCTCCAAAATCATGATCAAATGATCGATGGAATTAAACTAGCCATGTCAGAAAGAAAAAATGATTTTGAGAAACAAGTCGACACTCTGCATAAACGAATCACCGACATGAAAGACGAAAATCATGTCGAACGAGAGAAGTACCATAAAGAGCTACTTGCTGCACTCAAAGAAATATCGGAAACACAGCACAAGCTGGACGACCGTATCACCGTTCTCGAGAACTGGAAGTGGTACGTACTCGGAGCAGCAGGTGTCGTAGGCTTCATCCTAGCCGAAGTGCCGTGGGACAAAATTTTCTTCGGGTGATGCACTTTTTGGTGTACAAACATACAGAACTAAGTATAATGCTATTAAGCCAATGAAAATACTTAGGATACACTGTTATGAACCTTGTGGATGTAAAGTACTGTGGTATCCTGTCTACTCGGCTAGATAGGTATAAGCTTAAGCAGTCTAACCCATACAAAGCTAACTTCCGATGTCCCATCTGTGGTGATAGTCAGAAGTCTAAGTCACTGTGCCGTGGATGGTTGATCGAGAAGGATACAACCGCCATGTTCCACTGTTTCAATTGTGGACAAAGCCATCCTCTATGGAGGTTTCTGAAGCTTACTGATGTCAGTCTGTACAACGAGTATGTGATCGATTCTAAGTTTGATAAGATGTCGGTACGACCTCCGCAGGAGAAGCTTAAGGCACTCGAGACTCTTACCACTCCTGTTCCAAATTTCAAACGATCCGGATCACCTTTGCTCAAAATCAAACGGATGGGCCAGCTACCGGCTGATCATCCTGCTCGAGCATACGTGAACAAACGCCTGATTCCTTCAAAAGCACACCACCGGTTGTACTATGCTCCTAAGTTCAACACTTGGGTGAACAGTCTCATTCCTGATAAACTCCCAGAACGTGACCGTGATTTGCCTCGACTCATCTTGCCAATGATCGATCAAAGCGGTGTTGTGTTTGGTTTTCAAGGTAGAGCCTTTGACAAACTATCCATCCGATACATCACAATCATGCTTGATGAGACTAAAGCAAAGCTCTTTGGTCTCGATCAAGTCGACTTCACAAAGAAGTACTATGTCGTCGAAGGCCCGATTGACTCACTGTTCTTGTCGAATGCTGTAGCGATGGCAGGTGCTGATGGTAACGCCACAGGTCTAGAAAATCTAGAGAATGCTGTCTTTGTATTTGACAACGAACCGCGCAACAAAGAGATCGTTGCTCGTATGGAGAAGATGCTCGATCGTGGCTATCGTGTTTGCATCTGGCCTTCAAAGCTTGAAGTAAAAGACATCAACGATATGGTTCTGAGCGGACTCACCACTGCTGAAGTTGAGCTCATGATCGATGAATGCACATACAAGGGATTGGCTGGTCGTCTTGCTCTTGCAGAATGGCGAAGAACATGAGTTGACATTCGTACTCTGTTGTGTTATGATGGCATCTGGTTCATATAGATAAGAAGCATTCAACATGAGGTGATTATGACAGTCAATGCTATTTTGGCATGCGATACTGAATACGGTATCGGCAAAAACGGAGGCTTGCCATGGCCTCATAATCCAGAAGATATGAAATGGTTCGCTGAGAATACTCGTGATGGAGTAGTCGTCATGGGCCGAAAGACATGGGATTCGCTTGGCAACACACTACTTAAAGGGCGTGTAAATGTTGTTCTGAGTAGCAATGGTGCATCGGTAAAAGGCAACCCTGATGTCGTCTTCTCTGTAGGGCCAAACGAGATGCAGAAGCTTTTGCAGAACCTTGAAATGGATTATGCGCCAAAGAAAATCTGGATCATTGGTGGTGGAGAAATCTATCGTCAAGCACTTCCATTTTGTAACAACCTGTACCTGACAAAGTTCAAAGAGTCATATGGTTGTGATACCTTCATCGATAAGCAGCAGTTGCTATCATTTCAAAGACTATCAAGTGATAAGACTAGCGAAATGTGTTCATTTAGTATTTGGGGACGTCTATGAAGCAATACCTTGAAGCACTTCAATATGTTCTCGATAACGGTGAAGTATGTTCTGACCGTACCGGCATAGGTACTCGTTCAGTGTTCGGTTATCAAATGAGGTTTGATCTAAATGACGGTTTTCCAGCAGTCACTACCAAGAAGCTCGCATGGAAAGCAGTCGTTGGCGAGTTGCTTTGGTTTTTGGAGGGCTCTACAGATGAACGCCGGCTTGCAGAGATCACTTATGAAAAACATCGAGTTGATCTGGTCGATAAGACCACAATATGGACGGCCAATGCCGACGCTCAAGGGAAAGCTCTTGAACACTACAATGATCGTTTCACCAAAGAGCTTGGTCCGGTCTACGGCGCTCAATGGCGCAGCTTTAACACCCAAGGATACGACCAGATTCGATGGCTCGTTGACGAGATCAAGTCAAACCCAGATTCTCGACGACTTATTCTATCAGCTTGGAACCCTCTACAGATCACCCAAATGGCGCTACCTCCA